>WNGL01001878.1_pt1 | contig 25651 bp, 27 predicted proteins | sample 5400591 | NCBI WGS metagenome assembly WNGL01 (sample SAMN13153377, study PRJNA577476) | soil metagenome | isolation source: 80 cm soil or saprolite under Garry oak tree replicate 1 | place: USA:California | collected 2016-06-15 | reverse complement strand
CATGTGTCAGAAATCGCCGTTCACTCCGAATCACGGCATTTCGACATCGCAATCGCGATCGATCCGCCGTGCGAAGTGACGACGCGGCCGATCTACTCGATCACCAACTCCGAGCAGGGCTTCGAGCGCGTCTACCAGCAGCTGGAGATCGCTTCGACGTGGAACGTGACCATCGAGCCGGACGCCCACGTCGACCTCGAGGTGCGGGCGACCGCCGTCGGTCAGATGGTCGAGCCGGATGCTGTGCGTCCGACCGCTCGGCGCCGCAAAGCCGCCGCTGGCGTCGGCGCGGAAACAGCGAGGGCTCCTCGCAGATAGTCCGAGCGCGGACGAGCGGCAGCACTTCTCCATGACCAAGGTGAGCGACCAGGCGATCGAGGCGGAGCGGCCCCTACCTCTGGGGCGGCGCGATGCCGTCCTCTATCTGATCGCGGCGGGTCTAGGGAGCTTCGGCCTCGGCGTCGCGCAGTTCTACCTGAACTTTCTCTACCGCTCCCTCGGCTTCGACGCATTCGCGATCGGACTCCTGGCCGGCGCGGAAGCGCTCGGCGTCGTGGCCGGCGCGATCCCGGCGGCGATCTTCACACGAGGCCGCTCACGCCGCGCCGCGATTCTCTTCGGCGGCACGCTCACCGGGGTCGGCATCTTCGGGATCCTGATCTTCAACGCGCTCCCACCGGTCTTCCTCTCGGCGATGCTCGTCGGCTTCGGCGGCATCATCGCGAGCTCGTCGGGCGCCGCGCTCCTCGCTGATGCGACCGATGCGGCGCGGCGCGCGACGCGCTTCGGTCAACAGATCGCGCTCGGTACGACGGCCGCGTTCCTTTCGAGCGTGATCGCGGGTGCGCTCGCGGCGCCGGTGGCCACGCTGCTCGGCGCTCGGCCAGACGACGCACTCGTCCTGCGCGCCCTCGTCGGGAGCGGGGGCCTCATCGCGGCCGCGTCGATCGTCCCGATCCTCGCGATCCGTGCCGTGCCCGTGGCTCAGCAAACCCTCGCGGCGCCAACGCGCAACGACCTCGTCCGTCGCTTCCTGGCCATCGAGATCCTCTTCGGGTTCGGCGCCGGCAGCTTCCTCCCGTTCGTGAACCTCTTCTTCGCCGACCGTTATGGCGTGCCATTCTCGGCACTCGGCCTCGTTCTCGGCGTCCTCGCGGTCGCCGGCAGCATCGGCGCGCTCCTCCACGGACGATTTGTCGCGGCGCGCCTCGGCGCGATCCCGTCGATCGTCCTCGTCGAGATGCTGTCGTTGCCCTTCGCGCTCGTCGCGGCGTTCACCGGGGCGCTACCGATCGCGGTCGGCGCGCTCGCCGCGCGGCACTTCCTCATGTTCGGCGCGAGTGGAACCGTGAATGCGTTCCAGCTCTCGTCGTTCACCCCGGCGGAGCGCGCGGGTGCGAATGCCTTTTTTGCGCTCGCGTGGAGCGCCGCGAATGCAGTCGGCGCGATCCTCTCGGGCGCGATCCGCGCACGGCTCGGGTCGGAGGGCTTCACGGCGAACCTCATCACGCTCGTGGTCGCCTACGGGCTGGCGGCGCTGCTCACCTGGCGTCTCTTCGCGGCCCACGAGCCGAGCGGTGACGTTGGCGCGCGCACGCTCGCTGTCCCAGACTCGCGCGGGTGACGACGCTCCTCCGCGACCAGATCGCCGCCGCGATCAAGGATGGCCTCGCGCGCGCTTCGAAGGAGCTCGGGTGGCCCGACGTCGACGGAGTACCGGTCGAGGTGGAGCGACCCGGCAATCCCGAGCATGGCGACTACGCCTCGAATGTCGCGCTCAAGCTGGCGAAGCAGGTGCGCAAACCGCCGCGCGATATCGCAAAGGCAATCGCCGAGCGGGTCCGTACAGCCCCGCCGATCGCCGCGGTGGAAGACCTGGCCGGCTTCGTGAACGTGCGCCTCGACCCGAAATGGCTCGGCACTCAGGTCGACGAGATCGTGCTGGCCGGCACCGGGTTCGGTCGCTCGAAGACGCTCGCTGGCAAGCGCATGCAGGTCGAGTTCATCTCCGCGAATCCCACCGGACCTCTCACCGTCGCGAATGCGCGAGGCGGACCGCTCGGAGACGTGCTCTCGTCGGTGCTCGAGTTCTCGGGTGCGACGGTCGACCGCGAGTACTACGTCGAGGACACAGGCACGCAGTTCGACACGTTCGGCCGCTCCATCGCGATCCGCTACCGGCAGCTCCACGGCGACCATATCGAGATCCCCGCAGATGCCTATCCCGCCGAATATGTGAAGGACATCGCCGCCGGCATCAAAGAGCGGGTTGGTGACAAATGGATGAAGCTTCCGCTTGAGGAGCAGGCAAAGCGGTTCGCGCCCGAGGGCGTCGCGTGGGTCCTAGGTGAAGCCAAACGCGTGACTGCCATGCTCGGCATCCGCTACGACACGTGGTTCTCGCAGGCCGAGATGATGCGGTCGGGCTACTTCGAGAAGCCGCTCGCGGAGCTGCGCAAGCTTGGCAAGGTCTACGACAAGGACGGCGCCGTCTGGCTCGAGGCGAGCGAGGCGGTCGACGACAAAGAGGGCTGGGTCCTTGTTCGATCGAACGGCGAACCGGGTTATCTCGGCAAGGACATCGCGTATCACGTCCAGTCGCTGCGCGACCGCGGCTTCGACAAGAAGATCGACATCTGGGGCTCCAACACGCACTACCACCTGATCCAGATGCGCGCCGCGATGCAGGCGCTCGGCCTGCTCGAGAGGTTCGAGGTCGTCCTCTACCAGTACGTGCGCTTCCTGCATGAGGGCGTGCTCAAGCGCATGCAGAAGCGGACGAACCAGTTCCTGCTACTGGAGGAAGTCATCGAGGCGGTCGGCAAGGACGCCACGCGCTACTTCTTCCTGCAATCGAGCGCCGATCGTCAGCTCGATTTCGATCTCGAGCTCGCGGTGCAGCAGTCGAACGAGAACCCCGTCTATTACGTGCAGTACGCGCACGCGCGTATAGCGAGCATCCTGCGCACCGCCTCGGAGCGTGGGATCGACGCGAGCGGCGCGGACACATCGCTGCTCACCGAGAAGGGCGAGCTCGACCTTGTCCGGCTCGTCCTCCGGTTCCCCGAGCTCGTCGACGACATCCGCGAGCACTACGGCGTGCATCAACTCACGACCTACGCGCTCGAGCTCGCCGGTGCGTTCCACGGCTTTTATCGCGATCACCGCGTCGTCGACGAAGCCGCTGTCGCACGGTCGAAAGCGCGCTTACGACTCGTTCAGGCGGTGCAGGTCGCGCTTCGCCAGACGTTCGGACTGCTTGGAGTCAGCGCGCCCGACAAGATGTAGCAGTCGATCTCGCTGCGTCTGGCCGAGAGGGCCTGCCGTGCTCGCGGGTCCCTCCCTCGACCACGTAGGGTCTCGGGTCCCACTGCGCCGTCAGGCCCTCTCGGCCAGACGTTGACATCCATCGCCGTGCCACCCGCTCACGCCATCAGAGAGTCAACCAACCTGTCCGATCCCGCCAGTGCTTTCCCGATCGCAAATGCTCGACGATCGCGCGCTCCAGCGTCGTGCGCTGCGGAAGGTGATCGATATTCGGTGCGATGCGATGGAAGACGAATCGAAGGACGGCGGCGTCACCGTCGTGACTCTCGCCGATGAGCTCGAAGCGACGCTGGAATCGGATGATGTTCGACTCGGGCCCGAGGTAGTCGGCGAGCTGTGGATCGAGCAGCCACGACGTGCAGGTCCCAAGACGCGGCGGCGTCTCGGGGAAATGGCGCGCGAAGAATGGCTGAGCCTGCGCGATGGAGTCGTCGCATGCCTCGGGCGTCAGCGGTCCGCTCTCGGGTATGTGGATGTCGAGCGCCGGCTCGCTGGCGCCAGGCGAGTCCACTCGCGCCCGGGTCGCGTCCCTGCGGTTGAACTGAAGACGACCCAGCTCGTAGATGGACCCGCGAAAGTGGAGCGTGAGCCAGTCGCTCGTCCGTAGGCCTCCGTCGCCGAGGAGGAGGCGGTCGCGCTTCAGGTTGCGGCCGAGATCCGAGAGCGTCGCCCACGAGACCTCGTCGGGAATCCGGCGTTGCGCGTGGAAGCGACGCACGTCCGCCAGCGCCGCCAGGTATACGTAGACGAAGAAATAGCGCGCCGTCGGAGTCGAGTCGAGGGGAGGTCCGGGGAGCTCGAGCGGCGCGTGTCCACCCAGGTCTTTGATGAGCGTCTCGTAGGCACGCTCGAGCGACCGCCAGATATCGAGATCGACCGCTGGCGAGGGCCACGCGGCGAGGATCTCCTGCTGGTCCTGTTCGTCGATGGCCAGCCGTTCGAAGATCGCGGGCAGGTAGCTGCGGTCGGGCAGCCGGAATCCGCGCGTCACTCGATGACGCTAGATGACGCTAGTCGAGTTCGGCTAGGGCGCCTTTGTCGGGCTCGCGCTCGGTCGGGCACCTCCGCCACCGAGGCCGGCGTTGCCCGTCTGCGAACCGAAGAGCTGCCCCAGTACGTTCGTCGAGCCCACCACGATCGCGGTCGCCGAAACCATGCCGGTCGTATCGGTCGTCCCGATGACCGTGACCTGATCGTTCACCTTGAGGTCGCTCAACTTCACGTCGGTCTCGGTCGTCTTGACGATGCGCGTGCTCGTCCCGACGAGGACGATCTGCGAGGTCGTCGCGGGTGATGCTGAGGCCGGCGCGTTCGCACCGCCCTGGCCGCGGTCCACGGCCGCCACCGTGATGGACCCGTCGTTCACCGCCAGGATGCGCCCGGTGACGGGCTGCTGCCCGGCGAGCGAGCCCACGCCACCGCCGCCGAATGCTCCGCGCGCGCCCGTTCCGCCGCGGGCGCCGCTCGCGCCGGTCGCCCCGGTAGTGCTGGTTGTCGGACTTTGCGCCTTGTCGAAGGTCATGCCCGCCGCGAACCCGCCGCCCGCGAGGGCGAGCGCCGCGGCAATTCCGATCACGATCTGTGGTGCCTTCATTTTCAAAACCCCTTTGTTCGCTACTACTCGTATCTCAGTGCCTGGATCGGATGGAGCCGCGCCGCGCGCATCGCGGGGTAGAGACCGAAGACGACTCCGATCGCGACCGAAACGCCGACCGCGATGATCACCGTGCCGCTCGTGATGAGGAGCGGAAGGCTCGCCGCTTGCGGGATCTGATGTACGACCACCGTGATCGCCCATCCGAGAAGGATGCCGATCACCCCGCCGAGCCCGGTGAGCGCGATCGCCTCGATGAGGAACTGATTGAGGATGTCTGCGCGCCGCGCGCCGACGGCCTTGCGGATCCCGATCTCACGGGTCCGCTCGTTCACCGACACCAGCATGATGTTCATGATCCCGATGCCGCCAACGAGCAGCGAGATCCCGCCGATCGCTCCGAGCAGCAGCGTGAACGTGCCGGTGACGGAGCTGAGGGCCGCGAGCGTGTCGTTCTGGTTCGTCACGGTGAAGTCCGCGCTCGCCGGGTCGGCGATGTTGTGGCGCTGCAGCAGGATGTTGTTCACGTCGCTCGTCGTGATGTCCATCGTGTCGCTCGACGTCGCCTTGATCACGATCTGCGAGACCTGGTTCAGACGCCCAGTGAGGACGTGCTCCGCCGTGGTGAGCGGAACAAGGACCTGGTCGTCGCGTATGAAGCCAAAGGTGCTGCCCTTCACACCGAGCACGCCGACGACCCGGAAGTTCAGAATCCGCGCGCGCTGGGCTGCTCCGCCTTGCCCCCCGCCACCGAAAGCCTGCCGTAGCTGGATCGTTTGGCCGACGGGGTCAACGTCACCGAAGAGGTTGGTCGCGGTCGTCGCACCGAGAACGGCGACCTGTGCGTTCACGTTCAGGTCCGAGGTCGAGAAGAACTCTCCGCTGTCGAGGCCCCAGTCGCGAACGATGGGGTAGTCCTCCGTCACACCGGTCACGCTCGTGTTGGTGTTCTGACCGGCGGCTGTGATTTGCCAGCGGCCGGCCTGCTGCTCGGCCTCGGCGGCAGCGATCGATGCGCCCAGCTGGTCCTGGATCGAGCGCATGTCGTCGAGCGTGAGGTTCTGCGCCTGTGCCCCCGCCCCCTTGAGGCCGTTGTCGTTCCCAAAGGACGGCGAGACCGTGACCAAGTTCGAGCCGAGATTGAGGATCGTGTTCTGAACGCTCTGAGACGCGCCGTTCCCCACGCTCACCATCGCGATCACCGCGGCGACCCCGATGATGACGCCGAGCATCGTGAGCGCGGACCGCAGCTTGTTCACGACGAGCGACTGCAGCGCCGAGCGGAAGGAGTCGTAGAGCTTCACTCAGCCGCCCCGATCCCAAGAGCGATTTCGTCCTCGGCGCGGCGCGGCCGGGCCACGAGGTCGTCGTGCGCGATGATCCCGTCGCGCATGCGCACGATCCGCTTCGTGTGCGCGGCTACGTCCGGCTCGTGCGTGACCATCACGACGGTCTTGCCGAGGTCGTTCAGGCGCTGGAAGATCGAGAGGATCTCGGCGCTCGACCGCGAGTCCAGGTTTCCGGTGGGCTCGTCGGCGAGGATCATCGACGGGTCGTTGAGGAGCGCTCGCGCGATCGCCACGCGCTGCTGCTGGCCGCCGGAGAGCTCGCTCGGCCGGTGATGGATGCGGTCGCCGAGACCGACCTGCTCGAGCGCCGCGAGCGCGCGCTCTCTCCGCGCATGCCGATCGCCGCCGTAGATGAGTGGCAGCTCGACGTTCTCGATCGCGTTCAACCGCGAGAGCAGGTTGTACGTCTGAAAGACGAAGCCGACGTGCTTGTTGCGGATCCCGGCGAGCTGGTTGTCGGACAGCTTTCCGACGTTCTCGCCCGCGAGTATGTAGGTGCCGCCGTCGGCGACGTCCAGGCAGCCGAGAACATTCATGAGCGTCGACTTTCCCGACCCCGACGGTCCCATGATCGCGACGAATTCCGCGGGCCGGACATCGAGATCGACCCCGCGCAGCGCGTTCACCGTGATCTCCCGTCCGATGCGGTACGTCTTGGTGATGCCGCGAAGCTGGACGACGCTCTCGTTCATCGGCCGACGATCACCCCGGGCCCACCGCCGAAGCCGCCGCCGCCCGCGCCGGGCCGTGCGGTCGCCGTCGCGCGCGCCGCCGGGAGCACGGCGAGGTCGCCTTCCGCGACGCCGCTTATCACCTCGGTCGTGGTGTCGTTCGCGATGCCGAACACCACGTCGGTATCGACCGCCTCGCCGCCCTTCAGGATCTGCAGGTAACGCTTTCCGTTCGCCGTGCGGATGGCGAGATTCGGAACGGTGAGGACGTTCTGCCGGCTCGCGATGATCACGGTCGCGGTGCCGGTCATGCCCGGCTTCACCTGCGAGTTCGGTAGGTCGATCGTCACGTCGATGCCGTACACCGGCACACCGGACTGGATCGTCGCGACCGGATCGAGCGACGTCACGCGGCCGGTCATGCGTCCGGCTGTCGATACCGCATCGACGGCCACGTTCGCCACGAGCCCGAGCTTGACCTTCGCCACATCGCTCTCGCCGATGGTCCCGTGCAGGACGAGCGAGGTCGTGTTCGCGAGCACCATGAAGGGGTTGGCCGCGGTCTCGCCCACCTGAGACGCGATCGAGGCGACCACACCCGCGGACGGTGCGGTGACGACGGCGTTGTCGAGGTTGGTCTGCGCGGTCTGCACCGCGCTGGCGGCGTTGTCCACGCTCGCCTGCGAGTTCGTGAGGTCGTAGGGCTTCGAGTTGAGCGACGTCTGCGCGGCGTCGATCGACTGCTGCCCGCGCTGCGCCGTCGTGGTCACGTTCTGCGTTGCGTTGGCGATCGAGCCGCCGATGGCGTCGTTCATCGTGTTCACGTACGTCGTGGCCTGCGAGATCTTCAGCTTCACGGTGGACACGTTCTGCTGCTGCCCCCCGACCAGCGTGTATAGGGTCGCGAGATCCGCACGCCACTGATCGAACGGGTCGTGAAGGGTCTTCGTCGATTGCGTGTTCAGCGACGACTGCGCGGTCGTCACTGCGGTCTGGACCGTCCCGAGGACGGCCGACGTCGTGTCGAGCGCCGTGCTGAGTCGTGACGTCGCGATCGAGTAGTTGGTCATCGCGAGCTGGAAGCTCGTGGCGATGCTGGTGGTGTCGTTTCCCGCGGCGATCGCGGAGTCAAAGTCAGCTGTGACCGAGAGCAGCGCGCTCCTCGCGCTCTGGTAGTCCGCGAGGGCTGGCGACAGGAGCGTGACCGAGTTCGCGCGGGCGTTCTGCATGCCTGGTGAGTTGGCTCCACTCATCGCGTTCAGCGCGTTGCGGAGGTCACCGGTGTCGCCTCCACCGACGATCCTGCTCATCTCCGCGATGAGCGCGTCGATCTGCGACTGGATCGTATTGAGGCTGTCCTGGAAGCTCGAGATGCCGCCGGTCGCGTTGTCGCTGAACGATGTGAAGTTTGATTTTGCCGAGCTGTAGTTCGCGGTCAGTTTGTTGAGGGCGGCCTGCGCCGTCGCCAGATCCTGTGCGGCCTGCTGCCGAGCTTGGTTCAAGGCCTTCTGCGCATCGCTCGTCGTCGAAGCGGTGCGGTTGTAGTTGTTCTGCGCGCTGACGAGGTTGGCCTGCGCCTGCGCGAGCGCGGCCTCGAGGTCCGTGGTGTCGAGCTTCGCGAGGGGCTGGCCGGCCGTCACCTGCTGGCCCACGGACACGTAGATGTCCGAGATCTTGCCCGTGCTCTTGAAGGTCATCTTGGTCTGGTTCATCGCGGCGACCGATCCGGAGACCGCGACGCTCTGAATGACCGAGCCCTTCGTCACTGCTTGCGTGCGAAGCTCCGTCTTTGCGGCAGGGGCGTTCGCGCGTGACACAAAGACCGCGCCGCCCGCCATCAACCCGATCAGGGCGACGGCGAAGATCCGACCCGGCCACGTCATAAGGATTCCTCTGAATACGGTCATCGTTCTCTGCCCCCCTCGTGGATCAATGCTTTAGGTCGCGGCCTGCGAGCGCGTCGTGTGCGCCAGACGCGCCGTCACCACCGCCCCGAGCGCATACGCGAGAACGCCCACCACCGCGATAGCGCCCAGATATGGAAGCTGCCACGAAATATAGATAAGGGTGGCGCCTAAGAGGGCGATGAGAGGCGCCGGCACGCGCCCGTTGTAACGGCGCAGCCGAGGAACCCTGAAAAGAGCGTCTCCCAGGCGCCAGGAGGCCGCGGCGAACCCGACAAGGGCGACGAGCCCTGCCACGACGATGACCACGCTGAACGCGGCAAGGCCCACCTGGAGCGCGGCAGGCACCCCGACCAATCCGGCGCTACGAAGCGTCGCGACCGAGCCAAGGAAGACGATCCACGCGAGCGCCGCCGCGGACGCCCCGATGCCGAGTACGGCGAGTCCGCTCAAGAGGACACGGAGTTGCGACCGCCAGCCGCCGAGCGACGCGCGGTACGTGCTCACCACCTGCTCGCGCGCGAGGACGAGCGCGGCCGAGGTCGCGAGGAGGATGAGGAGATAGCCGGCCGTGTCGCGAGCCGTGTCGGTGAGCCCGCGCTGCACCGGGAGGATCGGCTGGAGCGCCGCCGGCAGATCGCGCTGCGCCTCGGTCACCGTCCGCGCGGGCGGTGGCGAGCTGCGCGCGTCGAAGAAGATGCGCCGGCCCGGTGACGCCGCTGCGAGTGATGACGCGAGAAGGATCGCGGAGATGCCGACCGCGAGCATCACCGCGCCGAGCACGATCAACGCATCCCGCTGTCTCATCTCGCGGTCCCCCGGAGGGGAGCCACGAGCGCGGCATGGGCCGCGATGAGGCTCGCGATCCCGACGAGGACGAGCGCGAGCACCGTCGCGCCATCGATGAAGAAGAACGCCTCCGCCGTGTCCGCCGAAGCCGCGGCCGTCACATTGTTGAGCGCGACCGCGAACTCGTCCCCGTGAGTGGCGAGCTGGTGGGCGAGAAACCCGAGCGAGGGAAGGGCGAGCGCGGCGGCGACGATCCATTCCCACGCCTTCGGCTTACCGCCCGCGACCTGGCGCATGACCGCGTCGCGGAACCCAAGTGGAAGGACCTGCGGCGGCACGCTCGCGAGGAGCTCGTGGGTGCGACGCTCGGCCGGCTCCAGATCCTCCGGCGCGAAACGGTTCATGCGGTCCTCCCCTTGATCCGTGCTGCGAGGCGCACCTTGAGGGCGGCCCTGGCGCGATGCAAATGGGTCTTCACCGTTCCAAGCGGAATGCCCAGCGCATCGGCCACCTCTTGATAGGAGAGCTGCTGCATGTGACGAAGCGTGAGCGCGGCGCGGTATGCCGGCGGGAGCTCTTCCATCGCCGCCACGACCTCCGCGAGCTCTTCACGGCGCACGGCCGTCGCCTCGGGTCCCTCCTCGATCTTCTCGGGATGCTCGGGCAGCTCGTCGACCGGTGTCTGGTGCGCGTGCCAGCGCTGGACGTGGTTGAGGCTCGCATTGGTCGTGATCCGGTAGAGCCACGGACCGAACGGAAGTGCGGGATCGTACTGGTGGAGCGCGCGATAGGCGCGAATGAAAGCCTCCTGTGCGCAGTCCTTCGCCGCGTCTGCGTCGGCGGTGATCCGGAGGGCGATGTTGAACACCCGGCCTCCGTATCGTTCGACCAAGGTCGCGTACGCGTCCGTATCACCGGCAAGACATGCCTTGACGACGTCCTGGTCGGTGTCGGTCAGAGAGCCTCCGCCGCTCCGTCCAGGAGGTCGGGTCGTTCGGACTACCCGCTCGGCCGTCGCGGTGTTTCGCGTATTCTCGGCCCGCTCCATGGACCTGACCTGGCTCGGTCACGCTTGTTTTCGTATGCGCGGGCGCGAAGGGGTCGTGCTCGCGGATCCGCCCGACCCCAAGTCTGGTCACGCCATAGCCAAGACCGACGCGGCCATCGTGACCATCTCGCACGAGCACCTCGGCCATTCGAGTCTCAAGTCGGTCGGCGGCGAGCCGGTGGTGCTGCGCGGCCCGGGAGAGTACGAGGTCCACGAGGTCCTGGTCACCGGCATCGGTACGTTCCACGACGATTCCAAGGGCTCCGTCCGGGGGCGGAACACCGTGTTCGCGATCCGGTTGGATGACCTCGTCATCTGCCACCTCGGCGATCTCGGCCACGAGCTTCCCGCCGGGGACCTCGAGCGCATCGGCGACGTGGACATCGTGCTCGTCCCGATCTCCGGCGGCGACGTGAACCTCACGGCAGCGAAGGCCGCGGAGGTCATCCACCAGCTCGAGCCGAAGGTCGTCGTGCCCATGTCGTACGACCCCGACGCGAAAAAGGACGCCCACGCCCCCTTCGACCGGCTGCTGCACGAGCTCGGCGTGAAGGAGTTGACGCCGGTACCCAAACTGTCGGTGACGCGCGGGTCGCTGCCGGAGAACGTCCAGGTGGTCGCTCTCGACTCGCGAGCGCGCTGAGGGAGGACACCGTGGGGACGTTGCGCTACCGCGCGGAGATAGGGTGGCTGCTACAGATCGCGATGCTCATCTTCGTCGTGACCGTACTGATCGGCATCGCCAACGGCACGAAGGTGTTCGGCACGCTCGAACGAAACGTCCTCCTCACACACGTTCACGCTGGAACGCTCGGGTGGATCACACTCGGTGTCGCCGCCGCGTGTCTTTGGATCTTCGGCGGCACCGGTTCGCGCAGAGCGAACGAGGGCATCGTTCGTGGCCTCGCTATCGCGCTCGTAGGAAGCATCCCTCTCTACGTCGTCGCGTTCTGGAGCGGGAGCTTCATCGCTCGCGCCGCCCTTAGCACCCCGGTATTCGCCGCCATCATCTTCCTTCTCGGCTGGTCGATCGGGGAGGCGCGGCGGATCGGCCTTGGACGTCTGAGCGTGCCTCAGCTCTCGGCGATCGCGGGTCTGGTCTCGCTGGTAATTGGGTCTTCCCTCGGCGTGTACGCGCAGTTCGCGTTCGCAAGGGGCGATCAGTTCGAACCGATGAACATCATCGGTGGCCACATCACGGCGCAGGTCGTCGGCTTCCTGCTGCTTCTCGGCATGGGACTCATCGAGTACTGGCACCGGCCGGTCCCGACGCCCGCGTCATGGGCAGGCCGCATCCAGGTGGGCCTTCTTTTCTTGGGCGCCCTGGCGATCGCCGTCGGCTTTGCGCTCGGTCAACCGCAGGCTGCCGGCGGCGCGGTCCTCCTCGAGGTCCCCGCGCTCGTGATCTTCCTCGTCCGGGTCGGCTGGTCGGCGGTGCGCTCGAGCTGGACACGCGCCGGCAGCTCGCGTCATGCCGCGGCCGCGGTGCCGTTCCTTGTGCTCAACGTCGGCTCGATCATTTACCTGATCCTCGCTCTCTTCGTGCTGAACATCTACAAGGACTTCAGCGAGGTGCCATCGTCGGTGGCGGTGACCCTCGACCACGCGCTCTTCGTCGGGGTGATGACCAACCTGAACTTCGCGCTCCTCATCGCGTTCACCGCCGACCGCCCGGCCGTACTCCCGTGGGCAGACAACGTGGTCTTCTGGGGCCTGAATGCCGGCGTGGCGGCGTTCATTGTCGTGCTGCTCGCGAACATCACGTTCTTCGAGCGGTTCACTGCCCCGGTCATGGGCCTCGCGATCCTTTTGGGCCTCGTCACTTTCACTCTTCGGTTGTGGGCCCGGTCGTCGCTGGCGCCTGTCCCAACGGCCGCGTGAGCCATCGCGGGCGCCGAGCCAGAGCGAGCTATCCAGCGGAGGATCGCCTGAAGGTGCCCGTCGGCTATACTTTTATTACGTCGCGCCAAAAGCGCGGCGACTTTTTCTGTTCGGAGAGGTTCAGAGTCCGTGTACGCGGTCGTCCGGAGCGGCACCCGTAGCTACCGGGTCGAAGAGGGAGCCACGATCACCGTCGATCGCCGCGCCGGCGACGCCGGCGACGCGGTCATCCTCGACCAGGTCCTGCTGTTCGCCGACGGCGTTCGCGTGCGTGCCGGGACCCCATTCGTGACTGACGCCATCGTCACGGCCCAGATCGTCGGGCATGGAAGAGGTCCCAAGATCCGCGTGTTCAAGTACAAGAACAAGACGCGGTCACGAAAGACCCGCGGTCACCGGCAGGACGAAACGACCCTGCGAATCACGAAGATCGAGGCTTAAGGAAATGGCACACAAGAAAGGCGCGGGTTCCACCCGCAACGGACGAGACAGCGCCGGGCAGCGGCTCGGCGTCAAGGAATACGCGGGCGCCCGCGTCGAGGCGGGCGCGATCATCGTCCGTCAGCGCGGGACAAAGGTCCTCCCCGGCAGCAACGTCGGCGTCGGCAAGGACCACACCCTCTTCGCGCTCATCGCGGGGACCGTGGAATTCAAAGCAGCACGAGACGACCGCCGGCGCGTGAGCGTCGTCGCGGTATAGAGGTCAGTCCATGAAAGAAAAGATTCACCCCAAGTACATGCAGGCGAAGATCATCTGCGCCTGCGGTCGCAGCTACACGACCGGGTCGACGAAGCCGGAGCTCCACGTGGAGGTCTGTGCCGGCTGCCATCCGTTCTACACGGGGACGCAGCACATCCTCGACATCCAGGGTCGCGTGGAGCGGTTCACCAAGCGGTACGCGAAGAAAGCGGCCGACGCACCCGCCTCCGCGGAGGCCGCCCCGCACCGTTAGGTGCCGACCGCCCGCGGCCCCGCATGACCGACAAGAAGCAGCCCGCCCTGTACGGGGGTCAGGCCGTCATCGAAGGCGTGATGATCCGCGGCCGCCGCACGGTCGCGCTCGCATGCCGCAAGCCGAACGGCGACATCTACCGCTACCGCGAGCCGCTGCGCTCTCCGCTCGTCCGATCGCGGATCGCGCGGCTTCCGTTCGTGCGCGGCGTCGTCGTGCTCTGGGAGTCTCTGGATTACGGGATCCGGATGCTCATGCGCTCGGCCGACGTTCAGCTCGAGCAAGAGGAGCACCTCGGCAAGGGTGGGAACACGCTCATCATGGGCGTGGCCCTCGGGGGCGCGCTCCTCCTATTCATCGGCGTGCCCTACCTCGCCACCAGCCTCGCGCGGGCCGTGATCCCGAGCTCGGTCGTCCTCAACGTGACCGAGGGTCTGATCCGGCTCGCGCTGCTCATCGGGTACCTCGTCGCGATCTCGTTCCTGCCCGACGTGCGCCGCGTGTTCGCGTATCACGGCGCGGAGCACATGACGATCCACGCGTTCGAGCACGGCGATCCGCTCACGCCCGCGCGCATCGAGCCCTATCCGACGGCGCACCCGCGCTGCGGCACGGCGTTTCTCCTGCTCGTCGTCGTCGTGTCGATCGTGATCTTCGCGTTCTTGCCCCGCGTGAACCTGCTCGTCGATCTCATCGTGCGCCTAGCGCTCGTGATCCCGGTCGCGTCGATCTCGTATGAGGCGCTGCGCCTCGGCGCGGCGCACGAGCGCTCGCCCGTCATGCGCCTGCTCGTCGCGCCGGGACTCCTGCTGCAGGGCATCACCACGCGGCGGCCGGACGCCGGGATGATCGAGGTGGCTGTCGCGTCGCTCGAGGAGGCGATCGCCGGCGACCGCGAGGCCGAGGCCGCGGCATGACCGACGTGCTCACACCTGGACTTCGCCGTCGGCTCGAGGGCGTCGAGGGCCGCTACGAGGAGCTCGAACGCGCCGTGAGCGCGCCGGAGACCACCTCAGACCGCAATCGCATCCGCGAGGTCGGCCAGGAGCTGTCGTCGCTCGCCCCGATCGTCGAGACCATCCGCTCGCTTCGCGATGTCGAGAAGCGGGTCGCGGAGGCGCAGCAGCTGTCCGAAGGTGATGACACCGACATGCGCGATCTCGCGATCCAGGAGGTCGCCGAGCTCACGGCCAAAATGACAGAGCTCACGACGCGTCTTCGCGCGCAGCTCGTGCCGCGCGATCCGCTCGACGAAAAGAACGTCATCGTCGAGATCCGCGCGGGCGAAGGTGGTGAAGAGGCTGCGCTATTCGCCGGCGATCTCTACAAGATGTATCTCCGTTACGCAGAGCGCCATCGTTGGAGGACCGAGGAGCTGTCGGCAAGTCGATCAGATAAGGGCGGCTTCAAAGAGGTCATCTTCAAGGTCGCTGGCAGAGGTGCGTACTCGAAGCTGAAGTTCGAGTCTGGCGTCCATCGGGTTCAGCGCGTACCGGCGACCGAGGCACAAGGGCGCATCCACACGTCGACCGCGACGGTTGCGGTGCTGCCGGAGGCTGAAGAGACCGACCTCGTCATCAACGACGACGATCTCAAGATCGATGTCTACCGCGCCGGCGGCAAGGGCGGGCAGGGCGTGAACACGACTGACTCCGCGGTGCGGATCACGCATCTGCCGACGGGCGAGATCGTCACCTGCCAGGACGAGCGGAGTCAGCTGAAGAACAAGGCGAAGGCCATGGCGGTGCTCCGCTCGCGGCTCCTCGCGCGGGCGGCCGACGAGCGCGCGGCCCGCGAGTCGTCCGCGCGTAACGCCCAGATCGGACGGGGTGAGCGCTCGGAGAAGATGCGCACCTACAACTTCCCGCAGGACCGTCTCACCGACCGGCGTCTTGGGTACAACCTCTCAAATCTCGACCGTCGCATGGACGGCGACATCGACGATCTCGTCGAGGCGCTGTCCGAGCAGGACGAGGCCGACCGAATGTCGCGCCTTGAAGAGGACGGCGATTGAAGGGATGAGCGGGACGCTCCGAGTCGTGACGATCGTGAACGCGCTGATCTATTTCGGGGCCGCGACCTATCACTCGGGCGTGCTGGTCGCGGCGGGGGCGCTCGCGCCGGCCAGCATCGCGGAAGCCCTGCTCGGTCTTGTTCTCGTGGTGGCTCTCGTCGGCTGGTTGTCGCCGCGGATCGCGTACGTGATCGTCCTCGCTGGAACGATCTTCGGACTCACGATCGTCGTCTTGCGAGGTCTTCTGGGCGTGGACCTCTGGATCCATGTGGTCATGCTCGCCGGCCTGGCTGTCGGGTTCGTCCTCCTTTTGACTCGCCGCACGGCGTGATCGAGCTCGCGATTCGCGGCGGCACCGTCGTGACGCCCGAGGGCGAGCGCCGCGCGGACGTTGGGATCGATGGCGAGCGCATCAGCGCGATCGGCAATGTCGGTGCAGGCTCGCGCGAGATCGACGCGCGCGGCAAGCTCGTGATCCCCGGATGCGTCGACCTGCACACGCACCTCGCGTCGACGCCAACGTTCACGCCGCTCGATGACTTCGAGCACGGCACGCGTGCCGCCGTCGCCGGCGGCGTCACGACCGTCGTGTCGATGGTCTACCAGGAGGACGGTTCGCTCAGGCGCGGGATCGAGCGCGGCATGCGCGACGGTGCACGTTCCCTCGCCGACTTCGCCTTCCACGTCATCGTGACTGATCCGAGCGAGGCCGCGCGCGCGGAAATACCTGGCCTCCTACGGGACGGCCACGCTGGACTCAAGGTCTTCATGGTCTCGCCGCGGTTCGTGGAGCGGCGCGACGATTACCGCCTGCTGCTCCGAGCGGCCGCTGAGACGGGAGCGGTCGTCGCGATCCATGCCGAGGACCACGAGATCGTGGCCGCACGCACCGCCGTCCTGCACGCGTCTGGACGCACCGGTGTCGAGCACTTCCCCGATAGTCGCCCCGTCGAAGCCGAGGTGAAGGCCGTCGCCGAAGCGGTCCAGCTCGCTGCGGCGACGAATGCGGCGATCTATCTCGTCCATCTGAGCTCGCGCGCCGCTCTCGCCGCCCTTCGCGAGGGCAAGCGACGCGCGCGCGTGTTCGGCGAGACGCGCCCGCTGTACCTGTACCTCACGCGCGCGCAATTCGAACGTCCCGATGCCGCGCTATGGGTCGGCCAGCCGCCGCTCCGCGACGCCGATGATGTCGATGCGGTCTGGGCTGCGCTTGCCGATGGGACGCTCGACACCGTCGGCACCGATCACATCCCGCACACGAGGGCCGCGAAGCTCGCGGTGGGTCTCACGTTCGACAAGATCCCGCCGGGCGTTTCAAACCTGGAGACCCTTCTCCCGATGCTCTATTCGGAAGGAGTGCGCAAACGCCGTCTCACTCTCGCTCGCCTCGCCGAGGTCCTCGCGACGGCGCCAGCGCGCATCGCCGGGATGTACCCGCGCAAAGGTGTCCTCGCGGTCGGTTCGGACGCCGATGTCGTCGTGTTCGACCCCGACGCGCGCCGCACGATCCGCGCGGCCGACCTGCACTCGGCGTGCGACTACGACCCGTACGAAGGATGGGACGTGACCGGTTGGCCCGAGGTCGTGCTCCTGCGTGGAGAGGTCGCGTTCGAGCGTGGAACAACGCGAGCGCAACCCGGTCGCGGCCGTTTCGTGCCGCGGTCCGCGCTGAAGTGGTAGAAGAAGGACGTGGAAAGGCTCCGGTACGACGAGGACAAAGCGTTCTGGCTCGCGGACGACGCGGCGACCGTCGCGCGAATCGTGCGCACCATGCCCGTCGATCGCCTTCGCGCCACGAAGTTCGACCAGTGGACCGCTCTCGAGATCATCGGCCACGTGGCCGACGCGGCCGAGATCTTCGCCGACCGCGTGCAGCGGTGCATCGACGAGGACCGGCCGGCGGTCGCGTCGTACGACCAGGACGCGATCGCTGCCGAGCGGCGGAATAATGAGCGCGACCCGATGGAGCTCTCGCAGCGGCTCTCCGCCGCGCACTCGCGGATCATCCACCTGCTCCAGCTGCCCGGCGCGGCCATGCGCCCGGGCACGCACAGCGACTGGGGCGAGGTCGACGCCGGCCATTTCGCCTCCTACCAAGCCGACCATTCCCACGGCCATACAAGCGAGCTGGCGAAGGCTTTTCCGCCTACCTTCTGAACGGCCCCCCAGGAACTCAACTCCTAGTCATGGCGTAATACATCTGTGCCGACCCTGCGAGAACAGGCGCTTGCGCCGCTCTCGCGCGCCGACGCCGAACGACTCCTGCCGTTGCTTTCGAGCGGACGCCAGACGCTCGAGCGTCGGGTCCTGCGTGCGCGGTGTCTCAAGTACTTCGAGTCGTTCGATCTCGCGTGGGCCGAGCTGAATGAAGTCCTCCCGCAGGTTAAGGAGCCGCTCCTCGAGGCGCGCGTGGCCGTCGATCTTCTCCAGCTCTCCTATTACCTCGTCCGCCGCGACGAGACCCCGAAGCTCGCCGCGATCGCGCAGAAGCACGCTGCGGGCGATCCGCTGATGCTCGCCGAGTTCTATCTCGGCAACTCCACCATCCTCACCGCGCAGAACGAGATAACCAGCGCGTTGCAGAGCGCACGGCGCGCCGAGGACGCCCTCCTTACCGCGCCAAAGGGACGCTCGCGCGACCTGGTCGTCACGCGCGTCCAGCGGCAGCTCGCTCATCTCCTCTCGCACTCGGGCGACTACGTCGACGCGACCGCCGCGGCCGAGGCGACGGTGCGTCACGCGGCGCGCGTGGGCGATCCGTGGGAAGCGGCGTGGGCGGTCTACACGACGGGCTTCGTCGATTGGGCGGCGGGACGCATCGACCAGGCGGTCGACCAGTTCACGAAGGCCGAAGCCAGCTTGCGCACGTACGGCTCATCCGTCTGGCGGTACACGTGTCTCTGCCTCGCGCGGGCGCGCATGGAACGCGGCGAGATCGCCGACGGCGACCGTCTCGCGCGGCAGAGCGCGACCGGTGCCGCTGAGGATCATGCCCACCTCGCGCTGCTGCGTGGTGAGACCGATGTGGCGGATCGCATCCTCACGCGCGCACCGATCGGCTTTCCCGAGGACGAGCAGTTCCGTAACAACGTTCGCGCGATCGTGCGCGCCGAGAAGGGCGACCCGCGCGGAGGCGTGCGGATGCTCGACGAGGCCGCGAAGGACTACGAGGCGCGCGGCATGGCGCACTGGGCGCTCGGTGCCGCCGTGCACGCGGCGTACTGGCGCGAATCGCTCGTACGCGGTGGCGGCGCGTCGCGCGCCGCCGGGCTCGTGCGCGACATCGGCGCGCGCGGTGGCGAGGGGTTCGCGTATTACCTGCCGGAGGTCGCCTCGTGGCTCGGGCGCGCGGCCGAGCGCGATCCCGCCGCGCGCGAGCTCGCGCGCAAGATCAGCGCGCATGCCGACGCGGCGTTGCGTCGCGCGAAGTCCGACAACGCCGCGCCCGTCGGCTCGTCTGCGCTCGACGAGGCGACCTTCTACCTGCGAACCGTCGGGCTCACCTGGCGCGAGCTCGGAATCCTCCGCGAGATGGAGCTCCTCTCGCGCGAAGGGAAGCGGCTCGATCGCGCTTCGCTCGCCGACCGGCTCGGCGTCTCGCCGAACACGCTACGAGTCCATCTCACGCGCATTCGGGCGAAGCTCGACGTCGGCGACAAGCGCGGCGACGAAGTGCTGCTTTCGGCCGCGCTCACCCAGCGCCCGGTGGCTTAGTCCTTCCGAGGAGGATCGAAGGGCAAAAGATCGCCGTTAGCCAAGTGCTTGCTGTTCGGGCTGGATCAAGAAACAGGTCTGCGAAGAATCCATGCGTGCGGATAAGGGCGCCTCCCCTGGAACATCTCGCAATCGATGAGCAGCCGCGCGTCGCCCGTGTCGAGGAGGGACTGCGAGCCGGTGACCGTGGTCGCGCCTCCCAGGAAGGAAAGCTGCATGCGCGGCTATTCTGGCCGCTTCCATGTTTGGACCCCTGCTCCGAGGAGACAAAATCACGCTCCGCCCCGCACGTGAAAACGATGCGGAGCATTTCGTACGCTGGTTCGCCGACATGGAGGTCACGCGGTTCCTCGCGAGACGCATGGCGATCACGCTCGAGCAGGAGCAGGAGTTCCTGAAGAAGGTCGGCGAATCGAAGGACGACGTCTGGTGGGTCATCGAAGCGGACGGCAAGGCGATCGGCGCGACCGGGATCCACGGGATCAACTGGCTCGACGCGAACGGCCACACCGGAATCGTGATCGGCGAGAAAGCGTCGTGGGGCAAGGGCTACGCGACCGAGGCGATGCAGCTTCGCACCCGTTACGCCTTCCGCGAGCTCAACCTCCACAAGCTCATGACCGAGGTCGACACTGAAAATGAAGCAAGCAGGAAAGCCCTCGAACGCAATGGGTACCGGACGGTCGGAGTTAGCCGCGAGCAGAACTTTCGCGAGGGAAAGTGGAAGGATCGCTGGCTCGGCGAGGTCCTTCGCGACGATTGGGAGAAAAAGCAGGCCTGACACCCGCCTGCGACCGTCCAAACGAGCGGTGCTCTGATAGCCTCGCGCTGCGGGAAGGGGCGCGTTGAAGAAGGTACTTGTCGTTTTCCTCTTGATCCTCGCGGGAGTGGGGGCATTTCTCTATTTCCCTCGCGGCGGCACGAGCACGTCCGCGCAGAGCGCGGCGACTCTCGCGATCTTGAACACCGCGATCGAAGGAGCGCGTGCGGGTGCGGCGTTCACGCCGGCACTCGATGGCGAGATCTACGCGACTGGAGATTTGGTCCGCGCGAACGTCGAGGGCCGCGCGGTCCTCACGTTCTTCGACGGATCCTCATTGTCGGTCGATCCAGGCTCGCAGGTGAAGGTCGTCGCGCTGAATCGCGTCTCGACCGACGGCATCCAGGTGACCATCGAGCAATCGCTCGGACGGTCCTGGCAGTCGGTGCAGAAGCTCAAGACGCCGGAATCGCGTTACGAAGTGCGGACGCCGAGCACGAGCGCGGTCGTCCGCGGCACCGGGTTCCTCACCCTCGTCCAGCAGCTCACGACTGGCGGAACGCAGACGACCTACCAGGTCGACGAAGGCACGCTGCAGGTGAACGCGACGGCGGGCGGCACCGTGAGCGTTCCGGCCGGGACGCAGGTCACGATCGCCGAGGGCGCGCAGGCGCCGGCGAACGCGACGCCGATTCCGCCGTCGCCGCGTCTCGAGTTCACCAGCACGGGCGGCCTCGGCTTCCTCGTCGTGGCGCCGACCGGTCAGGTCTGCGGGCCGACGGGAAGCAAGGCCGAGATCTTCGGCTGCGTGGTCGGCCCCGATAAGGTCAGCGTCCGCGAGCCCGCGGCGGGTCGTTGGGGACTCGTCATGACCTCTACGGGCGCGGTGCCGCTCGGGACGCTCAGCGTCGACGGGTTCATCGGAACAGCGCGCAACGCCGGGCGCACCACAGGGCGTCCATACGCCGCCGGGGACATGGTCCGGACCGGCCTCACCCTTACGCCTGGTCCGCCGCTCGGACTCTCCGCGTTCGAGCCGCCGACGCTCGTCACGAGCGTCTGCGCCGCCGCGGCGCCGGGTCGCGTCTTCGCGTCTGGGCCGGTCGACGGCCGTGCCGACTCGATCAGGAGCTTCGCTCGTGACAACAAGGCGACAGCGGTCTCGTTGGTGTTCACCGAGGCCGAGCTGAACCAGGCCGTGAATCAGAACGCCCCCTCCACGACGCAGGGCGTGACCCTGAGCGATGCGAAGATCACCATCGACGCGGGGGGAATTCACGGGACCGCGAAGGCCGCGACGCAGTTCATCACCGTCAACGCGAGCGCGGACGTCGTGGGTGGGCCGGTCGGCGACAAATTCACGCTCAAGGTGTCGCGGCTCGCGGCCGACCCGCTACCGCCGGGCCTCATCGACGCGATGAAAGGCCTCGTGGACTCGAGCACCGCGGATATCTCGGGGACGGTCCCGTTCCTCGTGAAACAGGTCGCGTTCCGTAACGGATGCTTCTGGGTCAGTGGGGTGACGCCGAGCTAAGCGCGCGCGCACAATTCGCGGGTGCGGCCTGAGGTCGAGAAGCTGGTGCGGGAAGGGATGTCCCGCTATCACGTTCCCGGGATCGCGATCGGTGTTCTCCACGACGGCGACGAGGACATTGCCGCGTACGGGGTGACCAATCTGGAGCATCCGCTGCCGGTCGACGCGGACACGCTGTTCCAGATCGCGTCGATCACCAAAACGATCACAGCGACGGTCGTCATGCGCCTCGTTGAGCGCGGCGCGCTGGATCTAGATTCTCCGATCCGCCGCTACCTCCCCGAGTTCAAGGTCCGCGACGATGACGCCGCGAAGCGCGCGACCCTCCGGCACCTCGTCACGCACACCGGCGGCTGGCTCGGCGATTGCTTCGCCGACTTCGGGAAAGGCGACGACGCGCTCGCGCGTTACGTCACGGCGATGGCCGAGCTCGAGCAGCTCACGCCACTCGGCGAGATCTGGCATTACTCGAACTCGAGCTTCGCGGTGCTCGGCCGCCTCATCGAGGTGGCCACCGGCAAGACGTACGAGGCCGCCGTGCGCGAGCTCCTGTTCATCCCGCTCGGCATGTCGAAAAGCTGCTTCAACGCCGACGAGGCCATCACCCACCGGGTCGCCGCGGGGCACTCCATCGTCGACGAGCAGCCCCGGGTCGTGCGCCCCTACTCCTTCCCGCGCGCCACCACGCCGGTAGGAGGGGTGATCTCGAGCGTGCGCGACCTCCTGACCTACGCGCGATTCCATCTCGGGGACGGGCGCACCTCCGACGGCGGCCGCCTCCTCTCGGTCGGCTCGCTCGAGCTCATGCGCACGCGCTTGGCGCCTGCCGACAACGATCGCGGTGTCGGCGTCGCCTGGTTCCTGCGCGAAGTCGGTGGCGTAACACTCCAGTACCACGGCGGATCGGCCATCGGGCAGCAGGGGGTTCTCATGCTCGCGCCGGAGCGCGGCTTTGCAATCGCGGTGCAGACCAACTCGACGCGCGGCGCCCTGCTGCATCAGGCGATCACGAAATGGGCCCTCAAAACGTTCGTTGGGGTGGAGGAGCCGGCCCCTCAGCACGTCCGGATGACGAAGACGCGCCGCGACGAGTTGGTGGCCCGCTACACCGCGGCTGGGGCCGATATCGAGCTTCGCGCCGGTGGCGAGGGCGTGCTGCTCTACCGCACCATCTATCACAACCTCCTTGGCATGACGCCCGCACCCACCGACCCTCCGCCGTCACCGGTCGCGTTCATCGGCGAGGATCAGTTCGTGTGCCTTGAAGGTCCGCTCAAGGATGTCCGCGGCGAGGTCATTCGCGACGAGAGCGGTGCGGTCCGCTGGCTCCGTAGCACCGGCCGCGTCCATCGGCGCGTGGACGCTTAGGGTGCGGCAGTACCTCGACATCCTGAGGAAGGCGCTCGAAGAGGGTGATGACCGCGCCGACCGCACGGGCATCGGCACGCGCGCGGTGTTCGGCGAGATGATGCGCTTCGATCTTTCCTCTGGATTCCCCGCGGTGACGACGAAGCGGCTCGCGTTCCGCTCCGTTGTGGCGGAGCTGCTCTGGTTCCTCGCGGGAAGCTCGGATGTGAACGACCTGCACGCGCTCGGCGTTCGTATCTGGGACGGCAACGCGTTCGCCGACTACTGGCAGCCTCGCGCGCGTTTTTCCGGCGATGCCGGACGCAACTACGGGCAGCAATGGCGAGACTGGATCGCACCCGACGGGCGGCACATCGACCAGCTGCGCGACACGATCCGGCAGATCCGCGAGCAGCCCGCGAGCCGTCGGATGCTCGTGGTCGCGTGGAACCCAGGAGAGCTCGAGCAGACGTCACTGCCCGCGTGCCACGCGCTGTTTCAGTTCTTCGTGGCCGGCGGGAAGGTCTCGCTGATGATGTACCAGCGCTCGTGCGATCTCGTGCTCGGGGTGCCTTTCAACATGGCCGAGTACGCGCTTCTGCTGCACCTGGTGGCTCGCGAGGTCGAGCTCGAGCCCCACGAGTTCGTGCATGTGCTCGCTGACGCGCACGTCTATCGCGATCACGAGGACGCGGCGCGCGAGCAGCTCGAGCGCGAGCCCTATCCCGCGCCGGCGCTGTGGCTCGATCCCGAGCTTCGCGGCGTCGACGACGCGGTCGCCCGCTACCGCGAGATCGTCGCGCGCGCCAAGCGCGGCGAAGCGCCGGGTCCTCTCCTCGACGGGTTCGCGAAGCTTCTGAATTACCAGTACCACCCGCCGATCAAAGCGAAGATGGCGGTTTGAGCCGCATCGCATTCGTCGTGGCCCGCGACCGCCGCGGGGTCATCGGCAAGGACGGACGGCTTCCCTGGCGGCTCCCCGACGACATGAGACGCGTGCGCGAGCTGACCGTCGGCAAGCCGCTCATCATGGGGCGGCGCACCTTCGACTCGATTGGGAGGCCCCTCCCGGATCGGGTGAGCATCGTCCTGACCCGCGATCCGGCGTTTCGCTGCGATGGCTGTCTCGTCGCGCGCACGACCGACGAGGCGCTCGAGCTCGCCGGCGACGTCCCCGAGGTCATCGTGTTCGGCGGTGCGGGCGTTTTCAAGGACTTCCTGCCGCGCGCCGATCGCATCTATCTCACCGAGGTCGACACCGAGGCCGCGGGCGACACGTACTTCCCCCCGCTCGATCCGAAAGACTGGCGCGAGGTCGAGCGGCGCGCGCATCCAGCCGATGCGCGCCACCCGTTCGCGTTCTCGTTCGTGACGCTCGAGCGGGCGCGATGAGCGCCGCCGCCGGGTTCGTCTGGGATCCGCGTCTCGCATCGCACGTCTACCGCTCGGACCACCCGCTCAAGCCGTGGCGGCTCCAGGGCGTGCACGACACGCTCGAGCGCCTCGGCGCATTCGCGCTCCCGAACGCGCGCGTGCTCGAGCCGAGACTCGCGACGCGCGCCGAGCTCGAGCGCATCCACGACCCCGCGTACCTGGAGGCGATCGAGCATGCGTCGGAGGACCCGGAGCTCGACTACACCGCGTGGGGTCTCTCCGCGTGGGGCGATACCCCGCCCTTCGCCGGGATGCACGAGGCGTCTCTGCTGACGACCGGCGCGACGCTCGTCGCGATGGAGGACGTGGTCGCCGGCCGCGCGCGCGTTGCGTTCAACGGCTCAGGCGGCCTGCATCACGCGATGCGCCGGAACGCATCCGGGTTCTGCATCTACAACGACCCGGCGATCGTCTGCGGCCTCCTCGCCGATCGCGGGATGAAGGTCGCGTACGTCGACATCGACGCGCACCACGGCGACGGCGTGCAGGCCGCGTTCTACGAGACGGCTCAGGTGCTGACGATCTCGCTGCACGAGTTCGGCATGATCCCGCGCCTCGGCCGGCCGTTCTTTCCCGGCACCGGCAGCGCCGACGAACGGGGCACCGGGAAGGGCGCCGGCTATAGCGTGAACGTCGCGCTCCCGGCGTACACCGACGATCTCGCGTACATGCGCGCGTTCGACGCGGTCGTCCCGCCGCTTCTCGCCCGGTTCCGCCCCGACATTCTCGTGACCCAGCAGGGCATCGATCCGCACTTCACCGATCCGCTCACCGACCTACAGCTGTCGACGCACGCACGAGAGCACGTGGTGAGCTGGTTCGCGTCCACTCCGTATCCGTGGGTCGCGATGGGAGGGGGCGGCTACGACCTCGACGCGGTCCGGCGAACCTGGTCGATGGAGTACCTCATCATGCTCGGCGCTCCCGTGCCCGAATCGCTCCACGACGACGATCCGCCCGTTCTCGGGGGTCGCGCGCGGACCGCGGTGGATGCCGCGACCGATCAGGCCACGCACGAAGCGCTCGCCGCCGCCTTCAGATGATCGCGACGGTCGCCGAGCGCTGGCGACCGAGAGACTTCGCGGCCTGGGCGCTCGGTGCGAGCACGTTCTTTGGTCTCGCGTGCGTCCCGATCGCCATGGTGTTCTCGACGCTCAGCGCGTACCGCCTCTCGCAGACGGTCCACGTCGACGCCATCGTCTTCGGCCCGACGCGAAGTGCGATCGTCGATGCGCTCCTCCTGGCGATCGGCGTGGAGCGGACCGCGGTGCTCGTGTACGTGCTGCAGCGATCGTTCGACGCGCTCGTCGTCGCGGCGGCGGTCACGCCGAT
>WNGL01001875.1_pt1 | contig 25664 bp, 26 predicted proteins | sample 5400591 | NCBI WGS metagenome assembly WNGL01 (sample SAMN13153377, study PRJNA577476) | soil metagenome | isolation source: 80 cm soil or saprolite under Garry oak tree replicate 1 | place: USA:California | collected 2016-06-15 | reverse complement strand
CGAGCCAATAAAAGGCTTCGTGGTTGTTGCACTTTGGACACTCAGCCTTCGTCTTGGGGAGGGTGCGGATCTTCTGCTCTTCTTTGCCTAGAACGATTATGTTTTCCCTCTCGTGGGAGAGTCGACTGATTACCTTGTCGGCCCGGCTGCTGGTATAGCCACACTTTGCGCACGCCATGAAGACCTTCTTCTCCATCTTGGAGGGAAGTAGGGTGGACCCGCATTTCGGACAAAACTGCAAAACGTGTTCAGCTCAGAGCGAGACTGTCCGCGCGAATTTATTCTTTATCCCGCGAGAGCCTTCTGGGGATATTTAGTTTTGCTATTAGATGGGCGATGCGGAGTGGTTCGGGCAAACTCGCACTTGATTTGGTTAGCGAGAGAATCTTCTCTAGACTCGGTGATTCGAGGTCTGTCTTGATCCACAATTGTTTAGGGTCCTTTCCATAGAGCCGGTAGCCTTGGGCTTCGAAACGGCTGTCGAGAGATATGCTGATTACTGGTAACCGGGTGATTTGCTGCATAGTGTTTAGGTCTAGGAGGCCCCTCGGGTCGTGGAGCATTATGGTTCTCAATTCTGGAAAGTAGCGTGATTTAGCGATCTGTTTGGCTAACCGATCCACTTCCCCTTCTGCATCTCGGGTGAAGGCCAGGATGCCATCCAGGTAGAGTCCTCCCCGAACGACAGCCCCAATGGTGAGACGGCGGTTGCACGCGTCGAGACCTAGGAGGCGTACCTCCTTTTTCACGTGTCGAAGAGGTCTGCTCATTGTTTCAGTCTCGCTAGCGCGAGCTCTGCTAGTCGGGCGAAGTCTTGTGTGGGTGTGGAGCTCTCGGTTTTCAGACAGTTGAGTATTTCCTGTAGAGTCAACAGCTTCTTGAGCCAGACGAAGCCCAGCAGGGCTTCGAGGCTGTTAGCCACGTCGCCACGCCCTATTCTCCGTGGCAGATATTTTCTGAGGCCTGCTCTAACTGCCGCCTCCGCGAGGGTCTTGTCCGGAACTTTTGTTCCTCTTGGATGGCCGGTCGTTTCTGTCAGTGCCACTGAGAAGGCGAAATTTAGTAGAGCATCGCCGAACTGGGCCAGGCCGTGATCTGTCAAGACTTTTCCGAGATCTTGATCATCTAGCATGCCGCTTCTGTCTCTGCGGATTTCCCATCAGAAGCTAGTTTGATACGATGCTTGCTAGATTCTCGAGGGAGGAAAGAATGAAGTCGGCACCGGCGTTTTCTAGCTCTTCTCGTTTGAAGAATCCTTGTGGAAGGCCGATTGCTGTTGCTCCCGCTTTCTTTCCTCCAATCATGTCTACCGGTTCGTCTCCTATGACGAAGCTCTCCTTTGGCTGGACCTGTAGCTCCTCCATGGCTTTGACGAACGGGAGAGGGGATGGTTTGACTTCTGCCACATCGTCTGGCGTTATTACTGATTGAAAGTATCGCCTGATCTTCCAGACGTCCAGCCTTCGTGTGATGCGAGGCTTTCTTACGAAAGTCACGATGCCTAGGCGGAATCTTTCGCGTTCGAATTTTCCTAGCATCTTGACAAGGTTCTTGTCCGGACCTGTTGTATCCATTCGTTGGTCGAGTATTTCGAAGAATCGTGCTCTGACGTCATCGTCTCGTTCGATCCCATGGTCTCGGGCTAGGGCTGTGGCGACGTTGCTGATTCTTAGTGTGGTGTTTGGTGCTCCTTCCTTCTCGATCATCGCCCGAGCTCTTTCAAGGGCGTCATGTGGATTGATCGATACTTGGTAATCCGAGAGGGTTTGTTCTATGATGGCGATCCAGATTCTCCAGTCGCCGTAGAGTGTGCCATCGAAGTCGAAAAGGAGCCCTCTAGCCAGATCGGCTGGCTCCAGCTAGTTCTCGTTCTTTATGACTGATGAAAATTTCTCGACGAATTCTTCCATATCGGCCCGGATCTTCTTGGAGGCTCGGTCGAGAGCCTTGTCAGCCTGGGCCTCTCCTTTCATTCGGACAGTGATTATGGACTGTCTGAAGAGTGGATGGGGCTGGTCGTATCCTGCCCAGTCGACGGTCTTGTCTTCGAGCAGGGTCTCCTGCATGAGGTTTCCAAAGGAGTGTCCTTCTCCTTCGACTTCTATCTTCAAGAGTCCCTTGGACCTTTTCAGAACATTGACTTTCAACTTGGTACACCGGTCTCCGTTTGGAAGTCCTCGGCTAGGCGTCGTCTTTCAACGTTTCTGCAGACGCTGCATCGTAGTATTCGTCCCGAGAGGACAAGCTCGTTGCCGCACCTGGAGCAGTAGCCTTTGATGACGCCTAGTTCTCTGCCGATCGTTGTAAGTTTTGGTATTCGCTGGCTTGTGTCGATTACTTTTGCTCTGATGATGTCGTTGGGCTTGCATACCTCGCCCATGACCCGTTCGAAGCGTGGGCTAGAGCTGGATATGTGAAGCATTCCTGTGAAGGGAAGCTGCATCTTTTTTCCGTCGACGACTACTATGTTGATTATGGCCATCTTCTCCTGGACCTTCTCGACTATGCCTATGATCGAGGAGCCTTCTTCGGGCACGGTCGGGGGGCCGATCGCTGGCTTGACTGTGACAACATGTCTCTTTGGGTCTAGAGCGGCTGTTCCGGTCTGGGAGGAATAGACTATGCCGTCTACTTCGACTGTTCCTCGTCCAGGGTCGAATTCTTCGACTACGCCGAGTTTCTCGCCGGGGACGACGAAGGTTCCGTCAAGCTTCTTGATCATATCTTCTGTCCACACTCGGGACAGAACTTCGCTCCAACCGCCACCGGCTTTCCGCAGTGGGGGCATGCCGTTGTTGACGGGGCCATGTTGGCGCCGCAGTTCGGGCAGAATCTCGCGCCCTGCTGGACCTGGTTGCCGCATTTCGGACAGGCGACGAAGGCTGTCTGTGGCTGAATCATTGGCGACTGCATAGGAGCATTCATGACTTGAGGGATGAGGACCATTCCAGAGCCGAGTCCAGCGCCTCCCTGGGATGTGCTTAGGCTCTGGCCGATGTCCTTGGCTGTCTCCATGCGTAGGACGTCGGAGGTTGCGGCGTGCTGCTTTATCCAGAAGAGGCGGTCTCGGAATTGGTCGGATGTGTCGATTCCTTCGAATTTGAAGTCGACGAGGTCGGTTCCGAGCCTGTTGAGAGCATCGTTGATGTTGACCTTGACGTCCGTGGAAGCCTTGTCAAGCTGGGTGAAGGCTGTGGTCAGATCGTACTTTGACATTACGTCTATGACTCGTTCGTTGATGAAGCCTCGGATGAAATCGTCGACTTGGGGTGTTGTGTAGGCTCCCTGTCCTCCTACTACCTCGTTTACGAAGAGGTTGGGATCTTTGATCCGGAACCACGCGGTGCCGTGCACCATCAATGGCGCTAGCTCGGTCGTCTGGGCTTTGGCCCCCCATTTGCCGGCGAACTGTTTGGTGGAGACGTAGATGACGATGGCTGTGAAGGGGTCCTTTCCGCCGAAGAATACGCCGTAAGCTCTCGATATGAGCGGGAGGTTTAGCGTTGTGAGTGTATGTCGTCCGGGTCCGAAGACGTCGTAGGCTTTGCCGTCTCGTAGGAAGACCGCGGCTTCATATTCGTGGACTACGAGCTGGGCGCCTGTTATGATCTGTTCTACCGGGTAGCGCCAGACGACATCGTCTGGTCCGGCGTTTCTCCATTCTATTACCTGTGGCATTTTCTTACTGTACTCCTACTATGATCTGTTTTCGGCCATTATACGCGTTTTCTAGGGCGTCGACGGCCTTCATCGCGTTGCCGACCTTGCCTTTGGCTTCTTGTACCTGGTCGTTGTCGAGGCTGTCCTTGAGGGACTGTATCGAGGTCGTTATGTTGTCTGCCATCTGTATGAGCTGGATGTCGTAGCCCATCATCCGGTCCAGATCAGGCTCTTTGACCTTGGTCGAGTCGAAGAAGCCTGCGTATCCGTATTCTGAGTGGTTGATCCTCTCCATTATTCGGTCGAGTCGGGCGAGTAGGTGGTCGGTATCGTCCCAGGTGTCGTTTGCTCCTTGGTTGACGAGGGAGCGGTAGATGTCTTTGGCCTGGGCTTCTGCGTCGGATAGTTTCTGGTAGATCTGGTTTCTGATTAGCTTGTCGGACTCTCGCCTCATCTCCTTCTCCTTGTAGCCGTGGAATCCGGGAACAAGGAGCTCGATCTTCTCGAGTAGGCCGGTCTGTGATTTTACTCTGTCAAAGTAGGGGTTGGTTGTAGAACTCAAGGTTTCTAATCCGCTTCTGTTTAAGGACCAAGATTTCTTTTCTCAATTCCTTATTTAAGGGTGTCAAAACCGGAGATGGAGAAAACACGTGACGGAATCGATTCTCATGATGAGGGTCTCGACAACCATCTCCTATTCGACTGGGAGCATCTGTTTATATCGCAACTCGTGAACGCTAGGTTTAGCGGCTTTCGTCGCCTTGTCTGAAGACTCCACTCCAATCAGCTCCAGGCTAGGACTTACCGGAGAAGAGAAAGCCAGTATTCTTGGCTTGTACGTGGTTCTGGCGATCGCGACTCTGTTCGGGTTCATCGGCTCCATCGTCATCGCCCAAGTCTCCGCGTCAACATTTCTCTTCGGCTTATGCATGGCCGCTTTCGTTCTGGGACTGCGCCATGGGGTGGATGCTGACCATATCGTGGCGATTGACAATACTACGAGGAAGCTGATGCATGACGGAAAGAGGCCTGTTACTGTCGGAACATGGTTCTCGCTGGGTCATTCAACTGTCGTTGTTGGGCTCACGGTTGGGCTTGTTCTTGCGACCAGGATTGTTGTCCAGAATAATTCTGTTCTGCAGAGTTCGGGATCGATTATCGGGACAGCCGTGTCAGGTCTGTTCCTCTTCTTGATAGGAGCGGTGAATGCTCTGATCGTTATAGGGGTCTATCGGGTGTTCCAGCGCATTAGACGGGGAAGTGTTGATGAGTCCCAGCTGAATGAACTGCTGGAGAATCGTGGTTTTCTCAACAGATACTTCAAAGGACTCTTTCGAATAGTAAAACGACCCTGGCAGATCTATCCTATTGGCGTGCTCTTCGGACTGGGCTTTGACACTGCGAGTGAGATTCTCCTCTTCGCTCTCGCTGTAGGTTTTGGGGTTGCCTCGGCGGTTCCTATCTGGATGGTTCTGATTCTGCCGGTTATGTTTACTCTCGGAATGGTCCTCGTCGATACGACTGACGGGGTAACGATGTGCGTAGCGTACGGCTGGGCCTTTGTGAAGCCTCTCCGCAAGATCTACTATAATCTGACGATTACGGTCATCTCTGTCCTAGTCGCGTTTGTCATCGGCGGTGTTGAACTTCTCCAAGTGTTGTCGGGCGAGCTGAATCTTCAGGGTCCGTTCTGGGGCTGGCTCGCTGGGCTTGACTTCGAGATCATCGGCTATTGGATTATCGGCATCTTCGTGGCGTCTTGGCTTGCCTCGATAGCCGTGTGGAAGTACAAGCGTTTTGAAGACGAGGTCCGTCAGCCGAAGTTGTCTATCTAGGTCGATTCTGCCGTTTTGCTGGTTACAGAACGACTATTCGCCAGTGTCCGGTAGCTACGCTCGGGCAGCATTGAAGACTCTGAAGACGGAGGAGGCTGTCTCGAGAAGCCGTTTTGCCGATTGCCCTGTCTGCAAGAATCATACCCTGAAGCTGAAACGGACTATCCAAGTTGGACGGTGCAGGAGCTGTAATGAGACCTACAAGATTATCATCCTATACGTCAAGGCTGGAAGGAAGCAGAAACCTGTTGTTTTGAAGACTGATGCTCCAGCCCAAACAAGACAAGAGACCAAGCCGGAGGTTGCTCCAGAAACATCACCCGCGTCTTGGCAGACGCCTTCCGATAGTTCTCTCCTTGGCACGCCGAGCGAGACCTATTCGGGATTGTCCGAGGCACTTTTTGGAGAGAGTCAGAAGGACCAGAGTAGCGAGACTGGCACGGGTTCTGGCCAGTAGAAGGATCTCCGGATGGGCTGATTCGTGGGTCTGGAACGATGGCTATTTCGTATCTTTTTTCTTGAAGCCGAGGGATAGCGAGTTTACGCAGTAGCGCATTCCAGTCGGCTGGGGTCCATCGTCGAAGAGATGTCCTAGATGGCCTCCACAGTTTTTGCAGACGATCTCGACCCTATCCATTCCCAAGGCGCGGTCGGGTATCTCTACTATCTTGTCCTTTGCGAGCGTGGTCCAGAAGCTGGGCCATCCGCTGCCGCTGTCATATTTTGTATCTGAGGAGAAGAGTTCTGTTCCGCAGCCTGCGCATGTGTAGACTCCGTTCTCCTTGTTGTGTAGTAGTTTGCCGGTGAAGGCGGGCTCTGTCGCCTTCTTCCTCAATACCTTGTACTGTTGCGGGTCCAGCTCCTTCTTCCATTCCTCGTCGGTCTTGTTCATGACCATGAGATCTAGTTGGCGCTGGCCGCTATTTTAACGCCTCACGCAATTGCGGCTGGTGCTGAAATGGTGATTGAAGCGCGGCGGGAACGATTGTGCTTCGCAGATCTGGGATCTGGGCTTGTTCTAGGGCTAATTTTCCAGGTTGGATAGTTCTCCAAAGAGTACTTTTGTGTCGCGGGAACTTTTTATTTTCAAAATCCTAGGAGGGTCCTCTCGCCGTCTGAAACTGTTCCGGGCGAGATTTCCCGTTTATCGCGCAGAACCGGCTTGTTGGCCGTTTTCAGTAAGTGCCGACAGGGGGCCTTCAAGCGTGAATAAGGTGTTCACCGGGACCCCCCTCCCGGATTTGTGATCTGGGCTTATTCTGAACGATTTCTTGTGGGTACTGCTGGGAAGAAAACGGTTCCGGGCGTGAGGTGGGCACTGGAATTTTTTTGAAAAAAGAATGCTTATGTTTTTTTCACGGTTTTGGAATTGAATGTACGGTTTTTTGGATGGTCGTGCAGAGAGTTAGTGGTCCTTTCGTTCGAAGCTGGGTCTCGGGGCTCGGAATGTGTTTAGTCGAACAGCGCCATCAAGATACATACAAGCGTGCAAATGGCGTTTTGTCGAAGCCTATGCTGAGATGTGAGCGGTTTTCTTGTTCCTAGCAGAGATTATCTCTGCTCTGATTTCTTATTCTTTTTAGGCTACTTTGCCTTCCAGGTGAACGCTTTCGCGGGTCTGAACTCTGCCAGCGAGTCGGTCACCCAGCCATACTTCTTTTTCTGAGCCTCGAGAACTTGCTGTGCGGTTCCACTATTCATGTCGAGAAACTCCGCGTTTCCTTCAAGGATTGCCTGGCGCTTCCAACCATCAGCCAGCATTATGGTAACAGCTGGATTCTTTTTGAGGTTCCTATAACGGGCCATGGCCTCGTCGACGCCGAGGTAGAAGACACCGTCGACAACTACGAGGTCTGTGGGTGAGAGGTGGGGTCTCCCGTCGGGTCTTACGGTGGCTGCAAGTGTGAGGACTCGACTGTTGCCGAGTTCGATGACCTCGCTGGCAGTCAGCGGATTTTGGTTGTAGACCTCCTTGGTATGGGAGCTTGCTTGGTGGAGAGAGTTCTTGATAATCGATTCCAGACTGGACAATGATGTTTCGGTCCCGAAAGACGCGTTCAGGACTGATATGATGATTACCCTATTTGCCGAACCTTGCAGCCTTTCCGACGAATGGATTGGCCAGCTTCTCATCGCCAATTGTGGTCTCAGGTCCGTGGCCTGGATAGACCGTGGTGTCATCATCCAGCTTGAAAAGCCGATCCCTGATCGAGTGGATTAGTGTCTTGAGGTCTCCTCCTGGAAGATCGGTTCTGCCGATGGACTGGTTAAAGAGAGCATCACCGGTCAAGACGTATCCGTCGCCGGACAGGCTGATGCTACCGGGCGAATGACCGGGAGTGTGAAGAACGCGAATCGTCTCATCTCCCAGTCTTAGAAGGTCTCCCTCTTTGAGGTAGCCATCAACCCTTGGCGGTGGCGGAACCTCGAATCCCATAAACAGGCGTACGCGCGACTGCATCGACTGTAACATCGGTAGGTCATCTGGATGGATCAAGAATAGAGTCTTGGTTGCCTTTCGGACCCCGTCGACCCCTAGCACGTGATCAAAGTGGGTATGCGTCGCGACGATTCGCGTCGTTGTGGCGTTGATATCTTTGACGAATCTCAGAATTCTTTCCGGTTCGTCGCCTGGATCGACGATCATCGCCTCTGATTCGGACTGAAGGATGTAGCAGTTGGTTTGCAAGCGGCCGACCACTATACTATGTATCTTCATCGTCAAGATACCAAAAGCTCTGGCGAGTCGCGGCGAATAAGAGTTACAATCGTCCTCTACCGCGGATCTTCAATCGAGGATAGCCGATAAACGGGTTGAGACCGGGTTTATTTGCCGCTTTGAGGTCAGAACAGGCTAGAAACAATTTCTCCGACCTCGCAAAGCGAACATTTCCATCGCTGAACAGACACTTTGAATAGCTGGGGCAAGGGTTTTCAGCTCGCGGGTAGCCGTGTCTATCTTCGAGAAGCCAAGAACTTATATTGATAATAGGGTTCAAGCCCTGAACATGAAGAAAATACTCGCAATATCAACTCTAGCAATTGCTGCCCTAATGCTAACCCCAATGGGCATCGGACCCGTAACAAGCCTGTTCAGCTTCAACTACGCACCAAGCCTTCAATTCGTTCAGGTCGGACCCTTAACGACCATGCCACAAGGCCTTCCACTCTGCAGGAGTAGCTCACTCGGTAACATTGTCTGCTACTCGCCAGCCTTCATCAAGAAAGCATACGAGTACCCCTCCACCCTTGACGGTTCAGGCCAGACAATCGTGATCGTAGACGCTTTCGGAAGCCCCGGCATAGCCAGCGACCTTGCAACCTTCGACTCAGTATTCCACATAACGGCACCTCCATCATTCACCATCTTCTGCGGCAACTCTCCGACTCCCTTCGACACATCTACATGTCCAACGGTCAACTTCAACTCGCACAACGCGTATCACGACCAGATAGGCTGGTCGGTCGAGACAACCCTAGACGTAGAATACGCCCACGCGATGGCTCCCGGAGCCAACATTGTCCTTGATGTAGCCTCAAGCTCTTCTGGCAATGCCATCAATGCTGCTGAGGCCTCGGCCATTGCAGCGTTTCCAGGCGCTGTCTTCTCCCAGAGCTTCGGCATTCCAGAGATCTTCCTGATGGGAAACAACGGCCAGGTAAGCCAAGCACAGACAAACTATGCAAACGGAGTGGCCGTCGGTGACACGTTCCTCGCTTCAGCAGGAGACACCGGCGCAGACTTCGGTACCGGCACTGCCCAGGCAAACTTCCCAGAATCCAGCCCATACAATACCGGCGTAACTGGAACCATGGGACTGCCCTACAACGCAACCGGAACCCTCATGCCCTGCCCAACCTTAACACCCGGCTCTTGCACCTCAGGACTATCCACATACCACGGACCCTGCGTGATCGGCCGCACTATAATGCCTAACTGTGTGCCCGATGGCTACGGCGGCGAGCAGGTCTGGAACGAACCTCAATTCGGCGCGGCTACCGGTGGAGCCCAGAGCCTGATCTTCGGTGTCCCTTCATACCAAGCAGGACTAGGCCTAACGTCTAGAGGCCCTGACATCGACTACAACGCAGCGGTCGATGGCGGAGTCCTAGTAGTCAACAGTGCCATAACAGGCGGGACACCAGCACTGTTCATTGTTGGAGGTACCAGCGCCGGTTCTCCACAATGGGCAGGCATCATTGCCCTAGCCAACCAGGCCCGTGCGAACCTGGGTAAGGGTCTGATAGGGGGCAACCTAAACCCGACGCTCTACAGCATCTACCACAGCGCCCGCTACGCGACAGACTTCCATGACATCACCGTGGGCAACGACACCGTCTCAGGTTCGACCGTCGGCTACTCAGCTGGCACAGGCTACGACATAGCCTCTGGCATCGGCACTCCCACCGTGGACCAGCTGATCGTCGACCTAGCAGCAGCATAGACCAAGGTGAAGACACGGGAGGACGACCCTCCCCAACCCTCTTTTTGTAAAAACGCCCAAGAATAGCACGGTAAACTCTGCCTTTGATCCACCTAGGTCCCGGGCTAATTCAATGCCGAGTTCGGAACGGCGGAATCGTTGTACAATTTCCGCTCGCTGTCACTCGTTTCAGGTATCTGTACCTGTTGGCAAAAATGATTAGTGTGATCACTGCCCCTAGGGCTACCAGCACAGCGCCTAGATACGCAGCGAGCAAGACAAATTTGTCCACTGGCACTGTGACTCCGCCAACGCTCCCCGATGCAGGGGCGAAGACTTCAATCCGGTTATTGCTAGTTCCCGATGGGTTGCCTGTATCAGAGACGTAGACACTTCCCGAATTGTCGACCGCTAGACCCTCAGGATAGACTAACTGGCCGTTTCCCGAGCCCATTGTTCCGAAAGATGTGAGAAACGTGCCGCTACTGGTGAACTCTTGGACCCGGTCATTGTAAGTATCGGCCACGTAGACGTTTCCAGCTGAATCCAAAGACACGTCCCCCGGAATATTCAACTGTCCATTTCCCGAACCAGAACTTCCCCAAGTGGTCATGAAAGTACCAGAACTAGTGAACTTCTCGATACGATTATTGGACGAGTCGCTGACGTACACATTGTTCGAGCTGTCCACTGCAATCCCTATTGGACCACTGAACTGGCCGTTACCCGCGCCGGACGACCCCCACTTTGTGATGAAGTTTCCTGAACTGTCGAACTTTTCAACCCTGTCGTTGGAATAATCCGTCACGTACACATAGTTTGAGCTGTCGACCCCAACGCCGAACGGGCTAATGAATTGTCCATTGCCAGTCCCAAACGTACCCCACATTCCGATGAACGTGCCGTTTGGAGAGAATTTCTCTACTCGATTATTGGAGGAGTCGGTCACATAGACGCTCCCAGCATGGTCGAGCGCGATTCCGACTGGAGCGTTGAATTGGCCGTTTCCGGATCCCGTCGTTCCCCAAGCCAGCGCAAAAGCTCCGGTGAGTGAGAACATCTGAACTCGATTGTTTCCCTCATCCACGACATAGACGTGGCCTAGACCGTCAACTGCGTCATCATAAGGACTAGAAAACATGCCTAGTCTTGAGTATGTGAGACTCGAGAGGTAGCCTCCTGTCCCGGCGGATAGTTTCTGAATCCTGAAGTTGTTTGAGTCTCCGACATAGACGTTCATCTGGCCGTCGAGGGCTACACCAACCGGACCGTTGAACTGTCCCGGGGAAGCGCCCATTGAGCCCGAAATCCAGACAGCCCTGTCGTTGCACGCGCTAAACTTCACAACGACGTCCCCAAGATTGTCGGCAACGTATACGTTAGACGCGTTGTCCGTTGCAACCATCGCAGGCTGCAACAGGGAGCCGCTCCCCCACGCGCAGACGAAACCGCCCGTTTTCGTGAGTTCTGTAATATTACCTGACTGAAATGAAGCATCACTCACGTAGACGTAGGTAGGCCCTATAGCCACCCCAAAAGGGCTCTGAAACTTTCCGACTAGGTTCGAGCCGAGACCACCAAACGAACCCACGTAGGTTCCGTCGCTCCTGAAGATCTCTACGCGCTGGTTTCCCTCGTCTGCAACATACACAAACCCGGTAGCATTGACGCTCAGACCTATAGGATTCCTGAGAACGTTTGTCTTATTCCAAGTGTTCCAGGACGCAACGAAAACGCCCGCGCTAGTAAACTTCTCAACGTTGTTGTTGACAGAGTCTGTAACGTACACGTTTCCGGAAGCGTCAAGAGCAACCCCCTCTGGATTGCGGAACTGTCCGGGTCCCATGCCATAGGATCCCCATGAGGAGACGAATGATCCGTCTCTTGCCAGTTTGACTATGGCATAGTTCTTGGCGTCGGCGATGTACACGTTGCCCGAGGGGTCCACCGTAACGCCGTTGGGCATTATCGGGCCGCCGTACGAGCCCCACTGTGATACATAACTGAATGATGGATCTCCGACAGATGCGGCCAGAGGCCCACTTCGAACAACTTGATCCTTAGACGCGTGACCGACAGTGAGGTGTGCAACAGAAAAGGAAAGTATGAGAAGAATAGCACCGCAAAGATAATACTTTGGCCTTCTTGCCAAGCCAGTATCACAGAGTCGAATTGTTCCTCCATTTAGAGCGACATAATCGTGTACGAGAGAGATTGTTGAGACTATGGTGCAGTATGTCGCTTGGAAAGGCTTGGGAGTTGGTCTTACGCCTATGCCGAGCATATATGAAGACTCCGCCAATCGACACCGCTGCGGCGACCAGAAACGGAGCGAGCAGGGCAAACCTGTTCACCGGAATGGTGGCCCCACCGACAGTGCCTGACACCTGAATCGCTAGGAAGAGCTGAGTGAACCCGGCAACGCTGCCCTGAAAGGCGACATGTCCTCCCGTGCCGTCGACGGACGGAGAGAAGTTATTGTCTTGGTTGTTGGTTAGCTGGTCGACCTCTCCGCTGCTGGTGTTGACGACCAATATTTGGCTGTAGCCGTTGATGGTAGTCTGGTAGGCGATCACGGACCCGTCGTAGTTGATTGAAGGGAGCAGATCGTCGACGGCGTCAAAGGTCAGCTGTCTGAGACCTGAACCGTCAGTGCCGATCAGCCATATCTCGGAGTGCCCCGTGGAGTTGGACTGGAAGGCCACGTACTTTCCGTTCCCACTGATAACGGGGTTCGCGTTATCACCTGGTTTTGATGTAAGCTGGTGTAGGCCTGTCCCATTCGAGTCTACTAGGAAGATCTCACGATTTCCAGCCATGGTCGCGTTCGAGTCAAAGGCGATTAGCTTGCCGTCCGAACTTATCGAGGCGTGTTCGTGGATTCCGTTGTTGGTAGTCAGTTCAGTGAGCCTTGATCCGTTAGAGTACAAGGAGTATAGCTCCATGATTCCTGTTCGATTGGACTCAAACGCGATCATTGAGCCGTCCGAGCTTATCGCGGGGTAGGTGTTGACCGCGTTGGTTGTTGACGTTAGCGCAGTAAGCCCAGTCCCGTCGGACTTGATTTTGTATATTTGGTACGCACCGCCCATGTTCGAGTAGAATACGATCAGGGTTCCATTCCCATTTATAGAGGGGACGAGATTGGAACCGGTATTGTTCGTCAGCTGCTTCATTCCCGTGCTGCTTGAGTTCACCACAAAAATCTGCAAAGTTTTGAACGGGCCTGGATTGGCCATGTAAGTCATCCTTGTCCCATCTCGGCAAATTCTAGGCTGGACATGGGTTATGGAATCTGTCGTCAGCTGTGAAGGAGTACTCCAGATTGCAGAATGAGCGGTCGGAAGGAGTAACGCTGTCAGAATTGCGAGGACAGTTATCCACAGACGCTTACCCAATGCTCGCTCATGTCCTCTGATCACTAAGAGGATGAAAAGAAAAAGGTTGAGGAGAGGAGTGGGTTTTGTTCTATTGCGCTTGGACGAACTTCAGCGTGAAGGTGTCAGTACTGGAAAGTGTCACGGTGAACGACGTGCCACTGAATGTGAATGTGCCTGTGTAGGAGCCTGGGAAGGCGAAAGTCGTGGTGCCAAACGCGCCATTGATCTGCGACAACGTTCCGCTACTTACTGGAACCGTGATGACGCCTGTTCCACTCACATCTGGCACGACGATCGCGCTCGTGCTTGTGTGCCCGTTCGCTGTGACCGTTATGGTCAGGTGGTAGAGTGTTACTTGGCCTGTTGCGTAAGCAGAGGGCGCCGTGAACGCGACGCTTAGCGCCGCCAGCATCGCCAGGGTCAGGAGAACCGGTCTCATTTTCCTTCTGCCGCGCTATTTGCGAGAAACCCTAATAAGTTTTAGGATTCTGAAGTAACCTAGTTCCGTCTATAGTATGCTCAGGATATTCTCTCGTGATTCAACTTTGTTTCCAGTCTATAGTGATCTGCTCGTTCGCCTCTAATCTCCACGATGGGCCGAAACTAGTAGACCCCTGCGGAACCTCAAACACGACATCTCCACTTGCGGTTTGGGCGTTAGTCATGTTTGCAGGTGGAAATGGATAGCGCAGGAAGAAGTAGGCAGCGCTGACATTGTAGGAATTCACTCCTATTACGACGTACATGTCCGTGAACGGGTTAGCAGAGAAATTCTGGTAGCCAATATTCTCTACGGTGAGATGGACCACTAGGAACGTGCTGCCGCTCGCAGGCTGGAACCCTGACGGCTCGAGGCTATTGTTGTAAGTGCTTGAGTATGATATTTTGATCTCGGGTGAGGACGATGGAGGAGGGGGGGAAGCGACAACAACGACACTTTGCCTGGACACGGCCGACTGCCTAGGCAAACCACTATCATTGACAGTCAGGACCACTGGGAAGGTACCAGCTGAGGAGTAAGCGTGAGTCACGGACGAGCCTGTTCTGCTCGAGCCATCGCCGAAGCTCCAAAAGTAACCATAAGGCAGGGTGCCTCCTGAAGCTGTTCCTACGAAAGATACAGCCTGTCCAGCATCAGGTGGATAGGGATCGAATATGAAGCTAGCTGACAATGGAGAAGCGGCGACGGGTCGCTGGCTCAGGAGACTTGGAACTGCGACGATTATCCCTACAATTAGGCCGACTGCAATAGCTGCCACCAAGACGATATACTTGCGCTTTTGTCGAACGAGAGCCGCCAATTGCCGACCCAGAGATCGAAACAGGCATAACTAGCCCTTTCCGAGTTATCAACACTTCCCCTAGGATCGATTCGAGAGATTGTTCTCCAGACTGGCTAGGAGCTCTACGGTAGAGTTCGTCGCTTAGTTACTCGACCTGCGATGGTACCTATCTTCGGGTCAAGACGAAACCAATTAGCACCCAAATATTGTTGTACCAGATCCATCCGAGATCAACAGCCGAGACCAGGCTCAGAGCATGGCTCAACAAGTAGAGACTGGCCGCTATTCCTGCAGAGAAGAACGCGATGTGGTACTTCATAGATTTCAAAACGGACTTGATACTCTCATGGTCGGCCCTAGTCTTGTCTGTAACATGAAACTCCGGTCTCTTTCTTCGCAGATTGTCCAATAGCGCCTTTACGTAAACGTCGCTGACGCAGAGCCCGATGGCCTGCTTCATTATCACGCGCTTGAGAGACCGAGCGACTCTCAGCGTTGCGATGTTCGAGCCAAACCAACTGAACGTGATAATCCCAAGGGTCGCAGACACGAACAGCCATGGATTGGTTATTGTTAAGAAACCAATCCCAAACGCGCTAAGGATCGGAAACAGATAGAGTATGAAGCTCAAGGGGCCGACGAGGTACCAGGAAATGCACTGCAGATAGTCGAACACTTGGCTGAAGGACAGGTAACGCCAGTAGCGTTTGAATACCGTTCGGGCCACGTGGAATGTTCCGTATGACCACCGGTACTGCTGCTTCCTCCAAGCGTCGAGTTTGTTTGGAGTAAGTCCGAAGGCGAGAGCATCCTCGATGACCCCAATCTTGAAACCATTGGCATGAGCCACTATGCCCGTGGCCAGGTCTTCTGTTATGGTGGTCTCGTCGAGGCCTCCAATAGTACGGAGCGTTTCGGTTTTTGCAATCCAGTTAGTGGTGACGCAGAAAGCAGAGTTGGTCACGGTTCTTGCGAACCTATCGAACACGTAGTCCACTTTCTGCATGAGCGCGGTGGTGCGCGCTATGTTGTTCTCGTTCTCGTTCCGGAAGTACTGGGGAAACATGAGAAAATCCTTACTTGAATCCTGAATACTCTCCACTAGCCGTTTGACCATACTCTTGGTCGGGAGATGGTCTGCGTCGAGACAGATCACGTACTGGCTGGTAATTCTCCGAAGAACGTTGTTGACTGCGCCAGCCTTGTATCCTCTCCTGCTATAGCGGCTCACATAGATCACGTTTTCCGAGGCCCGACACATACGCTCTACCTCGATCTTGTCAAATGGATCTGGAACGTCATCACAAACGTACAGATGGATCTTCTCTCGCGGGTAATCGACCAGCTCAAAATGATCTATCATGCTCTTGACTGAATCTCTCGACTCCTTGTACGTCGGTACGATTATTGAGACGGACGGCCATGAATAGCCAGCTTCTTCGCCACGGCCGGTATCGTTGATCGTCGAAAAGGAGCAACGTCTATACAAGGTAACCCCGTAGCCCATGTTCCAGAAGTAGCTCAGACTTATGCAGCCCAGGTAGAGGAGTGAAACAGGAAGAACTGTAACATCACTCCACTTCAGAAGACTGACTAGGAAGACGTAGAGTGACGTGATGACAGCCAAATATGCAATGGATAGGACACGGCTTCCCCGTCCGAAGACTGGAGAGCGGAAAATATCTTCAGGTTCACGGGATTTCCGCGAAACCTGCTCGGTCCCACCCCTCAAAGCCGTATCCAGCCATACGTGATGTCGAAAGCACCCATCATTCTGTTGTTCTATCTGGGAGCGACATCAGGTTACTTCGTTCCACTCTGTACAGAAACCGCCTGCGAAACGAGAAATCTGCAAACGATGTTTAGAACCGGCCTCGGTTACACAAGTCAAAGACCGGATTGTGTACCTCTCGACCGAGACAGAAGATAACGAAGAAGACTGTTCCATTTCTTCTCACACGGTCTCAAGCTGTCAGCTAGAGGAGCACAGAGGAGAACCTCAACTTTAGCCAACGTCTTTGGACAGGAACTAAAAGACCTTGAACAATGGGAATAGAGTCTCCCTCTACTGTCTCTGTCAGTTCGGCGCTCGCTCGGGCTGTTCGATGCATGCGCTGATGTCGATATGCTGACTGGAGCATTCCCCAGGTAGTTTGGAAGCTCAAGAGACTGTGAACGATTTCGTCATTGTCAGAGATAGCGACGATGCCTGGACCCCTGCTGGAGTAGTTATGTCGACGCCGATGTTTATCGTCAGGAGAAACTTGCCCGATTGCCGGACCCCTTCGCCGGGTCCAAGCACCACAGTGTGACTCCTCGTCCCTATACCACCTTGAATGTTTGTGTTGGTGACAGTCACGTTCGTTCCCGACGGGGTCGTCAACGTCAACGAGATTGTGACCTTGGCCACTTCAGTTTTCGAAATGCTTTGATCGCTCGTCTGGAACGTGCCTCCAGCCTTCATGGCCATGTAGTTGTAGACAGTAACGGAGGCTACTGAGGACTGCGGAGTCGTGGCTGTTAAGGAACCAGTGGTTTCGTTGAATGTGACGGTAGCTACATTGACCATCAATCCACCGTATGCGACGGCCGGTGCGACAAGCCCAACTGCGACAATAGCGATAATCAGCAGTGGAAGACGCTTTCGCCACTTACTGCCTGAACTAGGAACTGATCCCACTTTTGAACAGGTTCAAGCTTCTTGCAGGACATATGCACGTGATGTAACCATCGGCTTACAGGAGGAGGATAGGCACCTAGCAAGACGAGAGTCTGTAAGAGAACTCATCAATCTTTAAACTCGAACCCCATATCAGCCCGCTGCTTTCGATTGAACACTTTCCATCGTGTTGTCTTCGCTAACTGTAGGGCTATGGAGGAGATTCCTGATAACTCGATCCACCTCATGGTCACAAGCCCACCATACTACAATGCGCCTTTCGACTATCCCGACCTGTTCAAGGACTACGCGGAATTCCTGCAACTTGTGCAGGATCTCGCCAAAGATCTGTATCGTGTGATGGCGCCTGGGCGAGTGGCATGTTTTGTCACCGACGATATGCTCGTGAAGGGTCAGAAGTATCCTGTTGTCGCTGATACCACGAGGCTGATGCTTGATGCGGGTTTTCGATACAGAGACAGGATCGTCTGGATTAAACCGAAAGGTTACGTGCGAATAAGTCGTCGTAGCGGCGTCGTAATCCAGCACCCCTATCCGATGTACTACTATCCGGACAATATTCAGGAAAGCATTCTAGTCTTCCAGAAGGGGAAGTTCGACTACTCATACGTACGAGGACTCCCCGCAAAGAGGCTCGAGAAGTCGAGAATTCCGATAGACGCCTACAACGGTGAGGAGTGGGCTCTGACTGTGTGGAACATTACAAACGTTCTGCCAATGGGGCAGCGATTAGAGAAGGGCATAGCAGCCTTCCCGGAAGAGATTCCTAGACGGCTGATCAGACTCTTCAGCTTTCACGGCGAAACGGTTCTGGACCCGTTCCTGGGATCAGGAACCACCATGAAGGTTGCAGAGGAACTTGGGCGTAACTGCTGGGGTTTCGAGATAGATCGCGGATTGGAAAAGATCATCAAGCTGAAACTGGCTGGTAACCGCCAGGCAGGCTCGAAGATTGAGTTTCTCTTCAGAAGGGACACGAATAAGTTTCATGGATTGACGCGGCGAAGAGTGAGGAGCGCGTCTCGGATTATCGCAAGATAGCTCGCTCAGCGAATATGACAGAGCTTCAATTGTTCCAGTATGGTCTTGTCGTTATGAACTGCAGCTTGGCCTCTAAGAGGTCCTTGTAGAATTCATCATCGCTCTCATGCATCTTCGATAGGACCCTGCTAGCCGTCTGAGGACCAATCCCATAGACAGACTGTGCAATAACAGCTCTCCGGCCATAGGCAATGACGAGGTCGGCAGAACGACGCGCCCTAGTCAGCGCCTTCTGCTCGTTCTCGTCCAATGTCTGCTTGTCTCGTTTTTTGTAGAGAACGCTTGTCACATAGCCGCTAGACCAGAAGACAGGAGCTAGAAGTTTGGAATCACACTTCCGACAAGAAGGGTGGTCTGATAGATTGGCGATGGTAACGTCAGTAGCGAGGCTCCCACATTCGAAGCAGAGCAGGTCGATAGCTCGTCCCTCAATCGAGATGCGCAAGCGCGCCATATTGTCGGCTGCAACATTCTCCGGGGCGATCAGCTCCGGAATGTCAACATGGCGGTAAAGGATATGGTATGCTAGTGGTGTAGGCTTGTCCCTTGACCGGAAGAATCTGACTTCCATGTTCTGTTCTTTGATCTGCTTGAAGATCTTCTTGACTCCTTCAAAGTCGGCCCGTTCGAGTTGAGCCTCGCGAATGGTCTCGTCGTAGATTGGTGTTAGCCGGAACCTGACCTGTAGCTCTTTCATTGCGCCGCCATACATGAGTCGTCCACGGCTCAACGCTCCAAACCTCTCAGCGATCTGCTTCATCTGCAGCTCCCAAGGAAAGTGTCGGTGCAAGACACCATGACACGCGCCTCCTAGGACTGGCTCGTCAACTCCGAAGACCTGTTTCAGGAAGAGATCCTCAAGATCGAGATCTGCCGTGTCCGCGGTCATCTCGTAGAGTATCCGGTAAGAGTCCCACCACCACATTCGCACGAGGCCTTGGCGTCGGAAGAGCTCCTCGATCACCTCGCCTAGGGTGAAGTTGAGGACGTCTCCGAAGTGGGTGTGAATTATGATGTAGCGGTCGAATCCTTCGATCAGAACCCGATCGTTGGTCGGGACGGGTGCGCCAGTGGCTCTGTGGGTCTCTATCTCTTCGACTATTCTGCGTACTCCGTACGGGTCCGCGGGCCATATTCGCGAGAACTTCTCGACAACAGGAGCGCGGGTCTTGTGTTCATCTAATAATCTATTGATCTGTTTACGGTATTCTCCCACTCGGACGGCGAGAGCGCCCGGCACGGGGAGTATCTGCCCGTCCCATCCAGGGATGGCAGCGGTGGGATCGTTGACGGGTAAGACGTACACCTTGCCATCGTCGGTGATCTGTTTCATCTGCCAGACCCGTCCCTTGACGATGAAGTTGAGGCCGACATGGGCCATTGTGAGCATGAACTCTTCGCCGAGTATTCCAACCGACTGCTGATTGGTCAGATCAATTACTGCATACCGTCGTTCGTCAGGAATCATACTCAGATTCTCGTAGTAGTACATCCTCGTCCGGGACGTGCGGTAGATTGTTTGATCGTCTCGCTTGAGATGACCCATTTTTCGCATGAACTCGACGACCTTTTCCAGCTCAGTGTCCTCAAGCTGAGAGTAGGGAAAGGCTCGCTTCAGGACTTGTTTGATGTGGGCGAGTGGGACGCTGCCTTCAGAGTCCATTAGCAGGCCGGCGATCTGATGTGCTAGGACATCGAGCGCCCCATGGTGGATGATTGTTGGTTCGAGCCGGCCTTCCTTGGCCAGTTCGATGACTCCTATCGACTCCAAGAGGTCCTCTGTTGAAACTGACACTAGAACTCCCTGCGAGGTTCTGGTCAGACTGTGTCCGGACCTTCCTACGCGCTGGACGAGGCTGTTGACCTGGCGAGGAGACATGTACTGGACGACGAGGTCGACGGAGCCGATGTCGATGCCCAGCTCTAGGGTGCTAGTGCAGACTAGTCCCTTGATCTGGCGGGCCTTGAAGGCTTCCTCGGCTCGGACCCGCTCTTCTTTGGGGAGCGAGCCATGGTGGACCATTATCTTCTGGTCCGTCATGTTGAACTTCGAGCCGAGCATCTCCGCGTTGACCCGACTGTTGACGAAGATTAGGGTAGAATCATGCGCCTCGACGAGATCAGATACGAGCGCAAGTCGTGCGGCAGCCTCGGGGGCCGTGTAGAGGCGTCGAGCGAGTTCCTGATCCTCCTCGCCAGGCGGAGGATACTCGATCTTGTATCGCGTATCCTTGCTCAGCGGAATAAGAACAACCCTAACGGGTTCGGAACCCCCGAGAAATCGAGAAATTTCTTCGGGATTCCCAACGGTAGCCGAGAGTCCAACCCTTTGGAACCCTTCTGGACGCGCTTCTCTCAACCGTTCTAGCCCGACAGTCAGCTGGACGCCGCGACGATCTCCTGCCAGTTCGTGAACTTCATCGACGACTACTGCTTTGACGTGTCGAAGGTGCTGTCTCATCCTACTTCCAGGAAGGATTGCCTGCAGTGTTTCGGGAGTAGTTATCAGAAGATCCGGGGGTCTCCCGGCCATTCTCCGGCGATCAGCCGCCGGAGTGTCACCATGTCTGACCTCGACCGTGAAGCCAAGTTTGGCTGACCAGATCTGCAGGCGTTTGAGGAGATCGCGGTTTAGTGCTCTGAGGGGAGTGATGTAGAGCAGCGAAATTCCTTGTCGATTCCCGTCCTGGACCATCTTGTCAATGAGTGGTAGGAGAGCAGCCTCTGTCTTCCCTGATCCAGTTGGCGCGATGACCAAGACATTCTCGCCTTGAACGATGAAAGGAATCGCCTCTGCCTGAGGAGGGGTCGGGGCAGAGATTCCAGTCTCTTGCAGAAGACCCTTCAAGGGCGGTGAGAGCAGAGTGAACGCTTCCTGCAATGCAAGATCCCGATGGTTTGAGAGTCTATTGCTCTGTGCTTCTGAGAAATAAACTTCCTAGGTGCCCAAAAGTGCGTTCAGATGCGAGAAGCCTGAGAGTGGTCGGAGTTCAAGACCAAACAGTTGACGCATATTGCAGAATGGCAGCTATTTCTTCTCGGTGATCTTCTTCACAAAGTCCCGGTAGGCTTCGGGCTTCATCAGTGAGGGCAGATCCTTCTTCAGATCGTCCGGGCGGATTACGGTGATCCATCCTTTCTCGTAGGGACTCTTGTTGACAAGTTCGGGGGCGTCAGAGAGCTCATTGTTGACCTCGAGGACGACGCCGGCGATGGGGCTGTATACGTCGGCCACGGCTTTGACCGACTCCACGGTTCCGAGGCTCTGCATCTGAGCCACCTTCGCTCCTACCTTGGGCAGGTCAACATATACTATTTCGTGGAGCGAGGCCTGGGCGTAATCCGTGACGCCTATGCGACATTTGTCGCCCTCTAATCGGAGCCACTCATGCTCCTTTGTATAGACTAGCTCGTTCGGGGCCTGGTATTCGTTTTTCAATAGTATGCCCTCGATTTGTAGATAGCGTGAAGTTCTCGTATAATAGTCTGGTTTCCGGGAACTATGAGTCTAGCTGTTGCCTTCTTGTATCTTCTTCAACAATCCTGGAATCTGCCTCCACCTCTCGGCTTTGAGAACCTTCGGCATACGCGGCACGTCCCGATTCCAGGGCCGGTCGTAGAGAATGGCCCAAGCAGTCGGGCTGTGCGAGACGAGCCGCATCAAGTCGGGAGCATCGTCGATATAGACGTCATAGTTGAGATGGATCTTGTCTCGCCAACCAGCGACCCTGACGAAATGGCGGTATCGAACTTTCTGGTTCTCGACCCAACTCTTCGCGGCCTCTTCTGTGCCCTTGCTTCGGCCGGTTACGATGTCGATGTCTCCAAACTTCTCGATCCGCGCTACTTTGTCTGCGATTCCAGGCTCGGTTGGCGGGATTTGTTCCCAGTCTATCCAAGTCTCGTCGAGGAGCCGGTAGAAGTCGTCTTTGGAGATAGAGTATCTCTTCCAAGAGGACCAGCTGTCTAGCTCCTCCATTTTCAGGTGCGTCCCGAATTCCTTGTTGGCTCGGTCGCACCAGACGAGCATCGACTCTGCCAAGACCCCGTCCAGGTCGACTGCAACCTTCAATCTAGCGGGTGACGTTTTGGACAAACGGGGATTATTCCATGTTGGCGCGAGCCTTTAACCTTGAGAATTACAACAGTGAGGCGCTATGTCGAAGGAGACGTCTCTACTTCAAGGAATCAACACGCTAAGATCTGTTCGCAAGTTCAGACAGGACCCCGTGTCAGATGAGATCATTCGTTCGATACTCAAAGCCGCGACCAGAGCTGCTTCCGGTAGCAATACGCAACCATGGGAGTTCGTGGTTGTTCGAGACGCCAAAGTGAAGGCCCGCCTCACCGAGCCGATGTTGAGGACATGGCTGGAGAGGCTGGGTAGCGGACCCAGAATGACCGGCCGCATGAAGGAAGTGTACGATGACGCGACCGAGATGCTAAGGGATACCGAGAAGGTTCCCGCGATAATCTACTGCTGCATAGACCTCAACCGGGTGAGCAAGAGCGAAGAGGTCCGCTATGCCAGTATCCTTCCAGCAGTGCAGAACCTGATGCTCGCGGCTCATGCGATGGGACTGGGAACATGCCTAACTGTCCACGGGTCCACTCCGACCCGGGGCGAACCGGAGGTAAAGAGGATACTCGGGATCCCTGGCCATGTCAAGATAGCATGTCTAGTCTATCTTGGGTATCCAGCCGTCAAGCTTGGACCTCCAAAACGGAAGCCTCTAGAACAGTTTACGCACTATGACCGATGGTAGCTCGAGAACGATGAAAAGTCGAGACGGTCCGATCGAAGAAAGGCACTAAAGGCTCAGGCGCAGCCGGACCGTTTGGTACCATAGGAATCAAGGAATCTTGACTGACCCGACGGTTGTCATAATCGGTTCGTTCCTTCTCGCCTTCAAGGCAATACTCGTCGAAGGAAGCGAGGTCGCCATCCTCTCACTTGCCACTATCAAACAACTCGGCAGAAACAATATTCTCTTCGGAGTCGTTATGGGAGGACTTGGTTCGATCGTCACTTTCCTCGCGGTGCGACAGGTCTTCCTCCTTCTGCCTGTCATCGTCATTGATTTCGCAACCTCCATTGTTCTGTTCTATTTCTCTAGTCGGTTCCTGCGCGGCTTTGTCAAGTATGCGATCAGGCACAAGTCGTTCAGGGAAAAGATGGAGAGGATGGAGCGCGAGGTCGTCGAGAAGGATCTGAAACGTGAAGGGACAGACCCGAAGCTCCCGGTGATACCGTTCTCAATCCCCAACTCTCTACCGGTTCTTTCAATCACCCTTACCGAAGGGTTCGAGGCAAGCCTCGTACTCGCTGCTGCCGGAGCATACAACCTTCAGTGGACCCTAATCGGAGCCGGGGTTAGCCTGCTCGTACTCATCATCGTATCAGCCATCTCCTATGATTATCTGATGCGGGTCCCGAGATGGCTACTCGATATTATAGCCGGGCTCGTGCTTCTATCGTTCGGTCTGATCTTCTTCACAAGTGGAGTACTTTCATTGGTCACGGGATCCACCTAGCCAGTCCCGGTTGTGTGATTTTGTAATATTCTGAGCCGGCTCACGAGCGCGCTCGACGCCATCGCTTCTTTCCGTAGACGGCGCAGACGATTCCAGCGGTCAACGGGACCGAGCTTGCGTCAGCCAGTCCCTCCCGGCTCAGAAGGCCAGCAATCTGTTCCCCCGTTCGAGCACGCAGTATGGACCGTCCTAGATAGGATAATGTTCGTCCCCAGTCCCCGGAGACCATGCGGCCGAAGAGCGGGAATAGTCCGAGCAGATAGTCGTAATAGAAGACCTGGAAGAGACGATTCGGCGGACGAGCAAAGTCTAGCGATATCACTATCCCGCCTGGTCCAGTGGTTCTGGTCATTTCTCCGAAAGTTTTCTGAGCATCAGAAACGTTTCTGAGCGCAAGGCTGATGGATGCGCCACCAAAACTCTCGTCGCGAAATGGAAGATTCTCAGCTCTGGCAAGGACCCAGTCGACCCTGTGTCCCAGCCCCTTGGAATTCAACCGCCATCGAGCGGTTTTCAGCATAGACAGAGTAAGGTCAACCCCAACAACGTATCCGTATCCAGAGAGTGTCCGGGCGAAATCAGCTGCCAGCAGTCCAGTCCCAGTGGCCACATCGAGAACTCGCCCGCCTTCTGACGGTCTGGCGCGTCCCACAACGTAGCCCCGCCATCGCCGGTCTTGCGCGAAGGAGAGTAGGCCTAGCAGTATGTCGTATTCGAGGGGGACCTTTGAGAAGAGGGTCCGGACGTACCGGGCCTTTGCATCAAACACGGTCTAGGACGTAGAAGTCTTTGGAGTACTTGGATTAGCCTTTGCGAAGCTGTAGCCGACCGCGCCTATTCCGATCACGACCAGAACCACGGCTAGCGCGACCGGCAATAAGCTGACGGCAGTCGCTGCGATGTACCAGAGAACTCCGAGACCCGTGATGAGTGCGCCCCAGCCGACAACCATGATCCTGGGAGGCGCGTACGCGTTGGCGGGAGGGATGACAAAGGCTTCGATGACGAGCCATGCTCCAAAGAAGGCGAAGACGAGAGGGAGTGCCGTCGTGAAGAGGTTTATTCCCGCGACGTTGAAGAATGAGACGAGTATGAGGCCTCCGAAGATTATCAGGAAGACACCGGCGTTGAGGGGAGCCCAAGGAAGACGGTTCATTAGAGACTCGACAAATCTTCGACCTTTGGTTGTTTATAGTATTATTGTACTCGGAACGATGAGCGCGAGTGAAAAGACCTCATTAGACGTGTTGGTAGATGTTTGACTGTTCGAAGTTTCCGGTGTTCATGTCCTGCTCTATTTCTCGAAGCATAAGGATCCTCTTGTAGGTTGGCGGGTGGGTCATGAAGAGCTCGGCCGCCTTCCTCCAGTTCGACTTGGCCTCGGCCTCCATAGCCAACTCAAGCTCCCGCTCGCTCAAGACGCCGTCATGGTCAAGATCATACTTTGACTTCTGATCAATTATCCGGGCCACGTCCTGTTTTGCCTGGGCGGGGTCTTCGATGAAGAAGGCGCGGGCACCATGGGGCTCTCCTGGCGCCAGTGATAGCCCATAGGCGATCTTGGTCAGCGCGCTCTCAAGCTCTCTCGGTTTCTGGGTTAGAAAAGCGGAGTAGGCGTCCGCATAGCTTTCTCTGAGACGGGTCAATCTCAAGGCGAGAAGAGTCGTTAGGATGTAGACGGCATATGCCGCGAATGCGATGATGATTAGGACTCCTGCATTGTTGTTCTTGCCTGAGCCACGGCCGCTGCTGGCGTACCCGCCCCAGAGGATTGCTCGAGCGATCAGATACGCGACGAGGGGGATGGCGGATATCATCGTGACGAC
>WNGL01003296.1_pt1 | contig 25665 bp, 24 predicted proteins | sample 5400591 | NCBI WGS metagenome assembly WNGL01 (sample SAMN13153377, study PRJNA577476) | soil metagenome | isolation source: 80 cm soil or saprolite under Garry oak tree replicate 1 | place: USA:California | collected 2016-06-15 | reverse complement strand
TCTCTTAATCAGCGGGTTCGGGGTTCGAGTCCCTGGCGGCGCACCAGTATTTTTCGGCCTGATAACGCTTTCAGGGTGAGCCGGAGTTGATCTTTGTCCATGAAAGTCAGTCTGCATTGTCTCTAGTGGCTGTCGTGCCATGAGCCGCCTCCGCTGCCAGTCTTGCCACCAGACATGCTTCAACTGCCTGGTGGCCCCGGTTCCGTAGCCAGTCGGGGCGTGGTCCCGTGAGCCGTGGAGGGCCGAGGATTTTCAGACAGGTCCTCGACCGGGCCTACTTGGCGTCATCGCAATGGATCGACGGCGGCGGGCTGGGTCTGCCGCAAGCGGAGCGGTACCTGTCGCTGCATCGCCGCGACCGGGCAGGACCTCGGCCCTCGGTCACTCGACGCTGACGGTGATCTCCGGCGGTCGGTGGAGGGTGTTGGTCACGTAACAGACACGTTGCGCCTGCGGGATGAGCTGTTCCAACGCTGGGCGCGCAGCCGTCGACGCGAGCGATATCGCGACGGCCGAGAAGCGCGGTCCGTCGTACGTCCCCGTGGCGACGACCTGCAGGTCCGCAAGCTCGATGCCTGACTTGCGGGCGACATGCGCCATCGCGAGGGCGAAGCAGGATGCCACCGAGGCGAGCAGGATGTCCGTGGGCTGCGGTCCGCGGTCGGTGCCGCCGGAGGACTCCGGCTCGTCGACGATGAGTTGGAAGCGACCGGCATCGACGACGGCTCGCAGGCCGCCGTCCCACCGAGCGGATACCCGGCGCTGTGCCGTCATGCTCCCGCCAGGGCGAGGACGGCGGCGCGGAAGCAAGCAATCGGCGCCGTCGCCACTCCGGCACCGATCTGGCCGACCCCGGAGCGTGCGTGCAGGATGCCGGTGGTGATCTTGGGGCTGATCCCGAGATCGACAACGTGACGGGCATCGACGCCGAGCGGCGTCCCGCGGTAGTCCCAGGTCGGCAGCTGGAAGCGGCTGCTGTGACCCGCACAGATCAGCGCCATCTCGTCGGTCACTGCGACGGCGTCTGATATCCGGCCGCCGAGGAAGCCGGCCACCGCCGGTGATCCCGCCGCAGCGGCGCCGCCGAGTCCGATCAGTTCGAGGACGGCGCTGTCGCCGATGTCGGGAGCGGCGTCGTCCGAACCGTAGTCCGGGTAGTACATGGCGTGCTCGACCGGTGGTGCGTCGCTGACGAACAGCGTGTCGTTGCCGGCCAGCCGGACGCCGAAGGTGGTCCCGTTACGGCACATCGTCGTGACGATGCTGGATCCGGGAACCTGCTCGGCCGACATGGTCAGCGACCGGGCCGCGGCCATCGCGAGATTGAGGAAGAACAGGTGGTTGCCGGAGAGAAAGCGGGCGAGCTCGACGCGTCTCGCATCGGGCAGCGCGACAAGGTGCGGCAGCAGGTTGCGGATCAGCAGGCCGGTCGTGCCCTGCGTGCGCATGTGTATGTCATCGCCAATCTGAACGCCCTGCGCGGCCAGGGCTAGCACGTCGATCGGGCCGGATCGGGCGACGACCTCGCGGAGCAGGGGACCGACGACGTCACGCAGAAACTCCAACTGCCCGATAGCGGTGGCAGTTTCTCGTCCGAACCACGCGGTCTCCCCTGGACCCTGATTGATCGGCGCGTAGGCCCGGGTGCCCGCCTCGTGGTTGTCGACCACGAACACCGGCGTCGACGGACCCATCGCAGTCGCCATCGGTACCACGGTGGCGTGGTCGGTCGCCGGGGCCAGTTGCACGTCGCCGTCGGCGAGCAGCCGGTCGGCGTGCTCGACATCGGTCGCCCAGCCTTCAGCGACGGTGGCCGCGCGCATCGAGCGGCGCAGCGGGTCGCACACCGCGTCCCACTCGATGGCGGGTCCGCAGTGCAGCAAGGTCCGGCCGGCCAGCCGAGGTATGACCTCACCGGCAGTCTGGATGTCGACGAGTATCGGCGCACCCTCGTCGAGCCGCCGCAGCACCTCCGCGTTCGCGCGGTCGATGGACTCCGACAGGGGGCCGTAGAGCCGTTCGAGCGCCGCCACCGCCTCGGCCTCCCCACCGGCGGGGATGCGCCAATCGAGCTGCTGCACCGGCCGGCCCTGTTCGCGAACCGCGTCCGCGAACAGAGGCAACCCGATGTTGATCACCGCGACCTCGTCGGGAAGATGAACGGCTGGACGAGTGTCCGTGGTCATGACTGCTCCGTTTCGCTGATTGCCTGGCGGGCACTGGCGAGCAGGGCTTCGGTGGCGCGATCCAGATCTTCACGCCGGGCGGCAACCTTCGCGGCCAGGCCGCCGGCGCGCTCCTGGCACTGGGTCACCATCGTGGCTACCGCCGACGGAGCCGCGCCGCCGGTGGCCGAACGGGTGGCAACAATGCTCATCGGATCCAGCACGCCGGACAAGTCTCGACCGGTCAGACCCCAGGCGCGCCCGGTCTCGGCGAGTGCTGTCTCGTCGAGCAGTTCACCGGTGATGTCCTTGCCTGCGATGCCGCGCCTGCTGGCTTCGCGGACCGTGTTGCCGACGACGACGTACGCGCTGCGATAGTCGACGTCGCAGGCTTGGACTATGTACTCGGTGAGATCGGTCGCCTGCGTAAACCCGGCGTCGAGCTCCTCGCGCATCCGGTCGGCGTTGACCCGCAGGGTGCGCACTACGCCGGTCATCAAGCGCGTCACCCGGATGGACAGGTCCAGGGCCCGCGGCACCTCGCCGTAGGCGAAGATCAGGTTGTCGCTGCGCGCCGACGGGCTCTTGGCGACAGCGAGGAACCCGGTCAGCCGCCCGATCAGCACGCCGGACGCCCCGCGCACGATGGCGAGCGAGTACGGGTTGCGTTTCTGCGGCATCAGGATGCTCGATCGCGTGTAGGCGTCGTCGAGGTCGACGAAATCGAACTCGCTGCTGGACCAGATCTCCAGGTCCTCGGCGAGCTTGCTCAGCGTCGACAGCAGGCTTGCGGCGGTGGCGAGGATGTGAATCAGACCGTCGATCTGCCACATCGCGTCCCGGGTGTGCTCGATGACGTCGTCGAACCCGAGGGCGGACGCGATGAAGCCGCGGTCGTCGAGCAGCCGGGTGCCGTTGACGCATCCGGCGCCGCCCGGGCTGCGATTGACCCAGTCCAGCTCCTCGAGCAGCCGGGTTCCGTCGCGCAGCACCGGGTAGGCGAAGGAAAGGACGTAGTGGCCGAAGGTCGACGGCTGGGCCTGTTGCAGGTAGGTCTGGTCGGGCATCAGGGTCGTGGAATGTCGGGCGGCCAGATCGGTGGCGTCACGCGCAGACCGCGCGATCTCGGCGACCAGTTCGAGCAGGAGGCCGCGCAGGCACAGCCGCAAGGCGATCCGCGCGGCCTCACGTCGGGGACGGCCAGCGTGCAGCCAGCCCGCAACGTCGCCGAGCCGTTCGACGAAGAACCGTTCGCGCGAGTTGTACGGCTCGCCGAATTCCGGGTCGTACGGGAAGTCCTCGGCGGCGGTCGGGTAGATCTCGACTAGCAAGGCGAGCAGCTTGCGCGCCGCGTGAGACGGGATGATTCCGCGCCGCAACAGGTCCAGAACGTGCGCGATGTCGGCGAGGTTCAGCCCTTCGTGGAGGAACGGAGCGTCGGCGTTCTCGAGCGTGAAGCCGGACTCGACCAGCTCAGGCGCGGCCGAACCAATCGGCGGCCCACTTCGGCGTGTCATGCGCCGCCTCCTCTGTCATGGCGCAGCGCGTCCAGGGCCGCCGCCTGCCCGCCGGTATTCCAGAAGACGATCGGGCCGTCGATGCCGGCACGCACCAGCTGGCGCAGCAGCGTCATCGCCTTCGCGGTGTAGGTGTCGTCGAGCAACAGCCCCTCGTGGCTCAGGGCTAGTTCGGCGCTTCGCCAGTCGTCGTCCGAGGCAACGCCGAAGCCGGGGCCGAGCGCGTCGCGGATGTCGACGTCGGACGGGCCAGGCTGCGCGGTCCCCACGAGGCGCGCGCAACGCTGCGCGACGGCCAAGACGTGCGCGCGAGCCTGCTCCACTGGCCGGCTCACCGACGCCCCGATCACCCGTATCGGCAGCCCGAACGCGACCTGGCCGGCAACCAGTCCGGCTTGGCTCCCGCCGGAGCCGGTTGCGACGACGACCGCCGCGGGATGCAGGTGCTGCTGCGCGCATTGGGCGGCCAGCTCGCGTGCAGCGTAGGCACATCCAAGTGCGCCGACGGCTGTCGCACCGCCCCGCGGCACCGGGTAGGCCCTCGTGCCCGATGACGTCAGTTCGTCGGCGTGCGCGATCGCCGCCGCGTCCAGTTCTTCGCGCGCCAGGCTGGGGTCGAAACACACTCGCGCTCCCGCCGCGGTGGCCAGCTGGACCGTAAGTGGACGTGGTGCGGTCGGGGCGCCGGAGTAGAGCACGTCGCAGCCGAGCCCCGCTGCGCGGGCGGCGAGCGCGGCGACGGCGCAGAAGTTTGACGACGGGCTGCCGGTCGCCACGATGCGGTCGGCGCCCGATATGCGCGCGTCCGCGATCAGGAACTCCAGGGCCCGCGCCTTGGTGCCGGCGGTGGCGAAGCCGGTGAGGTCATCGCGCTTGATCCAGATCGGGGGCGCGTCGAGTGCCCGCTCGAGCCGTGGTGCGCGGGTCAACGGCGTGGGTAGCACCGCGAGCGGGAAGCGGCTGAAGGTCACGGCCACTCCGCGGGCTCGGTACGGCGCGCTTCGCGTGCCCGCCGCACGACGAGGTCGGTCATCGCGCCCGCGGTGCCAATCGGCCACCCGTCGGTCCACTCGCGCACCTCCGCCTCGCTCGCTGCCGCAGCCGCCATCAGCGCCGCGCCGATGTCGCGGGTGTCCGCACTGATCAGCTCGTGCAGCAGCTGCTGTGCGCGGTGCTTGCCCAGCCGCCGGGACAGGCCGGCCAGCATCCGCTCGGACGACGGCAGGTCGCCGAACCGGCCCAAGTTGGCGAGCATTGCGGCCGAGTCGACCACCAGCCCGTCCAGCAGGCTGCGGGCCGTTTGCAGGGCGACGCCGCTGAGCAGGCAAACCTCCGGCAGTGCTACCCACTCGGCCTTCCAGGCCCGCCCGTCTCGTTCGTGCGCCGCGACCACGCCTTCGAGCAAGATCCCGGACTGCGCGCGCACGAGCCGGGCGAGCGTGTCGAGATGCTCGCTGGCCTCGGGGTTTCGCTTGTGCGGCATGGTGATGCTGCTGACCGCATCAGACGTCGTCGGTTCGCGCAGCTCGCCGATCTCTGGACGCGCCAACTCGTAGACCTCGTTGCCGATCCGCGCGAGCGTGCCGCACACGAGCGCGAGCACCGCGCCGAACTCCGCGATGCGGTCGCGCGCGGTCAGCCATGAGATGCCCGGGTCGGTTAGTCCGAGTTCCGCGCAGAACTCCCGCCGCAACCGCAGCCCGTCCGATTCGAAGAAGCCGAGGGCACCGACCGCGCCAGCGAGCTGGCCGACCAGCCACCGGGGACGCGCCTGGGCCAACCGGTCCAGGTGGCGACGGACCTCGTCGGCCCAGGACGCGACCTTGAAGCCGAAGCTGATCGGTGCCCCGGGCTGGCCGTGGGTGCGTCCGACCATCGGGGTGTCGCGGTGCCGCTCGGCCAGCCCGAGCAACGAGTCCTCGATCGCGCGCAAGTCGCGCCACACGAGCCCGCCCACCCGGCGCATCACCAGCGCGAACCACGTGTCGGTGACATCCTGAACCGTTGCTCCCACATAGACATGCTCGCGTGCGGACTCCGGCAGCACCCGCTGCAGCGCGCGGATCAGACCCAGCGTCGAGTGCGAGGTGACGCGGGTCTGCTCTGCGACGAAGTCGACGTCGAGGCGGGACGCGTCAGCGTGCTGCGCGATCAATTCGGCGGACTCAGCCGGGATGATGCCGAGCCTGGCCTGCGCGGCCGCCAGCGCGCTGAGGATGTCCAACCAGCTCTGCAGCCTGGCTGGTTCGTCGAAGATGCTTGCCATCTCCGGCGTACCGAACAGGTGGGCGTACTGCCGCGAGTCGGTCAGGCGGGCGCCCACGCGGGCTCCCACGATTCGGCAAGGGCCACCAACGCCTCGGTGATCTGCGCCAGCGAGGCGCCCCAGGGCACCGTCACCTGCCCCTCGTCGACCACGATGCCGTGCTCGAACAGGCAGCACTTGGTGAGCAGCGGGCCGGCGATCGCCGCCCTGGCGCGCGGGCAGAGGTCGACCTGGTCGGCCCGCTTCCCGTAGAACCACTCGTGGATCTGCTGCGAACGCTCGCAGCCGACGAGCGTCCACGGTTCGCGCTGCGGACGCTCGTCGAGGTAGGCGGTCTGCGCGCCGGGCGGGCAGAAGCCACTTCCCCGGCACGGCACCAGATACCGGTCGGACGGATGCTGCGCGGCCAGGTCGGCCAGGCGAACCACGTCCGGCACCAGTTGCATCGGCGGCAAGGTCTCGGTCACGTCCAGCACTCGCTGCGCCTGGTCGACCAGCTTGGGCGGCTGCGGCGGCACAACCTCGCGAACCGTGACCCGCAGCGGCGCCGGATCGACGATGAAGTTGACATGTTCGTAGCGGCCCTGCACGACCACCGCCCGCACACCCGGCGCGGCCGAGATTGCAGCGGCGGCCAGCGCTGACGGCACGCCAATGTCGACGTCCGGGCAGTCCAGGTAGGCGCACTCGTCAGCTCCGGCGAGCAGCTCGACGTCGATGATCGGTGCGAACAACGGTTCGTCGCTCTGCCTGTGCACCCGGACGATCGCGGTGCCCTCGCCGTGGCGGGCTACCACGAACCTCGTGCGCCGGTAGGCCTCGCGGCCAACGAAATGCCGGGCGAGCGAGGGCTCGTCCAGCGGGCCGTCGACGTGGGCCACCGCCACGCCGCGGTACTTGCCGGGTACCAGATTGCGATGCGCCGGTTCGGTCAGGCGGGCAGCCATTGACGGCTCAGCTCGAAGGTGTCGGCGCGCAGCCCCCGGCGCAGTGTCTCGAGGGCGAGAACGTCGGCCATCGCGATGTTGGCCAGATTCACGTCCGGACCGAATTCGTGGATGAACCAGCTCTGCTGGTCCTTGCGCGGGGCCTCGAACAGCACGACGTCCGGTGTGCCTCCGCGCACGACGGCGGCCACGACATCGGCGCGGACGCTGCCGTCAGGCCGATACAGGCCGACGCTGCCGCTCTCGCGGCCCTCGGCGATCACCCATCGGGCGCCGGCGTCCAGGTCGGCTGCGACCTCGTTCGTCCATTGCTGCGCCGTCAGCTCCTCGTGCGGGTCTTTGCGGCCGACCTCGGAGAGCACCACGAACGAGCCCGTGGCCGCCCGGATCAGCTCGCGCTTCTCGCTGGTGGTCATCGCGGCGACCCCACGCGACACTTCGACCGAGCCGAACCCGACATCGCTTGCCCAGGCGAGACAGTCGGCCGCCTTGCCCTGCGACCAGGCGATCTCGAGCAGCGTCCCGCCGAGGCAGGCTCGGACGTCGTGTCCGGCGAGCAGTTCGAGCTTGTCAGCCAGCGCCGGGTCGATATAGGCGGTCCCCCAGCCGAACTTCCACACGTCAACGTACGGTGCCACAGCATCCAGTAGCGCGGCCGTGCCGGAGGAAGTCGCTCCCTTGTCCAGGACGTGGGTGAGCCCAGCCGTCCTGGGCTTAGCTTGCCGGGCAGGCAGATCCAGGAACGAGGGAAGCGGCACGTGGCCTATGCTAAATGTTTCGTTCACTTTCCGACAGGCCAGCCTGAGGAGCGCCAGTGACCTCCGCAGTGGAGCTCGACGCGCTGGCGGTCGTATTGCGGACGAGCCCGGCCCTGCGCGCGAAGCGCGGCATCGGGCTGGTCGGCGAGGTGTTCGGCGCGGGCAGCTGGGTGCACGGACCCGGCGATGACGGCGCGGTCGTCAATGCGAATGGCACCCAGGTCATTGCCTGCGGCGAGGCGCTGCTGCCCGCTTTCGTGGCGGCCGATCCCTACGGCGCGGGGCTCGCCGCCGTGCTGACCAACGTCAACGACCTCGCCGCCATGGGCGCGACCCCACTCGGCATCGTCGACACCATCGTCGGCGACGAAGCCACCGCACGTGAGGCACTGCGTGGCATGCAAGAGGGCTGCCGCATCTACGACGTGCCACTTGTCGGTGGGCACCTAACGCTGCACGACGGCGCGCCCGCGCTGTCGGCGTTCGGCATCGGCTGGGCGCAGCAGGTCCTCTCGGCGACGCGGGTCGCCCCTGGTCAGACCCTGATCGTCGCGTGTTGCGCGCAGGGGACGATGCGCTCCGACTTCCCGTTCTTCGCTTCGTTCGACGAACGTGGCGCGCAGTTGGGAGCGGACGTGCGAGTGCTCGCGACGGTGGCCGAGTCGGGCGCGTGCATTGCGGCGAAGGACGTCAGCATGGCCGGCCTGATCGGTTCGCTGGCGATGCTGCTGGAGTGGAGCCAGACAGGCGTCACGGTCGACCTCGATGCCGTCCCGCGCCCACCGGACGTCGCATTGGATTCCTGGCTGACCTGCTTTCCGGCGTTCGCCTTCTTGCTGTGCGCGCCGGCCGGACGCGAGGCCGACTGCCTGCACGCATTCCGTGACCGGGGCCTGGACGCCGCCGTCGTCGGCGAGGTGGACGCCACCGGCGTGCTCGCCGTGCGGCAAGGCGGGCGACGCGCGGCTGTTCTCGACCTGCGCGTCACGAGCGTGACAGGGCTGCGCCGGTGACGGGTCAGCCGCGGCGGATGCCATTGCGCAGATCCTGCGCGATGCGCGTGCCGTCCGCCATGCCCGGCAGCGTGATCGCCATCGGCTGGTGCGGACGTCCCGCATAGATCTCGACCGCGCCGTCCGGGCGCCAGCCGAGCCGGGTGAAGAATTCGACGTTGGGCAGCTGGATGTGCGCGACCATCGTCGAACCGCCGTGCGCCCCCGCCGTCGCGACCGCACATCGCACCAGTGGCGCCCCGACACCGTGAATCCGGTACGACGGCAGCACAGCCAGGCGATCTCCCTGCCAGCGGCCCGGCTCCAACTCGAAGAGCCGCACGCTGCCTGCCGGGTTGCCCTCGTAGCGGCCGAGCAGGCGTATCACAGCCGGGTCGTCGTCATGCGAGTCGGTGTCGGTGCCGGTGAAGATCGCCTGCTCGAGAACGAATACCTGATGCCTGATCGCGTGATGGTCGGCGATCTCGGCTGCGGACCGCGCCTGCTCGCACGTGATCAGCCCCGAGACCGTGCGCGTCGCCGCCGAGAGCGTCACGACGGACGGCTCGCGATCTGCAGGACCGGTTCGAGCGTGCGGAGGCCCGAGCAGGCCTGGCAGCGCGCGCAGCCGGCGAGCGGCATGCTGGAGTCCATGCCGCGCGTCGTCATGTGGTGGAGCACCCGGCGATAGATGCGGTCGGTATACGCCCTGTCGGGGGGGAGCACGCTTTCCATCAGGCTGCCCGCCACCGGGCGGAGCGGAACGACGAACGGGTACACGCCGATGTCGATCGCGCGTCGGCAGCCCTCGACGGTGAGCTCCGGATCCTCGCCCATGCCGAGGATCACGTATGTCGAGACCTGTCCCTCGCCGAAGATCTGGACGGCGCGCTCCCAGACCTGGAAGTAGCGCTCGATTCCGGTGCGCGCCTTGCCAGGTGCCACGTGCGCGAGCACTTTCGGGTCGAAGGACTCGACATGGATGCCCACGGAGTCGATGCCCATGTCGCCGACCTCGTCGAGCACGCCCAGATCGGCCGGTGGCTCGAACTGCACCTCGACCGGCAGATGCGCAGCCTGCTTGACCGCCTGGCCGCACCGGGCCACGTACCGAGCGCCCCGGTCGATGCCGTTCGAACTGCCGGTGGTGAGCGTCGCATCGACCGCCCCGTCGAGCGTCTTGGCGGCCACGGCGACCTCGGCGAGCTGATCGGGGGTCTTCTTGACCGTCGTGCGACCGGCCGCGAGCGACAGGCCGATACCGCAGAACTTGCACTGATCGGCGTTGCCCCAGTAGGAGCAGGTCTGCACGACCGTGCTCGCGAACGAGTCGAGGTGCAGCAACGCGATCTTCCAGTACGGAATGCCGTCGGCGGTGCTGAGGTCGTAGAACCGCGGCCGGCGCTGGGTGGTCGCCTCGGCCAGCCGCGCACCGTCGCGGTATATGGCATAGCCCTCGTCCTCGGCCTTCAGTACGTACGGCGAGGTGTGCGCGAGCGCGTTGTCGGTCGGGACGGTGATCGGAAAGCCGCCGACCCACAGCATCCCGGAATCCGATGGCCCGGCCCCGCCCTGCCTGCGCTCAAGGGGTACCTCGACCCGCAGCCCGGTTGCTTGCAGGTCGATGACCAGTGCGGCGAGCGCAGCCGCGCGCGGGTGCGCGGAGTCGTCGCTCGGATCGGCTGCCGCCGCCGGTACCGCCGCTTCGCCTACGACCGACACCATTGCGGCTCCTCTCCGGGCATTTACTTCCCGATACGGAACGTCATCTTCAGGAAACGTGGGCAGGGTCAGCCTGTCAAGGGGCCTGACTGCAGTTCCCGGTAGCGCAGCGCCGCCGCCGCGTCCGCGATCGCAGCCGGATCGAGCCCGGCGAGCGTGAGGCCCTGCGCGGCCGCAAGCTGGGCGACGTGCTCCGCGCCGGGCAATCGCGAGACGAGCTCGTCGATGCTCGCGCAGTCGTCGCGCAACTGCCGAAACACCAGGCCGACGAGCGTCACGGCACGCTCGTAGCGTTCCGGGTCGGTGATCGCGAGGGGGTAGAGCGCACCCTCGGCTGCGGTAAAGCGCCACTGCAGCGCGGCGGCGATGCCTGTCGCCGGTCTATCGGGGTTCGCTTCCACGGGGCGACCGCCTTCGCTGCCGGACCGCTGTCTTGTGTGCCGTCCCGACGTTAACTATCGTCCATATTCACGTCGCATGATAAACAAGGTCCGCAGGCCGCCGCCAGGCCGCAACAGATCGCACGGTCGTCGGACGAAGCAAGGTGGGCGCTTGACCAAGGTAGCCGTGGTCGCTCTGGGCGGGAACGCGTTCGCCGTCGAAGGGCAGTCCGGCACGCACGAGGAGCAGGCGGCCAATGCAACGGCGATGGCGAGCTGCCTGCTCGAGCTCCTCGACGAGGGGTGGCGCCTTGCGGTCGTGCACGGCAACGGCCCGCAGGTCGGCAACCTCGCGATCCAGCAGGAGGAGGCCGTCCGGCGGGTGCCGCCGCAGCCGCTGTGCTCCCTCGTCGCCATGACGCAGGGGCAGCTCGGTAGCCTCATCGCGACAGCCGTGCGCGCGGCGTCCGGCGGCCGGCGTCATGTCGTGACCCTGCTCGCGCATGTCGTGGTCGACGCGGCTGACCCCGCGATGCGTCATCCGACGAAACCGATCGGCCCGTTCCTCTCCGAGGACGAAGCGAACCGGCTGGCCCGGTCGAAGGGCTGGAACGTCGAGTCGGATTCCGGCCGAGGCTACCGCCGGGTCGTCCCCTCGCCGAAACCACAGGGCATCGTCGAGGTCGACGCCGTGCGCTGCCTGCTCGACTCCGGGTACGTGGTGGTGACCGCCGGAGGAGGCGGGATCCCGGTGGTTCGCGGCGACGGCGGCAGTCTCGTCGGCGTGGACGCCGTCATCGACAAGGATTACGCAGCAGCGGCGCTGGCGACGGCGATCGGCGCGCAGGCACTGGTGATCGTGACAGCGGTGGAGGCGGTGCAGGTCGACTTCGGCACCGCGACCCCCCGGCGACTGGGGCAGATCGACGTCGCGCAGGCCGAGGCGCACCTGGCCGCCGGACAGTTCCCGGAGGGCAGCATGGGCCCCAAGATCCGCGCGGCCGCGCAATTCCTGCGCGACGGCGGCGAGGTCACAGTGATCACCAGCCCGGCTCTCGCGGCCGCGTCGCTGCGGTGCACCGACCCCGACGACCGCACGGTCGGGACGCGCATCATCCGGACCGGCCCGCCATCAGGAACCGATCGATGACAAACCTGCTGCGGTTGTTCAAGGACACCTATGTCGACTCCGTCGTACAGCTCGGCGGCATGCGGGCGATGCGCGAGGTCGCGGGTGTGCGGTGGGCGAGCGCGGTGATGGCAACGCCGGCGAACGTCGAGGCGCTGCAGGCCGAAGGCATGCACGCATCGGATCTCGCGAATGCCGGGGCCAATGACTTCTGCCTTGCTGTTCGTGCCGACAGCGCCGAATACGCCGAGCAGGCACTCGACGCCGGCACAGCCGCTATCTTCACTTCGCGCGAGCCGACCACGGAGCGGGCTGGGCAGCACATTCGATCGGTGCGGCAGGCCGTCGCGGCACAGCGCGGGTCCAACGTCGCGGTGATCTCGGTACCAGGCGAGTACGCGGGTCTGGCTGCGTTCCAGGCTCTCAGCGCCGGACTGCACGTCCTGTTGTTCAGCGACAACGTGCCCGTGGAGAAGGAGATCGCGCTCAAGTCCTACGCCCGCTCGAAAGGTCTGTTGGTCATGGGACCGGGCGCGGGCACGGCCATGCTCACCGGCACCTGTCTCGGCTTCGCCAACGTCGTCACGCCGGGACGCGTCGGCGTGGTCGCGGCGGCAGGCACCGGCGCGCAGGAGGCAATGTGCCTGCTCGACCGTTGGGGCATCGGCGTCAGCCAGGTCATCGGCCTCGGCGGGCGCGACTTGAGCGAGCAGGTGGGCGGCCAGATGGCGCTGTCAGCGATCGCCGCGCTTCGCGACGATCCGGGCACCGACGCCATCCTGCTCGTCTCGAAACCGCCGTCGCATCAGGTGGCGCGTACGGTGCTCGAAGCCGCCGGCCCGACGCCTTTGGTCGCCGCGCTGATCGGCCTGGACGCGGCCGGTTTCACCGTCCCGGACGGGGTGACCCTCGCGCGCACCCTCGAGACCGGCGTCGCCGCAGTCCTGGCCGTGGTGGGGCGTAGCGCTCCCGACACCACGGCGTTGCTTGGACCACCGGTGGAGCAGGTACGCAGCAGGCTCGCGCCCCGCCGCACCGCGGTTCGCGGACTGTTCTCCGGCGGGACGCTGTGCTACGAGTCCCTGGCGATCCTCGGCGCCGTCCTGGGGCCGGTGTACTCCAACACCCCGATCAATCCGGACTGGCGACTGCCCGCGCCGACGGGAAGTCACCAGTGTCTCGACCTTGGAGAGGAGGAGTACACGAGAGGCCGCCCGCATCCGATGATCGATGCTGAGGCCCGCATCGACATCCTGCGCGAACACGCCGCCGACGAGCAGGTGGCAACGGTGATCCTCGACGTCGTGCTCGGCTACGGCGCACACCCCGACCCGGCCGCGGTACTCGCTCCGGTATGCGCACAGATCATGACCGGCGGTGGGCCGCAGGTCGTGGCCTACGTCCTGGGCACCGAGCAGGATCCGCAGGGCTTGCACGCGCAGCGCGACACGCTGGTCGAGGCGGGCTGCATCGTCACCGAGACGGCGGCGCGCGCCTCGCTGACCGCGGCCGCTGTCGCCACTGGCGACGCGGGGCTGGTGGGAGCACCGCTGTGAACACCCTGGTCGCGCTGGTCACCTACTCGACAAGGCCGCGCGGCGGGGTCGTGCACACGCTGTCGCTGGCCGAGGCGTTGGCGGCGCGTGGGATGCCAGTGCGGGTGATTGCGCTCGGCGACCCCGACGAGGGCTTCTTCCGGGAGGTGCGAGTACCGCACCACATCATCCCGGCCCCGCCCCGAGCCGACGCGCTCGAGGAGCGGGTCTCCGCATCGGTCGACACTCTCGAACAAGGGTTGGCAGCCGTGGCGGATGAGGTCGACATCTTCCACACGCAGGACTGCATCGCGGCACGCGCGGCGGCCCGGGTGCGCGACGCGGGCGCGCCGATCACGGTGGTGCGCACCGTCCATCACGTCGACGATTTCACCACCCAGGCGCTCATCGATTGCCAGCGACAGTCAATCCTCGAGCCCGACAAGCTGATCGTGCCCAGCGAGGACTGGCGCAGGCGGCTGCGCGCGGAGTTCCGGGTCGACGCCGAGGTCGTACACAACGGCGTCGACGCGACTCGCTTCGGCCCGATCGATCCGGCCAGGCGCGAGGCACTGCGCCACGAGTCCGGCACGGCGGACCGGTTCGTGTTCCTCTCCGTCGGCGGCGTCGAGCCACGTAAAGGGACGGTGTTCCTGTTCCAGGCGCTGGCCCAACTCCTCGCCGACCCTGATCTCGATCCGCCTCCGGCGCTCGCCATCATCGGCGGGCACTCGTTCCAGGACTACATCGACTACCGGGACAAAGCGCTGGCGATGCTGCCCGACCTTGGCCTCGAACTAGGGCGCGATGTCATTCAGCTCGGCACCGTCAGCGACGACGAGGTGCACGAGTGGTATCGAAGCGCCGACGCGCTGGCCTTCCCCTCTGTCAAGGAAGGCTGGGGGCTGGCGGTGCTCGAGGCGATGAGCGCCGATCTGCCGGTTGTCGCCAGCGATATCACCGTGCTACAGGAATACCTCACCAACGGGACGAACGCCGTGCTCACCGCTGTGGGCGATCCCGGCTCGCTGGCGAGCGGCATGCGGGCACTTATGACCGATGCGGAACTGCGGCAACGCGTCATCGCGGGCGGCCGGCTCGTCGTGCCCCGGTTCACGTGGGACCGCGCCGCCCGTCAGCACGAGCAGATCTACCGGCTGGCTACACCGTCCAGGTCTGCATGATCAGGGCGCCCTGCCGACGCGCGGTGAGGACCGAGTCCAGCACGTCGAGCGGGTTGATCGGCTTGACGCCTTCCATCATGTCGATCTCGCGCATGCCGTACAGCGCGGCGGCGGAGAAGCGGCAGGCATAGACGTGGCCGCCTTCGTCCATGAAGGTCTGCAGTTGCTTGTTGTAGCCGAGCGCGCCTGGGAAGGCCTCGTCGCCCACCTTGGGGTAGCCACGCGTCGCTGCGGCCATCAACGAACCCGGGCCGTAGAGGACGAGGTGGGTGTCGAAGCCCTTCCGGTTGATGCGGGTCGCGGTCAGCATGTTCACCAGGCCGACCGAGCCTTCGAACGGCACGGTGTGCATGAGGATGTACGCCGCCTCGCCTGGCTCGGCCTGGATGTCTTCGAAGACCTTGTCCTCGTAGTCGACGATCGCATCACCCTTGCTGACCCTCTCACCCACGATCTGCGCCATCGCGAGACTCCCTTTCCTGTCGGGTTGATATTGCTGGTGGATTGGTTAGCGCACCGCCGGTCCACGCGACCGGGGAGGCGGTGCCCAAAGCTGGCGATGGCTACCGGGCATCGTCAGCATGATCCGGTGCCGCAGCTTCCACGGCAGCAGGCGGTATATCGGCGCGAACACGCGCCGCCAGAACAACTCCTCCGGACCGCGTGGTCGTCTCGGAGCTCGAGCGCCGTACCGGCGGGCGACCCGCTCCTGCGCACCGATCAGCAGGTAATGCTCGGAGTGGGTGCGCAACCAGCGCGAGAACGGCATGTCAGCCCTCCAGCAACCGGTCGATACCGTTCTGTGCAGCGAGCACGATCGGCTCGTTGAGCGCGCCGATCGCCGGCGAGTAGACGTTCTCCATGGTCGCGAGGTCATGGAACGTGAAGCCGAACTTGACCGCCATCGCGAGGAAGTCAGCGCGCTCCTTGATGCCCTCGCCGCCGACGATCTGCGCGCCGATGAGCCGAAGGCTGCCGGGCTCGGCAAGTAGCTTGACCTTCACCGGCTTGACGCCCGGGTAGTAGCGCGCTCGCGAGATGCCCTGCGCCATGCCCATGACGTACGGGATGCCCACCGCCGTCGCGGTCGTCTCGCCGAACGACGCCCCGCCGATGATCCACTTCCCGGCCGGCGTGGCCCAGGGGACGTACACGGCTCGGTAGGCCCGCGACCCTCCCCCGGCGTTGATGCCGGCGACTTTCCCTTGCGCGTACGCGTGGCTGCCGGTCAGGCCCTGCAACGGGACGCGGGTCAGCCCGTGCGGGATCTCGGTGCAGTCACCCGCCGCGAAGACGCCGGGCGCCGACGTCGCCATGCGCTCGTCGACGATCACGCCGCCGGTCGAACCGATCTTCAAGCCCGCCGCTGCGGCCAGCGCGTTGTTGGGTTCCTTGTGGGTGCACACGACGGCGAGGTCGGCCGGGATCTCGCCATCGGAGGTCTGCACCGCCCGCAGGTGGCCCTCGCCGAGGAACGCTTCAAGCGTGGTGTTGAAGTGTGCCTTGACGCCGAGCTCGCGCCAGGACTCCTCGACCGGTTCCATGATGTCGGGGTCGGCCATCTCCGACATCGGCCACGGACCCGGGTCGACCAGGTGCGTCTCGATACCGCGGTGCGCCAAGGCGGTGGTCATCTCCACGCCGAGTGGCGACGCCTCGATGACCACCGCAACCTTCACGGTGTCGAGTACCTTGTCCCATTCCATGGCTTCGCGAATGTTCTTGACGTAATACAGCCCGTCGAGATCGCCGCCGGGGACGCCGGGGTCGGCATAGTTGAACCCGGTGGCCAGCACCAGACTGTCCCAGGGCACGTCCTGCCCGTCGACGTGGACGACCTTGCGGGCGACGTCGACGCGGCCGACCCAGGTTTCGTAGCGGATATCGATGCCGGCCTGAACGTAGGCCTCCTTGGTGGCAAGAAAAAGCCGCTGGAAGTCGTCGATCTCCTTGCCGTGGACGTAAGGAATGCCGCAGGGGCTGTAGGCAACGTCCTCGAACTCGGTGAACACCACGACCTCGTTGCCTGGGTCGGCTGCTTTCACGCCGCCCGCCGCGCCGATGCCGGCGGCGCCGCCACCTACGACTACGATCTTGCGCGCCACGCGTTTATGCCCCCTTGGCTTGTCGAGCGGGCAGGCGAGCCGTCCACCATGATCGAGGTTCGTTCACTATATTAGACGCCGCTATACCGTCAAGGGGAGCGACGAGATGACCAGATCGATCCGCAAGGCCCAGCGCGCAATCCGCATCGAGGAACATGTCGACGGGATTGTCAGCTCCATCGGGCCGAAGCTGAAACAGCTCAGGCAGGAGCAGCGCCTTTCGCTGCAGCAACTTGCCGTCAAGGCCGACGTGTCCGCCGCGGCGATCCACAAGATCGAACGCAACGGCATGGTCCCGACGATCACCACCCTGCTCAAGATCGCCACAGCACTCGACCGTCCGGTCAGCTATTTCATCGACAACGACGACGCTCCGCCCGAGCCCGTGGCCTTCACCCGCGCGGCGAACCGTCCGGCCGTGTTCACGCCGCACGCGGGCTTGCACCTTGCCGGAGTGTCGGGTCCGTACACGCCGTTCCGCAGCGCGGCGGCCGTCGCCACGCTCGACCCGGGAGCGAACAGCGGCAGTAAGGACCTCGTCCATCCGGGTGAAGAACTGGTATTCGTCACCGAAGGCAGCGTCGCATTCGACATCGCGGGGACGCGCTACAAGGTCGGCCGCGGCGACGCCCTGCACTTCATCGGCGAGCAACCTCACCACTGGGCCAACGAGGGCAAGACCCCGGCGCGCGCCCTGTGGATCGCCTTGCGCGACTCCTAGTCGCCGGCCCCGCATCTCATCCGAGCGGGACGGTCGCGCTGTCGCACAGTGAGCCGATGTCGGCGGACCCATGGGTTTACTATGCGATGCACACGATTCCGATAGTAGACAGTCAGGAGGCCCGTCATGACATCACCGGAAAAGGTCAAGGGCCGGGTGATTGACGCGCACAGCCACATCGGCGAGATGGATGCGTGGGCCTTCTACAACCTGAAGGAGCCGGTCAAACCGACCGTCTACGAGTTCGCCGACGCATCTGCCTATCTACGCCATCTCGACGGCGTCGGAGCCGAGCGTGGCCTCGTGTTGCCGAACTACGGCATCCCGGTGCAGAGTCAGCCCTTCTCGTTGAACGAGCTCGTGCTCGAATCGGTGCAGGCCAACGATCGCCTGGTCGGCGGGTTGTGGGTGTCGTTCCTGCCGCAGAACAAGGACATGACCCTCAAGTCGTTGGAGCACGCCGGCGAACGCGGCGTCGTGGCGCTCAAGACGACTTTCCTGCTCGGCGGCAATCCCGATCCTGGGACGTGGGACGACGACACCCGCGACATCGCGGAGGCGTGCATCGACGCCGCCGAGTCCCACGACCTGGTATTCCACTTCCACACCAGTGCAGGCGGGACGTCGGACATTAACAACTTCATCCCGCTGGTCGAGAAGTACGGCAAGCGAATCAAGATCTATCTCGTGCACTTCGGCGGTGGTGTAAGCGGGCACATCAAGCTTGTCCCGCAGTTTCTGGACTGGGTCGAACAGGGATACCGCGTCTACTGCGACACGACCTGGACGATCGGCTTCGGCGCACGCTGGCTGATGACCGAGATCGAGCGGCGCGGCATCGGGGAAGACCGCGTGCTGTTCGCCTCCGACGAACCGTGGAGCGACTTCTGGAGCGAGTACTGGAAGATCAACGGTGCGCCAGTGAGTTCCGAGCTCAAGCAGCGCATCATGTACGGCAACTACGAGGAGCTCTACGGAGGCAGGCCGTAGGCACCAAACAGTCACACCGACGACCTCGTCATCCGCGGGGATCAACCGACGTGGCCGCCGGTGCTGCGGGATATCGCATGCATGACAGCATCCGGCGGGCGAGCCCGACGGCGGGTTGGGGACCGCCGGGCCCCGCCAGCTCGCTGCAAGCCGACGCGGGGACGGCGCCGACCTGACTCCGGGGAACGGAGCAATCCTCCGCTACCCGGCTGTGGCGGCGCGGATTAGTCGCAGGTCGTACGACCAGCGTGGCGCAGGCGCCAAGACGTCAGTTGCCGGTGCGGGTGGTGTGCCGGCCCAGCTCGCGAGCGGGCAGATCCCGGCGGCCTCCCACAAGCCGCGCGTGGTCGGCATAGCTCCGTGCTCCGATCGGGACCCGTGACGTATCGCGGTGGCGCTAACGCACTGTCCACTCTGGACTGCTTGTCCATGGATCTGTCCATGAACTGCTGTCGTCACGTGGCACGCATGCCAGTGATGACAACGACAGCGCCAGTCATTCCGAGCGGGAGACGGCGCAGTCCGTCCACATCTGCGGTCTCTTAATCAGCGGGTTCGGGGTTCGAGTCCCTGGCGACGCACCTCGCTCTAGGCCAATGATTATGGGACCTCCAGCGCTTCTCAAGATCGCTACAGTTGATCACTACCAGATGCAGTTCATTGACACCGTTGCATTCACCTAACACGTCATGCGCGTCTGTCGGCGCCAGTGGTGGCAGGCCAGACCAGTTGCTCGAGGAACCGCCGACAAGACCTACGCCGGGTCGACGGCATCCTGGCCTAAGCGCTCAGTGCCAAAATGGACAGGGTCACCACGTGCGGCGTGGTTTTCGTTGTCAAGCTGCGGCGCTACTTGGGTGTGCCCAGGCGGTTGTTTCGTCGTAGAGAGTGCGTGTCTTTAGGCAGCCGTGCAGGATGCCGACGAGGCGGTTGGCGAGTTGACGTAGTGCGGCTTGGTGGCCGATCTCGAGTTTCTTGATGTTGGTCTGGACGAGCCGAACCTTGGCGAGGATCTCATTGGCGGTGGCGGTCCAGGCGAAGGGCTTGGCGTTGGAGTTCCAACGCTGGATGTAGTCCTGGATCTGCCCGATGAGGATCGTGACCGAGCTGAAGGTGCCGCGTCGGATGGCTTGTTGGGTGATGATCGAGAACCAGTTCTTGATCTGGTTCAGCCAGGACGATCCGACCGGGGTGAAGTGGAAGCTCGACCGGGGGGTTGTTCGCCAGCCATGTCTGCACGTCGGGTGTGGCGTGGGTGGACAGGTTGTCCAGCACGATGTGGACGGCCTTGCCCTTGTGCGGCTTGACGGCCTTCTTCAGGAAGGCCAGGAAGTCCGCGCTGTTGCGGGTCGGCTTGCATTCGCCGTAGACCTCGCCGGTGTGCCCACGTTGAGCGCGGCGAACAGGTTCGTGGTGCCGTGCCGGATGTCGTCGTGCTCCCGTGACGGATGTTCTGCTCGTCCCGCCGCAGGGCACCGTCCGGCAGACGTCGAGCAGCAGCGCTCGGCCACCCCAACATCTCGCGCGCCGCGCGCCAGCGATGGGACGCTCAGCTACGCGCGGCGTAGATGTCCTGGTCCAGCCCGCCTTGGCTCAGGCACGGGTCGGCGATCCCGGGGGAGCTGTACGACGGCGCGTTGATGTCGTTCGGCACGTAGGTGCACGGCTGGTAGACGTCGAACCCGTCTGTGGCAGTGGGCTCGCGCGGGTCCACGCCCGGCGCGAGATCGCGCGAGTCCGTCCATACCGAGGACACTGCGCCGAGTACTGCCGAGACGTAGATGTAGTCGCCCCAGAACCCGATCCGGCGTGACCCGTGAGTCTCCCAGCCGAAGTTGTTGCCGTGCGTGCTCAGCTGGGTCTCGCTCCACGTCGCCCCGCCGTCGGTCGACTGCGCGAGGAAGGTGTTGATCACGTCGCCGGAGTTCGCACCCGCCGGAGTGTTGCCGGGTGGCACGTTCGGCGCGTATCCGGGGTCGCCGCGCGAGTCATAAAAGACGACGTTCAGCCGGCCCGCTGCGGACGCGATGTCCGGCGTCCACTGGTGCCCGGTCGGCACGGCGTCGAGCGTGGTGGCCGGGGTCGGCCAGCTGATGCCGTCGGGCGAGTTGCGGACGAAGATCTTGCCCTGCCCGCTCGGCAACCTTGCGCCGTACACGACGTGCACCCCGCTCGCGTCGGCCGCGACGGCCGAAGCGCTGTCGAAGCGGGAGAATGTGAAGCCGCTCGGGCAGGCGAACGGCCCGTCGCCGCAGTCGACGCCACCGGTCCCGCCGGTGAACTGATCTGAGCTGAACGGAGTGATCGGCGCGACCAGGCGCGGCACACCGAAGGTGCGCCCGCCGTCGCTGGACTTGACGATCCAGAACGCGTTCGCGGTCTGGTCCTGAAGGGCGTAGGTGCGGTACGTGACGTAGACCGCGCCGTCGGGGCCCACGGCGGCGTCGGCGAAGGAGCCCGAGCCGCTGCCGGCGTCGATGTGGATCGGCGAGGAGAAGGTGCGCCCGGCATCGACCGACCGGGAGAAGAAGACCGCATTGTTAGCCGCCTTCCCCGCATAGCGCGACCAGGTCAGGTACACAGTGCCGGCGTACGGGCTCGAGCTCTGGTCCACGACCACATTGCCCTTGTCCTGGAACGTGCCAGAGCCGACGAACTGCGCCGACGGCGAGCCCTTGGCGACCTCCACCGTGCGTAGGTAGGTTGCGCCGTCGTTGCCGTAGGTCGCGACGTAGATGCCGCCGTTCACCGGCTTCGACCGGTTGAAGCAGATGAAGCCGTAGAACAGCCGCCCGCCGGTGTCGAAGGCCTGAGTCGGATCGCCAGCCGCGCTGCACACTCCGTGAGCGGGCGAGGCTGTGCCGGCCGGTGACTCGTCGGCCGGGTAGCCGGGCACGAGGCTGTCCGCCCACGTCTGGCCGCCGTTGGTGGAGCGGTAGTAGCCGGGCCAGACGTCGCCGTTAACGATCTGCGCGCAGTAGTCGTTAGACCCGGCGACAACCACCCGTGGGTTCCGCGGGTCGACCGCGACCGACGGCTCGTTCTGCGCGCGGCGTCCTGTGCTGCAGGCAGCCATCGTGCTGTCCGTGCCACCGTCGTATCGCAGATACGGGCCGGTGGCGTCATTCGTGACGCGGACGTTCACGGGCGCGGCGTGCGCCTCGATCGGCGCGATCAGCGAGGACGTTGTAAGCAGGACCCCGGTCACCGATGCAAGAAAGATCTTCACGGTGCTCACCCCCGACCAGCCGTTATGTCACCGTCGCCCTATCCGCAGGTCCTGTCAAGGCCGGCTACTGCCGACTCATGCCTCCGCGATGAGCGTGTCGGTGCCGCAGAAGCCCATCAGCGAGCACAGCTCCGCTGGTCAACGTCCCTGGCATAAGTGTGGACAGTCGCGTCTCGAGGCCCGGCTACAGGGTAGAAGGCGTACGCCACTGCGTGCTGCACCGGCGGCGCCAGCTCGAGCAATTCTCGCCGGGGATATCGAAGACTTCCGGGCGCTACCACCTATTTCGCCTTTACCCTATTTCGGTTTAGTACGACAGGGCATCAACTCCTGCGTCACAACCCTTGACAGCGATTGTTCGAGGGAGAAACGTGATTTCTGGCCTTATAGGCATTTCGCAGTGTGCCCGGCTTTCGGGGAAGGGGCCGACTTTCGATTGGCGCGCTGGTAGGCGGATCTGCGCGCGCTGTAAGACCTTTTGGGCTCATGCTCCGTCACGGGCGCACTCGTCCAGCTCCCAAAGGAGTGAGAAGGAGGAGTCCATGCGAAACAAGAAACCCGTGCTGTTCGCAGCGGCGACCGCGCTCGTCTTCGGGTTGGCCGCGCCTCCTGCCGGTGCGACGACAGTAGGGGCGCTGACGCTCGTCTCCGGCCCGAGCCCGTACGCGGGCTGCACGATCGGCGGTCCCGGGACGAACTACCCCAACGCGGAGGTCGAGCCCTGGGTGGCGGTCAGCCCGGTGAACTCGCAGAACATCATCGGAGTCTGGCAGCAGGACCGTTGGTCCAACGGGGGCGCGCACGGTCTCGTCGCCGGAGCCTCCTTCGACGGCGGCGCCACCTGGCATGAGACGACCCAGCCGTTCAGCGCATGCGCGAACGGGCTCGGTTACGAGCGAGCGTCCGATCCGTGGGTCTCCATCGGGCCGGCGACGAACCCGGCCACCCAGCCCTACGGCATCGCATACTCGGTGTCGATCTCGTTCAACGCGTCGAACAACAACAATGCGGTCGGGGCGGCAACCTCGACAGATGGCGGGCTGACGTGGAAGAACCTGAGCGTTCTGATCGCCGACAACGAGCCCAGCTTCCAGTTCTTCAACGACAAGGAATCGGTGACCGCCGATCCGGTGCACCCGGGTGTCGCCTACGTCGTCTGGGATCGGCTCGAATCGCCGAACGCCAATCCCTACGCGGAGCTGCACGCGCGGGCCTTCCGGGGGCCGGCGCTGTTCTCCAAGACCACGAACGGCGGACTGACCTGGAGCTCACCGCAGGTCATCGTCAACACCCCGTCGCGTCAGCAAACGATCGGCAACGAGATCATCGTCGACCCGCGCACCGGCACGCTCTATGACTTCTTCGACCTGATCGGGCCGCCGTTCGCCGTCAGTCCGTACAAGGTCGCGTTCGTCAAGTCGACCGATGGCGGCGCGACTTGGACGACGCCGAGAGTCATTGCCAACCTGGGCACGGTCTTCGTCACCGACCCGAACACGGGACAGGACATCCGCACCGGGGACATCATCCCGGAGGCAGCGATCGACCCGGCGACCGGACGGCTGTATGTCGTCTGGCAGGACGCGCGGTTCACCGGCGGGCAGTTCGACGAGGTCGCGCTGTCCACGTCCGCCAACGGCGGCGCGAGCTGGAGCGCGCCGAGCCGGGTCAACACGAACACGCCGAGCAACCGGCCCGGCTTCACGCCGTCGGTCTACGTCAACTCGAACGGCACCGTCGGAGTCACCTTCTACGATTTCCGCAGCCTGACGACGCAGACGACCACGCTGCCTACCGACTACTGGTTCGTCAGCTCGACCAACCACGGAGCCAGCTTCGGGAACGAGGCGCACCTCGCCGGACCGTTCGACATGCTGACGGCACCATTTGCGGGTGGCTTCTTCGTCGGCGACTACGAAGGCATCGATGCCGCCGGCACCGTCTTCCACCCGTTCTTCGTGCAAGCGAACTCGGGCAACACGACCAACCGCACCGACGTGTTCACGACAGCCGTGGCACCGTAACCAATTCCAGCAACAGAGAGAAGAGCGGCCGCCGCTCGCGGGGACCGCCCTCTCCTACGACGTGCCCGGCCCAAATGCCACGGCGCTGCACTCGGCCAACGGCTCGCCTTCCACCCCGCACCACAACCGCCGCGGCCTTCCCGTCTCCACGCAACCCGCGCGCGCGTGCCCCATTGTGCGGGAGGCTTTTGGGCTTGCTGGGGCGCTGCTGTCCTCACGGCTCACGGCACCGAACCCGGCGACGGCCCTGTTTGGCGTCGCTGGGCTCGTCCTCGGTTTCGGTCTCTACGTGACGACTGGCGACGTGGTCGCCGACGAGACCGGGATGGGCGGCGTGCGGCTGATGTTCTCGTTTTCTCGGGAGCGGTCGGTGCGGCGGGCCAAGAGGCGGAGTGTCCTCGTACTCCTGTCGCCGCGCTGGTGGAGGCGGGTCCTGATCGCAACTGGGTGGCCCGCGGTTCCGGTTGGGGTGATCTTGCTCGCCCTGCTGGCAATGGACTTGGTATTGGCGTTCATCGCGTTGTCCGGTCTCGGCTCTCGCAGTACGAGCTAAGCGCACTCAATGCGGCATGAGCGGCCGGTTGCTCTGGATGTGGGATGCCTGACAGAGTCAACCGATGCTGAATCAGGTGGCCGACGGCGTCTGGGTCCGGCAGAGCGCGTGGGTCTGGAGCAATGCCATCGCGGTGCGCGGGCAGGGTGGGTTGATCCTGGTCGATCCAGGCATCGATGGTTCCGATCTGAACCAGCTCGCCGATGACCTGGCCCGGCTCGGCTTTCCGGTGGTCGCCGGGTTCTCCACCCATCCCCACTGGGACCACCTGCTCTGGCATCCCCGGTTCGGCGACGCGCCGCGCTACGCCACTCCCGCCGGCGCCCACACTGCGGGTGAAGCCCGAGAGCGGGCGAAGAGGCTGGCGGCGGAGAGCGCGTCGGGCGTCCCTCTCGAGCTGATCGGTCTCGTCACCCCGCTGCCCGCGGACGGCGGACCCGTGCCGGGCGAGATCGTCGAGCATCAGGCGCACGCCATCGGCCACGCCGCGGTCCTCCTCGCGGACCGTGGCGTCCTGCTCGCCGGCGACATGCTCTCCGACGTCTTGATCCCGCTCCTCGACCCTCGCCGCCCCGATCAGGTGGGCGCCTACGAGAGTGCACTCGACCGGCTGGGTGAGGCCGCCAGGCACGTCGATGTCCTGGTCCCCGGCCACGGCGCCGTTGCCAAGGGTCCCGAGGTGGCGGCCCGCCTGGCCGCCGATCATGCCTACATCGACGCGCTGCGGCGAGGAGAGGAACCGGTCGACGCGCGTCTGGGTCAAGACTGGCTCTCCGGCCCTCACCAGTCGAACCTGGAGCAGGCCCGACACTCGACCGGATGAACTTCGGCGTCATCGCGTCATGGTCGCCACCCCTGCACGGAATGCACGCTCATCGGCTACTTAGGGTTCTCGGCAGGATCGATGTCCGGCCAGACTCGGTCCAGGTCTCTGGCGAGACGCTCCCACATTTGCGGCTGCCCACCGGGGTTGTTGGTGTGGCTTTCAGATGGCCTGCGGTCTCGCCGGGCACCGCGCGAGGAGAGGCTGGAAAGGGGGTTTGTTCTGTTCGAAGTAGCGGTGCCCTCCTCGCTCACCATGGCAGCGATGGGCGAGGAGGAAGCGTTGAGTGTGATCATCGGGATGGACCCGCACAAGCGCTCGGCCACGATCGAGGTCGTCGATGAACGTGGTGCGGTGCTGGCCGAAGGCCGGTTCGGCACGGACAGGGTCGGCTATCGCGAGAGGTGCTGGCCGAGGGGCGACGGTTCGCCGATCGGGTGTGGGTGGTGGAGGGCTGCAACGGTATCGGCAAACACATCGCGCACCGGCTGGTGCATGACGGCGAAACGGTGCGCGACGTGCCGGCGAAGCTGTCGGTGCGGGTGCGGGTGTTCGCCACCGGCGACGGCCGCAAGACCGACCCGGTGGATGCGCACTCGGTGGCGATGGTCGCGCTGCGCACGCC
>WNGL01003090.1_pt1 | contig 25672 bp, 18 predicted proteins | sample 5400591 | NCBI WGS metagenome assembly WNGL01 (sample SAMN13153377, study PRJNA577476) | soil metagenome | isolation source: 80 cm soil or saprolite under Garry oak tree replicate 1 | place: USA:California | collected 2016-06-15 | reverse complement strand
GCGCATTCGCGTCGGCTGCGAATGCGCCGCTGCCCTGGAGACAGGCATGGTCCGCGCGCAGCCGCAGGAGCGCACGATGGAGGGTCAGGGCCGCACGATGCCCGGCGTCCTGCAGTTCGTCCCACTTCAAGTGGCTTGCCTCAAAGGTGTTGTCGGCCTGCGGATCGGGAATGCGCGCCGCCTGTTCGGGCGCGGAGAATTCGGGGAACGCCTGAAATTCCCGCCGGCGTCCCTCGATGAGACGGTCGCCCAGTGCCGGTTCGAAGTCGGTGAAAAACAGGAACGGTGTGGTCGCGGCCCACTCCTGCCCCATGAAGAGCAGCGGCGTCATGGGCGCGGTGAGCAGCACGGTGACGGCCGCACGCCACGCGGCTGGATCGGCCGTGTGGTGCAGACGATCGCCGAACGCGCGGTTGCCGATCTGATCGTGGTTCTGTACGCAGATCACCGCCTTCCGCATCGGCACGCGCGCGGGATCGGTGCCGCGCGGTTTCTGGTGGTGTTCGGAGCGCTGGCCGGTATACAGCCAGCCGCGCGCCAGCGTCGACGCCAGCTCGCCGGCCGTGCCGCGGTAATCGACGTAATAGCCGTAGGTGTCACCCGTCAGCATGCGGCGGATCACGTGATGGAAATCGTCCGCCCACACGCCATCGAAACCCCATCCGCCCGGACGATCTTCGACGAGCGTCGCGAGATTGCGATGGTCCTCCGCGAAAAGGAGCGGAGGTCGCGGCCGCTGCGCGCCCGCGGCGTGCACGGCGTCGGCCAGCTCCACCAGGAAATGCCGTTCGCTCGTGTCGATCAGCGCATGCGTCGCGTCGAGCCTGAGGCCGTCCACGTGATACTCGCCGATCCAGTGGAGAGCGCTTTCAATCAGGAGCCGGCGCACGATCGTGCTTCCCTCGGCGTCCAGGTTCACCGCGTCGCCCCACGGCGTTTCGTGCGTCCTGGTCAGGAACTGCGGACTGAACGACGGCAGATACGCGCCTTCGGGGCCGAGGTGGTTGTAGACGACGTCGAGGATGACAGCGAGGCCGGCCGCGTGCGCGGCATCCACGAACGCGCGGAGATCGTCGGGACGGCCATAGGCGCGCGACGGCGCGAAGAGCGCGACGCCGTCATAACCCCAGTTGCGCGTGCCGGGAAAATCGGCGACCGGCATCAGTTCGATCGCCGTGACGCCCAGATCGCGAAGATGCGAGATCCTGCCAATCGCGCTCCCGAAGGTGCCGTCGGGCGTGAAGGTGCCGACGTGCAACTCGTAAATCACCGCGCGAGCGGGATCGAGTCCCGGCCACGCCGCGTCCGTCCACTCAAACGTACGGGGATCAACGATTTCGGACCAGCCGTGGACGCCGTCCGGCTGAAAGCGGCCCGCGGGATCGGGCCGTGGCTCGCCTCCATCCTTCACGTATGCATAGCGATCGCCTGGGCGCGCGTCACTCACGCAGATTCGCCAGAAACCATCCTGATCACGCGCCGGCTGCCATTGCGTGAGTTCGGACCCGCGCCGCATTCGAAGCTCGAGCGACGTCGCCGCGGGCGCCCATATGGTGAAGCGGACGCCCGCGGAGCCCGGGACGGCGCCGAACCCGATCATCCGAGGAGGTCCTCCAGCCCGCGCAACGGGATCCGCACCCATTCGGGACGGTTGTTCAGCTCGTAGTTCAGCTCGTAAAGTGCCTTGTCGAGCAGAAAGAGGTCCAGCAGCGACGCACGCTGCCCGATGTCTGCCGGCAGGAATCGGGCCGCGCCGGCGGCGGCAAGATACCCTTTCAGAAAGGAGGCGCTGGTCCAGCGCTGCCACGCTCGCGCCCAGGGCTCCACGCGATCGAACTCGGACGCGCGGCCGTCGGCATGGGCGAAGAGCGCCGCGTACGCGGCGTAGCCGAAGGAACGCAGCATGCCGGCGACATCCTTGAGCGGCGATTCCTTGCGGCGCCGCTCCTCGATCGCGCGCGCCGGTTCTCCCTCGAAATCCAGCAGGTAGAAATCCGACTCGGCCCAGAGGACCTGTCCGAGATGGTAGTCGCCGTGGATGCGGATCCTGGACGCCGCCGGATTGAGACCGCCCGCGCCGTGCGCATCGCGCATCGAGTGCAGCCGTCGTTCGATGCGCGAGATCGTGTCGGACTTCACCAGCTCGCGCGCCTGCTGGAGCTGCGCCAGCGCGTCCGCCACCAGCCGCGCGATGTCGTCGCGCGTGAGCGGCTCCGGCACGAAGGTCGCCGAAGACGTATCGGACGATAAGGCGACGTGAAGCTCCGCCGTTCGCCGCCCGAGCAGCCAAGCGCATGGTTCCAGCCGTCCTTCTGCGCGGCGACGAACTCGTGCGCAATGAGGAGATGGCCGATCGGTTCACCGGAGGGCTCGTATTCGAGATAGGCGGCGACGCGCGGCGCGCGCCGGAACGTCGTGCGCGTGGTCAGCTGCTCGCCAATCTCCACGTCGGGGTTCGGCGCGGACTCGACCCGGCGGAACAGTTTCACGATCAGGCGATCCCCCAGGACGATCGATGTGTTGCTCTGTTCGGCGCCTGTTCGCCTCGGCGCGAGCGCTCCTTGTCCGCGGACCGCGTCGTAGGCGGACGTCCGCCGCATGCGCGCCGCCGCGCGCTTGGTGCGGAACGACTCCTGCCGGTCGAGCGCCTCGAGCAGCGCCTGCGCCATCCGATCGTCGGCCGTCCCGTCGACGACGAGACCTTTGCGCGCGCCGGTGACGCGGGCGACGGCGAGATGCGGCGCGCCGGCGAGGACGGCATCGGCCTCCGCGCCGGACACGATCGCGAGCGGCACGAAGTACTGTTCGCGGCCGCCGTCCTTGTAATCCGCCTGCACGATGGCCACGAAGATCGGATGCGTGCCCTTGCGGAGCACGCCCCAGTCCACGAAGCGCGCCGACCGCAGGGTCCGCGCCTTGCCGCCGAACCAGCGCTGGCGCTGGAGGAACGGGGCGAGCGACTCGCGTTCGATGAGCGTGCGCACGTTGCCGTCGAGGAGCGTGTCCCAGGCGACGCCCATGAAGAAGGCGGGCAGCGCGTCCGGCACGACCTCCTGCGCGACGGTCGTCTCCGGCGGCCGCTGGGCGGTGATGGCCGAGGGGGTCTGTTGCAGCCGGAACCAGTAGAAGCCGTTGCCGGCGAGCGTCAGGAAATACGGCAGGTCGCCGATGCGCGGGAATTCGGTCAGCCCGAGCAGTTCGACCGGCGTCATGCCTTTGAAGGCGGACAGATCCAGTTCCACGGGCTGCACCGTGCGTGAGAGGTTCGCGACGCACAGCACGAGTTCGTCTTCGTAACGCCGCACGTACGCGAGAATCTTGCGGTTGGGCGCCGCCAGGAACTCGAGCGTGCCCCGGCCGAACACCTTGTACTGCTTGCGCAGGGCGATCAGCCGTTTCATCCAGTTGAGGAGCGAATACGGCGCGCGCTCCTGCGCTTCGACGTTGATCCCCTGGTAGCCGTACACGGCGTCCATGATGAGCGGCGCGTACAGGCGCGCCGGATCCGCGCGGGAGAATCCGCCGTTGCGATCACCGGCCCACTGCATCGGCGTCCGCACCCCGTTCCTGTCGCCGAGATAGATGTTGTCGCCCATGCCGATCTCGTCGCCGTAATAGATCACCGGTGTTCCCGGAAACGAGAACAGCAGCGAGGTCAGCAGCTCGATCCGCCGCCGGCTGTTGTCGACGAGCGGGGCGAGGCGCCGGCGGATGCCGACATTGATGCGCATGCGCGGGTCCGCGGCATACGCCTGATACATGTAGTCGCGCTCCTCATCGGTCACCATCTCGAGCGTCAGCTCGTCGTGGTTCCGCAGGAACAGGCCCCATTGGCAGTTCTCGGGGATGTCGGGCGTCTGCCGCAGGATCTCGGTGATCGGATGCCGGTCTTCCTGCCGGAGCGCCATGAACATCCGCGGCATCAGCGGGAAGTGGAACGCCATGTGGCATTCGTCGCCTTCGCCGAAGTACGGCCGCACGTCGGCCGGCCATTGGTTCGCTTCCGCGATCAGCATCCGGTCGCCGTACCGCGCGTCCAGCGCGCGGCGGATCTGCCGCAGGATCCCGTGCGTCTCTTCGAGGTTCTCGCAGATCGTGCCTTCCCGCTCGATCAGGTACGGCACCGCATCGAGCCGCAACCCGTCGACTCCACGGTCGATCCAGAACCGCATCGTCTTCATCACCGCGTCGAGCACGCGCGGATTGTCGAAGTTCAGATCCGGCTGGTGATGGAAGAACCGGTGCCAGTAGTACGCCTTCGCCGAGTCATCCCACGACCAGTTCGACGTCTCGGTGTCGGTGAAGATGATGCGGACGCCCTGGTACTTCTGGTTCGTTTCGCTCCAGACGTAGAAATCGCGCTCCGGCGATCCCGCCGGGGCGCGGCGTGACGCCTGGAACCAGGGATGCTGATCGGATGTGTGATTGATGACGAGTTCGGTGATGACGCGGATGCCGCGTTTGTGCGCTTCGTCCATGAAGCGCTCGAAATCCTGGATGGTGCCGTAGCTCGGATGGATGCCCTCGAAATCCGCGATGTCGTACCCGTCGTCCCTGAGCGGCGAAGGATAGAACGGCAGCAGCCACAGGGCGTTGATCCCGAGCCCCTGCAGGTAATCGAGCTTGCTCGTCAGGCCCGGAAAATCGCCGATGCCGTCGTTGTTGCTGTCGAAGAAGGCGCGCACGTGCGCCTCGTAGATGATGGCGTCTTTGTACCAGTACGGATCAGGCATTATCGGTTGGCGAGTGGCGATTGCAGATTGCCGATTGGCGGAAAGCGCAGCGCAATCACGTGGGCCACGCGCGCCTGCGGATCCAGCCGTACGTAGTTCCAGTCGCCGCGCCAGATATATGTTTCGTCGGACAGTAGATCGTGCGCTTCGATCTCACTGTCGGGCGGGACGTTCCAGCCGGTCAGCGGGAGCCGGATGTGACCGTGCTGCATGCTGAACGGATCCAGATTGACCACGACGAGAATGGGATCGGTGCCGTCCGGCGCGCGCTTGGTGTAGCAGATCACCTGCGGGTTGTCGGTTTCGTGGAACTCGAGGCCGCGATCGAACTGGAGCGCGGGATGGGCGCGGCGGATGGTGTTGATCCGGGCGATCAGCTCCGCGAGGCTGTCCGCGTGCTCGTAGTCGCGCGGCTTGATCTGATACTTCTCCGAGTCGAGATATTCCTCGCTGCCAGGCGTGAGCGGCACATTCTCGCAGAGCTCGAAACCGCTGTAGATGCCGTAACTCGCGCCCAGCGTTGCCGCGAGAATGAGACGGACCTGGAAGGCCGGCCGGCCGCCCGCCTGCAGGTACTCGTGAAGGATGTCGGGCGTGTTGGCAAAGAGATTCGCCCGCATGTACTCGCGAACCCCGGTCTGCGTCAGCTCGGTGAAGTACGCCTCGATGTCCGGCTTCGTCGTCCGCCACGTGAAGTAGGAGTACGACTGCGGGAAGCCCGCCTTCGCGAGATAGCGCATGATCTTCGGCCGTGTGAACGCCTCGGCGAGGAAGATCGCGTCAGGATGCGCGGCGCGGATGTCGCCGAGCGCCCACTCCCAGAAGTGAAAGGGCTTGGTGTGCGGATTGTCGACACGGAAGATCTTCACGCCGCGCGCGATCCAGAACTCGATGACGGCCTTCATCTCGAGCCAGAGCGCCGGCCAGTCCGCCGACTCGAAATCGAACGGATAGATGTCCTGGTACTTCTTCGGCGGGTTCTCCGCGTATTTGATCGTTCCGTCCGGCCGATGGCGGAACCAGGATGGATGGGTCTTCACGTACGGGTGATCGGGCGAAGCCTGGAACGCGATGTCGAGCGCGATTTCGAGTCCGTGCCCAGCGGCGGCCTTCACGAAATGCGCGAAATCGTCGAGCGTCCCGAGCGCGGGCTCGACGGCGGTGTGGCCGCCGCCATCCGAGCCGATCGCCCAGGGGCTTCCCGGATCGCCCGGTGCCGCGGTCAGCGCGTTGTTGCGCCCTTTGCGGAAGCTGCGGCCGATGGGATGGATCGGGGGCAGGTACAACACGTCGAATCCCATCGACGCGACGTAGGCCAGCCTGGCCTCCGCCTCTCTGAACGTCGCCCCGCGGGCGGGATCGCTGCCGGCCGATCGCGGAAACATCTCGTACCACGCACCGAAGCGGGCGCGCTCGCGATCGACCGCGACCCTGAGGACGCGCGGATATCGCGTCCCGCCGCTGCGCCCGTCGTCCGAGGGGAGCGTGCGTTCCTCGAGCCGCTCGCTCGAGACGTCCTGTCCCGCCGCGATCTTCTTCTCGAGCCCTTCGCGCCACGTCGCGCGCCGATCGACCCACCCTTCGACCGTGAACTCGTGCTCCGTGACATCGGCGATCGAGAAGGCCGCGCGCCAGCGGTCGTTCCCGAGCGGCGCCATCGGCGTTTCCGTCCACGCCGCGTCTCCCGCGCGCCGCCACCGTGTCACTGCCGCGAGCACGTCGTGTCCGTCCGCAAAGATGTCCGCCTCGACGATGACCTGCTCACCCGGCGTCCGCCTGGCGGGAAAGCGCCCTTCATCCACCTGCGGCGTGACGTCTTCGATAATCACGCGCCGAAGCAGTTCGGGATTCAACGGCGCAGCGGACGCGGTCGTCTTCTTCGCGACTCTTTTCGCCAATCTCAGTCACCAATCTTCAGCCGCCAATCGGCAATCGCCAATCGGCAATCAGAGGACTCCTTGCAGTCCCCAGTCGGCCGCGCGCCGCAGATCTTCCTTGCGGTTGTTCAGCTTCAACACCGCCATCGCGCGTCCGCGCAGCTCGTATCGATCACCGGTGTGCAGGCGCCGCGGTGGTTGCCACGGATCCCCCGTGTCGATCAGCGTGTCCCAGCGTTCGATCGGCGCCGTCGGCGGCAGCACGAAGGCGAGCGGCTGATCGCCTGCGTTGAGGATCAGCAGCAGCGTATCGCCGACGATCCGCTCGCCGCTCTCGTTGACTTCCTGGATCGCGTCGCCGTTCAGCCGCACGCCGAGGCCGCGCACGTCGGGCGAGTTCCACATCTCGTCGGTCATCTCGGTCCCGGTCGGATCGAGCCAGGCGATGTCCTGCACTTCCGCGCCGCGGATGCGGCGTCCCTGAAAGAACTTGCGCCGCCGCAGCACGGGGTTCTCCTTCCAGATGTGGATGATGCGGCGCGTGAACTCGAGAAAGTCCTGGCGCTCAGCGCTGAACGCCCAGTCGGTCCAGCTGATGTCGTTGTCCTGGCAGTACGCGTTGTTGTTGCCCTGCTGCGTCCGACACAGCTCGTCGCCGCCGCTGATCATCGGCACGCCGACCGACAGGAGCAGCGTCGCCATGAAATTGCGCTGCTGACGCGCGCGCAGCTCCCGTACGTGGGGATCGGTAGTGTCCCCCTCGACGCCACAGTTCCAGCTCAGGTTGTGGTTCTCGCCGTCGGCGTTGTGCTCGCCGTTGGCCTCGTTGTGCTTCTCGTTGTAGCTGACGAGATCGGCGAGCGTGAATCCGTCGTGCGCGGTGATGAAATTGATGCTCGCGTAGGGCCGGCGTCCGCTCTGCTCGTAGAGATCGCTGCTGCCCGACAGTCGCGTGGCGAGCTCCGAGAGCGCGCCGCCGTCACCGCGCCAGAACCGGCGCACGGCGTCGCGGTACTTGCCGTTCCATTCCGTCCATTTCGTCGGAAAGTTCCCGACCTGGTAGCCGCCTTCTCCGAGGTCCCACGGCTCGGCGATCAACTTGACCTGGGAGAGAATCGGGTCCTGATGGATGATGTCAAAGAACGCGCCGAGCTTGTCCACCGCATGCAACTCACGAGCCAGTGCGCTCGCCAGATCGAAGCGGAAACCGTCAACGTGCATCTCCGTGACCCAGTATCGCAGGCTATCCATGATCAGCTGCAGCACGCGCGGGCTGCGCATGTTGAGCGTGTTGCCGCAGCCGGTAAAATCCTCGTAATACCGCGGCGCGTTCGGCTGCAGCCGGTAGTAGGTCGCGTTGTCGATCCCGCGCAGCGAGATCGTCGGTCCGAGATGATTGCCTTCGGCCGTGTGGTTGTAGACGACGTCGAGGATGACTTCGAGGCCGGCCGCGTGCAGGGCGCGCACCATCATCTTGAACTCGCGCACGCTCTCGAGCGGTGACGGCGACGCCGCATACAGCGCATCGGGCGCGAAGTACGACAGCGTGTTGTAGCCCCAATAGTTTCTGAGCCCGCGCTGAACGAGGTGCCAGTCATCCACGTGATGATGCACGGGCATCAGCTCGACCGCCGTCACGCCCAGCGAGACGAGATGCTGGATCGCCGGTTCCGAGGCGAGGCCGAGATAGGTGCCGCGCAGCGACTCAGGGATCGCCGGATGCCTGGCGGTGAATCCCTTCACGTGCAGCTCGTAGATGAGCGTCTCGTGCCACGGCGTGCGCAGCGGCCGGTCGTCGCCCCACGTGAACGCGCTGTCGACCACCGCCGACAGCGGCGCGTGCGCGCCGCTGTCGCGATCGTCGAACGTCGAGTCGTCCTCGCCGGGCCGAAAGCCGAAGAGCGAGGTATCCCACTGCACCGTCCGTCCGATCACGCGGGCGTACGGATCCATGACGACCTTGTTGGGATTGAATCGGTGCCCCTTGTCCGGCTCGAACGGCCCGTGTACCCGATAGCCGTAGAGCTGGCCTGGCCGCACGTCGGGGAGATAGCCGTGCCACACCATATCGGTGTGCTCGGCGAGAGGAATCGTGACCGATTCGCTCTCGGCCGCCGATGAGTCGAACAGGCACAATTCGACGCGCGAGGCGTGCTCGGAGAACACGGCGAAATTGACGCCGACGCCGTCCCAGGTGGCGCCGAGTGGATGGGGGGTGCCCGGCCAGACTCTCATCGATCGCTTATGCACAGCAGACCTTTTTATCTCAGTTCGGCATTTCCGCGTAGTCCGTGGTCGTTGGCCGGCGGCGCGATGCTTGCTCCGAGTGGCACATTCAAAGGAGCCCAGTCATGCAGCAGAGTAATGCGACGACGATCGTCAACGACCTCATCCAGACCTGTCGCGACGCCGAGGAAGGCTTCAAGGCGGCCGCGGGGGCTGTGAAGGATGCGCACATCAGGTCGCTTTTCGAGCGATACTCGCGCCAGCGCGCCGAGATGGCGCGCGAACTGGAGGACGAAGTCCGCAAGCTCGGCGGTACGCCTGAAACGGGCGGCAGCCTCTCCGGGTCGTTTCACCGCGGCTGGATGAACATCAAGGCAGCCGTCACCGGTCTCGACGACAGCGCGATCATCGCCGAAGCCGAGCGCGGCGAGGATTCGACGAAGGCCGCCTATCAGAAAGCGCTCGAGGAGAACCTGCCCGCCGGGGTCCGCCGACTGATCGAAGACCAGGCCGACATCGTCCGGCTCGCGCACGACGAGGTCCGCACGCTCGAAAAGACGCACGCACATTGAATCCCTGATACAGATCAGGGATGAGCGACGAGGGATTGGCGCGTCTTCGACGGTGGGCGCGCCTGTTCGACAGCGCGTTCCGGATCCCCGGGACGCAGATCTCGTTTGGGATCGATCCTATCCTCGGCTTGATTCCAGGCATCGGCGATCTCGCGTCGCCGGTGCTTTCGTTGTTCATCATCTGGCACGCTGCCCGGCTCCGAGTTCCGCGGGTCGTCCTCGTGCGAATGGTGCTGAACGCGCTGATCGACGCGGGGGTCGGCGCCATTCCGGTCCTCGGCGACGCGTTTGACTTTGCGTGGAAGGCGAACGACTGGAATCTGTCGCTGCTGGAGCGTCACGCGATCCCGGGCGGCCGTGCGCGCGGTGGCGACTGGTTGTTCGTGATCGGCTGCATGCTCGTGCTGATCGCGACCGCGCTGGTGCCACTGGTGATTGTCTGGTCGTTGTTCTACTGGATCGGGCGGTCGATGTCGTCGCTCTGATCACTCGCCCAGCAATTCGCCGATCGGCTGCAGGTCTTCGATGTGATCGCACACGGCTTTCACCATCATCAGCATCGGCACCGCGAGAATCGTGCCCCAGACACCCCAGATCCAGCTCCAGAACAGGAGCCCCGTGAAGATCGCGGCGGAATTGATGCGCGCCGCGCGGCTCATCAGCGCGGGCGTCAGGAGAAATCCTTCAAGACTCGTGATCGCGAACGCGACGCCGCAGATCGTCAGCGTTTTCGGAATGCTGTCGAACTGCATGAACGCGACCAGCCCGAGGCCGCCGGTCACGATGACCGGCCCGAGGTACGGAATCGAATTGAAGATGCCCGCCATCAATCCCCAGATGACGTATTGCTGGAGCCCGAGCCACCACAAGGACAATGACGTCACGATCGCGACGAGCGCGCTGGTCAGGACCTGTACGCGCATGAAGCTCTCGATCTGGCGGTTGATTTCGTCGAGGATCTGCACCGTCAGCTTCTTCTGCGTCAGCGTCGGTCCCGCGATCTTCACGAGCTTGCGCTTGTACAGATCGCCGGTGACGAGAAAGAAGTACACGAGGAAGACGATCAGCACGAATTGTCCCATGACGTTCAGCGCCGTCATGCCTCCCGACCACACGTAACTGGAGAGGCTGAACCCGGGCTGCACGACCGTGACCTGTTGAACGTCGCCGGCCGCCGCGGTGTCGGGCGTGGCTTCGTTCGCGGTCTTCTCGACCGCCTTGGCTGCGCGCTGCATCTTATCGACGACGCCGCCGCGCTCGGTCTGCTGCGTCCGCATGCGTGTGCGGATTCGATGCGCCGCGGCGGGCACTTGGTCGACGATCTGTCCGACCTGGCCGGTCAATTTGTATGTGCCGATGCCGAGCAGCGCGAGCAGCATCAGGAGCACGAGTCCGGCGCCGATCGACGGCGGGACGCCGTGTTTCTGCAGCGACGTGACCGGCGGATTCAGCGAATAGCTGATCAGGATGGCGATGACAATCGGGATGAAGACCGAGCTCGCAAACTGCAGCAGCAGGACGACGGCGATGACGGCGAGCACCGTCAGCGGCAGGTTTTCGACGCCGACCGGCGCGTCGACCACGACGGGCGCCGGCTCGTCCGGCGCGCCCTCCGTCGGCGAGAGTGGATGCGCTGCCCGATGGATCGGCTCGTCGGCCATTGGGGGATGATTGTACTCGCGTGAAGGTCGCCGATTTTGATTTCGCCCTGCCGGATGAGCTGATCGCGCAGGAGGCCTCGCCTCGCGGCGGGTCGCGGCTGCTCGTGCTCGACAGGACAACCGGCGGGATCTCACATGCGTCCATTCGCGATCTGCCGCGCTGCCTTCGCCGCGGCGATCTCCTGGTCATCAACGATACAAGGGTCTTTCCCGCGCGCCTGCTCGGCCATCGGGTGCCTTCGGGGGGCGCCGTGGAATGTCTGCTGCTGCAGAAAGAGGACGTCTCCGATATCCGATCTCCGGAATCCGGCACCCAGATCTGGTCCGCACTCGTCCATCCCGGACAAAAGCTCAAGAGTGGTGCGCTCGTGCGGTTTGCGGGCGCCGGCGGCGTTCTGATGGCCGAGGTGCTCGAACGCCAGTTCTTCGGGCGCCGGCGCATCCGACTCTGGGCGGACGGCGGCGACATCGATGAGATAGTCGATGCGATCGGTCACGTGCCGCTGCCGCCCTACATTCACCGCGACGACCGTGCGGCCGATCGCGAGCGGTATCAGACGGTCTTCGCCGAGCGGCGCGGCTCGGTGGCGGCGCCGACGGCCGGACTGCATTTCGATCGCGCGCTGTTCGGGGCACTCGAACGGGCCGGCGTCGAACACGTGAGCCTGACCCTCCACGTCGGCTACGGCACGTTCAAGCCGGTGCGCGTGGACGACGTGGACGCGCATGTCGTCGATCCCGAGCCCTACGAGATCGCCGAACGCGCCGCCGTGGTCATCAATGCGGCGCTGGACGCGGGGCGACGGATCGTCGCCGTCGGTACGACCACAACGCGGGCACTTGAAGACGCCGCGATCCGCGGCAGTGGACGCATCGTCCCCGGACGTGCGAACGCGACCGTGTTCATTCGGCCCGGCCACCAGTTCCGAGTCCTCTCCGGCCTGCTCACGAACTTTCACCTGCCGAAGTCGTCCCTCCTGATGCTGGCGGCGGCGTTCGCCGGCCGCGAACGCCTCCTCGAGGCGTATCGCGTCGCGATTGCGGCGCGCTATCGGTTCTACAGCTACGGCGATGCGATGCTGATAGCGTAGGATGACCTGTGTCCAGCCCCCGGCTCGACTCACGCGTTCTCATCGCCGGACTGGAGCAGCGAATCAATCAGGGGCTGGCCGATCTCCTGAGCGCGTATCGCCCAGTCGTGCTGTCCGCCGACGCCGCATCGGTGCTCGATGCGATTCGCGAACATGCCGCGCTGGGCGTCGTCATCCTGTGCGACTCGGACGCTGACTTCCGTGCTCTGGACCTGCTCCTGAAGGTGAAGGAAAGCCGGGCTGACATCGCCGTGCTCCTGATGAGCGCGCATCCGACCGTGGAGCATGCGACCGAGGCAATCCGCCGCGGCGCGGAAGACTTCGTGCCGATCCCCTATTCTGACGAGCTCGTGCTGAAGGAGGTCGCGCGGGTGCTGGAGGCCGCCGAGCTGCGCGATCGCGTCGAGCGCCTCGACAGGCTCGTGTCGAGGCGGTACGGCTTCGAGCGCGTGATCAGCCGGTCCGGAGCGATGAACGCCGTGATGGACCGTGCGCAGGCGGCCGCACGGAGCGACACACCGGTCCTCGTCCTCGGCGAAACCGGTACGGGCAAGGAGCTGATCGCCCGCGCGATCCACGCGAACAGCCGGCGCGCGAAGCGCGCGTTCGTGCCGGTGAACTGCGCGGCTCTCCCGCGGGATCTCGTCGAGAGCGAACTCTTCGGACATCGCCGCGGCGCGTTTTCCGGCGCGGTCTCCGACCACGCCGGGTTGTTCGTGGCCGCGCATGGCGGCAGCCTGTTCCTCGACGAGATCGGCGAGCTGCCGCTCGACGTGCAGGCAAAGCTGCTGCGGGTGCTGCAGGACGGCGACGTGCGTCCCGTCGGCGGACTCGACAGCCGGCGCGTGGACGTGCGGATCATCGCGGCCAGCAATCACACGCTGATGTCCATGCGCGACGCGAGGATGCGGCAGGATCTCTTCTTCCGGCTCACCGTCCTCGTGATCGAGATTCCGCCGCTGCGCGAGCGACGCGAGGATCTGCCGCTGCTCGTCGCGCACTTCCTGGCCGCGATCCGCGAACGCGGCATCCACGCCGTGAGCGGCATCGAGCCCCAGGCGCTCGAGATGCTGACGCGGTATCCGTTTCCGGGCAACATCCGCGAACTCGAGAACCTGCTCGAAGGGGTCGGCCTGACACTTCCCCCGAACCAGCACGCCATTCGCGCGGAGGACGTCCGCGGCTGGCTGCAGCGACGGGGCCAGGTCGCGCATGATGAGACGAGCGACGCGTCCCATGTGCCGCTCCGCCTAGTGGATCTCGAACGGTGGGCAATCACGGAGGCCCTTCGCCAGGCTCATGGAAACAAGAGCCTGGCGGCGCAGATGCTTGGCATCTCGCGCGACACCCTCTATCGGAAGCTTCACGATCTGAGTCTCTCGCCAGAACCGCCCGATTCTCGGACACATCAGTAAACAACTGAAAACAAGGAGCTTAGATAAATTCTGTCCGATTACCTGACAGACATGGCCGCCCACGGCGCCTAGTTCTAAGTCCCAATTCCTTGAAAACAGGCGCGTTTCGCGCTGTGTGCTTCTCCCCCCGGATGGTTCGCTCATTGCTGACCTTCAGGTCATTCCCATTCTCGGGACGGCTTGGAGGGACTGTGATCTCACCGCTGACTCTCAGGACAATGCGCGCCGCTGGCATCGTCTTCATCCTGCTTGGATTCACCGCCTCGAGCGCCTATGCGGTGCCGGCCTTTGCGCGGAAGTATCAAACCAGCTGTCAGACCTGCCATGTCGTCTTCCCGAAATTGAATGCGTTCGGGCAGGCGTTCAGGTTGAGGGGCTATCGCATGCCGGGCGAAACCGAGGAGATGGTCAAGCAGCCACCAGTCAGCCTGGGCGCGCCTGCCTACAAGAAGCTCTGGCCGAGAGCGATCTGGCCCGGCGAGATCTCGAGCGCGGTTCCGCTTGCCGTGAACATCAAGCTGGCGGACGTCAACACCTCCTCACTCAACGAGGACGGCAGCGTCACCCACGTGAACAACGACCTGCAGTTCCCACAGGAAGCGAACATCTTCGGCGCGGGCACGCTCGGCGAGCACGTGTCGTATCTGGCGGAAGTGACGTTTGGCGAGAACCCGGATAGTTCGGTGTCAGTGGAGCTCGAACATGCCCGCCTGCAGTTCGACTCACCGTTCGGGCGGGAGGATCTCTTCCACTTCCGGATCGGCAAGTTCGCGCCCAACGTCGTCGACGGCTTCCAGGAGATGTGGATTTCCACCGACGCGGGGATCGATTCCTTGTTCGCCTATAACCCCATCGGCGTCAATGGCGGCACCGGGCTCGCGGAAGACGTGAGTCCAGCGCCGATCTCGATCCCGGCGATCGTTCGTGGGATTGAGGGCTACGGCATCATCGCGCATCGTGCCTTGTGGGTTGCCGGTCTGGCCAACGGGATCGGACCTGGACCGGACGGCCGGTTCGATGGCAATAACGCGAAGGATATCTACGGCCGGTTCGACTACAAGATCGGCGGGATGGGCCTGGACGGCGACACGGGAGGCGCGGCGGTCCCCGAGAAAAACTGGCGCGACAATTCGTTGCGCGTCGGGGTCTTCGCATACCGGGGGGACGGCAAGGACATCGACTTTCCGGTGGAGGCGGCGGACGGCACGACCCAGAGCATTCAGGATCTGCACTTCGTGCGGACGGGGGTCTACGTCAGCGGGCTCTATCAGGACCTGAACGTCTTCGGCGCCTATCTGCATGGCAGCGATTCACTGCAGTTGTTCGCGGGCGGCACCCCCGTCGACGCCGTCTTCGAACCTACTTATAAGGCGTGGTTCACGCAGGCGGACTACGTCTTTTATCCGTGGCTCCAGGGCACTTTCCGCTACGAGATGCTGACGCCGGGCGATCGCAGCGTCCCGACAGTGAAGACGGGCGTGTTCAATGTGAGCGCGCTCATCCGCGCCAATGTCAAGGCGATGGTCGAGTACCAGCGCGATCTGCGGCAGGGACAGAACCACTCGTTGAACGCGCTGGTGCGTTTTGCATTCTGAACCAGGGGAGATGTGATGGCGAAAAGGCTTTCATTCACCAGCGGCGGCGCGCTGGTCGCAGCCGCCGTGCTGGTATCCAGTTACGCAACGGTCACGGCAGCCGGGACGGCCATCACAGGAACGGTCAAGGTCACCGGGGCTGCGTCCAACGCTGATGCGGTCGTCTACATCCAGAACGCCGCGGGCGTGTTTCCACCGGCCCGGGTCGTGACGATGGATCAGAGCAAGATGCAGTTCACGCCGCACGTGCTCCCGGTGACGGCCGGCGCGACGGTGAAGTTTCTCAACGGCGATCCCACGGCCCACAACGTCTTCTCGCCCGACAACGAGAAGTTCAACCTCGGCACCTGGCCGCAGGGGCAGACCAAGGAATACACATTCAATAAGTGCGCGAAATTTCCGTGTGTATACACGCTGCTTTGCCGCGTCCATCCAGAAATGGAGGGCTTCGTCGTCGTGCTGCAGAACCCGTTCTTCGCCGTGAGCGGGAAAGACGGACATTACACGATCGAAGGCGTACCGCCGGGCAGCTACACGCTCGCGCTGTGGCACGCCAAGGGTAAGGCACAACCCAAACCGCTGACGGTCGCTGCCGATAAACCGGCGACGGCCGACTTCGTTCTCAGGCGCTGACCTGGGGACGCACATGACGGTGCGCTCCTATCCGGCGGTCGTGCCGGACTTCCAGTACTTCCTGGATCTCATTCCATGCCGCACGGGATGTCCCGTCCGCACCAATGCGGGCGGGTACGTCCGCGCGGTCGCGGAAGGGGGCACCGAACGGGGCTACCGCATCGCCCGCGCGCCGAATCCGCTGGCGTCCACCTGCGGCCGGATCTGCGCGCACCCGTGCGAGTCGAACTGCCGCCGCGGCGCCATCGATCAGCCGATTTCCATCCGCGCGCTGAAGCGAACCCTGACCGAACGGCACGGCGTCGAGAACACGCTGGGTGCGGAGCCGCTGCAGTTGACATCCTTACGGCTGGCGGTCAGCGATGCCGGCGGCCCGCTGAAGGTCGGCATCGTCGGCGCGGGTCCCGCCGGCCTGAGCTGCGCGCACGATCTTGCGCTGCTGGGATATCGCGCGACCATCTTCGAGGCAGCGCCCGTCGTCGGGGGCATGCTGTACCAAGGCGTGCCTGAGTACCGGCTGTCGCGGGATCTGATTCGCGCGGAGGTGGATCAGATCCTGGCGCTCGGCATCGAACTGAAGACGAACTGGCGCCTCGGACGCGATTTCACCGTCGGCGATCTGCGGCGCAATGGATATTCGGCGGTGTTCCTCGCGCTCGGCGCCACCCGGGGGCGGGATTTGAATATCCCTGGGGCGGACCTCGACGGCGTGATCAACGGCGTCGACTTTCTGCTCAACGCGAACCTGGGGTACCGCGTCGCGCTCGGCGAGCGCGTCGTCGTCATCGGTGGCGGCAACGTCGCCATCGACGTTGCGCGGACGGCGCTGCGATATGCGGCGCCGGAAGGCGCCGCGCAGTTGCCGGAGCCCGCCGAGCAGCTTCTGCACGCGTGGGGATACGACAACGCGTTCATCGACGCGGCGCGGACCGCGCTGCGGCTGGGCGCGCGCCACGTGCAGCTCGTGTCGCTGGAGTCGCGCCCCCAGATGCCCGCGCACCCCGACGAAGTGCGTGAAGCGGAGGAGGAGGGCATTACGTTGCTGCCGGGCCGCGGGCCGAAGGCCATTCTCGGGAAGAACGGGCGAGTCGCCGGACTGGAGACGCTCGAGGTCGCGTCGCTGGTCGATGCGAGCGGCCGTTTCAATCCGACCTTCGTCGAGGAGAGCACGTGGCGAACGGATGCCGACACCATCATTCTCGCGGTCGGGCAGCGCCCGGACACAGAGTGCCTGTCGGCCGATCGCGAGATCGAGATCACACCGCGCGGTCTCGTGGCCGTCGACGCCCGCACGCTCGCGACGAAGATGGCCGGCGTCTACTGCGGCGGAGACCTCGCATTCGGGCCGCGGATCGTGATCGAGGCGGAAGCGGACGGCAAGCGGGCCGCGCTGGCGATTCATGAATCGCTCGGCGGCGGCACGGTGCCGCGCGCGCACGCACGCTTTCGTCCAGTCGAGCTGCACCGCGCGGGCGATCGCTACGATCGGATTCCCCGCCAGCCTATCCCGACCGTGCCCGTCGCGCGCCGGACTGGCTTTCGGGAGGTGGAAGCCGGCTACAGCGAGGCGGAGGCGCAACGCGAGGCCTCGCGCTGCCTGTGGTGCAACGTCGAGACGATCTTCGATTCCGAGAAATGCATCCTCTGCAGCGGTTGCGTGGAGATCTGCCCCGAGGCATGCCTCACGCTCGTGCCCGCAGCGCAGCTTGCCCCGAGCGCGCAGCTCGATGCGCTGCGCGAGTCGCTCGGTTCGCTCGAGGAGCTGGGAGCCATCGTCAAGGACGAACGGCGGTGCATCAGATGCGGCCTGTGTGCGGATCGGTGTCCGACCGGCGCGATCACGATGGAGTCGCTCGAGATCGACGAGTCTCCGCAGACCGCTCTCGGTCTCTACCACGAAGGCATGGGTGAGGTGCGAGCATGAGCGACAAGCCCGACGACCAACGCCCGGACGAGCCGTCCACGGATTTGAACCGCCGGACTTTTTTCGCCATGGGGTGCGTCGGCGTGGGTGCGGCGACGCTCGGATTCGTCGGCGCGACGGTCCGATTCCTCGTGCCGAACGTGCTCTACGAGCCATCGCGCCGGTTCGCGATTGGCAGTCCGTCGGATTTTCCACCAGGATCGGTGACGTTTCTTCCCGACCGGCGGCTATTCGTCTTCAACAGCCCTGACGGTCTGTTCTGTATCTCCGCCGTGTGCACGCATCTCGGCTGCAACGTCAGACATGTGGCGACGGGATTCGCCTGTCCGTGCCACGGGAGCCAATACGACGAGAACGGGCGCGTGATCAGCGGACCGGCGCCAAAGTCCCTCGCCTGGTACGCGCTGACACTCTCGCCGCGCGAGCAGTTGATCATCGATCTCGACCAGACAGTTGGTCCCGAGTTCCGTCTTCGGGCCTGAGGAGCGCGTGGTGACCGAGCCGATTTCGACGCGGGCGGCGCGATGGTTGAATGCCGCTGGGCGATCGGTGTTCCGGATCGGCTGGCCGCAGACCGACAAAGACCGCGCGGCCGCGATGATCTCGAGCTTCTTTCTCCATATTCATCCAGCCCGCGTCAGCCGGCACGCGCTGCGGCCGACCTACACGTTCGCCCTGGGCCTCATCTCGGCCATCCTGTTCGTGATCCTGTCGGTCACCGGCCTCGCACTGATGCTGTACTACGTGCCGTATCCCCCCGAAGCCTATCGCAGCATGAAGGATCTGCAGTTCGTCGTGACCTTCGGAATCGTGCTGCGCAACATGCATCGGTGGTCGGCCCACGCGATGGTCTTCATCGTGTTTCTGCACATGTGCCGGGTGTTCTGGACCGGCTCCTACAAGCGGCCGCGCGAATTCAACTGGGTCGTCGGCGTGCTCCTGCTGCTGCTGACGCTCGGGCTGTCGTTCACCGGATACTTGCTCCCCTGGGACCAGCTCGCGTTCTGGGCCATCACCGTCGGCGCCAACATCGCCGCGTACGCGCCGATCGTGGGCGAGCAGGTGAAATTCCTTCTGCTCGGCGGCCACATGATTGGCCCGATGACCCTGCTGCGCTTTTACGTTCTGCACTGCGTCATCTTGCCGCTGGCGATGCTGATGCTGATCTCGCTGCACGTGTGGCGGGTCCGCAAGGATGGCCTGAGCGGCGCTCCCACGCGCGCAATCCCCGTCGAAGAGGCGGCGGGCGTCTTCCCGGCGTCGACGAAGACCTACGGGCTCATGGCGCTGAGCCGGCGACCCCGGGTGTCGGTCGAATCCCGCGATCCGAATGACGAAGTGTTCGCGTGGCCGCATCTGCTGTATCGCGAGCTGCTCGTCGCGCTCGCAGTCATCGTGGTGCTCCACGCCGTGTCGTTGATCTTCATGGCGCCGCTCGAGGAGATCGCCGACCCGACGCGTACGCCGAATCCGGCGAAGGCGCCGTGGTATTTCCTCGGCCTGCAGGAGCTCGTCCACTACTCCGCGCTGATCGGCGGCGTGATCGTGCCGACGCTGCTGGTGATGGCGCTCCTCGTCCTGCCATACCTCGACCGGAGCGAGGCGGGGGCGGGCCGCTGGTTCGCGCCGGAGCGGCGCGTGGGCAATATCGTGTTCACCATCATCGTGCTGTTGCTGGCGGGCCTGACCGTCACTGGTACGCTGTTCCGTGGGCCCAACTGGGCGTGGGTATGGCCGTGGAGATAAAGGATCCCACGCCCCGGTCGCTGCACCTCGCGTTCGCCGTCCTCGGCCTCGCTTTTCTCGCGATCTTTTCGTGGGTGATATTTTCCGAAGGCGTCGCCGACTGGCGCACCACACAGGCAAAATTCCGCCGGCTCGAAACGACGGTCAAGAACCCGCACCAGCTCGCCGCCGCCGCCGGCGTGGGCGGGCTGCGGCAGATCTGGCTCCTGGATCTCGACCGCGTCGATCGATGCGGAACCTGTCATCTCGGCATTGACGATCCCGCGTTTGCAGCCGCCCCGCAACCGTTTTCATCGCACCCGGGCACATGGCTCGCCACGCATCCGATCGATCGGTTCGGCTGCACGCCCTGCCATGACGGTCAGGGGCAGGCGACCGACTACCGCAGTGCCGCGCACCAGCCGCAGCCGTTCGTGACGCGCCCGATGCGGCCGCTCGAAACGATCGAAGCCAACTGCGGGACCTGCCATCGCGCGCTCGATGCTCCGGACGCGCCGCGTCTGGACGAAGGCCGTGCCCTCATCGTGCAATCCGGCTGCTTCAGCTGCCACGAGATTCCCGGGTTCGACGGCCTGACGTTTCACGGGCCCGCACTCGACAGCGTCGGGTTCAAGGTCCGTCCCGAGTGGTTGCGCGTCTGGCTGAAAGATCCGAAGAGCTATCTCGAGCGGTCCAAGATGGGCAACTTCCGGCTGTCGGACGATGACATCGGGGGGCTGCAGGCGTTCCTGCTCTCCCAGCGCGCGACCCCTGCGCTCGACAGCACGACCATCGATTGGCGGAAGGCGGATACGGCGAACGGCCGCGCGCTGTTTGGGGAGCTGCGCTGCGTGAGCTGCCACGCCATCAACGGGCGCGGCGGCACCATGGGTCCCGAGCTGACACGCATTGGCGACAAGGTCCGCCGCGACTGGCTGTTCTCTTTTCTCAAGGACCCGCACCGGGTGCAGCCGGATACCGCGATGCTCCAGTACCGGCTGACCGACGATCAGCTGCGCGACCTCTCGGCATTCCTGCTCGACGAATACCGCTCCGGAGACACCGGGCCCGAGCCTCCGCCAGTCGCATATCAGGACGCCCGCGCCGTCGCCGCCGGCCGCGCCGTATTCGAGCGGCGGGGCTGCACCAGTTGTCACCGTCTCGGATCGATGAAGGACGCGGGCCGGATCGGCCCGAGCCTGGCCGGCATCGAGGATCGCAACCCGGACGAGCTCGTGTTCGGCGCCGCGAACGTCCGGCATACCACCGACAACTACATCTACCTGAAAGTGCTCCATCCCGAGGCGCTGTCGCAGCCGTCGATGATGCCGACCTTTGCCTTCGCCCCAATCGACGCGGCGAAAATCGCGCTGGCGCTCGCCAGCATTCGTAAGACGGATCTGCCGTCGTCATTCGTACGCAATCGTCCGACGCCACCGGCGTTCAGGCCGGCGGGGCCGTTCGGCGAGCTCGTGACGCGCTACCGCTGTCTGAGTTGCCACAGCATCGGCGGATTCGGCGGGAATCTGTCGACAGTGCCGCTGGATCGGATTGGCAGCCAGCTCAAACGCGACTACGTGGCGAAGTACTTGCTCAATCCCGGCGCCGTGCGCGTGAGCGTCGAGGCGCGCATGCCCGTGTTTCACATGTTGCCCGGCGAGGCCAACACGATCGCCGACTACATGTCCACGGTGCTGCTCGACGACGCGCTGGATCGGTACGACGCGACCTTCACCGCCGTCGAGACGCGCCGCGGTGAGGAGCTCTACGCGCAGCTTGGGTGCGCCGCCTGCCATCAAATGGGAACGGCGGGCGGCTACGTCGGGCCGGAACTCTCGCAGACGGGCAACCGTCTCAAGCCGGGGTGGATCGCGGCGTGGCTCACCAGTCCGAACACCTACAAGCCGGGGACGGTCCAACCCGATTACGGTTTGTCACGAGCGGACGCCCGCGCGCTCACGGCATATCTGAGCAGTCTCGGGGCCGGGGAGCGAACACCGCGCGCGAAAGGACCGGCATGAGCCGGCTCCTCCTTCGGGCGTTCGGGATCATCTTCGTCGTGCCAGTGGCGTTGGCGGCGGGATGCCGGCGGCACGCGCCGCCGCCGCCCGCGGACGCGGTGGTTGATGCAATTCGTGCCGACGAGCGTCTCGGGAACCTCTCTTACAGCGAAGGCCAGGGAAAGCGTCTCTTCGCCCAGTACTGCGCGACGTGCCACGGCGACGAGGGCCGCGGCGACGGTCAGAACGCGTCGAACCTGAATCCGCCGCCCCCGGACATGACGACGTCGAAGAACGCGCACGATCCCGCGTATCTGCGCCGCGTCATCACGCAGGGGAGCGCCGCTATCGGCCGATCGCCGCTGTCACCCCCGTGGGGCCGCAATCTCACCGTCCAGCAGATCGACTACCTCGTCGCGTACTGCCAGGCGCTGACGCGTACGACGCGATAGGGCCGATGGAGCGGCGCCCGGTGCCTTGTTGCGATTGCGACGCGATGCCGAGCGTCTGGAGGAGGCTGGAGGCCAGGCCTCGGACGTCGGGATGCTCGGGTTCCAACCTCCACTCCAACCTCCACACGCCAACCTCCATCAGATATAGTCGGCGCGGTGAAGTTCTTCTACGAAGAATTCGATCTCTCTGGCGTCCGCACGTATGCGCTCGACAGCCGTAAGAGCAAGGCGAACGCGGCCGATTTCGCGGCGCCGTTCAAGGCGGGATCCGGCGTGCGCGGTCTTGTGGACGGCATGCCGGCGATCCTCGCCGGTGCGGATTTCAACGGGTTTGTCGCCCATCCTGATCGATCTGATGGAGCGCGGGTTCGTGTCCGCGATTGCGACCAACGGCGCCGGCATCATTCACGACTTCGAAATCGCGCTCTCCGGCGCCACGTCCGAGGACGTCGATGAAGCGCTCGTCCCTGGCCGCTTCGGCATGGCCGACGAGACGGGCCGGCTGCTGAATGCGGCGATCAACGCCGGCGTTGCGCGGGGCCTCGGCCTCGGTCAGTCGGTGGCGCAGTACATCGCGAGCGAGCGGCCGCCGCATGCCACCCTCAGCGTCCTGGCGGCTGCAGCGCGGCTCGAAATCCCCATCACGGTTCACGTGGCGATTGGCACCGACATCATCCACATGCATCCGCATGCCTCTGGAGCCGCCCTCGGCGACGGGAGCCTGCGCGACTTCCGGTACTTCGTCTCGAATGTCGCGCGTCTGGAGCACGGCGTCTATCTGAACTGCGGCTCGGCGGTCGTATTGCCCGAAGTGTTCCTGAAGGCGGTGGCGCTGGCCAAAAACCAGGGCCGTTCGCTCGACGGACTCACCACGGTGAACCTCGATTTCATCCGCCAGTACCGTCCGCAAACCAATGTGGTCACGCGCCCGGTCGCCGGCGGCGGCAAGGGCTACTCGCTGGTCGGACACCATGAAATCCTGATCCCGCTTCTCGCGGCGGCGCTCGTGGATGCCTGAGGCGCCTCGGCTTCCCGAACGCATCGGGCAGTACCGCGTCCTCGATCGCATCGGACGCGGAGGGATGGGGGAGATTTACACCGCTCACGACGAGCGCCTCGACCGCATCGTCGCCATCAAGACGATTTCGCCGGCATGGCTTCCCGACGCGCGCGCGCGCCGCCAGATGCTCGCCGAAGCGCGGGCGGCCGCGGCGCTGTCGCATCCTTTCATCTGCACCATCCACGAAGTGATCGACGTCGGCGGTGTGCCGGTGATCGTGATGGAGTACGTGCACGGCGAGTCGCTCGCGCAGCGGGTGCTGGCGGGTCCGCTGCCGCCTCACGAGATCTGCCGCATCGGCATTGAGATCGCGGAAGCCTTGTCGTCGGCGCATGCCCGCGGCATCGTCCATCGCGACATCTCGGCGGGCAACATCATGTTGACGCAGGCGGGGCACGCGAAGGTGATGGATTTCGGTCTCGCGCGCCTGTCGCTATCTGCGGCGTCGCCGGCCGACGAGGCGACCATGACATCTGCGCCGATGACCGAGCCAGCCGGCATCCAGGGTCGGCGTCGTGCTCTATCAAATGGCGGCCGGACGGCTGCCGTTCATCGAGGAGACCGGCACAGCGCTGGCTGCCTCCATTCTCACTCGTCCGCCCGTCTCCCCGCGTACGCTCGTTCCATCACTACCGTGGGCAGTCGAGACCGTGGTGCTGAAGCTGCTCGAGAAGGCGCCCGAGGCCCGCTTTGCCTCGGCGGGCGCCGTCGCGGCGGCGCTCGCTGACGCGTCCAGCCCCGCGGCAACGCGCGGAGGGTGCAGGCGTGCGCTCGCTGTGTTGCCATTCCGGGCGCTGGGCCAGTCGACGGATCCTGACCTCGGCGTCGGCATCGCGGACGCGACGATTACGGAGCTCGCGGCGGTGCGTTCGCTGCTCGTTCGGCCGACGGCGGCGATCCCTCCCTACCACCACGGCACCATCGATCCGATTCGCGCGGGGCGTGAGCTGTCGGTCGACGCCGTGGTCGACGGCACGTTGCAGCAGAGCGGCGGCCGGATTCGCGCGACAGTCCAGTTGTTGAGCACGAGCGATGGGCGACCATTGTGGGGCACGAAGGTGGACGCGCCGGCCGACGACGTGTTCCGGCTGCAGGACGATGTGTCGCGCGAGATCCTTCGTGCCATCGAATCACAGCTCCTGGATGATGGCGAAGAGGTCGTCCGGACCGAGCCGGAGCCTCGAGCCACCACGCGCGCGCAGGAACACTACATGCGAGGACGCGTCCACATGCTGCGCGACAGCCTCGAGAGCTTTCAGGCGGCAGCGTCGGAGTTCGAGGCCGCGCTCCGCGTCGATCCGGGATTCGCGCGCGCGGCCGTTGGGCTCGGATCGGCCCATGCACGCATCGGGTTCATCTTCAAGCCGGATGACGAGTACTATCCGCGCGCGTCGGCGCTTGCGGAGCGGGCCCTGGCGATCGATCCCGACCTGCCCGAAGGGCATTACCTCAAAGGGCTCCTCGCGTGGTCCCCGCCGGGCAACTTTCAGTACGAGGTCGCGATCCGCGAACTGTGCCTGACGATCCGCGGTCTCCCGGGCTACAACGAAGCACACGACCTGCTCGGCGTCGTGCTGGTGCACGTCTCGATGTTCGAGGAGGCTACGCGGGAGCTGGAGCGTGCGCTCGCCATCAATCCGCAGGACCAGTTTGCCTACGTCCATCTTGGCCTCTCGCATTACTACGCCGGCGACTGGGCACGAGCGCTCGAGCTCTTTACGGAGGCCTGGCGGCGCGCGCCGTCGGGATGGGCCGGCTATCAGCTCGGTCTCGTCCATGTGCAGCTGGGATCGCTCGACGAATCCGAGCGGCTCTCGGAGGCGATGGCCCGACGCTTTCCGGAGGACGTGCTGGCCTACTCACTGAACGCCGTGATCGCGGCGCTGCGCGGCGATGCCGCCGCGACCGACCGTCGAATCCAGCAAACGATCGACCACCGGAAAGCCTTCGGCCACTATCATCATGCGCAGTACGACATTGCGTGCGCGCACGCGCTCCTCGGCCGCGGCGGCCAGGCAGTGGACTGGCTGCGCGGCGCGTCGACGAACGGGTTTCCGTGCGCCGATTTCTTCCGCCGCGATCGCCTCCTGGCGCCCCTGCGCGGGCTTCCGGCGTTTCACGCCGTGATCGAGGAAGCCGCCGAACGGAACGCCCGCTGCCGCAGCGTGTACCGCGAGTGCCGTGAGAGCACGAACTGAACGTCGGACTTCGGACCTCGGATATAATCAAGCATTCCTGCCGGTGTAGCTCAGTTGGTTAGAGCACGCGGCTCATATCCGCGTTGTCCGGGGTTCAAGTCCCTGCACCGGCACCACTCTTCGAATTGGCGGGTTGGTGAATTTGTGAGTTGGTGAATTCACGATTCAACTCACCAACTCACCAATTCACGAATTCGCGAATTCACCAGTTGTATGGAGCTTCACGCGCGCGTGCGGCGCACCATCGAGCGTGAGCATCTCGCGCCGCACGGGGCGCGTGTGCTCGTGGCGCTCTCCGGCGGCGCGGACTCGGTCGCGCTCCTGCTGTTGATGCGCGACCTGGAAGCGGCGGGCGAGGTCGTCCTGGCCGGTGCCGCGCACCTCAACCATCAGCTCCGAGGCGCGGACGCCGACGCCGACGAGGCGTTCTGCGGCACACTGGCCGCGCGGCTTGGTGTGCCGTTGGTCGTCGAGCGCGCCGACGTGGCCGCGCTCGCGCGCGCGCAGAAG
>WNGL01001873.1_pt1 | contig 25679 bp, 27 predicted proteins | sample 5400591 | NCBI WGS metagenome assembly WNGL01 (sample SAMN13153377, study PRJNA577476) | soil metagenome | isolation source: 80 cm soil or saprolite under Garry oak tree replicate 1 | place: USA:California | collected 2016-06-15 | reverse complement strand
CTGGTCGGGGTGACTGGATTCGAACCAGCGACTCCTGCGTCCCGAATTCGGGTCCCAAAATCGTCACGATAATTTATCAACGACTTACGCAAGCCGACTCCGCGCAATCGTGACCGAAAAGGACAGGAAAAGCGTGTTTCGGACTGGAAGTGGCTACGAAATGGCTACGTTGCAAAAAAAAGAGAAACCCGGAGAAGGTCGCGACTTCCGTCGGGCTCTGGAACGGCTGGATACGGCCAGTACCGGACATTCGCTGACCGTAGGTTCGAGCCTCGATCAGCTCCCCGTAGAGGGCAAAACTGGGCACTCTTGGGAATTGGCCGTGCCGCTCGCGTGATGGCGGCCCTTATTTCATAAAATAACCACCCATAATCGCATCTCGCCAGAACTTGACGACGGCAGCGCCCGGTCCGAAGGGAAGATCCTTTTCGGCGTTCATATAGTCATGAACTCCTGCATCGAATCGTACAACCCGGACCTTGGGCGCTGGCTTCATTTCTGCATACATGGGAATCACAACCTCCTTGTAAATCTTGGCTGTGTGGTCTCGACTGGCCTTCGAAAGGCCAAGGAACAGAGGTGGAACCGGTTTGACGCCAGGACCTTCCGAGTTACGGGTATATCCCACGTACCGCTTGATCAGGTTGTCGGTCTCTTCAGAACTCATCTTCATTCGCTTAGCCGTGACCTTCGCCGCCTCGGTCAAACTCGAGATAACGGCAAAATGAACAGGATATTCCGCCTTGATCTGCGGAACGTTGATTTCTTTCTCCCATGCTTCGAACACTTCCTCCATCAGCATGGGCAAACGCCTCAGGGCTGAGGGCCCCTCTGCCGCAAGGGCCTGAGAACCTGCATACCGGGCCACATCCCGCCAAGTGCGAATGGTCAGGTTGTTAAAAGGAATCTTCCAATCAACGCTCTCCTGTACAGCCATCATCCTTGCCCAGACAAAGCTGAACGGAGTGCTCTCCATGCCTACATATCCAACAATGTTCGGGACGCGTTGCGTCAGATAGCTAGCAAAAGGGCCTCCTGTCGAGTGCCCGCTAACATAGATGGAATACTCCCCCTCAGCGAAATTGCGGCGACAGACCTCCTTCATGGCCTCCTCGAAGGTTACCGGCCAGGCAGCCATGCGGTAGTAGAACACGGTCCCTTCCTTCGCCACTGCCTGGATCTGGGTGCCGTACCTCTTTCTCATCGCCAGATCGGAGGCGTCCTTGATCACGTCATATTGATCCCCCGTGATAAGCCCTCCTGCTTCCCATATGGGAGTCCGCACCGTTCCGTCGGGGTGGATGGTGTCGTCGGGCCAGTTCCGACTCGGATCTTGGAGATACAACCTGCCCGGATAGGTCATAGTGGCCACCTTGAAGCCGAATTTCCGAGCAACCAGCAGAGACTGCTTCTCCATGGATCGGTGATCGCCGCTCCCCCCATGAAGGAAGAAGACACCGATCTTTTTTCCATCAGGACCCACCGGGATCTTGGATGGGTCCTCAGGCTCATAGACCATGCCACCGATGTCCCAGTCCATACCGAGAACCCGGATGCGGAAGACTTCTTCACGGGATTTCACCTTGATATCGGGCATGGCCAACACCGAATTTGAAATCTTGACGATCTCTTCCCGAGAGACTTCCAAAGGAGGCTCATAACCCGCAGACACAACACCAGTGAAAAACGCGAATAGAATGGACGCAGACAAGAAACCCACACGAAGACTCTTCATGATGCGTTCCTCCCTTTTTGGCGGCGCCAGTAGAGCAGTCTGCGGATGCATGGTCCCCTGAGCAACACCAATGCTACGCCGTCTGGGCGCCCGAGCGAAGACAGTAACGAGAGTGAATAGCGGGTCTCTTCGTGGACGGAAAAGAGAGCCTGGGCGCGTCTAGATTCATAGCGAGATGGCTCCCCGACCAGGGCTCGAACGAAAGGTCTTGATTTGACGACTAGCGGGAATGACCCCTTCGGGTCGCAAGCCGACATGGGCCACCGGCTTGCCGGTGGCCATCACCTCGATGGAAGGTTTGGTACATTCTCTCCACCAAGTATCGGTTGGCCAACTACGGGACCGCGCGATAGAAGTAGTAGCTAGCCGTGTACGGAACTCGGGCCATTTGCTTGGCATTTGTGGCGCTGCAGGGCTCCGAAGGCGCAACTCCGCCTACCGTTTGCACGCGCTGGATGCTCTTGGCTTGACCAAACGTGCCCCCACCAGTGGTTGCCTTGGCACCGAGAAGGAGCCAGGGAATGGCAGATTGTTTCGGGCCTGGATCACGTGCCTTGACCTCTCCAAGCACTGTACTTCCGTCTACAGACTCCCAGGTTGGCCCGGCGTAATGCTTCCCGAGCGAACGGCCCGAACGATCAACGAGCGCGGCCTCAGGCGCACGGAAGGCCCATTCGTACGTTGACGGTTCGTCGGGTTTGGACACGCACTCGTAGATTTGAACTCCTGTTGCGAGTGCCTCGAGGTAGAGAACCTGTCCAGCAGGAGGATGCAAAGTCGCGGGTACGTCCGGTAGAGCGATGGCTGGTCCGCTGGGCAGGCTGTCGGCGGCAAAGCTGTGGCCCACCGCGAGCAGCAGCGCGCTGGTGGTCAGTAAGCGGGTGATGGTGGTCTTCATAGGGAGATCCTCGTGGTTGAGTGGGACACCGTCGGCGGTGTCTACTGGCACTTACGAGGCCGACTCTGAAAGCGGATGCAACCGACCATAAGAAATTTCGATCGGCCTAGGCCGATCGAGTTTGAGTACCTAGGCCATCCAACGCTCGGTTCGGCCGTCACTAGGCCAGCATGTCCTACCCATGCGCAAGTAGCTCAAGCGTCCAGAACCGGCCAGAAGCCGTCATTCGGTCACTCTTGGCTGACCGTTCGCATTAACCGGCGGCGCAGCATAGCGCGCCGTTGACCTACCGGAGACTCGCTCTCAAGCCCTTTCTAAGACCGCTCAACCAATTCCAATCCACACAGCATGGACATGATTTGCGATTCGCGACTACGCCCGCTGATTCCTTGAATACGTGACCCTTCTCACACTCGAATTCCATAGGTAACCTGACTTCATCGTTCCCAACCTGTCTGCCGTCCCCGGCTCGCGCTGATTGTCCGCTTTGGGTCGATAGCCGACGTTGAGCGGCTCCCCAACCAGGACAAATCTGGACTAGCGGTGCACCTTGCCCGGAGTAGCTAGCCGCGAGTCAGCAATGTCCAAGGTAGAGGTACTGATAAATCCACCGAAGTGTCGAGCGCGACCAGTCGGTGGGCCGGCGATAGCCGAAGTTAACGCCGCCAAGCGCGTCTCGCGTGCTCAAGGTAACCGCTACCCCAGACGCCTTTGTGGCGACCGGAGGAATGCTTAACGAAGTGGCGCGGCTCGGGCATGAAGACGATCCGGTCCTCCTTGACCAGCACGAGCAGGCGCGTACCGGGCCCGATGCTGAGCTTCTTGCGCGCTTCCTGGGGAATAACGACCTGGTTCCTGCTACTCAATGTGACCGTAGAGGGCATGGAGCACCGTAAAGCGATTTGCGAAATCATTTCAAGACCGGCCACTCTGGCGAGCCTGGGCCGCGTCCGCAGCGTCCTCAACGAATGGTTTCAGCTTGATGGTCTTGTCTTTGCCCCCGCCGCGGTTAGGGAAGTGGGCGATGATTTCTATATCGCCGCCCATTGGGAGATCGGGCGCATGGATCCGCTCATTGCAGCTCAGGCGATTGCGGTGGACGCGGTTTGCGTAACGGACAACTTGCGCCATTTCATACGCATCCCTGGTCTGACGATCGAGAACTGGCTGCGGGCTGCGTGAGCGAGAAGGCAAGTGCTTGATGTAAGACTGGTCGGGGTGACTGGATTCGAACCAGCGACTCCTGCGTCCCGAACGCAGTACTCTACCAGGCTGAGCTACACCCCGAATCGGACAGGAGCCAATGCGCAGGAAGGAGCGCTCCGGGAACTTCTTTCTAGTAATCACGCTCGACCGCGAAGGCCGACAATTCTAGCAAAGATTCACGGTAACTTGAACCAGGCAGGCCTGCGATGGCTTCGCTCGCCGCACGCGCTTCTTCCTTGGCCTTGCTCCTCGCGTAGTCGAGCGCACCGGTCAGGCGAATCGCGTCCAAGACCTCCCTGAATTCTTCCCGGCCGCCGCGCTCGATCGCCGAGCGTACCAGCGCCGCTTGGGCGGGCGATCCGCGCTGCATCACGTGGATCAGCGGCAGCGTCGGTTTGCCCTCCTTCAGGTCGTCACCCAGGTTCTTTCCGGTGTGCGTGGCGTCTCCCGAATAATCCAGTACATCGTCGATCAGCTGAAAAGCCGTCCCAAGGTGCATGCCGTAGCGCGCGAGGCCGCGCTCGATGTCCAGGCTCGCCTCGCCCAGGATCGCGCCCAGTTGCGCTGCCGCTTCGAAGAGCTTCGCGGTTTTGCGCCGGATGACCTCGAGATAGGCGGCCTCGCTCATCGAGAAATTGTGAGCATTCAGGAGCTGCAGCACCTCGCCCTCCGCAATGGCATTGGTGGCATCCGCCAGCACCTCCATGACCCGCATGCTTCGCACGGCCACCATGATCTGGAAAGCTCGGGAGTACAGAAAGTCCCCCACGAGCACGCTCGCCGCGTTGCCGAACTCGGCATTCGCCGTCTTGCGGCCGCGCCGCAGTTCGGATTCGTCGACGACGTCGTCATGCAGGAGCGTGGCCGTATGAATGAACTCCACGACGGCTGCGAGTTCCACATGATGCTCGCCGCGATAGCCGGTTGCCCCGGCGGCAAGGAAAACGAGCGCCGGGCGCAGGCGCTTGCCGCCTCCGGCGATGATGTACTCCGCGATCTGGCGCACGAGCACCACGTCGGACTCGAGCCGGCGCCGGATCATGGCGTCGACGGCCGACATGTCGGCGGCGATAAGGTTGCGAAGAAGTTCGGGCTGCAAAGGGGATTAGCGCACTGCGGAATCGACTTAACGGCGGGTCAGGAGGATAGCATATTTTCTTTGACCACACCCGCTAAAGGTATGTATAATTTCGTGTTTTTCCAGAGGGATTCGGAGATCAGCATGTACGCGGTCGTCAGAACCGGCGGTAAACAATATCGCGTTTCGGCCGGACAGAAGCTGAGAATCGAGAAGCTCGCCGCCGCCGTGGGTAGTGAACTCGTGTTCGACGAGGTGCTCCTTGTCGGTGACGGTCAGGCGCTTGATGTCGGAACCCCCGTGGTGAAAGGCGCCTCGGTGAAAGCGAAGATCATCGCTCACGGCCTCGATGCGAAAGTGATGATTTTCAAGCTGCGCCGTCGCAAGAACTCGAAAAGGCTCCGGGGCCACCGTCAGGCCTACACCGAAATCGAGGTCACCGGAATTGCGCAAGCATAGGACACCGAATCCTGAGGAGAAAGACGAGCCATGGCACATAAGAAAGCGGGCGGCAGTTCCCGCAACGGCCGCGACTCGCAATCAAAGCGTCTCGGGGTCAAGCGCTACGGCGGGCAGATCGTAGCCGCGGGCAGCATCATCGTTCGCCAGCGCGGTACCCGTGTGCACCCCGGGGACAACGTCGGCGTCGGGAAGGACCATACCCTTTTTGCAAAGGTGAACGGTAAGATCCAATTCAGCTTCAGGGGCCCGGACCACAAACAAACGGTCAGCGTGGTCCCGGCTTAGAAGCAAGCTGCTTCTCCCGAAGGCCCTATCCACACGGTAGGGCTTTTTTGTTCCCACAGGCACCATGAAATTCGTCGACGAAGCGCGCATCGAGGTCCACGCCGGCAACGGCGGCGACGGCATCGTGAGCTTCCGGCGCGAAAAGAACGTACCGCGCGGAGGGCCTGACGGCGGGGACGGCGGCAGCGGCGGCAGCGTCTATGCGGTCGCCGATCGAAACGTCAATACCCTCGTCGAGTATCGCTTCGCGCGCATTCACCGCGCGCGGGACGGCGAGCGAGGGCGCGGTGCCCAATGCAACGGGAAGGGCGCAGATGACGTCGTACTGCGCGTGCCGACCGGCACGGTGGTCACGAACGCGCAGACCGGAGAAATGGTCGCCGACCTCGCCGTGCACGAGCAGGTCGCATTGCTCGCGCGGGGAGGTAAAGGGGGCCTCGGGAATGTCAATTTCAAATCGAGCACCAACCGCACGCCCCGCAAGGCGACACCCGGCGAGCCCGGCGAGCATCGGACCCTCAAGCTCGAGCTGAAGGTGCTTGCCGATGTCGGATTGCTGGGACTTCCCAATGCCGGAAAATCCACGTTCATTCGCGCCGTCTCTTCTGCCCGCCCCAAGGTTGCCGACTACCCGTTTACTACCTTGCAGCCGCATCTCGGAGTGGTTCGTGCCGGGATCGATCGCAGCTTCGTGATCGCCGATATCCCGGGGCTCATCGAAGGAGCAGCCGAAGGTGCGGGCCTGGGGCACCAGTTCCTCAGGCACCTCGCGCGTACGCGGCTGCTCCTGCACATCGTCGATGTGGCGCCCTTTGATTCGGAGGCCGATCCGGCTCGTGATGCGCGATCCATAGCCGCGGAGCTGAAGAAATTCGATCCCGCGCTGCACCGAAAGCCGCGCTGGCTGGTCCTGAACAAAATGGATATGCTCCCCGCGGAGGAACGCAAGACCTCAGCAGCAAGCCTTGTGCGCAGGCTTCACTGGCGCGGCCCGAGCTTCTGCATATCGGCGCTCACCGGCGAGGGTTGCCGCGAACTCAGTTTCGCGGCGATGAAATTCCTGGAAACCGGAAAGGCGGCATGAGAGAGGCAAGCCGTTTCGTCGTCAAGGTCGGCAGCACCCTCGTCACCAACAGGGGCGCGGGGCTGGACGCGTCGGCCATCGCGCGCTGGGCGGGACAAGTCGCGAAGCTTCGCCAAAGCGGCAAGGAGTTCGTCCTGGTTTCGAGCGGTGCGATCGCCGAAGGCATGCAGCGCCTGGGTTGGACGCGGCGCCCGCACGCCATGCACGAGTTGCAGGCCGCCGCAGCAGTCGGGCAGATGGGACTCGTGCAGGTATACGAGTCGTGCTTCCGGCAGCACGGGCTGCGTACGGCGCAGGTGCTCCTCACGCACGCCGATCTCGCCGACAGGCAGCGCTACTTAAATGCCCGCTCCACCTTGTTGACGCTGCTCGGACTCGGAATTATTCCCGTGATCAACGAGAACGACACCGTCGTTACGGAGGAAATCCGGTTCGGCGACAACGATACGCTCGGCGCGCTGGTGACCAACTTGGTCGAGGCCGACTGCCTCATCATCCTGACCGACCAGCAGGGGCTCTACTCCGACGATCCCCGACGCAATCCGCAGGCAACGCTGGTGCGGAAAGCGCAGGCCGGCGAGCCGCGCCTCGAAGAAATAGCTGGCGGAACCGGCTCCAACATTGCCAAGGGCGGCATGCTCACCAAGGTGCTCGCGGCCAAGCGCGCGGCCCGGTCGGGCGCGCAAACGGTGATCGCTTCCGGACACGAGCCGGATGTCCTGGTCAGGATTGCCGCCGGAGAAGCCGTGGGTACCCTGCTCACCGCGCAGACGACACCGCTCGCCGCACGCAAGCAGTGGCTCGCTGATCACGTGCAGGTCGGAGGAAGGCTCAGTATCGACGCCGGCGCCGCCAAGGCCTTGCGCTCCGGCGGCAGGAGCCTGCTGCCGATCGGGGTCAAGGGCGTGGAGGGCGAATTCGAGCGCGGCGCAGTGGTCGCTTGCCTCTCACCGGACGGCGCCGAGATCGCGCGTGGACTGGTCAACTACAGCGCGCTGGAATCCCGGCGCATCGCCGGCCGGGCGTCAAACGAGATCGAGGCCATACTCGGATATATCGACGGGCCGGAATTGATCCACCGGGACAATCTTGTCCTGCTCTAGCAGGACAGAGGGTGATCGCCTAAGCCAGATCTTTCACAAGAGAATCGCGCACCGCCGAAGGCGCCTCCAGCGTAGCGGAATAGCGGGGATGATCGATCCCGATCGCCAAGCCTGCGCCTTTCTTGAGCGCCTGGGCGGTGGCCTCGTCGAGCTCGAAGCGCAAAAAATGTACCGCTGAGGTCTTCTGCTCGTTCTCCCGATCGAGATCCTCGTCGGCAATCGCCCGGATCGGTTCGTGTCCTGCGGCTCCGAGCCACACCTTGTCCTCGATGCCGATCAGATCTGCGAGCCGCTTCGCGCGTTCGTCGGGATCCGGGTACTCGATCATCATGGTCGCCTTGAGATTGCGGCCGTCCGGGACGAGCGGGTTGTAGGCAGCGAGCTCCTCCTGGATACCCTCTTCCTCGAAGATCCGCTCGATGCGCAACATCTCCTGCACCTGGTAACGGATAGTGAGCTCGTCCTCGAAGACGAGAGTGACGTGCTCGCCCAGGTGAACCGTGCGGTCCTTCTTGTGCGCAATGACCTTCGCGCGGAACTGCGGGCGCTCGCGCGCGTAGGTTTCGAGGGTCATGAGGCTCGCGCGGTCGATTCTAGGCATGGCGTCCATCGTCACATCGTCGTTGAGGTTCAAATTCCGTAGGCTTTCCGAAGGAGCGCCAGGGGGTGCGCCTTGATCGCCCGGGTCCCGCCCATGCCCTGCTCTATATGGCGCGCGGCGATCGGGCAGTCCGAGCTGATGTAATCGGGCTCGTTGCCGGCCATCTGCCGGAACACGGGTCGCCCGATCTTCATGGAGTTTTCGTAGTACTCGGACTTGACGCCCCAGGTTCCATCGTGGCCGGAGCAACGCTCCACCGTATTGAGCGTCGTCCCCGGTACGAGCTGCAGTGTTTCGCGGGTCTTCTGTCCCATATTCTGCACGCGGGAATGGCACGGCACGTGGTAGGACACTTTTCCGAGCGCGGTCTTGAAGTCGGTTTTGAGCAGGCCGTCACGCTTGCGCAGGACGAAGTACTCGAACGGGTCGAACATCGCCTCGCTTACCGCCTTGACGTCGGAATCGTCCGGAAACAGCAGCGGCAGCTCGCTCTTGAACATCAGCGTGCACGAGGGCACTGCGGTGAGAATCGCGTAACCCTCGCGCGCGAGCTTGACGAGTCGCGGAACGTTGAGCGCCTTCAGGCGCTCGACGCCTTCGAGATCGCCCAGCTCGAGCTTGGGCATGCCGCAGCAGGCTTCTTTCTCCACGATCACGTAAGGAATCTCGTTGTGATCGAGAACCGCGAGCAGATCGTGGCCGATGCCCGGCTCGTTGTAATTCACGTAGCAGGTCGAGAATACCGCCACTTTTCCCGGGGTGTGCTCACCGTTGCGTGGCTCACGGCTCAGGCTGGCCGCAGCCTGTCCGCGAAACGTTCCCGGACTGAAGGGCGGCAGCCTGCGCTCAGGGTGGACGCCGATCGCCTTTTCCAAGAGCGCGCGCGAAGCGGAGTTGCGGTTGACGGCGTTGATCACTTGCGCGACGACCGGGATCGCGGCAAGCCTGCCGATGGCGTCCGTGGAGGAAAGCAGGCGGTCCCGCAGCCGCACCTCGCCCTTCTTGAACTTCACCGCCTTGGCTCGCAGCATGACATGCGGAAAATCGACGTTCCAGGGATGCGGCGGCACGTACGGGCATTTCGTCATGTAGCACATGTCGCAGAGATAGCACTGGTCCACGACATTCCAGAACTGCGATTTCTCCACGCCGTCGACTTCGAGCGTCGCACTCGCGTCCACGAGATCGAAGAGCGTCGGAAACGCCGTGCACAGGTTGACGCAGCGCCGGCACCCGTGACAGATGTCGAACACCCGCTCCATTTCGCCGAGGAGTTTCGCTTCCTCGTAGAACTCCGGTGCGCGCCACGCGACCGGATGGCGCGTTGGCGCTTCGAGATTTCCCTCGCGTACTGTCATTTTCGGCGTCCGCGAGTTGAGCGGGCGGAGGGTTTTCCTCCGACTCGCGAAGTCAACCCGGCGCCTTCGGCGTCCGGATCGACTGCCTAGTCGGCGAGTGCGTCGAGTGCTTTCTGGAAGCGGTTGGCGTGCGAGCGCTCCGCCTTGGCGAGCGTCTCGAACCAGTCGGCGATCTCGGAGAAACCTTCCTGACGCGCGGCCTTCGACATGCCCGGGTACATGTCAGTGTATTCGTGGGTCTCTCCGGCGATCGCGGCCTTCAGATTCAGGCGCGTGCCGCCGAACGGGAGGTCCGTCGCCGGATCGCCGCATTGCTCCAGGTATTCGAGATGGCCGTGGGCGTGGCCGGTTTCGCCCTCGGCGGTAGAGCGGAATACTGCCGCGACGTCGTTTTGCCCTTCAACGTCGGCTTTCGCTGCAAAGTAGAGGTAGCGGCGGTTTGCTTGTGATTCCCCTGCAAAAGCCGCTTTGAGATTGCCGTGAGTCTTGGACCCTTTGAGCTGCATGGATGCCTCCGTGTGTTGGACCGAATTAGACTTACTCTAATTGATAGACGAAGGATAATCTTTGGGACGCCCTGCTGTCAAGCACCCCGGGAGCCGGGGCCGAAGCGTCAGGCAGTCAGCGTGATGCGATTTCCGCCGGAAGGGGCTTGCGACCCTGGTCGCGAAAAAGATAGCGGGCAAGCTCGGTGAGCGCGTGCTGGTAGACCTCTCGCTTGAAATCGATTACCGAGTCGAGGGGTATCCAATAGTCATTCCAGCGCCAGGCGTCGAATTCGGGGCGCTCCGAAGCACGCAGGCGCACATCGCACTCGCGCCCGACCAGCCGCAGCAGGAACCAGATCTGCTTCTGTCCTCGGTAATTGCCGCGCCAATCCCGCTTGAGCCACTGCGCGGGCACCTCGTAGCGCAACCAGTTGCGCGTCCGTCCTAGGATCTTCACGTGGCTGGGCAGCAGGCCCACTTCTTCCCGCAATTCGCGGTACATCGCCTGCACCGGCGTTTCCCCAAGCTTGATCCCGCCCTGCGGGAACTGCCAGGAGTGTTCCTTGACGCGCTTGCCCCAGAAGACCTCGTTGCGCCCGTTGCAGAGGATGATGCCGACGTTCGGCCGATAGCCGTCTCGATCGAGCATACGCCATCCAGCAAAAAGTCTGTCCACGCCCATTCTTTCACAAATCGCCGGCGATTTGAAGGTGAAGTCGCCCGCGGCTTGGGGGGCATGCGAGTTCAAGTAGAATGTCGCGTCCCGGCTCGCTCCCCCGCTATGCGCACCTCGCGATACTTTCTTGCAACGCTCAAGGAGGCCCCTGCCGACGCGGAACTCGTCAGTCACAAGTTGATGGTCCGCGCGGGTCTGATCCGGAGACTCGCCGGCGGAATCTACACGTGGATGCCGCTGGGGCTGCGGGTGGTTCGCAAGGTCGAGGCCATCGTTCGAGAGGAAATGAATCGCGCCGGAGCGATCGAGCTCTTCATGCCGGCGGTCCAACCAGCGGAGCTGTGGCAGGAGTCGGGGCGCTGGCGGAAGTACGGACCGGAGTTGCTGCGCTTCAAGGACCGTCACGAACGCGATTTCTGCGTCGGCCCCACGCACGAGGAGGTGATCACCGACATCGCGCGCCGCGAAATCCGCAGCTACCGGCAGCTACCCCTGCATTTCTATCAGATCCAGACTAAGTTCCGCGACGAGATCCGGCCGCGCTTCGGCGTCATGCGCGGGCGCGAGTTCACGATGAAGGACGGCTATTCCTTTCACGCCGACTACACTGACCTCCAGCGCGAATACGGGAACATGTACGACACTTATACGCGGATCTTCGTCCGCCTCGGGTTGAAATTCCGCGCAGTGGCTGGCGACCCTGGTGCGATCGGCGGTACTGAGTCACGGGAATTTCACGTCCTCGCCGAATCGGGCGAGGACGCCATCGCTTACTGCCGGCAGTCCGAGTACGCGGCGAATGTGGAGCTCGCTGAGGCCGTAGCACCGAAGATTGCCCGAAGTGTTCCGACGGAGAAAATGAGAAAGGTCGCTACCCCCGATAAGACCCGTTGCGAAGATGTCGCGACCTTGCTTGGCGTACGGATCGAGAAAACCGTGAAGGCAATCGCCATTGTACGCAACGAGACCCCCAAGGAACCTTCGGGGCGATTCGTGATGCTGCTCGTCCGTGGCGACCACGATTTGAATGAGATCAAGACCCAGAAGGCGGTCGGCGAATTCCGCTTCGCAAGAGAAGAGGAAATCGAAAAGGTATTGAAGTGCCGCGCCGGCTACATCGGACCGGTCAGCAACGCAACTTTCACGATCTACGCTGATCGGACGGTAGCAGTCATGAGCGATTTCGTCTGCGGCGCCAACGAGGCGGGTTACCACCTCACAGGCGTCAACTGGGGCCGGGACTTGCCAGAGCCCCAGCTGGTCGGCGACATCCGCAAAGTTGTCGCTGGGGACCCCAGCCCTGACGGCCAAGGCACCCTCGAGATCGTGCGCGGCATCGAGGTCGGCCACATCTTTCAGCTGCGCACCCAATATTCGGAATCAATGAAAGCGACGTTTCTCGACGAGGCGGGCAACAGTCGTCCTTTCGAGATGGGCTGCTATGGAATGGGCATCACCCGCATCGTGGCCGCCGCGATCGAGCAGAACCACGACGAGCACGGAATCGTCTTCCCGAAGCCGATCGCGCCGTTCCATGTCGCCCTGGTTCCCATCGGCTACGGCAAGAGCGCCGCGGTCCGCGATGCCGCCGACTCGATCTATGGCGTGCTCACCGAAGCCGGTTTGGAAGTGCTGCTCGACGATCGCGACGAGCGGCCGGGTGTGATGTTCGCCGACATGGAGCTCATCGGCATTCCCCACCGCATCGTTGTCGGCGAACGCACCCTCAAAGACGGATTGATCGAGTATCAAGGCCGGCTGGACAAGGAGACGAAGAAGGTCCCGCTCGGCGATCCGCTTGCGCCGCTGCGCACGAGGTCATGCTGAAAAGCGCCAGCCTGGCGCTGATCGGGATCGCGTTCCCGGGGCTTGCCCTCGCGGGGGCCCAGATCTACGAACCGCTCGCCCTCGAGGTGCGGGCGGACCTGCAGGCTTCGATCGCGGACAAGCCGGCGCCGCGCCATGCCTTTACCGACTCGGAGTCAGCGGTCGACTGGCTCGCCGAAATGTCGCATCGCCTGGAAGCAAGAATGCCCAACTTCCAATCGCGCGTGGAGTTCCTGCGCACGGTGCACTTCGAGGCGAACCGCGCCCGGCTTGACTCGCAGCTCGTGCTGGCGGTGATCCAGATCGAGAGCAATTTTCGCAAATACGCCGTGTCGCGCTCGGGTGCTCGAGGCTACATGCAGGTCATGCCCTTCTGGGTGGGATTGGTTGGCCGTCCAGGCGATAACCTGTTCAGTCTGCGAAACAACCTTCGCTACGGCTGCGTGATCCTGAAGTACTACCTCGATCGTGAAAAAGGCGACCTCTTTCGCGCCCTAAGTCGCTATAACGGATCCCTCGGCAAACCCGAGTACCCCAACATGGTGATCGGCGCCTGGCGCAGCGCGTGGCGCTACCAGGGCAGGCTTGCCGTCGCTCCCGCCTCGCCAGAGGCACCACCCGGGTAGCTCCGACCGGATATCAGGCGGGAAACTCGGTCGCAATCGTCGCCTGAATCGCTTGCGCCGCGGCACGAGGATCGGGCGCCTCGCGGATCGGCCGGCCGACGACGATGTAGTCGACGCCGTTGGCGAACGCCTGCGCCACGTCGACCGTGCGCTTTTGGTCGCTCGTGAGCCGATTCTGCACTGGACGGATTCCCGGGGCGACGACCAGCAACCGCGCGCCCAGCTCACGCCTCAGGGCCGGCGCCTCGAGCCCCGAGGAAATAACCCCATCGCAGCCGGCCTCGAGCGCCCGCCGCGCTCGCGAGAGCACCAGGGTCTCGACATCGCATTGAAAACCGAGATCGTCGAGATCGCTCTGATCGAGGCTGGTAAGAGCGGTGACCGCGAGGATTTTTACGTCCCCCTTGGCCTGTGCCGCCGCCTCGAGCATCGCCTGGTTGCCGTGCACGGTCGCGAACGTGACACCACGATTGCGAAGCCCTTGCACCGCCGCCCCGACGGTCTCTGGGATGTCGAAGAACTTCAAATCGACGAATACCTTCTTGTTCCGACGGGTGAGCCAATCGATCAGACCGAAGTAGCCGTCGGCCATGAACAACTGCAGACCGATCTTGTAAAAGCTCACGCTGTCTCCTAGCCCTTGTACAAGCGTTTTCGCATCGTCGGCGGTTGCGACATCTAGGGCTGCGATCAGGCGCTCGGCACGCGGGATATTTTGCGTTGTCATCGTGGCTCTTGGTCCGGCGATTCTAGCGGTTTCACGCTGTCTCCCTCTCGATCAGGCGCTTGAGCGGAAGGTCGAGGGCCTCGTCGGCGCTCGCGGCGAACTGCTCCAAAAGCGTCCGCAAGGCCTTGCCGTGCTCTGTGCCCGAGCTCGCCTTGCCGTCCAAAACGAACTCGCGGTAGACCTCGGCCACGAGGAGACGCTCTGGGTCGCAGACCAAACCGTAACGGTTAGCTGCGGACCGGGTGACCCAGCCGCGCGCAACCATTCGCTCAAGGTGTGATTCGGTCCGATGGCCCGCGAGCGATGCGCGCTCGGCGAGCTGCCCCATCGGCAACAACTCGGGGACCTGCTGCGCGCGCGCAAGAACGAGGAGCAAGGTCAGCGCTTCTGCGAAATCGGATCCGGAGGGGCGTCTTGCGAGCTTCTCCATCACCGCGAAATCCGGCGCGAGCGCGGTGATCAGCGCGCCGATCACGATCACGACCCAGGACAAATAGATCCACAGGAGGAATATCGGGATCACCGCGAACGCACCGTACACAAGCGTGTACGTCGGAAATTGCGCTATGTAGAGCGCGAAGCTTCTCTTCATGATCTCGAACGCCAGAGCCGCGACAAGGCCTCCAACGAGCGCGTGGCGCGGTTCAACGGGTCGATTAGGCACGATATAGTAGAGCAGCGTGAACGCGGCGCAGGTGAGCACGAAGGGAACGAACCCGAGGATTGCCGAGCCCGCAAACGGAATTTGCCGGGAGAGGCCGAGCGATGCGCCGACGATATACGAAGTCATCGACAAGCTCGCGCCGATCAGGACCGGTCCGAGCGTGAGCGTCGCCCAGTAGATGAGGATGCGTTGCGCCACGGGACGCGGGCGTGAAACCCGCCATATCGAGTTGAACGCACCCTCTATCGTGAACATCATCATAAAAGCGGCGACTGCGAGCACCGCAGTGCCAAGAGCGGTCAAGCTGCCGGCCCGGCCCGAGAACTGCTCAATGTAGCCGCTAACGACCTTCCCCGCCTTCTCGGGCAGCATGTTCGCGAGCAAGAATGCGTGGATGTGCTCTCCCAGCCCCGAAAAAATCGGGAACGCCGACATGAGCGCGAGCGTGAGGGTGACAAGCGGCACGAGCGCAAGCAAGGTCGTAAAGGTGAGACTCGAGGCGATCTGCAAACAGCGGTCCTGGTTGAACCGCTTGAACACGTGCGCGAGGAAGCGGCCAAGCTGTCGCAACGCGAGGGGCATGGGGTGCATGAGTCGGAGTGTGAACGTCGCCTATAATACCAGCGCCGTTTACACGTTCGCCGACGAGCGACATCCTGGTTCCATCGCCGCGTACCAGCACCAGGTGGCCTTCACCCCTGCGGGTTGATTCGCTGCGTGCTCTGTAGCTTGTTGAGCGCATTGACGTAGGCCTTGGCCGAGGCGACGATGATATCGGTGTCGGCGCCTACGCCGTTGACTATCCTCCCGCCTTTCGCGAGACGCACGGTCACTTCGCCCTGCGACTCGGTCCCCTGCGTCACGGCATTCACCGAGTAGAGCAGCAGTTCGGCGCCGCTCTTGGCCACGCGTTCGATCGCCTTGAAAGTCGCATCCACCGGGCCGTCGCCGTCGGCGTCGGCCTTGCGCTCCTTGCCGGCCTCCGCAAGCACGAGCTTCGCGTGCGGACGCTCGCCGGTGCCGCTTGCCTGGCTCATGCGCACCAACTGCCAGTGTTCCGCCGCGGCGGCCGTCGCTCCGTCGGAGACGAGCGCCTGCAGGTCCTCGTCGAAGATGTCGGCCTTCTTATCGGCAAGGTCCTTGAAACGCTGGAACGCCTTGTTGTAGGCGTCCTCTCCGTCGAGCTCAATACCGAGCTCCTTCAATCGCTGGCGGAAGGCGTTGCGGCCCGAGAGCTTGCCGAGCACGATTTTGTTCGTGGTCCAGCCTACGTCCTCGGCTCGCATGATTTCGTAGGTATCGCGACTCTTCAGGACGCCGTCCTGATGAATTCCGGAAGCATGCGCGAAAGCGTTGGCACCCACTACCGCCTTGTTCGGCTGAACCACGAACCCGGTGATCTGGGACACCAAGCGAGAGGCCGGCACGATCTGGCTGGGGTCGATGCGCGTCTGGAGGTTGAAGAAATCGCCGCGGGTGCGTACCGCCATAACGACTTCCTCGAGCGAAGTATTGCCGGCGCGCTCGCCTAGGCCGTTCATCGTGCACTCGATCTGGCGCGCACCCCCGATCGTGACCGCAGCGAGCGAATTTGCCACCGCCATGCCGAGATCGTTGTGGCAGTGCACCGACCACACGGCCTTGCCGGAATTCGGCACCCTCTCTCTCAGCCTCCTGATGAATTCACCGAACTGCTCGGGAACCGCGTAACCGACGGTATCGGGGATGTTGATGGTGTTGGCGCCTTCTTTGATCACGGCCTCGAGGACACGGCACAGAAAATCCGGATCGGAGCGGCTGCCGTCCTCGGGCGAGAACTCGATGTCATCGCGGTGCTTGCGCGCGAAGCGCACGGACAGCGTCGCCTGCTCGAGCACCTGCTCGGGCGTCATGCGCAACTTCTTCTCCATGTGGAGCGCGCTCGTGGCGATGAAGATGTGTATGCGTCCGGATTTCGCCGTCTTCAGCGCGTCGATCCCGCGCTGGATGTCGCGATCGTTGGCACGGCACAGGCCGGCCACGGTCGAGTCCCTGATCACGCCCGCAACCGCCTTCACCGCCTCGAAATCGCCGTTCGAAGAGGCCGGGAAACCTGCTTCGATCACATCGACTCGCATTCTCTCCAACAGGCGCGCGATGCGAAGCTTCTCTTCCTTGGTCATCGAAGCGCCCGGGCTCTGCTCGCCGTCGCGCATCGTTGTGTCGAATATGATCAATTTGTCTTTCATGGCGCCGCTCCACGGTGAAATCTCGAATGCATCCGCGGCGCCTGCTTGCGCCGCGACCGGGTACTGCCGAATTGGATTTGGGATTATGTGCGCGCGAGGCGCAGCAGCAGACCCGCCAGAAGCAGGCTGCCGAGGGTGAGGCTGAGAGCGATGGCGCGGAAACGCATTCGGGGAATATAGCGGGTTTCCCGGGCTACTGCAACCGGGCGGGCTCTCCGGGGCGACGCCTCTTCCACAACCAGTACACGTACCCGGAGAGTCCGTATGCGACAAACAGCAGAAATAGGACGATGGGCGGGTCTGTGGAAATCAGGACGAAGCCGAGGACGACGAGCAGGATCACGGCGAACGGGACCGAGCGCCGCAGGTTGATGTCCTTGAAGCTGTAGAAGGGGACGTTGCTCACCATCGTCAACCCCGCGTAAAGGGTCAGGAACGCCGCAACCCAAGGCAGGCCGTAGTCGTCTACGGGAATCTTGTTGTCGCTCGCAAGCCACAGAAATCCGGCCACCAGAGCCGCTGCCGCGGGACTCGGCAGCCCCTGGAAGAAGCGCTTGTCGACCACGTCGATGTTGGTGTTGAAGCGCGCAAGCCGCAGAGCCGCACCCGCACAGTAGACGAACGCGGCAATCCAGCCGAAGCGCCCCAGGTCCTTCAACGCCCATTCATACATGATCAGGGCAGGTGCGGCACCGAAGCAGACCATGTCGGAGAGCGAGTCGTATTCAGCGCCGAATGCGCTCTGAGTACGCGTCAAGCGCGCGACGCGCCCGTCGAGGGTATCGAGGATCATCGCGACGAAGATGGCCACGGCGGCATAGTCGTAACGCTGGTTCATCGCCATCACGATCGAGTAGAACCCGGCAAACAAGGCCGCTGTGGTAAACAAGTTCGGCAGCAGGTAGATTCCGCGGCGACGGATCTCGGTGTTCAACAACGGTCTGCGGAGATTGGGCTCAAGCATGATGCGGCAGCGTGGCAATCACCGTGCTGGTAGCGTAAACCTTGTCTCCCAGTGCAGCCACGAGATTCGCGTCTTCGGGGACGTAAATGTCCACGCGGGAGCCGAAGCGGATGAAACCGAACCTTTGACCCCGTGCCAGGCTGTCTCCCTCGTGGACATAGCACAGAATTCGCCTCGCGATCAATCCTGCGACTTGCACGCAGGTCACGTCCGCGCCGCGGATCGTACGCAGCCACAGCGCGTTGCGCTCGTTCTCCAAGGAAGCCTTATCGAAAGCGGCGTTGACGAAGCGCCCGGGATGGTACCAGCGCTTTTGCACACGGCCGTCGACCGGCGAGCGATTGGAATGCACGTTGAAGACATTCATGAAAACGCTGACCTTGATGGCGCCGCGCTCGAGGTAGGGATCGCGGGCCCGCTCCACTGCGACGATTCGTCCGTCGGCTGGCGAGACCACGGTGTGCGCGTCGCCGGGCACCTGCCGCGGCGGATCGCGAAAAAACTGCAACACGAAAAGCACCGCAAGCCAGATCGGAGCCGACCACCAGCCGATCAGCCAGCCCGCTGCGGCCGCCGCGACAACCGTCGCTGCGACGAAAGGCCAGCCTTCGCGTGCAATGATCGGGTGCGGATAGCTCGCGCTCATTGCGGCCCCTGCTAACCTGTCGCGCCTCTAGTTCCGCGATTGATCGACCAACTTGTTCTTCTTGATCCAAGGCATCATCGTCCTGAGCTTTTCGCCGACGATTTCGATCGGATGCTCGGCGGTCATGCGGCGCCGCGAGAGCAGCATCGGCGCGCCGGCGCGATTTTCCAGGATGAATTCCTTCGCGTATTCGCCCGACTGGATGCGAGCGAGCGCCGCTCGCATTGCTTTCTTGGTTTCTTCGGTGATGATCTTCGGTCCGGTCGCGTATTCCCCGTACTCGGCATTGTTCGAGATCGAGTAGTTCATGGTGCCTATGCCGCCCTCGTACATCAGGTCGACGATGAGCTTTAACTCGTGAAGGCACTCGAAGTACGCCATTTCAGGCGCGTAGCCGGCTTCGGTGAGTACCTCGTACCCCGCCTTGACGAGCTCCACGCAACCGCCGCAAAGCACCGTTTGCTCACCGAACAGGTCGGTTTCCGTCTCCTCCTTGAACGTGGTTTCGATCACCCCGGCACGAGCCCCGCCGATTGCGGCCGCGTAGGACAGAGCGAGGTCGCGTGCCTTTCCGCTCTGGTCGCGATGCACCGCGATCAGCATCGGCGTGCCGCCGCCCTGAGCGTAGGTCGAGCGCACCGTGTGACCAGGGGCCTTCGGCGCGATCATCACCACGTCGAGATCCTCGCGCGGCATGACCTGCCCGTAGTGGATGTTGAACCCGTGGGCGAATCCGAGCGTCGCGCCCTTTCGGATATTGGGCTCGACTTCGGATTTGTACACTGCGGCGATGTGTTCGTCCGGCATCAGCATCATCACGAAGTCGGCCCCCTTGACCGCCCCCGAAACCTCCTCGACGTTTAAGCCCGCTTTTTTTGCCTTGTCCCAGGAGGCGCCTTCCTTTCGCAGTCCGACCGTGACTTTCACTCCCGAGTCGTGCAGGTTGAGGGCGTGGGCGTGCCCTTGCGACCCGTAACCCACGATCGCGACCTTCTTGCCCTTGACGAGCGACAGGTCGGCGTCCTTGTCGTAATAGACTTTCATGCTGTTTCCTTTTGGTTCTGCGGCACGCGGGCTCAGACCTTCAAGACCCTTTCGCCGCGCCCGATGCCCGAGGCGCCGGTTCGCACTGTCTCGAGGATGGCGCTGTGCTCGAGCGCTTGAATAAATGCATCGAGCTTGGCTCCGGTGCCCGTGAGCTCGATGGTATAGGTGTTCTCCGTGACGTCGATGATGCGACCCCGGAAGATATCGGACATGCGCTTCACCTCCTCGCGCTCCTTTCCCATCGCCCGGACCTTGATCAGCATGAGCTCGCGCTCGATGTGGGCCGCTTCCGACAGATCGACTACCTTGACCACTTCGACGAGCTTGTTCAGCTGTTTAGTAATCTGCTCGACCACGTCGTCCGAGCCGGTGGTGACGATGGTCATGCGCGAAAGCGACTCGTCCTCGGTCGGCGCCACGGTGAGCGTTTCGATGTTGTAGCCGCGCGCCGAAAACAGGCCCGCGACTCTCGAAAGAGCCCCCGGCTCATTTTCGAGCATGATGGAAATGATGTGTCGCATTATCCCCTCGCTGAGGCCCAGCCCTCGGCGCGTTTCGCGCCCCTTGTGACGCGGCGCTCGTGGCGCCGCCGGACCAAGCTCCCTTCAGCCAACGTTGATCGAACCCGCGTGTGTCGGGCTTACAGCTCCTCGGCAAGAATCATTTCGGTCAGCCCCTTGCCGCCCTGGACCATCGGATAGACGTTCTCGGTCTGGTCGGTGACGAAATCTAGGAACACCAAGTCGTTCTTGCGCTTGAACGCTTCCTTCAGCGCGGGCTCGACGCCGCCGGGCTCCTCCACCTTGATGCCGACGTGGCCGTAGCTCTCGGCGAGTTTGACGAAGTCGGGCAGTGCGTCCATGTACGACTCGGAGTAACGGTTCCCATGGAAGAACTGCTGCCACTGGCGCACCATTCCCATGTACTTGTTGTTGAGATTCACTATCTTGATCGGTAGCCGGTATTGCTTGCAAGTCGAGAGCTCCTGGATGCACATCTGAATGCTCGCCTCGCCGGTGACGCAAGCGACGGTCGCGCCCGGGTTCGCGAACTGAACTCCCATGGCCGCAGGTAGGCCGAAGCCCATGGTGCCCAAGCCTCCTGAGTTGATCCAGCGCCGCGGCTTGTCGAATTTGTAGAACTGCGCGGCCCACATCTGGTGCTGGCCGACGTCGGACGTCACAAACGCATCGCCTTTGGTGATTTCGTAAAGCCTCTCGAGTACGAACTGCGGCTTGATGATCTTGCTTTTCTTGTCGTATTTCAGGCAGTCCTTGGATTTCCACAGCCCGATCTGGGACCACCAGGCGCTGAGCGCCTTCGGGTTCGGTGTGTAGCCGGCGGCCTCGAGTTGCCGGCTCAGTTCTTCGAGCACGTCGGACACGTTGCCGACGATCGGGACGTCGACCTTCACGCGCTTGGAGATCGAAGACGGGTCGATGTCGATGTGAATGATCTTGCGCTGTACCTGCCCGAAGTGGGCCGGGTTACCGATGACTCGGTCATCGAAGCGCGCGCCTACGGCGAGCAGCACGTCGCAATTCTGCATGGCCATGTTGGCTTCGTAGGTGCCGTGCATTCCGAGCATGCCCAGGAACTGCGGATCGGTCGCCGGATAGCCCCCCAGGCCCATGAGCGTGTTGGTGCACGGGAATCCGAGCATCTTGACGAGCGTCGTCAAATGCCTCGCCGCGCCCGAAAGAATGACACCGCCGCCCGCGTAGACGATGGGACGGCTCGCCTCGGCGAGCAGCTGCACCGCTTTCTTGATCTGACCCGGATGCCCCTTCACGACCGGGTTGTAAGAGCGCATCGTCACCGATTCCGGGTACTGGAAGGGGCACTTGGCTGAGGTAACGTCCTTGGGAATGTCGACGAGCACCGGACCGGGCCGCCCGGACTTGGCGAGATAGAACGCCTTCTTGATCGTGAGCGCGAGATCCTTGACGTCTTTCACGAGGAAATTGTGCTTCACACAGGGCCGCGTGATGCCCACCGTGTCGCATTCCTGGAACGCGTCCAAGCCAATGGCGTGGGTAGGCACCTGCCCCGTGATGATCACCATCGGGATCGAATCCATGTACGCGGTGGCGATCCCGGTCACCGCGTTCGTAACACCGGGCCCCGAGGTCACCAGGGCAACGCCGACCTTGTCGCTTGAGCGCGAGTAGCCGTCCGCAGCATGCGTCGCCCCCTGCTCGTGGCGCACCAGGATGTGCTTGACCTTGTCCTGCTTGAAAAGCTCGTCGTAAATGAAGAGAACGGCGCCGCCGGGATAGCCGAAGACGTACTCGACTCCTTCCGCCTGGAGGCACTTTACGACAATCTCTGCGCCCGTCAATTCCATGCCTTTAGTCCGTCCGTTGCACCAGCTTCGACGAAAACTTTAGAGCCTAATTGCTGACGTCTGATTGGTCAAGTTTTTCCCTGTTTCATTCTGCGCCTGAACCCAGCTTTTGATACCATCGGATCGCAGCGGCCGAGGCCATTTCGGCCGACAAAAAAGGAAGCTCTTCTGGCCTCACGAAATGAACTGTCCGAGTTCCTCGCGAGCGTAGAGCGACGCGCGTACAAGCAGGCGCTGTTCGCGGTCCGGGAGGCGGAGAACGCCCTCGACATAGTGCAGGACTCCATGCTCAAGCTTGCGGAGAAGTACGGAGCCAAGCCGGCGGCAGAGCTGCCGATGCTTTTCCAGCGCATCCTGCAGAACACCATCCGCGACTTTTATCGCAGGCAGAAGGTGCGGTCCCTGTGGGTGACGCTGTTTTCAGCCCTATCTCCGGGGCGGGAAGACGACGATAGCGACCCGCTCGAAACCTTGGAGAGCGCGGATACTTCCAAGTCCAGGGAGGGTCCTGCGGACCTCCTGGAACAATCTCAAGTTGTTGAAGTAATTGAGAAAGAGCTGCAACGACTGCCGCCGCGTCAACGGCAGGCGTTTTTGCTGCGTTATTGGGAAGAATTGGACGTCGCCGAGACCGCAGCCGTGATGGGTTGCTCTCAAGGCAGCGTCAAAACCCATTGCTCCCGCGCGGCACACGCTTTGGCGGCGGCCTTAAGGGCAAAGGGGATTGAGTTATGAACGAACAGCAGATTGCTCACCGAATCAGGCAGCTTCTCAACCGGGGGCTCGATCTGGACGCCGGCAAGCTCGCCCGCCTGAAGGAGTCGCGCGAGCGGGCTTTGGCGCTCCAGCACGCCGAGTCCCGTGTTCCTGTATTGGCCTGGGCCGGCAACGCGATCGGCAGATCAGGCGGTCCTTCTGCGCTCATTCCGCGCTTGCTGCTCCCGATGGCCGTACTCATCCTCGGCTTGATCGCGATCAACCAGTGGCGGGATACCCAGGTCGCCGCCGAAATCGAGGAAATCGACGCCGCGGTGTTGACCGGCGACTTGCCACTGGATGCCTATCTCGACAAGGGATTCGATGCATGGCTAAGGCGCTCTTCGCAGTAGCACTTTGGCTCTGCACCTCACTCTCCGTCCTCGCAGCCACACCGCAGAAAAAGCCCCCGACGTGGGGCGAGTTGACGCAAGAGCAGCAGCAGGTTCTCGCGCCGCTTGCGGTCGACTGGGACAATCTCGAACCAGCGCGCAAGCGCAAGTGGCTCGGGATCGCCAAGCGTTATCCCAAGATGAAACCCGACGAGCAGGCGCGCGCGCAGCGGCGCATGCAGACCTGGGTCAAGCTCACCCCCAAGGAACGCCAGGCGGCGCGCGAGCGCTATAAGAAGATGGAAAAGCTGCCGCCCGACAAGAAACAGGGGCTGAAGCAGCAATGGGAGGAGTACAACCGCTTGCCCGAGCAGGAGCGGCGCAAGCTGGGCAGTACGCCGCGCAAACCCGCTGCACCCGCCCGTCCGGGCAAGTCTCCGGCCGAGCCTACGCCGCCGCCGGCTGCACCGCCTGAAGCAAGCCCGGTCGCGCCGGCACCGCCCGCAAAACAGTAAGCCCCGTATCGATGGATTCGGGCGCCCGTGCCCTGCCCGGCCCGACGGTGCCAGGCATCGGGCGGCGACTGTTGTCGATGTTATACGAGTCATTGGTCGTGTTCGCGATCGCTTTCTTCGCGAGTCTAGCGTTCCATGGAGCGGCCCATGGACGCCTCTCGGGAGGCACGCGTCTCCTCTTCCAGCTTTACCTGTTCCTGATCCTGGGAATCTACTTTATCGCGTGCTGGAGCCGGGGAGGCCGGACCCTGCCCATGCAAACCTGGAAGATGCGGCTCGTCCGAGATGACAGCCTTTCGGTCGGGGTCGGTCGTGCAGCGCTGCGCTACGCTCTCGCCTGGCCTTCGCTGCTGGTGTTCGGCGTCGGGGTTTTCTGGGCGTTCTTCGATCGCGACCGACAGTTTCTCCATGACCGTCTGGCAGGCACTCGCATCGTCGCCACTGGAGATGCAGGAGCTGGGCACCGGTAACACGACGGCCGGACCTTGCGGACCTACCTTCTCTCCACCCACCACATCATCAGCGTGGCTGCGCCCAGAAAAACCGCGCTCGGGAGCGCGGCGCTAACGAAGGGCTGCCAGTTCTGAAGCAACCCCAGATGTGAAAACAGGCTGTTCATCATGTGAAAGAAGATCCCTAGCATGATCCCGGAGAACACTTTCACGCCCACGCCGCCGGCCCGGACGTGGACGTAGGCGAAAGGCAAGGCGAGCGCCATCATGACCAGAGAAGCAAGCGGATAAACGAGCTTTTTCCACATGGCGATTTCATAACGTTCCGTCTTTTGGCGGTTCTCGGACAGATGCCGGGTGTACTGGTACAGGTTCCATGCCGACATCCGTTCAGGGACGACGAACAGTACGGCGAGAATGTCCGGTGTAAGGACCGAGTTCCAGTCCATTTCCGCGAGGCGCTGCACGTTGCTTCCACTGGACGTAAAGCCGGTGTGCACGATCTCGCGCAATCGCCACATATTCTTGCCGAGGTACCGCCCCTGCTTCGCGAAACTGATAGACTCGAGCCGGTATTGGTCGTCGAATTCGAATACCCTGATATCGGACAGACTCGTATCGGGCAGGACTTCGCGAACATTGACGAATCGCCGGTCGTCCTTCACCCACAGACCCGTGTGAAACTCGTTCGCCACAATTGTGCTGGTCAATGAGAGCTTCAGCTGCTTCGCCGCGCGCTCCGAAACCGGGGCGATCAACTCGCCGAAGACGAGCGTAGCGACTGCAAACACGATCCCTATGCGAAACAGCGTGCTGGCCGCGCGCCAGGGCGCAAGTCCCGAGCCGCGCATCACCGTGTATTCGGAGTTGGCGGCGAGATGCGAAAGGGCATAAAGCGTTCCGATCAGCACGACCACGGGAAACAGTTCATACACGTGGCTCGGCACCGTCAGTGCGACGAAGGCGAGCGCGTGCCGCAACCGGTACCCGCCCCTGCCAAGATCGGTGAGTTCATTGATGAGGTCGAAAAAAGAGAATAGGCTAAGGAATGCGGCGAACACAAACAGCGTCGCGCCGTAAATCTCCCTCGCCATGTAGGTGCGTAAGGTATCCACTTCAGCGCCTTCCGAGCAAGGGACCGACCCGAAGCCTTCTGTAAAACAGGAACGCGAGGACGCCCAGCATTCCGGCGTGCACCACCCACCACCCGGTATTGAAAGCCAACCGGCCCTGGGAAACCCAGGCTTGGACGATGCTCAGCAGGTTTGCATAGACCATGTAGGTGAACAGCGCAAAGAGCAGATTCACCGAACGGCTCGCCCTGGGGTTGACGAAGGACAGAGGGATCGCGAGCAACGCAAGAACAAACGCGGCGATCGGCAAGCCGATGCGCCACAGTAGCTCGGCCAAATGGGGATTGCTGCGCGTCTGGAGTAAACCAAACGTGGACATGGCTTTGGTGGAAGCCTCTTCCACCTGCGCTTCGCGCGTTTCGACTCTCATCGCGTAGCGCTGAAAATCCATCACCTTGAAATCGAGATCGCCCGGAACGCCCTCATAGCGCCGCCCGTCGA
>WNGL01004545.1_pt1 | contig 25680 bp, 15 predicted proteins | sample 5400591 | NCBI WGS metagenome assembly WNGL01 (sample SAMN13153377, study PRJNA577476) | soil metagenome | isolation source: 80 cm soil or saprolite under Garry oak tree replicate 1 | place: USA:California | collected 2016-06-15 | reverse complement strand
TTCGCGCGCTGCTAAGTGCGAGGTCTGCCACTCGAACAGCGAGAAGCACGCTGAAGCGAGTACTAAGACCACTAGCCGCGGGGACGTAGGTAATCCAGGCAAGTGGACAGGAGCGCAAGCCAATGAATCCTGCCTGCAATGCCACGCGATGGATCGCACCCACTTTAGCTGGAAGGGTGGAAAGCACGACAGAAGTGATATGAGTTGTTTGTCGTGTCACAACGTTCACCATGTCAAGTTGCTGGGCAGATTGTTGGCCAGCCTCGTGGACACGCCGGAGCAGGAAGCGGCAGAGATCATCAACACCAAGTTGCCCGAGAAGATGTTGGCCAGCTTCACTGTCGAGGAAACTTGTCTCAGTTGCCACAAGGAACAGCGCAAGGCCCTTTTCCAGCGCTCGACCCATTTTTTCCGCACTGAGAATTCGGTGCCCACGCGCAAGGGTCAGCTATTGAATGGTCAGCCAGTCGGCATGAAGGTGACTTGCACATCCTGTCATGATCCGCATGGTGGAGAGGGCCGCAAGATGCTGCAGGCCGGCAACACCAATCAGCTTTGTTATCAATGCCACGCCGACAAGCGAGGCCCGCTGCTTTGGGAGCATGCGCCGGTGCGAGAGAACTGCCTCACCTGCCATACGCCGCACGGTTCCAACAATGTCAATCTGTTGACCACGCGCACTCATCTGCTTTGCCAACAGTGCCACATACACATGTTGTGGCGCCATCAGACCGTAGCGGGATTCGACATCTTTACTTTCAACAAAGGTTGTGTGAACTGCCATACTCAGATCCATGGTTCCAATCATCCCGCTGGTAAAGCGTTTGCGCGGTAAGGAGGCCAACATGATACCTGATCGACCAAACCGACTCCGGTCGCTAGTTAAAAGTGTCGTCATCTCGTTGGCCATAATGGCCGTGGCGCTCTTTGCGGCACCGAATGCTACGAGCCAACAAGGGCCGGATGAAAAGAACGATCCGGAGAAGACCACCGAGCTTGAGGCACAGAAAAAACCCGAGCCGAAGAAAGGACCCGGTCTGTTCGGAAACTTCAAAGGCAGTTTCGACATTGCAGCACAGAGCGTCCAGGTCCGTGGGGACCGCCCCGGGAAGTTCCAAGAAGCCCGTGATTTCCCGCAGGGCTTTTCTTTCCGGAATCTGCGTTTGAAATTTGAATCAGCGGATTCACCTTACTTCCTGAACTTCAAAGCGCTTGAGATTCGAGAACGAGACCAGAGCTTTAGCGCCGACATGGGGAGGGTAGGAAAATACAGAACGCGATTCTTGTGGGATGAGATCCCACGCTACTATGATAGAGGCCGTACGCTTCATGTGCTAACAGGACCGGGATTTTTGTCTGTAGACCCAGTGCTGCGTGCGGCTCTGGAGGCGGCGCCCAACGCGGGTAACCCGGCCCAAACGCTTGGTACTGCGTTGCCCGCATTGGTGACCCAGGCAGAGCAGACTGCGCCGACCGTGCAGCTGCGCGTCCACTGGGACCAACTTTTGGTGACGCAATATTATCGTCCGAACAAAAACTGGGAGTTCTATTTTCGCGCGCAACACCTGCGTCTTAACGGCACGCGGGCGAGGGAGACCGGCACTTTCGCGCGCCAAAATATTTTTCCTACGTCGATACCCGGCGTGAATGATGGTGTCTGGGAATCTCTGGGGATGGAACTCCCTGAGCCGGTGAGTCAGCACACGACCAATCTTACCTTCGGCTTTCAGTATTCCCGTCTCAAGTGGCGAGTGGGAATGGATTACAACCTCTCGCTGTTCAGGAATAACATCCCGACGCTGACGTGGGAGAATCCGTTTCGCGTTACGGATGCTTTGTCGAGCGGACCGCCGACATTTCCACTTGGGCGCAATCGTTTTGTCCGAGCCCAAATAGCGGAGGCGCCCGACAACGATTACCAAAGCATCAGTGTGCACGCGAGCGTGGATCTCCCGCGCGATACTCAACTGCGCGGCGAGTTCACCTGGGGAAGAGGGACTCAGAACCAGCCGTTCCTGCCGTACACATTGAATTCGGCCATGATTACCGCGAATCTTACCGGGGTACTCGCCGGTCAACCGGGCCTCTTCGGCCTCGCGCTGCCTCGACCATCGCTAAACGGCGTGGTTCGCACGCTCAACGGTGACGTTGCTCTCACGACCAAGCCGTGGCACAACATGCGCTTCCTGCTCCAGTACCGCGGCGACGACATGAAAAATCAGAGCCCCATCGTCACCTTCCCAGGTCTGCCACAATTCGGTGATTCGACTGTGCGCACCGCCATCGATAACTATGGCCTGGCGATGGAGAATTTCCCAACTTCCTACACTCGTCATGACACCACCGCCACGTGGCAGTGGGACGTGAACAAAAAATTCGGCCTGGAGTTGGAATATAATTGGGAGATTTGGAACCGCACATTTCGTGATGTTCCCAAGTCGAACGAACATAGTCTGGAGGGCAAGCTAAATTACAAACCGTGGAGAGGCGTATCGCTGAAGGGTGACTATCTCTACTCGCATCGCATTCCCACCGCCTACCTGACGCAGCCCCTTGTGTTCAATCCGAACCTGAACATTAACACTGACGCCGCACCGATCAGCGGCGGTCCCGGCTGGGAGGCCACGCTTGCGATCGTCGCGGCGGGATTCGTTCGCGGACTCCCGAACGAGTTCAACATGCTACGTCGATTTGACGAGGACGACAGGATTCGCAAAGACGGAGGGATCTCGCTGGAAGTGGCCCGTTCGGACAAGCTCAATTACTCGATTTCCTGGCGCTACCTCCGAGACGATTATGCCAAAGGCTTCTGGGGACTACGCTATGGCGTCCAATCCACGGTTGATGCCCAGGTTAATTACTTTCCAAGGGGCGGAAAGCAGGACGACGACCAGACGGCCGCGGGCGGAGGGAGTTGGCTGCAGAACTCGTTTTTCTATGCCAACTATTCTCGCGAGCTGGACCAGACCGGGTATGGCGGCATGGGCAATCTGATCAACGGCGCGGCGCTCAACACTAGGGCCTGCTGTGCTCAATTCCCCATCAACAACAGTTGGGATCGCGCTTCAAAAATCAATCTCGACATGTTCCAGCTTGGGCTCAACACCTCGAGCGCAGGGGAAAAAACCGTCCTGGATATCTCCTACGGTCTGGGCTTTGCGAGGGATCGGACGAACACGACCAATCCCTTTCCCATTCTGCCCCAATCTCCGCGCACGGCGGGCACATATAACTATCCGGACGTGATCAACCGGCAGCAGGAGGCCAATATTTCTGTCACCCGCCAGTTGCGCCCGGACCTGGCTCTGGGAGTTAGCTACCGGTTCGAACCGTACCGGCTCAGCGATTACTATACGAACAGCCTGGTGCCTTATGGTGTCACTCAGGTGGCAGGCGGCACCTTTGGCTCCAATACCCCCCGACAGTTGTTTTTGGACGCTCGGTTCACGACTTATCACGCCAACGTGGGAACTGTCTTTCTGCGTTATTCCTTCTGATGATGAGAATATTGATTCTGGCCCGTTAACAAGTTTCCTTTCGTTCCGGTTCACGGTATCCTCAAGCTCTCTCGCGGAGCCATCGCGTCATGCCTGTAGTTGTTGGAACCAGTCTAAACCAGTACAAGGTCGTAGCTCGCTTAGGCTCGGGCGGTATGGGCGAGGTTTATCTCGCCGAGGACGCGCGACTCCGGCGCAAGGTGGCGCTCAAGCTGCTCTACGAAGACGTCACGAAGAATGGGGACTGGGTGCGCCGCTTCGAGCAGGAGGCCCGCGCTGCCTCAGCCCTCAATCATCCAAACATCATCACGATATATGAGGTCGGCCAAACTGGCGAGTCTCATTTTATCAGCACCGAGTTTATTGAAGGCGAGACGCTGCGCCAGCATCTCAAGCAGAACCCCATCACCATCACCGAAGTGCTCGATATAGCTATTCAGGTTTCGAGGGCTCTGGTTGCGGCTCACGCTGCCGGGATCATTCATCGGGACATCAAGCCCGAAAACGTCATGCTGCGTCCCGACGGCTACGTCAAAGTCCTGGACTTCGGCCTGGCCAAGTTCACCGAGCAGCGCTCGTTCGGCGCTTCCGGCAGCGACCCGGAAGCGGCAACCGAAGCGGCCGTCAGTACGAATCCGGGGATGGTCATGGGCACGGTTAGTTACATGTCGCCGGAGCAGGCGCGCGGCACTCAAGTCGATGCGCGCACCGACATCTTCAGCCTCGGCGTGCTGCTCTACGAAATGTTGTCGGGCCGCCTGCCGTTTGAAGGCACGACCGCGAATGAGATCATTGTCTCCATCATCGAAAAGAGGCCACGGCCTCTGTCGCGCTATACGCCGGAAGTTCCACCGGAACTGGAGCGCATCGTTGGCAAATCCCTCAGCAAGAAAAAAGACGATCGCTATCAGAGCCTCAAGGATATGCTGATCGACTTGAAAAGTCTCAAGCGTCAGTTGGAGCTGGAAGAAGAGCTGATTGACCTGCCTGAGGCGGTTTCTAGCAGCCAATTAGTCACCGGTCGTAGCGGCGCGGTGAGAGCCGCCACCAGTGAACAGAGAGCCACAACCAAAGAGATCACAGTGGGCGAACATGCCTCCAGCGCTGAATACATCGTCAGCGGAATCAGGAAGCACAAGAAGATCGTGCTCATCTCTATTGCGGTAGTCCTGGCGGCAGTTGTCGGCGTCAGGTACTACATGCTTACGCGCCCGATAGAATCTATCGCCGTCTTGCCTTTCAATAGTGCCAGTGCGGACGCCGGCCTGGAACAACTTGGCGACGATGTAGCGGAGCAAGTGATCCGCGACCTTTCTCAACTGCCTGGCCTGAGGGTCATCTCTTTCAATTCGGTTCAGCAATACAAAGGGCAACATGTTGATCCGCAATCAGTGGGCCGTGAATTGGACGTGCGGGCCATCCTGGTGGGCCGGGTCTCAAAGCGCGACAATAACTTTACTATAAGCGCAGAGCTTATTGACACGCGAGATAAGCGGCAAATTTGGGGCGTGCAGCGTCAAGTGAAGTTCTCCGATTTTCTCCTGGTGTCGGACGAGATTGTTGCGGCGGTTTCAGAGACCATCGGCCTCAAGCTGAGTGGCGAAGAGAAGAAGAAAAGAGATGCCGAGAGCCTCTACGTCAAGGGGCGCAACGCCTGGAACAAGCGCACGACCGACAGCATCAACGACGCCCTGGGTAACTTCAACCAGGCGCTCGAGCTTTATCCGAACTATGCTCAGGCTTATGCCGCGCAGGCTGATTGTTACAATATGCTCGCCACCTATGGGGCGAAACCACCCAGGGAAGCCTTCCCCCTGGCTCGTTTCGCGGCTATCAAGGCGCTGGCCATTAATAACAAGCTCGCCGAGGCCCACGCCGCGCTGGCTTACACGACGTTTCGCGGCGATTGGAATTGGCAGGAGGCGGAAAAGGAGTTCAAGGAGGCAATCAGGCTTAACGACAATTATGCATCGGCGCACCAGTGGTACTCAAACTATCTGGCAGCTCAACGCCGTTTTGAAGAGGCCATAAAGGAGACGCGGCGGACCCAGGAGATTGATAAGACCTCGCTCATCATCAATGCTCATTTAGGACTTGTATATTACTTCGCGCACCGCTGGGACGAGGCGATAAAGGAGTGCAAGAAGACTATTGAGCTCGATCCGAGTTTTTTTGCAGCGCGCAGGTATCTGGGACTCTCTTACACGCAGAAGGGAATGTACAAGGAGGCCATTGAAGAATTTGAAAAGGCGATTGCGGCTTCGGGCGGCTCGCCCTTGATCAGGACCGAGTATGCCAGCGCTCTTGCTCTCTCTGGTGAGAAGGAAAAAGCGCAGAAGGAGCTGAATGATCTCATCGAGCTCTCGAGACAAAGACAAAGGTACATCTCGCCTTACCACATCGCGGCTACTTACGTCAGCCTCAAAGACAATGACCACGGGTTCGAGTGGCTGGAGAAGGCCTTTCAAGAGCGCGCCGACTGGATGGTGTTTCTCAACGTGGACCCAAGATTTGACGGCCTCCACTCTGACCCAAGATTCGTAGACCTTCAACGTGACATGAACCTCAGATAGACTGCTGTTCAACCTGGTGCGAGGCGCGCATCCGTGTTTTCCCCTTCGGCGGCATTGATTCCAGCAGCCCCTTTGATCAAAATAGGCATACTTTATGCTCCGCGAGATCACACACCACGACTTAGTCATCGAGGCGATCCGTAACAGCGGCATCATCTCCGAGTTGGTTGAGGAACACGAAGGCCATTTCGACCATGAATTGGACCTTGAACTAATTGTTTACGGCCGGAACTATACGGGAAAGAAGGTTGGCCCTTATGCTCGTCTGCTTGTTTACGGCCCTGGTGAAGAGATCATCCATGAGGGCGACTGGGGAGGCAACACCTTTTACATTCTGGTTGATGGCCGGCTCGACGTGTACGTCAATGGCGATCAGGGGATAAGCCACAAAGTCGGCGCGATTGAGCCACGAACAAGTTTCGGCGAAATGTCCGTGCTCGCCGGGCAGCCGCGCAATGCCACGGTGGTAGTATCTCCTGTAGCCGAAGCGACCGTGCTAGAAATTCAACGGCCAGCGCTCCGCCTACTCCGATCGTTGAAGAAGTTCAGCGAACTGCTCGAACAGGATAATCGCCAGCATGGCCTTGCTCGTACGCTCTTAGAATTGCAAGAGGCGACCCACAACTCCTTCAGCGCCGAAATGCTCGAAAAACTTAAAGAGGCTACTCGGTTTACGGTATACGCCAAAGACCACATCCTTCTTCAAGAGGGAGGCCCGATTGACCGCCTAATCTTCATTAACAGTGGCTGGGCGCAGCGAGTTAGTACTTCGAATCTGAGCCTCGCGCGGAGATTGGCTTCCACTCCAATGTTGGCTGACAACTTAACGGAATTAGATGAGAGCGTAGGGTTGGACTTTCTCGGTGCCGGTAATTGGTTGGGGCTTGATGCGATCTTTGGCAGTGAACAAACCACTTGGAAGTATACCGCTACAATCATGTCACGCACGGAAGTGTTGGAAATCGGCATCTCGCAGCTGCGGTCTAACCCTGAGCTACTCAAGACTATATCGGAATATTTCCCGCAATTCTCAGAAGCCGATGATCAGCCGCCTGGACCGCCCCCAGATAGAAGAAGAGTGGAGGCCGCTGCGAAAGAAATTGAGACTGGGATTGTTGAAGGCACAAACCTCCTTGTTATGGATATGGACCTCTGTATTCGCTGCGGCAATTGCTCGCTGGCCTGTCATAAGGTCCATGGGCAATCAAGACTCTTACGACGCGGTATTCACATTGCCCGGCCCGTCAAACCAAACAGCCGGTCCATACAACATGTCTTGTCACCATCAGTGTGCCTTCACTGCAAGGACCCTGAATGTCTGACCGGATGTCCGACCGGCGCTATTTCGCGTTTCTCCGCAGGACAAATTGATATCGACCCGAAGACCTGTATCGGATGTGGTGATTGCGCGACCCAATGCCCGTATAACGCCATCTCGATGGTCCCGCGCAAGTCAGCCGTGCCACCGACGCTGGGTCTCGGCGGCATTCTAAAGAGTTGGCTCAATCTGGCTCCGCCGACAGAGCCTGCTCCAGTAACAGAGACAGCCGATTTGTTGGCGATCAAGTGTAATCTTTGCGAGAACACGTCGCTCAATCCGAAGGGAGCGAAAAAGCCAGCTTACTCATGCCAGGAGAATTGCCCAACCGGCGCTCTCGTGCGCGTGAATCCGCGTGAGTACTTCAGCGAAGCTAAGAACGCCGTCGGAATTATTTTCAAAGACCAAACACACGCTATTGGACGCAACATCCACCAGCGAGACGTTCCTGCCAGAATACTTCACTTCTGCGGCGTGTTTGCAATTATCGCCATCGCGTTTGGGGTGTTGTGGGCTGCGCGCCGGTACGGTTTGAATGGGCAGCTCCACGGGACGTGGCTGACGATGCGCTGGATCACGGGCCTCATCGGCCTGGGTAGTATTGCGGCAGTCATGACGTACTCGGGACGCAAACAGATTTACACACGACGAGCCGGTCCCCTACGTTACTGGAAATTGGCGCACGTCTATCTCGGGCTGATCGCGGCCATTGTGCTCCTGATACACGGCGGGCGTGACTCAGGCGGCCTGCTGACTTCACTGTTGATGGTCTCGTTCGATCTGACAATTGTAGCGGGCCTCTTCGGGATCAGTTGCTACTTCATTGTGCCCCGGATCATGACAAGTATTGAGGGTGATCCGTTGCTTATCGAAGACCTGCGTATCCGCCGCCGGGAATTGCGCGAGACGCTCAGTTTGATCGACACGAGCGATGATGAGCTGCGCCATCTCGTTAAGGAGAAGATTCGCAAGCGCTTTTTCTCATTTCGTTATCTATTACGACAATACGTCCGTCGCGAAGACTTGACCAGGATGCTGGCCGAGGCGCGCAAAGAATTTCAGGACGATGCCGACGCGTTGAGCAAACCAAATGCACGTCGTTCGTTAATGGAGGCAGTTGAGGCGACTGCCACCCTACGCCGCGTGGACGCGCTCATTTACTTGCATCAGTTGCTCAAACTCTGGCTGGCGCCACACGTTGTTTCCGCTTCGATCATGCTGGCGCTGATGTTGGTCCACATTACTCAGGTGGTTCTCTTGACTGTGCGATAACCAAAATGAGTGAAGTACGGCAAAGCACCTTCATCATCACGCGCGAAGACCGCGCGGAAGAGCCGAAAACTATTATCAGGCAGGGATTGATCATTGGCCGGCTACCGGATTCCGATATTTGGCTCAATCATCCTGCGGTCTCCCGGCTTCATGCGGGCATCAATGAGATAGAAGGGGTTTTCTATCTCATTAACCTCAGTGCTTCAAGCGCGACTACGCTGAATGGCCGTGTAATTCCTTTTGATGAAGCTGAGGCGCTAACCGACGGCGATGAGATCCAGATCGGCCCCTACTTCCTCCGGATCGAACAGACCGCTGAGACGCTCAGGATCACGGTTGTTCATCAGTTTGCTCTCCACATCGGCGAACGCAAACCGCAACACAAGACAGAGGCCTATCGAAAACAGTTGGCGGTAGAGAATCGCATCGCTGGTTCATCTGACGTCGCTAATGCCCTCAAGGTATTCTGGGACAAGCGCACGCGGGAAAAGGCAGGCCGCCCGTCGCCCTTGCACCCGCGAACCCCTCCTCGTCTCGGCAAGATTCGGTTTAATTGGATGCCGACCAGAGATCTTGTTCGCCCCTGGCCTTTCGCCATCTTTATTTGGGCGCTGATTGTCGTGGGAACGCTTTCTGCGGTGGCAGCCTTCGCATATAAAGGAGCTTTCACTCCCGAGCAGCTTTCCGCCGCACATACGAGGAGAACTTTCACTCTGGCGCCCGCAATTGCTAAACAACCCAGCGGCAGTTCTTGCACATCCTGTCATGCTCTCAGCGTGAGTATGGCGAACAAAAAAAAGATGAATACAAACTGCGCGGCCTGCCACAAGACCGAAAGCTTTGTCGCTACAATGACGCGCGCACATCGCGAGGCAGGTATCACTTGCACCACCTGCCATACAGAACATCGAGGCGAGGGCTTTAAGCCGATGAACGCCGCGCTTGAGTCGTGCGCGAAATGCCACGCGGACGAAAACAAGAATCTTTATAACGGTAAGAGCGTTCATACTGCTCACGGGGGAACCTACGGTTACCCGGTGATTAACGGCGTATGGGTTTGGAAAGGTTTGGAATCAGAAGAACTGGAAACGAAACCTGAAGTAGGAGAGCTCTTACGGAAGAACAAAGCTACTCCAAACCTTGCGCAGGAGTGGCGAAATGCTCAATTTCACGCCATCCACGTCAACCGTATTCGTGTCGTTGCCGGCATTAAAGGGACTCCCGATGTCGACGTGGCCGCTGAAGTAATCTCATGTAGTAGTTGTCACAAGTCTGGCTACATGGGCGCCAATATTGACCGATCTTATCCGCGCACGACTTGCGGCCGGTGTCACAACCGCCAAGTCTTCGAAAGAGTTTCAGGGTCCAAAGGAGTCGAAACGCTGAGTTGCACTTCCTGTCATGTCCAGCACATCCAGGACACGCATTGGACGTCCTCCTTGCTCATCGCTCAAATGCCGACATCCGAGGTCAAGAAATAGGGTCCGCGCTATGAAAAAGTCACAGTTGCTCATCATCCTGACCCTTCTGGCCTTGCTGGTGGCAATCAATCAGCTTTTCACCGAGCCTTCTTCTTTCAGAAGGTACTTAGGCGGCCTGCCGTGGTACGGGTGGGCGGGCATCAGCGCTTTTCTCACTCTCGCGGGGATTGCGTTTGCGCTTCGCGATGCCCGACGAGCGCGCCGTCTGCTCGAAGAACCAATCGAGAAACACATGGACCCGAACCAGCAAAGGGTACAGCTCTCGCAGGAGTTACTTGAAAAGTATGATCCTGGCGGACCCGATTATCCTCATCCGGTCGTGATTGCAGACCGATGCATAGGCTGTCACGCGTGCGTGGATGCCTGCCCGCATAGTGTGCTGGCAATGGTAAACAACATCGCCGCCCCCGTAGCGCGCACCGAATGCATGGAAGACACGGCCTGCCAGGTGGCGTGCCCGGTTAACCCTAAAGCTTGCATCATCGTTAACACCACGAAGATCATCAAGCCCCGGCCCGTTCCCACACGCGATCAAACGTTTATGACTGACGTCCCGGGGTGTTACATCATCGGCGATGTCTCCGGCACTCCGTTGATTAAGAATGCCGCGAACGAAGGGGCGGATGTCATCAAGCACATCTCGCAGGAACTAAAAAACTCGCCGCCAGAACCGAAAGCTGAGTTCGACGTGGCGATCATCGGCATCGGGCCAGCAGGACTGTCGGCGGCAGTGTTGGCAAAACAGCATGGCTTGAGATATATCGGCATCGAGCGAGAGAAAGTACTGGCGACCATCGACGCCTATCCGGAAAACAAGTACCTCTTCTTTAAGCCAGAGTCGATGCAAGTGCGTGGCGGCCTCCCAATCGCCGGCGACGGTGATCAGCGCGAAAACATTCTCGAAGCATGGCTCGGTACCATGATGAGTAATGGCGTCGTGATTAACGAACAGGAGAACTGCAAAGGCATCAAGCGAGCCGTAGACGGGGACTACTTTACCGTCCAGACCGAAAAGGGAGAAAAGCGCGAGCCCTGCGACTATCGCGCACGCCGTGTCGTCCTTGCTCTCGGCAATCGAGGCACGCCGATGAGGCTGGGGGTGCCCGGCGAAGAGATCAAGATCTCGCGCAACGGGCGCTCTGAAGATAAAGTGATGTACAAGCTGTCGAAGCCGGATGAATTCAAACAGAAGAAGATACTGATTGTTGGTGGTGGCAACTCCGCAGTCGAGGCCTCAGTCGATCTGGTTGCTCGGCGCCGTGGTAATCAGATCGAATTTCGTGCTCCCGATGAGATTAACGACGTCACTCTGGTAGTGCGCAGCGGTTTTACGAATGACGTAAAATTCGGTAACAAGCAAAAACTCTATCACTGCATCGACGAAGGCAAGGTCAAGGTTTTCTGGAACACGGGTGTCAAAGAAGTTTGTGACGGCGAAGTGGTTTTGATGAATTCGCGCACGAAAGAGGAAAATGCGCGACTTGCGAACGACTATATTATCGCTCTCATCGGCGGCGCTCCGCCCAATAGGTTTTTGGAGTCAATCGGCATCACCATTCCTAAGGGTTAGCCCCATATTTTCGTTCATTAGAAAGCTTGCCCGCATCCAGAGGACGTCCATCACCTTGGCTGCGCCGCCCCGGCGTGTCGACTAAAACTATTTCTTTATGTGACAGTCCGGGCACCCGAGCGGAGCCTTCAGTTTTGGATCTCTCTTCGTTGCAGCATCATGGCAGGAGATACATCTGATGTGATAGGCGTTATCGTTAGTCAAACCCCCTGATTCCAACATGCCAATCTGCCTTGCGATCTCCCTCGGATATCTGACGCTCTTGGGTGGGTACTCATCCGTCGCGGGTGTGCTTTTCTGAAAGTGGCAAGCGCGGCATGACTTCACGGGCTCCTTCGAAGTCTCAAGTTGCTCGGTTGTAAGTACCGCCGTGCGCTTGGGATTGAAAGTCTTGAGGTATGCCTTTCCGCCAGGTGCCGATGGTTGTTCTGTGTGATGACATTCAACGCATGCAGTCAACGTCTTGCCGTCTAGCGTATGCATCACGTCGGTATTGTGCTTGGAGTGATCAAAGGCAGCCTCGGGCTTAAGCTCGCCATACTTGTCATCGTGAATATCTTTCGACAGGATAATCGGTTTGGCGGGTTGCGTCGCGCTAGATTCGGGAATCGCTTTTCCGTCAGTGTCTACGGCGTGCGGAGGATTGGTCCCATCAAACGAGGCGGTTGTGTAGGCAACCGCAACGACCAGGCAGCCCAACGTCAAGAGGAGAGTAACTGGCAATTTCAATTTCATGTTCATCGTCCTCTGCGCGTTCATTTGAAATTCAACGAAAAGATGACGCGGTAAGCGTATGTCACCTGTGTAACTTTAACCTTGCCGAGAATATAGCGAGGTCTAGCAACTCTGTCAAACTTCTTACCGGGCTCAGGCTCCAAATTTCAGCCCCTTATGGCAGCGCTTGCAAACGTCAAAGTTCGGGCTCTTGTCCCCAAAAGTGCGTTGTCGACCGTTATGGCAAGTCGCGCAGCTTTGAGCCCGAGGATTGATGTAATGTTGCGCAGGGAGAATGGAAGTCACTTGTCTTGTTTGCGGCAACCCTCGTCCCTGCAGATTATGACAACGATCGCAGGTCAAACGCTCGCGCGCGGTGTGAGCTGCGTGGCTAAAGCCGAACCGGTAAGAGCGAGCCGCAGTCGAAGTCGGTGAGTAACGGCCAGGTTTGTACTTATGGCAGGAGCCGCATGAAGAAGAATTACTCGCTTTCTGTTCGGGGGAATGGCACGAATAACAACTTCCGTGCGCGTTTGGACCCGCGGGGATGGTCATTGCAACGCCGCGACGGGCTTGGGCATGACACGCCGCGCAGCCGTCCGGTGGTCGGGCAGATTCAATTCCCCGCATGTGTTGCGCGTGGTCGAACTCCGCGGTGAAGCTAAGCAATGCAGGAAAACTCTTCGTCGGCGGATTGGATGAGTTGAGACCATCCTCTTTGTGGCAGATTGTGCAAATCGGATTAATTGGGGAAGAGCTGATAGTTGCGGTGAATTGAACCAGATGACACCCCGTGCAGTCTTTGTGAACGGGGAACCTCGGTGCCAATGAATTGTCCCTCCGACGATGGCACGATCTGCATTTCTCGGGCTTGGCGAAATCCTCATGAGCGCTCGGGTATTTGTGCGAGAATTTGGAGTAGTCAGCCGCCGGCGTAAAGCTGGCTGGATTCAAAGAATCGGGTTGTTGCCACGCTGTCGGTTGTTTAGTAACTGCGGATGCACCACTGCCGTTGAAGAGCGTCACAGCGGAGATTGAGCAGAGAACTATCGCAGCGAGCGGCAGCCGCTTTGATGTGGAGATCGAGCGCGAGACCAGCACCATCTCAGACCCTTCTGCGGCATCCTGCGGGTTTGTCGTCATTTGCATTGCTCAGAAATCAGCTTTGCGCTTTTCGGGAAATCTGTGTCGTTGAAATTCGTAATGCCAAACAACTTGTAATGGCTACACGGCGGTGGCGTGCCGCCGATCGAGGCCGAGTGACAGCCGGTGCAAGGGTGCCGGTTTTTCCCTCCCGCAATATCGGCATCTTCGAGGAGAAGCATCTCTTGATCGAAGTTGCGTTGAGTTCCCGGTTTGCGGTGACATTCACTGGTTGCGCAGGTCGAAATCGGCACGTCGGCCTTTGCGATATCAAGCTGTGCGATATTGACGTGACAGGTCGTACATTCGCGCCTGTGACTCGTTGATTCATGATTGAACATGAGTGAAAGATCGCCCAGAATCATCTGCTCGCTCTGCTTTGGAAACGGATTCATGTCGTGCCTGGTCAGCCGGGGGCTTGAGCGCGTGTGGCAGACGACGCAGATAACGGGTGTTGTGCCGCGGAAAAACTGTGGCGGTTTTACGCGGTGACAATCCAGGCACGAATCGTGATAAGGGTATTCTTTTGTGACCGACTTCGTCGCGGCGGTCACCACCGCTACATCGGGAGGTTTAGTCAGTGGGATATGACACTTCGAGCATGGCAGTTTTAGCTTAGAGCTATGGTTTTCGTGCTTAAAGCTAGAGGAGCTGGGATTAGTCGTCGCTCGCGCTTGCGTTCCAGTTTTCCGTTTCGATCGGGTCCCCCTTTGCTGGTGGCGTGTCTGGGCCCTTGCCACTGCGGTCGACGAGACTCGCTGGTAGGCAAAAAAAGTAGCCGCCAGCGTAGCGAGGATTGCCAGAGCAGCAAGAAGGCGTACGACTTGACCGTTGAAAGATTCGCTCTGCCTCACTCGCGTCGTCCTTTCTCCACGACACGTAATCTATCGCAGCATGATCTGCCCATATCTTGGCCGCAATTTCCCCTTCGATACCAGTGGACTGAGCGGCTGATACCTTACTAAGCTGAGTCAGTTCTTTCAAGCTTTTCAGTTTAGATGGAAACGATAGGAAGCACCGCTCGGGCGGATAGAACGCATGAGCGCAGCCGAAAGCCATGTCTTGAAATCCCAGGACGACCTTGCTGAACGCTTCGTGCTCAGTGGGTCATTTTCAATTGTGCGTGCTTGTTCCGCTCGCCCTCCTCCGGCTCACCAGATTCTTCCCTGACTCGATGCAGATCAATTGCATATGCTTCGGCTGCGCACGGGTGAATGGGCAGACCAGGTAGTCACCCCAAAGTTCAGTATCCCAGTTGAGCTTCTTTGCTATCTCTTTCGGCAATCTCGAGTAGCCTGGCTGAGAATAGCTCTCCGAGATGCCCAGCATTCGTTTAGTGCCCGATCTCCAAAGCCGCATAGTTGGGTTCCCGTTGTAGAGGGCCAGCCTTCCATGCACCATAAAACACTTTCCGACTAGCTGTGGCTGGGAACGGCACGGTTTGAGTGGAGATTCAGATGATTGTGATTGTGATTGTGAGAAAACGACTCCGCAGTAAAGCAGCGAAAGCACCATCGTTATCACGTGCATCAATTTCACCTCTATTCCTCGACCACTCACCTAGCGGCCACATAACGTCAGCGTTGAACGAACGCCGCGATTATGAACAGCCGGGAAGCGAAAGAACAACTCAGAGAGGCCGTTTCATAGGTGCCACAAATTTCGCCTCAGCAGATCTCCTTATGAGGATTCGCTGCCCGTGTAGCGGAACGTAATGGCGCAACGCGCAGACACACGCGATCACGCGACTCTTCAAACGTAGGCGTGGTACTTGAAAATCAATTTTTCCATTACTTTTCAATCCATTGCTTTTCATTGTCAGAACCTCTTTCACTTGGGCGCGCTTCACTGGATTTTGTCAAGTGTGCATGCACCCACACACTCAGGTACAATCAGGAACCACGGTCGGAGGAATTCCTAACTAAACCGACCATCTGAACACACGTTTACGCTGCGTGGACAAATGCTTGATCTCAACTACGTTCGGGAAAATCTGGACCGCGTGCGCACCGCGCTCGAGAAGCGAGGCTTTGCGCCTGCGGTGCTTGATGATTTCGTCCGGGCTGATGCCGAACGCCGCGGCGTGATCGCGGAATCAGACGCGCTAAACGCGCAACGCAACTCCGCCAGTCGCGAGATCGGTATGTTGATGAAGGAGGGCAAAAGCGATGAAGCCACGCTCAGGCGAAACGAAGTTAGCGAGCTGAAGGAGAGGATTGCAGAACTCGACGAGTTGCGCGATCAGGCAGAAGCGCGTATGCGCGAAATGCTCTCGACGCTTCCGAATATTCCGCACGAAAGCGTTCCAGTTGGAAAAGACGAATCGGCGAACGTGGAAATCCGTCGCTGGGGCACGAAACCAGAATTCGATTTCGAGCCAAAGGACCATGTCGATCTAGGCACGGCGCTCGGCATTCTCGATCTCGAACGCGCCGCAAAGATCGCGTCGGCGCGTTTCGCGATCCTGAACGGAGCCGGCGCACGCTTGAGCCGCGCGCTCGTCAACTTCATGCTCGATGTGCAGACGCGCGAGAACGGCTACCAGGAAACGCTGCCTCCATTCATTGTCAACAAAGATGCTCTCTTTGGCACCGGCCAGCTGCCCAAGTTTGAAGAAGATCTTTTCAAACTAACTGACGAGCGTGGTCTCTATCTGATTCCAACGGGTGAAGTGCCGGTCACCAACTATCACCGCGAAGAGATGTTGGCTGCCTCGGTGCTGCCGCTGAAGTTTGCGGCTTACTCGCCGTGCTTCCGCTCGGAGGCGGGCAGCTACGGGCGCGACACGCGCGGAGTCTTTCGGCAGCATCAATTCGAAAAGGTTGAGCTGGTGAAACTAACGCTACCGGAAGAGTCCTACAACGAGTTGGAGTCGCTGACGCTCGATGCTGAATCGATTCTCCAGAAACTCGGCTTGCACTTTCGCGTTGTGGAGCACGTGACTGGCGACCTGGGATTTTCGGCGGCAAAGTCTTACGACGTTGAAGTGTGGCTGCCTTCTTACAACGCCTTCAAAGAAATCTCGTCGTGCTCAAACTGCACTGATTTTCAAGCAAGGCGCGGGCAAATTCGTTTCCGACGCGTAGGCGGAGCGAAACCCGAGTTCGTGCATACACTAAACGGTTCCGGTCTTGCCATCGGTCGCACGTGGATCGCGATCCTTGAAAATTATCAGCAGCTGGATGGTTCGGTCGTGATTCCTGAAGCGCTACGACCATACATGGGTGGAATGGAAAGGATAGGAGGCAGTAAGCAGGAGGCAGGAGGCAGGAGGCAGGAGGCAGGCGCCAGGTGACAGGAAACGGATTCCGCGGCCTCCTCTTCTGCCTCCTGCCTCCTGCCGTCTGCCTCCTGGTTATTTAATTCTCAACTCAAACGGCATCAGCAGCATCGCATCGCCACTCTTCATTTTGTCGAGCAATAGAGCGTAGCGAAATGCGCGGCGCGCGTCTTGCGGAAGCGCGGCTAATACTGCGCGCTGTTGCTTCATCTGCGGAGTTTCTGATGTCTCGCTCTCATCGTCGCTGCTGCTGAGCAATTGCTGAATGAAAGTTCTCGGATACGGAAAGATCACGCGGTGCACGCCCTTGTCAGCAGGAATGTTTGCGAGTTGTTTTGCCACTTCAATCGCCCGATCGAGCCCGCCATATTCGTCGACGATTCCGTTTTCCTTTCCCTGCGCTCCAGTCCACACGCGGCCCTGGCCGATCTTATCGATCTCGGTCTTCTCTTTGCGTCGACCCCGCGCTACCTTTGAAATGAAATCGTCATAGGTCGCATTGATCCAGGCAATAAACCGCGGACGCTCAACCTTGTCGTCGAATTTCTCCGTTTCCCGAAACATGCCGGCGGCTTCGCCGCGCGTCACATATTGATTAGTAATGCCCAGCCAGTCGTAAAATCCCTTAACAACAGGCTTGCCCGCGACTACACCGATTGAACCAGTGATTGTCGACGGCTCCGCGATGATTTTGTTGGCACCCGCGGAAATGTAGTAGCCGCCCGAAGCGGCGACATCACTCATCGAAACAACGAACGGCTTTTTCTTCTTGGCTGCTTCGACGGCGTGCCAGATGATGTCCGAAGCGAGACCTGAGCCTCCTGGACTGTCAACGCGCATGACGATCGCTTTGATCGTCTTATCGTTTGCGGCGTCGGTAATCGCTTTTGCCAGAGTGTCGCAACCAATTGATTGCTCACCCGAGGGACTGTTCTCCGACTTGCCTGAGCCGATGTCACCCGTCGCATAGATGATCGCAATTTTCTCGCCCTTATTAAGCCCCAGTGATTCCGGATCGACATCGCGATATTCACTGGCTCTCACCAACCGCAGGTCTTCCGTTTCTTTGTAACCGAGACGCTTCTTCAATTCCTTTTCGACCTCGTCGCGATAAGCAGCACCGTCGATCAGTCCGGCATCCTTGGCCGCATTGGCACTGAATGGCGCCTTGTCGATTAGCGCTTTTACCTCCGCAACAGATTTCCCGCGACCCTTGCCGATGCCTTCAGCCAAGCGTGTGTAAAGATCTTCAAGCAGGGAGTTCACGTATTCCTTGTAGGCTTCACTCATTTCCTTTTGCGTGAACGTGTCGCCCGCACTCTTGTATTTTCCGATCTGATAAATGTCCGGATAGACGCCGAGCTTGTCCAAGCTCCCGCGAAAGAACATCACGTCCGCGGCGAGGCCGACGGTGAAGAGTTCACCAGGCGGTGCGACGTAAATCTTGTTGCAGGCGCTGGCGATGTAGTACTCCTTGTTCATGCCGTATTCCATATAGGCATAAACGGGCTTGCCGGACGAACGAAAGTCGGCAATCGCATCGCGGATCTCTTCAGACTTGGCCCAGCCGGCTCCCGAGCTGTCGACATCGAGGAGAATTGCCGTGATGCGCTTATCGACTTTCGCTTTTTTGAACTGTAGCAGGAGGCTGGTAAGCGACTGCTCAGGACCGCCGAAAAACTTGCGCAGCGGATCTTCCGGAACGTAGTCGGGCAAATCGCCCGAGACGCTTAACGCGAGCACGCTGTTGTCGCGGATTGGCGGCGGGCTTTTGCGGAAGGCCGCAAAAAGCAAAGCAATCCCGACGAACGCAACCAGCACGAGCACGACGACAATGCCCGAGATGATGAGAACAGTTTTTCGTGTACGTGACATGGCCATGGCTTTATTCCTAACCCAGAGCTTTCGCAGATTTGGTCATTCGAAGATTTTCCGGTGTGAGTACGCAGGTAAAGGGGAAAAGGTTTACCGGTAGGGGCGGAGCTGTGTGTCCGCCCTCCTGCGCTACATAGCAACTTCCAACGAGGGCGGACACGCAGGTCCGCCCCTACTTCTTTACTATCCAGCCGCCGCCAACGACTTCGTTGTCTCGATAAAACACCGTGGCCTGGCCGGGCGTGATGGCGCGCTGTGGCTCAGCGAAGCTGACTCGCACGCGGCGATCCGGAAGCGGCGTAATCGTGGCCGGCACTGGCTCGTGGCGGTAACGCACGCGCACGTCGGCACGGACCGGTTCGCGTGGGCTATCAAACGCCACCCAGTTCACGCCCGCCGCGGTGAATTCACGGCTCAGCAGTTCTTCCTGCGAGCCAACCACAACCTGGTTCTTTGCCGGATCAATTGAGAGCACGTAAAGCGGACGCTCCGCGGCGATGCCAATGCCGCGGCGTTGGCCAATTGTGTATCGATGGATGCCGGTGTGCGTGCCAATCACTTCCCCAGTTGAATCAACCAGATCGCCTTCGGGCGGTATTCGATCAGCGGCGCCTTCGGCGTCAAGATAGCGATCGATGAAGCCGGCATAGTCGCCATCGGGAACAAAACAAATCTCCTGCGACTCTTGCTTCTCCGCCACTGCCAGACTGTGCCGACGCGCGACGTCGCGCACTTCGGGCTTGGACATTTCGCCGAGCGGAAACAGCGCCCGCGAAAGCTGATCCTGGGTTAGCTCCCAGAGGAAATAGGATTGATCCTTTTGCAGATTGCGTCCGCGCAGCAGTCGGTAGCGACTGGTTGCCGCATCGTATTCAACCCGCGCGTAGTGACCCGTCGCCACTTTCTGGCAACCAAGACTGGCCGCGAGTCGATCAAGCGAGGAAAACTTCAAACGGCTGTTGCAGGAAACACAGGGGATTGGTGTCTCGCCACTGAGATAACTGGTGATGAAAGGCTGGACCACATCGCGCTCGAAATCGCGCTCAAGATTCAAGACATAAAAAGGAAAGCCTACTTCCTCGGCTACCCGCCGCGCATCGTAAACATCATCGAGCGAGCAGCAACGCGAAGGCAGTGGATCGCCGTTCTGATCGACACTGATACCTCGACGCTGGTTCCACAACTGCATCGTGAAGCCGACCAGCTCATGGCCCTGCGCCTTCAGAATTGCCGCGGCCGCGGACGAATCCACGCCGCCACTCATTGCTACCGCAATCTTCATTCGGCTCATAGTTTCAGGTTTCAGGTTCCAAGTTTCAAGTTACGAGGGTTGGTTCATCGAAACGGCCCGGTTCGGCTGAGTGTCCGTTGACTCAAACAGCGCCCGTTTGCTGGTGTTTCTGAGCGAGTGTTAAGATTCCGAATCGTGAACTTGAAACTTTAGACCTGAAACTCAAAGAGGATGCCCGAACGACCTATTGAAGAGTATCGCATCGCTGAAGAGCCGTACTACCTGGCGGTCAATGGCGAGATAGACTTGTTCCAGGCGGCGCATGCGGCGCGATTGCCCGTGATTCTGAAAGGCCCGACCGGCTGCGGCAAGACGCGCTTTGTCGAACACATGGCCTGGCGTCTGGAGCGTCCACTGATAACCGTCGCCTGTCATGAAGATCTTTCGGCGACGGATCTCGTTGGGCGATTTTTGCTCGAAGGCGAAGAAACTGTTTGGCACGATGGCCCGCTGACTTCCGCCGTTCGCAACGGCGCGATTTGCTATCTCGATGAAGTTGTCGAGGCGCGCAAAGACACGGTCGTGATCATTCATCCGTTGACTGATCACCGTCGCCGTCTGCCGATTGAAAAGCGCGGCACTATTCTGGATGCGCCGGCAGATTTCATGCTCGTCGTCTCATACAATCCCGGCTATCAATCGATCCTGAAAGATCTGAAACAATCTACCCGCCAACGCTTTGTCGCGATTGATTTCGACTACCCACCGCCCGAGATGGAGACGGAAATCGTCGCGCATGAAGGCGGTGTGGACGAAGGCACCGCCCGCGATCTGGTTTTGATTGGACAGAAAGTCCGCAACCTGCGCGGCCACGGACTCGAAGAAGGAGTCTCGACGCGCCTGCTGATCTACGCCGCCCAACTCATCGCCCTCGGCATTTCGCCAATCACCGCGGCCGAGACAGCCATGTGCTCGCCCATCACCGACGACCGCGAGCTGCAACGAAGCATTCGCGAAATCGTGACGACCATCATTTAGAATACTTAGCTGCAATGGACATCTTCGACCGCGACAAGGAAACGGACGCGAGCGCCGAGGAGCGGGCAGAGTCGACCGGGAATTCGATCGAACACGAATTGCACGAGCACTTCGGCTCAATTAAGAGCGCAACTGAGCGGCAGTCGATTCTTGAATTGACGCGTGAGCTGGCGCGGCTCCCGTTGGATCAGGCAGCCGCAGCGCTGGAGACGAGCGCGGCGATTGCCGGTGTGTCGCTACGCGCGAGCATCGAGTTTTTGCGCGCTGCGCCGGAAGCTGCGCAGATCTTGGAAGCCGCTGAGTTGCGTTTCTGGGGCGACATGGGCCGGCGCGTCGCGATGGGCGACGGAAAAACTGCCGTTTCCTTTTTCATCGCTGGTGTTAGTGAGCTGAAGGATGTACCGCGCGAGGCACGACCGCTCGTCTTTCAAGTCTGCTCGCGGCAGATGACGCTGTCGAGCACGCACGCAACGGAGACTCTTCGGTGGGCGCCTAACCTTGCCAAGGCAATAAACAATTCTGAAATCTTTGCTTCAGTTTTCGAAATAGCCGCCGAGATCTCGCGACGCTCGGCCAGGCACAGCGCGGATTTCTTAAACGCCACTCCGCAAGTCGCCGCGGCACTGAAAGGACTCAAAGACAACCCCACTGTCATTCGAGAGGCTTTGTCACTGGCTTCCGCGTTTGCCATGCGCGCCGGCGGCATCGCGTCTGATGCCTGGGCAGCGCTGCCGCCAGCCATCGACGGTATTGACGCCGAAGGCACGATCAAATTACTGCAGCGCACCGCTGACTTTCTCGAGCGTGGTGGAGGCGCGGCTTTGCATGTGCTGATCTCCGGCGGCGAAATCATGCGCGCCTTGCCGGAAGCCTTCGACGATTGGATCGGACTCTTGTGGACCATCGCGGAACATGGCAACGCGAGTTTGGTGGCTTTCGTCCGCAGCAGTCCTCGGTTTATTCGCGCGATTTCCGGCGAGGCCGATCGCACTCGCTCCATTGAACTGGCAAAGCGCATGCTTACGCTGGCACGAGAGATTGCCCGGGTTGATGCCGAGGCCGCGCTGGCTTGTTTCCGTTCAAGCGCGCTGGCCCTGCGCACCGTCTCGATTGAGCAATTTGAAGAGTGGGCGCGTCACGGTCTCGCGCTCGATCGTGTTGACGCGCGGGCGCGCCGCAGTTACTTCGCTTTGGAAACCCGTCGCAGTTACGAGACTTTGCACACCGGCGGCAACGGTCTGGCGCTCGAATCGGTCCAGCATCTGCTGCGTCTGTACATCGAAGGTCTAACCGGTCATGAAGTCGAGCGGTCAGATCGAATTCGGCACACACGAGCGCGACACGGTCGGCTTGCGTGCTGCATATTCGGAGATCGCCGATCTTTACAACGCGGACAACGTTGATGCGCGCGATGCTTTTGCGCTCGATGGCTACATCAACGACATGGCCAGGAGCGAAGCGGCTCTCGCGCCGGAGGAGGAAGCGCGCCGCAGGGCGAACGAGCGACGCCAACTCCCTGCCGATAGCGACTATGTTTCGGTGCTGGGACTTTTTCCACATCGTCAACTGGCACGACGCATCTTTACTACGCTCGAGAACGGCCGCATCGATCGGCGACTACGTCATGCCTATCGCGGTCTGACACGCGATCTCGATCAAATTCGCGAATACCTGCGCCGCAGCCGGCCGCGCATCATAGATCTGCCGACCACGCTTGTTCCCTTTGAGTTACTCTTTCAGATCACGCTCTGCGGCGGCGCGCTCGAGGACTCAAGAAATTACTACGGCCAGGTCGTTTCAGAACTGGAAACAATCGTCGCGGATTATTTGAGCGGTCCCGCCGCCACAGTTGCCGACGCGCTGATTGCGACCAGCCGCGTCTATTCGCTCTTCCAATCGTTGGCGCAAGATGATTCTGACCACAGCGAAACGCAGGAACAATCATCAGACGCGGAAAGCGAAGCCGGCCGCGAGATTGCTGGACAAGAGCGTCAAGCACGTATACCGCAGCGACGCGATGCACGCGATCTCTTCAGCGCCTGGAACGATCCAAACGCTGAAGGCGAACCTGATGAGATGGAAGGTTCCGAAGCGTGGATCGAGGCCGAGACTCCCGAACAGATTTTGGAAGAGGGCGAGGTTGCTTTCAACTACGACGAGTGGGATCGCGAGCTTACGGACCATCGCATCGGCTGGTGCCGAGTGATTGAGAAACGTGTGAAGCGCGGCGACCAGGCCTTTGTCGAGCAAACGCGCGAGCGACACAAAGGGGTGATCTCGTCGATTCGTCATCAGTTTCAATTGCTGAAACCCGAAAATCTCACGCGAGTGTTCAACGAGTTGGATGGCGAAGAGTTTGATCTCAATGCCGTGATCGATTACGTGATCGATCGTCGCGCCGACGGGCATCAGTCCGAGCGGCTCTACACCAAGCGTCTGCGACGCCGACGTGATGTTGCGGTTTCGTTCCTGCTGGACCAGTCATCATCCACCGCCCGTACGATCGGGCGTCATCCACTGCAACCGTACACGCATCCCGGTCGGCGCATCATCGAGATCGAAAAGGAAGGGTTGGTGTTGATGAGCGAGGCGCTCGAAGCGGTCGGCGACGTTTATTCAATCAACGGTTTCACTTCCGAAGGCCGGCGCAATGTGAAGTTTTACGTCGTAAAAGATTTTGACGAACAGTATTCCAGCGAAGTGAAGCAGCGCATCGGCGGCATCACTTATCAGAACAACACCCGTTTGGGCGCCGCGATTCGCCACGCCACAGCGCGTCTCGGGAAACAGGACGCTCGGACCCGTCTGCTCATCGTTCTTTCCGACGGGCGCCCGTACGATCACGACTACGGCGACGCCCGTTACGCGCGCGAAGACACCCGCGAAGCTCTGCGACAGGCGAAGAACGAGGGCATCACTCCGTTCTGCATCACCATCGATCGCGAATCCGAAGCCGAGTTGCGCGACCTCTACGGCGAGATTGGCTACACGATCATCGACGACGTGCTCTCACTCCCTGAACGCTTGCCGGGAATCTATCGCAGGCTGACCAGCTAATGGTCGGATAATCAGTGCGGAGTGCGCCATCTTAGTCGCGCCCGACGCCAAGGCGCTTTTGCACGAGTCTTTCGACTTCGAGCGGCACGCCTTCAGCTTTCGCCCTCCGAATAAATGCGCTGTCGATCTTGAAGATGCGCAATTTTACTACGTCTTCGACCGAAAGGTCCGTCAACCCTTCGTTGCGAACTTCAGTGACAAACTCAGGAGTAACTTTGAAAATCCGCATTTTGACGAGGCTCTCAAAGGGTTCTTTATCAAAACCCATTTGACTTACTTGCCTGACGTAATCCGCATCGATCTTGAATATCCGCGCTTTGACCAGGTCCTCCATGTCGAGGTTAGGAAAGCCGGTCGCTTTCATCTCGCGCATGAACTTGGCATCGACCTTGAAGATCGCCGCCTTGAAAAGATCATCGACGTGAAGTTTGCCGAAACCGGCCGAGGACAAGTCATCCGCAAGAGCCGTCGTGACATTCAACGTCGTAGCCGCGAAAAGTCTGTCTTCCTCAGACTGGCGTCCGTCGCGTGCGATTGAGTTCTCTTGGAAGTCAAAGCCCCGGCTTTTCATTGCCGAAACAAAACTCTGATTTCCGGTAAAACGAAACGTGCCTGAGCCGTTGCCGTCTTGAAAACTGCCTTCGCAGTCAATTCTTCCGGCTTCGCGCACGAGGCTGAAGTTGACTGGGCCGCCGCCGAGTACCTGTTCGCGGCTCAAGCCCTGTAACTCGGCAAAGTCATAAGATTGGCCCATCTGATTTCTACCGCCCTTTTCCGTGCGGCGCTCAAAATTCAGATGGAGTTTGCCGGAGCTGTCATTTCTCTCCGCGTCAGTTCCTTTGCTACGAGTGTTTGAAAGCGAGGCCGACCAATCGCCCGTCAGTACGCCCTGGGCGTTGACATTAAGACCCGCGAGCAAAACTATAAAAGCCAAACTAATGACGATGCGCATCCAGATTTTCTTCAACATCGGCGGGTTCTCCTCGAATTGATAGTTTTGCTATTCACACTGGTAACACCGCCCGTCGATATTTGTGGCAGAAATCTTGATAGGAGTTGCGCTCGATTGAAGAGTTTTTGGCCTGGCCATCAAGCCTGAAGTTGAGTACGTGGAACTGCTTACGGTATAGTTTGGAGAGTTGAACTGGGGAGGGGTCGCATAATTGGTAGTGCAGCGGTCTTGAAAACCGCCGCCCGCAAGGGCTTGCAGGTTCGAGTCCTGTCCCCTCCGCCATTTATTTTCAACCTAATGAAAATGTTTAAGCTTCTCGCGGTCCTGTTTTTTGTTCTGCTCGGCGCTGCTGGCGCCGCCGCCCAGGTGCAGTCCTTCGGGGAAGTCTCTTTTGCAGTCCCGGATGGATGGGAATACAGCGCTGAGGCCTCGGGAGATCATGCGACCCTTTCCATCGCTCAGAATGGTCAAGTAATCGCCCTGGCTGTCTTCCGGCCATTGCGTTCCAGCGGAAATCCCGATACCGATTTTCGCGCCGCCTGGGCAAAAGACGTGCGGTCGATGCAGCCGCCCGAACCAATTTACGAGTACAAGAGTCTGGCCGGCTACCAGGGTCGTTACGGCAGCACCAATACTCCCGACAATGCGCACTATGTGTACTTATGCGTATTGGAGGCCG
>WNGL01006252.1_pt1 | contig 25686 bp, 28 predicted proteins | sample 5400591 | NCBI WGS metagenome assembly WNGL01 (sample SAMN13153377, study PRJNA577476) | soil metagenome | isolation source: 80 cm soil or saprolite under Garry oak tree replicate 1 | place: USA:California | collected 2016-06-15 | reverse complement strand
CGACGACTCCGCCCGCCTCGCCGCCACCGTCTGGACCGTCACCGCCACCGCCCAGATGGCCGGGCTGAACGTCCTGACCTACCTCACCGCCTACCTCGACGCCTGCGGCCGCAACAACGGCAAACCCCTGTCAGGCCCCGGCCTCGAACGCTTCCTGCCCTGGAACGCCGGCCATCGGCGTGCCCTCACAGGACTTCCGAGTACGTACGCTCTTTCTGCCGAACAAGAACCATATTCAGTACGTTCCAAAGAGCATAAAAGTTAGGGCGCCGCCGTTGCTCAGAAGGGCTAGTGCGTCGCAGACAAGTGCCAACACGATAAGTGGGAACGTACCGCCTCTGCGAAGATTAATCAGTCCGTCTTCCCTGCGCTTCGCATCCTTGTAGGCCAGGCGGCAGAAAGCAAGACTACCGATCAGCGCTCTGCAAATTCCCACCAAAACCCGACCACGGCCTGGTCGAGAACATCAAGCCTGTGGCAGACGGCGTGCTCACTGTCAAGTGAGACCAATTCTTTGTGTATGATCCTGTTGTTTGGCTCGCGATAATCCGCCCACTCGGCCCACCAAACATGCGCAGGCGGTCTTTCCGGGTGGAACTCAACACGGATCATGACATCTTCAAGGCGTTGATGAGCGACGCGACGAAAGACTGGTTCGACATGACCGCTGTAATGAAAAATAGTGTCGTACATCAAACTTGTAGCCTCACCCCGCTTCAGCGTACGCGGCAGCGCGAGATCAACCGCCCAGATGCTTCCTTGTCGCTGGTATGGCTGGCCCGGGACGCCACCATGCACTCGCTCAACCATTGCCTCGTTGGTGTCATAGCTGTAACGGTGGCTGGAGACCCCATCGACCAGCGCACGGATAGCCTGCACCGTCCGGTGTTTGAGTGGCCGTCCATCGGCATCAATGTAGTGAAACTCATGCAACGACACCGTTTGGTATGTGGGCGTATTGGTCGTTGTTCCATCAAGTCGCGGTAGATCGCCAATAATCACGCGGGCCAGCTCTTGGCCTTCCCACTGGCACCACAAAACCTCGGCATCGCTTGTGTCGATGTGTAGCGCATCGATAAACAGTTGCAGCGTTTGCCGGCTGAGCACTTTACCCGCCAGAGCCCGAGAGACAAGATCCTTTAAAGCTACTGGCAGCACATCGCGGTCTTTTGCCTGGCGCGGGTGGTGCCATAGATGCTGCGCGAGCACTTGGGCTACAGCAGCTTGGCTGACCTCGCCAGCTCGTGTGCGCGTTGCATAGTCGGGCCGTGCCCATCGATCGCGGTAAGGCTCCAGCAACAGTTCGTGCAGGTAGTGGCCAGCCTGCCGGGCATGGTATGACCGGGCCGCACTGCTCATGGCCACCCCCTTTGGTCTGTGCGAGGGAAGTGCGAAGTATCCCATCTAGCATGTACGCCGGGAACCTCGAACGACAGGGGTAGCGAGGCACAACAACGAATCGCAGAGGGGAGGGAGAATGAAAACCACTGAAGTCATGGAACGTAGCGTGGTGTCGGACGATTCATCCGATCGGCCGCTTCTGGCGCGCTGGGCAGTCGCGGGGATGCCCACAGCCAGCACTGACATGCAAAACCCGGACACAAGCACCTACCGTTCGGACACCGAGGACAACGACACCTGATTTAGCGGCGCTCTAGGTGAAGGCTTGCGTCTACGCGCATACTTCATCTAGAGCGCCTTCTGCGTACACGACCAGTTTTGTTGTGACACAGTGTGGCTCGCTCAGCTTAAGGTAGGACGGATGACCGTTGACGTCTTGGTTGTTGGAACATCTATCGATCCCCACATTAGCGCGGTGCTTACGCGTCTACCTCCGGCTGTATCGGTTGTCCGGTTTGATGTCGATCTTTTTCCTAGGTTAAACCAATTATCAATTCAATACGCGAATGACGGGCTCCAGGTATGCCTAGAGCAAGGTGGTCAGGAGTTCGATATCTCTAGGCCACGTGTAGCGTGGTTTCGGCGCCTTGGCAAGGTTGGGATTTCGGACAAGATACCCGACAAGTATCGCCAGTTTTGCATCGGTGAGGCAGAGCAAGCGCTAGAGGGGATGCTTAGTTTGATACAGCCCGGCGTATGGGTTAACGAGTACTGGGCAACGCGTCGGGCAGCGAACAAGCCCTTTCAGTACTCGGTAGCTCGCGCTGTAGGCCTCGCCGCACCGGACACACTGGTTACCAATAGCCCTGATCGCGCCGAACAATGGCTATCAGCGGCTCCGCTTGCTGCCGTCAAGAGCATACATAGCCCGGTAGTTATCCATGGCGAGTCGCTTGGCGAACGTGCATTCGCCTTTACTCATCAACTCACGGCAGAAGACCGGCAGAATCTAGCCGAGGTTGCGACTACCGCTTGTCAATTTCAGCCCTATCTTCACAAGGCGTACGAGCTAAGGGTTACCACTATAGGCGGGCATCATTTCGCGGTAAGGATCGATGCTCCGGAACTGACAGGCAGAGATGACTGGCGTCCGGCAGCCAAAGAGTGTATATATCAATCCTGGGAGCTCCCGTATGAGGTCGCCGCTGGCCTAACGCGCTTGATGGATGCGCTAGGTCTCGGCTATGCGGCCAGCGATTTTATAGTTACCCCAACTGGCGAAACAATCTTCTTGGAATCTAATCCCCATGGAGCTTGGCTGTGGTTAGAAGAAAACTTGCCGGGTCTCGGTATTGCTGACCATTTTGGCCGCTATGTCGAAAGGGTCGTAAACGATAGCCCAAACGAGGCCGGGAATGTTATTCTATCTACATGAAGCGGCATATGCCAGGTAGTAGGAGACTTGAGCGAACGCTACGACGCCTATTTGTAGCAGATCAGCGCGATAGGGTCGGCAGGTCTACACGAGGGGCGCTGGCAGTGGATGACCTTACAGCATGCTCCCTGGCAATGGCCATCCCTCTGAACGGGCTCCCACTTAGCTCAAAAGCCAAGTTCGTTCTTGCTATGATTCTTCACCACTCAGGAAACTCGGCCCAGCTCAAACGTGCACAGGCTTGGGCTGCACATGCAGTTCGTACCGGATACCCGAAGTCCCGCTGGCTTCATGCGGCGATATTTGACCGGCGTCTCATCCTCCAAGGTAAACCGCAACGTTATGGCACCCAATTTCGACGGGATCCTCAGAGCGGAGCGTTGTCGCTCGTCGCCCTTGACGGTTTGTGTAGTGACGCTGAGCGTATTCGTTTAGGGCTTGCACCAGTCGGTGATTACAAAGCCAGCCCCTGTCACCTCGATGAGTCCGGCAACGAAATCTTCCAAACCGAGCGTTAGTCGATCGGCCTGCTTTAGAGCCCCCTCGTGTTGGTCGCCAGGGCTTTTTTGTCGTGGTACTTAGCTCATACTCTTCCGCTGAGACAGTTCATGCCATCCTCAACAACGTAAAGCCACTCTCTGCCACAAGCACTCGAAAGTTTGCCCTCCCTCCCGCAATTCCGTATACTAAGAGCCATAAACAAGGCATTGTTGCATGGCGCAAGATCCAGCCCAACTAGCACGAATTAGGAAGTCAACCATAGCCAGCGGTGTCCCCGAAAAGATCGAGAACGCCGCTGTGCTGCAGCAAGCCGCTAAGCTTGCTGCTTCGATAATCAGAACTTCCAGTCAATCACCACAAGGTTAGGGTTGAACACAAATGACTGGCCGCTGCGCTCATGGAGCCACATCTTGCGCGGCGCGTGCGGGTCTTGCGGCTCGATAGTGATCCGTTCCACGACCAAACCGATGAACATCCGCCGTTGGTGCAAGTCGGCTCTTTGAAATATTTCGTGAATGCCGCCGGTCAGTACCACCGAGAGTGTCCGGCCCCTGGTAAGATTGGTCATCTTAGCCGTTAGGTCTTTTTGCTCTTTTTCGAGCGCTGCTTTCATGCGCAGCATGCTGTTCAGATCGAGGCCGTCGGTGCCCTTGGTCCACGCAGCCTCCAGCTCATACAGCCGCTGTTGAATCTGCTCTTCTTGCTCTAGCAAGCGAGCCAGGTCGTCGTCGCTGTGATTGTTGTCTTTCAAGGCACGGTGCAGTGCCTCGGCAAAAGCAGGGGAGTCGTAGCGGTAAAGCACTTGGTCTTCCACGAACAGTTCAACTGGTTCGGCCATACGGCGCCGACCGCAGCCGATTTTGTTACCCCTGTCGTCGTAGATGCGGCAAACATAGGTGCGGTGCGAGGTGCCATACTCGGTTCGCCTGTGGGCGCTCATCTTGTTGCCACAGCCGCCGCAGTACAGCCAGCCGGTCAGCTCGTTGGACAGCGCGCCTTTGCGGCTGGCTCCCTTCAAACGCTCTTCAGTATTGAGCACGAGTTGAATCTTCCGGTACTTCTCGTCCTCCATGATCGGTGGCATGGCTAGCGGCTTACCGGATTCCGGGTACAAGCGGCCTTTGTATAAGCGCCTGCCAATAAGGTGAGGCAATTGGAGGATGTGTCGAATCTGCGGTTTGGTAAACGGTTTGCCTGTAACCCCGACAATGCCCCGGCGCTTGGATTCCTGGGCGATCGACATCAGCGGCCAGCGGTCAAGGACGAGATCGCCCCACCAGTTAATGACTTCAGCTTCGCTTTCAATTATCTTGGTGCCAACCTCGCCAGTGTTAGTCACCCGAGCAAAGCGGTCTTTGATCGCACCCATCCGGCCATAGGGCCGGAGGCCGCCGCCATGGTACCGGCCTTCTTCAGCACTTTCTCGCTTGTTGCGCGTGACACGTTCCGAGGTTTGACCTGATTCGCGGCTGGCCTTGTTGACTTCATCAATAAAGTCATGCCGGCCAGCGTTGGTCATAAGGTCGAACTTGCGGCCATTGGTTGTTTCCACCACCAGAGAGCCCACTTCGCCTGCCAGCCGGGTAAACGCTCGGCCCTCGTCAAGGTCACGCGTGAGCCGCGATACCTCTGTGACAAGCACATACCACACCCGCCGGGCGCGGATGGCGGCAATCAGGGAGTCGTAACCCTGGCGTTCTTCATCGCTGAACTCCGAAGCCGAGATGCCGTCGTCGGAAAAAATGAGGCTCGGATCGACCGGCCAGCCTTCTTGCGCGAAAAACTCGCGCTCTTCTTTAAGCTGATGCTTAACGCTTCGACTGTACTCATCCCGCTTTGATTTGCGGCCGTATTGAGAACGACCACCGATCGGAAACGGGATACTGCGCGTGACTTTGGTAGCGGTTGCTACGGGCATTACCGGCACTCCTGTTACCTATGTCCGTATTATACGGAATCGGGGTGCCGCATACAACTGCTGCGGTCTCGGTGAACCTGATCCTGTACGGGCTGACCGCTCCGTTCGCCGCCGCGCTGATGGAGCGGTTCGGCATGCGTCGGGTGGTCTCGGTGGCGCTGCTCCTCGTGGCGGCCGGCAGCGGGTTGACCGTCTTCATGCGGGCGAGCTGGCAGCTCGTGCTCTGCTGGGGGGTGCTGGTCGGGCTCGGTACCGGTTCGATGGCGCTGGCCTTCGTGGCGACGGTGACCGGCCGGTGGTTCGTCAAGCACCGCGGCGTGGTGACCGGGGTACTCACCGCGGGTGGTGCCACCGGACAGCTCGCGTTCCTGCCGGTACTCGCCACGCTGACCGACGCGCGCGGGTGGCGGATCGCCGCGCTGACCGTCTGCGGGGCGGCGCTTGCTGTCGTACCCCTCGTGTACTGGTTGTTGCGTGACCATCCCCGTGACGTCGGTACGACAGCCTATGGCGCGACCGAGGCTGACGAGCGCCGCCTTGCTGGTCCGGCCCAAGTGCCGGCCCACGAACCGGAGCCGGTGCGGGGCGGCGGTGCCGCGCGACGGGCCGTCACCGCCCTGCGCGACGCCTCCCGCACCGGTACGTTCTGGTTGCTGGCCGGCGCATTCGCGATCTGCGGGGCGACCACCAACGGGCTGATCGGCACGCACTTCATCCCGGCCGCGCACGACCACGGCATGCCGCAGACCACGGCCGCCAACCTGCTCGCGCTGGTCGGCGCGTTCGACATCGTCGGTACGATCGCGTCCGGCTGGCTCACCGACCGGTACGACTCGCGGCTGCTGCTCGGCGCGTACTACGGCCTGCGCGGGCTGTCCCTGCTCGTGCTGCCCGGCCTGCTGGCCGCCACGTTGCACCCGAACATGCTCGTGTTCGTGCTGTTCTACGGGCTGGACTGGATCGCGACGGTACCCCCGACGATCGCGCTGTGCCGGGAGCGCTTCGGCGACGCCGGGCCGGTCGTGTTCGGCTGGGTGTTCGCGTCGCACCAGGTCGGCGCGGCTCTCGCGGCGGCCGGGGCCGGGTTGGTCCACGACCGGCTGGGCGCCTACGACACGGCGTTCTACGTCGCCGGCCTGCTGGCGCTGGGCGCCGCCGCGCTTTCGGTGGGTATCCGCCGGCCCGAGATCCGGTGGCGGGTAGCTTTCGAGGAATGAAGCGCTACGTCGTCGTCGGGGGTGGGATCGTCGGGCTCGCGGTCGCCCACCGGCTGCTGCTCGACCGTCCGGATGCGACAGTCACCGTGCTGGAGAAGGAGGACCGGGTCGGTACGCACCAGACCGGGCACAACTCCGGCGTGATCCACTCGGGCATCTACTACCGCCCGGGCAGCGACCGGGCCCGGCTGTGCGTCGCCGGTGCGCGCTCGATGGTCGAGTTCTGCCAGAAGCACGGGGTACCCGTCGACGTGTGCGGCAAGCTCATCGTCGCGACGTCCGAGGCGGAGCTGCCCCGGTTGCAGACGCTCGCGGATCGGGCGCAGGCCAACGGCGTACCGGCGCGGATGCTCTCGGTTGCCGAGGCGCGCGAGCGCGAGCCGGAGGTGTCGTGTCTGGCCGCGGAGCCTGTCGGACCGGTCACCAGGCAGCGCTCGCCGGCGGCGCTGCACGTGGAGTCGACGGGGATCACCGACTTCGTAGCGGTCTGCGAGGTTCTCGCCCGGCTCGTCCGCGACAGCGGCGGCGAGATCCGGCTCGGTACCCGGGTGACCGCGCTCGACGGGGGCGCGCGGACCGCCGAGGGCGAGCACCTGCCGGCCGACCTCGTGATCAACTGTGCCGGCCTGTACTCGGACCGGCTCGCCGGGCTGCCGCCCGAGGTCCGGATCGTGCCGTTCCGGGGCGAGTATTTCCACGTCCGCCGGCCGCTCGTGCGCACGCTGGTGTACCCGGTACCCGACCCGGCCCTGCCGTTCCTCGGGGTACACCTGACCCGGGGGATCGACGGGTCGCTGCACGCCGGACCGAACGCGGTGCTGGCTCTGGCGCGCGAGGGCTACTCCTGGCGCCGCTTCAACGCCCGCGACCTCGCCGCCGTCGCTGCATACCCGGGCCTGTGGCGGCTGGCCCGGCGGCACCTGCGTACCGGCGTGGTCGAGGTACGCCGTTCGCTGTCCCGGCGCCGGTTCGCCGCCGACCTGGCCCGGCTGGTACCGGCGATCCAGCCGGCGGACCTCGTCCGGGCGCCGGCCGGGGTACGGGCCCAGGCGATCGGCCGGGACGGTGCGCTGCTCGACGACTTCCTGCTGGTACGCCGACCCGGGCAGGTACACGTCCTCAACGCACCGTCACCAGCCGCGACCAGCTCGCTGGAGATCGCCCGGTGGATCGTCGACGGGCTGCCCACCTGACCCGTTAGGGTGTGGCGGTGCTGGGTCGGCTGTCTGGGATCGCCGCGGGTCTGGTCCTCCTGCTCGCCGCCGGTACCGCCTGCACCGGCCCGGCCGCCGGTGCGCCGCGCGCGCCGATGAGCGCCCACCCGGTACCGTCGCCGACCCGGGAACCCGCCGAGTCCGCCGGCGGCGCCTGCCTGCTGCTCAGCTTCGAGCAGGTGGCCGATGCCATCGGCGTGGACTTCGCGGTGTCCGGGGCGAGCAGCAGCGGCGACACGTACACCTGCGTCCTGCGCCGGGTCGAGGCGCAACTGCCCGACCTGTCCCTGTCGGTCAGCCCCACGCTGGCCGATACCGGCGTGTTCAGCAGCAACGTGGCGCCGAAGGGTTCGGCAACCGTCGGCGACCTCGGCAAGCTCGGCTACAGCCGGTCGCTGCCCGCGTCCGCGACGGGCGCCGGTCCCGGTGCGGAGGTCGGCTGGCTGTCCGGCAACCAGCGCCTGATGGTGCTGCGGTACCGGACCCCGGTGGGTACCCCGTCCGGCGACGCGACCGCGCTGATCCCGAAGCTGGTCGCTCTCGCCAAGAAGATCGACCAGGCCAGCGCCTGACCCGGTGAAGCGGCGCGGTTCAGCGGGCGGCGACGAAGACGCGGGACGCTACCTCTCGCGGCAGCCGGACCCGCTCGCCCGACTGGCCGACGATCACCCCGTCGCGCTCCTGCGCGACGTCGACCGTGGCCCCCGGGTCGACCCCAGCGGCGTGCAGCTGGTGCAGCACGTCGGCGTCGGTCTGCACGCTCTCGCAGATGCGCCGGACGACGACCGCGCCGGACAGCCCGGGGAAGGCCAGGTTGCGTTCGCCGTCCCCACCGGTGTCGGCGGGCACCTCACCGTCGAACTTGTCCAGCCCGGGGATCGGATTGCCGTACGGCGAGCGGGTCGGCCGGCCGAGCAGCTCGTAGACCCTGGCCTCGACCGCCTCGCTCATCACGTGCTCCCAGCGGCAGGCCTCCTCGTGCGCCGCCTCGTATGGCAGCCCGATGACGTTGACCAGCAGCAGCTCGGCCAGCCGGTGCTTGCGCATGACCGAGATCGCGTAGTCGCGACCCGCCTGGGTGAGCTGGAGGTGCCGGTCGCCCTCGACCGTGAGCAGGCCGTCGCGCGCCATCCGGTTGACCGTCTGGCTGACCGTGGGGCCGCTCTGGTGCAGGCGCTCGGTGATCCGGGCACGCAGCGGCATGACCCCTTCCTCCTCGAGTTCGAGGATGGTCCGCAGGTACATCTCGGTGGTGTCGACCAGGTCGTTCACGGGTTCCTTCCTCCCGAGCGTCGATGCTACCCGCCGGGTAGGACACACTTGTCTGGTGACCGAGTCGCTGATCAACGTGCCGGAACTCGCCGCGGCGCTGGCCGGGAGCGAGCCGCCGACCGTCCTGGATGTGCGCTGGCGGCTCGGCGGGCCGCCTGGCCGGGCGGACTACGAGGCCGGGCACATCCCGGGCGCGGCCTTCGTGGACCTCGACACCGACCTGTGCGGCAAGCCCGGCCCGGGCGGCCGGCATCCGCTGCCCGACCCTGAGGTCCTGGAGGAGGCGCTGCGCGCGGTCGGGGTACGCGAGGACCGGGCCGTGGTCGCCTACGACGCCGGGGAGAGCCAGGCCGCGGCTCGGCTCTGGTGGACGCTGCGTTGGGCCGGACATCCGCGGGTACGGGTACTGGACGGCGGACTCGCCGCCTGGCGGGCCGGCAAGCGTCCGGTCGAGCCCGGTACCGTGACCCCGCCGCGCGGCGACTTCACCGTCCGGCCCGGACACCTGCCGGTCCTCGACGCGCCCGGCGCCGCCCGGGTCGCGGGCACCGGCGTCCTGTTCGACGTGCGGGTACCGACCCGGTACCGGGGCGAGGCCGAGCCGGTCGATCCGATCGCCGGGCACATCCCCGGCGCGGTGAACCTGCCGGCCGGCGAACTGATGGGCCCCGACGGGCACCTCCTTCCCGGGCCGCAGCTGCGCGAACGGTTCGCCGCCGCCGGGCTGGTACCGGACCGGCCGGTCGGCGCCTACTGCGGCTCCGGGGTCACCGCCGCCAACACGATCCTGGCGCTCACCGAGGCCGGCATCAGCGAACCCGCGCTCTACGTCGGCTCGTGGAGTCACTGGATCACCGACCGGACCCGCCCCGTGGCCAGATCATGACCGCCGCGGTGGTGTGGACCGAGGACCTGCTGCGGTACGACCTCGGCGACCACCCGCTGGATCCGGTGCGGGTCGAGCTGACCATGGCGCTGGCCCGCGAGCTGGGCGTGCTCAACCGGCCCGGGGTCACCATGGTCACGCCGCAGCCGGCCGACGAGGCGACGCTGTCGCGGGTACACCGGGCGCAGTACATCGCCGCGGTCCGGGCCGGCGGGCCCGGCTACGGCCTGGACACCCCGGACAACCCGGTGTTCCCCCGGATGCACGAGGCGTCGGCGCTCGTGGCCGGTGCGACCGTCGCCGCCGCCGAGGAGGTCTGGTCCGGCCGGGCCGGCCGCGCGGTGAACGTCGCCGGCGGGCTGCACCACGCCATGCCCGACCGGGCCAGCGGTTTCTGCGTCTACAACGACCCGGCCATCGGGATCGCCCGGCTGCTCGACCGGGGCGCCGAGCGGATCGCGTACGTGGACGTCGACGTGCACCACGGCGACGGCGTGCAGGAGGTCTTCTACCACGATCCCCGGGTGCTGACCGTGAGCTTGCACGAGACCCCGCTGGCGCTGTTCCCGGGTACCGGCTTCCCGGACGAGACCGGCGGGCCGGGCGCGGAAGGTACCGCGGTCAATGTGGCGCTGCCCCCCGGCACGGGCGACGCCGGCTGGCTCCGGGCGTTCCACGCGGTGGTGCCGTCGGTGGTGCGCGCGTTCCGGCCGCAGGTGCTGTTCAGCCAGTGCGGCGCCGACGCGCACCGGCTGGACCCGCTGGCCGACCTGCGGCTCACCGTCGACGGGCAGCGGGCCAGCTACCTCGCGATGCGCGACCTCGCCGAGGAGCTGTGCGAGGGCCGCTGGGTGGTGACCGGCGGCGGGGGGTACGCGCTGGTCGAGGCGGTACCGCGGGCCTGGACGCACCTGCTCGCGATCGTCACCGGCGAGCCGCTCGACCCGGCCACCCCGACGCCGGACCGCTGGCAGAACCTGGCCCACCGGCGCCGGCCGACCCGGGACGTGCCGGCCTTGATGACCGATCGCGGGTCGGCCGCCTGGGAGCCGTGGCACCCGAGTGGCTCGGGGGACGGGGTGGACCGCGCCATCCTCGCCACCCGCAAGGCGGTCTTCCCGCTGCACGGGCTCGACCCATACGACCCCCGTGATTGAGCCGCCCGTGACCGAGCCGGCAGACGTTCTTCTCGCAGACGGGTCCACGGTCCGGATCCGGCCGATCATGCCCGAGGACGCGGACGACCTCGTCGACCTGCATTCCCGGCTCTCCGTCCGTACCCGGTACCTGCGCTACTTCTCGCCGTACCCCCGGATTCCCGACCGCGACCTGTACCGCCTCGTCCACGTCGACCACCGCGACCGGGAGGCCCTGATCGTGATCTCCGGCGGTGAGCTGATCGCGGTCGGTCGCTACGACCGGCTCGGCCCCGACGCCGACGACGCCGAGGTGGCGTTCGTGGTGGACGACGCCCACCAGCGTCGGGGGATCGGCTCGGTGTTGCTGGAGCACCTGGCCGAGGCGGCGCGTGCGGCGGGCATCCGCCGGTTCGTCGCCGAGGTGCTCGCCGAGAACGCCGGCATGCAGCGGGTCTTCGTCGACGCCGGATACCGGGTCCAGCGCGAGTACGCCGAGGGCGTGGTGCACCTGACGTTCCCGATCGCGCCGACCGAGGACTCGCTGGCCGTGCAGTACCGCCGCGAGCAGTCCGCCGAGGCGCACTCGATCGCGCGGCTGCTCGCGCCGCGCGCGGTGGCCGTCTACGGCGCGCGCCGCGACGGCAAGGGCATCGGTGCGGCTCTGCTGCGCAACCTGTCCTCGTTCACCGGGCCGGTCCACATCGTGCATGCCGGTTCCCGGCTGCTGGAACCGACCGACCTCGCTTTGATCGCGGTACCCGCGCCGGCGGTCCCCGACGCGGTCAGCGACGCGGCTGCCGCCGGGGTGGCCGGCGTGGTCGTGGTGTCGTCGGGCTTCGCGGAGACCGGGCCGGCCGGGGAGGAGGCGCAGCGGGAGCTGCTGTACGCGGTACGGGCCGCGGGCATCCGGCTGGTCGGTCCGAACTGCCTGGGGATCGCGAACACCGATCCGGCGGTACGGCTCAACGCGACCCTCGCGCCGGACCTGCCGCCGCACGGGCGGGTCGGGTTCTTCAGCCAGTCCGGCGCGCTCGGGGTGGCCCTGCTGGACACGGCGCGCCGGCGCGGGCTGGGCCTGTCCACGTTCGTCTCGGCCGGCAACCGGGCCGACGTGTCGGGCAACGACCTGCTGCAGTACTGGCAGGGCGACCCGGCCACCGACGTCGTCCTGCTGTACCTGGAGACGTTCGGCAACCCGCGCAAGTTCGCCCGGCTGGCCCGCCGGCTGGGTAGGGACAAGCCGATCGTCGCGGTCGCCCCGTCCACGCCCGCGCCACCATTCGGCGGGGTGATCCGGGTGGACACGGTGACCGAGATGTTCGACGTCGCGGTGCTGCTGGCGAGCCAGCCGCTGCCCGGGGGTACCCGGGTCGGGATCGTTACCAACTCCTCCGCGCTGGCCGCGCTCGCTGCCCGCGACTGCGGACCGGCCGGCCTGACCGTCACGGTACGCGCGGACGTCGGGCCGGAGGCGGAGCCCGCCGCGTTCGCCGAGGCGCTGTACGCCTCCGCCGAGGATCCAGAGGTCGACGCGCTGGTCGTGGCGTGCGCGCCGCTGTCCGGGCTGTCGTCGGGCTTCGCCGAGGTACTCACCGAGCCGCTGGGCAAGCCGATGGTGGCCACAGTTCCGGCGGACGAACCGCCGACCGGTGTGCCGTCGTACCCGACGGTCGAGGAGGGGGTACGGGCGCTGGGCCGGGTGGCGGCGTACGCGGCATGGCGCCGTTCGCCGGTCGGGCGGATCCCCGAACTGCCCGTGGTGGACTCGCCGGATCTCCTGGTGGCATACGGCATCGAGGTCGTCGCTTCGGTACCGGTCGCCGACCCGGAGGCGGCCATGGCGGCTGCCTACCGGTTCGGCTTCCCGGTCGTGGTCAAGCTGTCCGAGGGCCGGCCCGACCTCGGCGAGGTACGGCTGGACCTGGCCGACGCCGGGTCGGTCGAGCGGGCGGCGGCGGAGCTGCTCGACACGTTCGGCGACGAGGCGAACGTCGTGGTACAGCCGATGGTGCCGCCCGGGGTGTCCTGCCGGATCGAGGCGGTGGAGGATCCGTCGTTCGGGCCGATGGTCGGCTTCGGCCCCGGTGGGATCGCCGGCGACCTGCTCGGCGACCAGGCCTGGCGGGCGGCGCCGCTCACCGACCGGAACGCCGAGGCGCTGATCCGGGAGCCGAAGCTGTCCCCGCTGCTGTTCGGGTACCAGGGTGCGCCGCCGGTGGACGCCGACGCGCTGCGCGACCTGCTGCTGCGGGTGGGTCTGCTGATCGACGCGCACCCGGAGGTACAGCGGCTGGTGCTGCGGCCGGTCCTGGCCCGACCGGACGGCGTCTCGGTGCTGCATGCTGCCGTCCACTACGGAAAGCCCGGCGCCCGGGCAGACAGCGGTCCCCGCCGTCTGTCGTGACAACGGGGACCGGCTTGGTAACTCAGCAGGCGTAGCTTCGTGGGCCTGCTGAGTCGCTGCGCGAGGCGCTTCGGTGCGCCGTCTTCCCTCGTCGCTTCGCTCCTCAGTCCAGACGGCGCCGCGCCTCGCTTGGCTCAGCAGGCATAGGCCTCCAACCGCTGGGCGCGGGACGGGTGGCGGAGCTTCAGCAGGGTGATCTTCTCGATCTGGCGGATCCGCTCGCGGGACAGCCCGAACTCGCGTCCGACCTCGTCCAGCGTGCGCTGGCGGCCGTCGTCGAGACCGAAGCGCAGCCGGATCACCGCGCGCTCGCGCTGGGACAGGGTGGCCAGGACGATCTCCACCTCCTGGCGCAGCATACCGCTCGACACGCTTTCGGCCGGCTCCTCGCGCGGGTCCACCCGCGCCTGGCCTGGCGGATCCACCAGGTGGCGTAGGTGGAGAACTTGTAGCCCTTGGTGTAGTCGAACTTCTCCACGGCGCGGATGAGGCCGAGGTTGCCTTCCTGGATGAGGTCGAGGAAGGCCATGCCCCGCCCGGTGTACCGTTTCGCGATGCTGACCACCAGCCGCAGGTTCGCCTCCAGCAGGTGGTCCTTGGCGGCGCGCCCCTCGCGGGCCACGGTGAGCAGATCGCCGGCCAGTTCGGCGTCGCGGACCTCGGGCAGTACCTCTTCGGCGTAGAGCCCGGCCTCGATGCGCCTGGCCAGTTCGACCTCCTGCTCGGCCGTGAGCAGCTTCGTCCGACCGATCCCGTTCAGGTATGCCCGGACCAGGTCGGGGGACGCGCCCCGGTCGTCGGTGTCGAGGTCGGCCGACTCGTCGCTGAGGTCGACGGTCTCGATCTGCTCTTCGTCGTCGCTGTTCATCGCGGTGAGCGGCTGGGCCACGGTCACTCGCCTCCCCGTGCTCGAGGTTCCACGCTGTTCGGAATTTGAGCGTCTACCTAGACACGTGAAGTCGGGGTGAGGCGTTCGATGCGTGGCATGAATTTGGGAGCTGGATGGTCCTCATTAGTCCGGATCATCCGCTGCCGGGATCACATTTCCAGCAGGACTGTCCGCGGTCCGACATTGACGCTCTCCACCAGCATCCGGGCGCGGAACCGTCCGGTGGCCACCGTCGCGCCCCGTTCGCGTAGCGCCTGGGCGAACGCCTCGACCAGCGGCTCGGCCACCTCGGCCGGCGCCGCGGCGGCCCAGGTCGGGCGCCGCCCCTTGCGCGCGTCGCCGTACAGAGTGAACTGGCTGACCACGAGCACCGGCGCGCCGACGTCGGCGGCGGACCGCTCGTCGTCGAGGATGCGCAGCCCGTACGCCTTGCGGGCGAGTTCCTTGGCGGTCGCGTCGGTGTCGGAGTGGGTCACCCCGACCAGGACCAGCAGACCCTCGCCGATCGCGCCGACGACGGTACCGTCGACGATCACGCTGGCCCGGCTGACTGTCTGCACAAGCGCTCTCACGGCAGTACGTCCTCGGTGACGTCGTGCGCGGCAGCCAGCACGGTGAGCTGGTCGCGTAGGGACAGGTTGCCGTCGCAGCCGCCGACCAGCGCCAGTACCAGCGGATCCACCTCCTCGGTCCAACGCAGCCCGTGCGGCAGGGCGATCAGCTGCCGGTCCACCGCCCAGCCGTCGGCCCCGATCGTGGCCTCCTGGTGCAGGCGCAGGCCGGCAGCCGTCCGGTACCGGCGACTAAGCAGGTCGCCCCCGCGCAGCGGTCCTGGCGGTCGAACCAGGCCGCCACCTGGTCCCCGAGCGGCTGGTCCACGGCCTGGCGCAGGTCCTCGACCCGGACGACGGGGTCCTCGTGCCCGGAGCGCCGCAGCGTGACCAGCCCGAACCCGACCGCCTCGACCTTGTGCGCGTCGAACCAGTCCAGCCACTCGACGGTCCGCCGGATGTCCCCGCCCTGGGCGGCGTCGGCGAGCCACAGCTCGACGCTCCGCCCACGCCGAGTACATGGTCGGGTGCCGGCGGCCCGCCGGTGAGGTCGGAGACCACCCACCAGTCCTCGCCGTACGGCTCCAGGTCGACCGCCGAGCGCAGCCCCTCCCCGTCTCGCTGGAGCAGCCCGGCGGCTTCGAGGACCTCGACCGTAAGCGCAGCCGCGACCGCCGCCCGCGGCTCGGTCCGCGCGCAGACGAACAGCCGGATCAGGGTCCCGAGCGGGTCGCGGTCCGTGGTGGCCCGCAGCGCCGCGCGGAGGTCGTTGCGGCGCAGGGCCGCGGTCGCCCGCGGGCCGATCCGGTCGGCGATCCCCGCACTCGTGTACCGGCTGGCCCGCATCGCCTCGCGCAGCCGCTCGATCCCGTCAGCGTCCAGGAGAGGCTCGTGGGCCGGCACTTGGGCCGGACCAGCAAGGCGGCGTTCATCGGTCACGCGCTCCATCCTGCCGGGGCCGGTCCGGCTTCCTGGATGCGGGACCTTCTGGCAGGCTACGGGCATGCCCAAGCTGTACCTCGCCACCGAGCCGGCCGCCGACAAGCTGCTCGCGACCGACCCGCCCGCACTGCTCATCGGCATGCTGCTGGACCACTACATTCGCGAATGTGCGTAGGTGCCTGCACCGCCATCTCATGTTTCGCCACAAATTGGTAGAGAATTTATACGATGCGAGTAGTGCTGCGCGAGTGCCGGGAACCGATGTTCCGTCTCGGTTTTCAATTCCCCGAACCATGTCTCGCGTAGCCGTCTGATCGCTTGGGTTACCCATCCGACGGTCTGCTCCGGATCGCACTCAGACCCCTCGGCCATCCTTCGAAAGTCATCTAGGCCGATCGATGAGGGAACTCGCTCCCCATTCAGGCTTAGCGCTAATGGCGTATATCGGTACCGATCGTAGACCGTGAGCGAATGGAAATCATACATAGGCGCCAGGCTTGGCGTCCGTCCATCGTAGTACACTAGCGCCCAGTTCTTTAGGTGTGCATCAGTGTTTCCGACAATGAGCATCGCAGTGAGTCGGCGTACGTAGTCCGCGTATCCGTCCATGCCTGTCAGTTGTCGAATGACAACGGCCAGGCTGTCGTACGTGGCACCTGATTCGCTGTATTTGAAGATCGGAGCAACATCTGCCACTTGGGCAAAGTCTTCGAAATGGACGCGGCCACTTGCCGTTCGGTCGAAGCGTTCAATCAGATAGACCAGCTCGGACGCCTCAACCAGGCCGGGCGGTATACCGCCGACGGCTTTCGCCGGCGCAACCTGTACGGGCGGCACGTAGAAGTCTGACGCCACCAACCAGCGCATCGTCAGATACTCGTTCAATACGAGCTCTCGCAGAGCGCGATCGGGCAGTTTTACAGTCCACCATGCTTTGTTCCCGCTCGCAGGGAAGGTCAGCCTTTCTCCTGGAACGGTGTATTTGAGCTGGACACCGGCCTGAGAATGGCGTATCGGGTGATCAGGGGTGACTCGAGCCGGATCATCAAGGTTTACGTCGTCATCCGGTTCAGACTCGCCTCGGACGGTGACGGCGCCCGGTAGGTATCGGCCGAGCCTGAGAAGCAACGTAAATTCACCAATATTCCCCCCGCCCATTTCGCGAATAATCTGCCGACGTAGCTCACCTTCGGGTAGTAGGTTTGCAAACCAGGCAGGAACTCCCACCCGAACCCTACGAACCGTGCGTGGATCGTCCTCGAAGATTTGCCCTAGAATCTGGTGGCTGGGATTACCAAGCTGATCTTCGTAGGTGAAGGCGGATCCGCCGCGGTCGTACCTCAGTTCGCCGACACGACGGCCATGCAGCTGCACCTCGGCGTCTAGCGTCCTGCTCACTACGCCGCCGACCGGATTGTTTCGGCGATGGATCGACCGTCCCTTGCGCCCCACTCGGCCATACGCTCGACATGCGTCTCGATCATCTTCGCAGAGATTTGGCTGCGGCGTGCGAGGAAGGCGTTAAGATCACCGGACAGCAACAGTTGTTGGCCCTCGGCGTCGACCAGATGGCTCAGGGCAACGTGCGGCCTTGCTCGGACCAATTTCTCGCGAAGCACTCGCCCGGAGCCAGCGCTGCCAACTACTCGGTTGGCGATCGTGTCAGTGCCCGCCACCTGTTTTTCGTTGATGATTGGTCGTAGTGGACTGCCACTGGCCATCAGCAGGGTAATGTCAATAGGCTGTTCTGTAATGAGATCTAATGGCTCAGCTGCCAGTAGCCCGAGGGCGTTTATCTTCGCCATTGCATGGCTAAAATGGATCTTGTCCAGCTCGGCCTTGAACCCATAGTAAGCAGGCACTTGGCGCAGTAATTGGTGCGCTGCATCTAGTGGAGTGGATTGCTCGACCGCGAGCAGCTGATTTCGAACATCGGGTACGCTGATGCCGCCCGCCCGAGTTCCCGCGATTGCGCTTCGCCACACCCATCTTCGGAGTAGCGTTGAGGCTCGCCCGCTCGGCATGCCGTGCAGTCGGACGAACCGGACCAGGATTGGAACCGGATGTGAGTACGGCAGCAACTTGACGTGCGGTATACCGGCATCCGCTCGTAAGAAGGCCACTACCTCCCGAAGCGCGCCCGATACTTCGCGGAAGGTTTCCGCTCGATCATCTGGCGAAGCAAACTCGTCATGGAAGTCTTCTCTGAAAATGTCGCCGCCTCGGAATGCCAGAATGCATCGCAACGCCAGTCTGTCGTCAAGCGTCCCGAAGCCTAGATCAGCGGTTGTCCGTCCGAGACTGTGCAGGTTCAGCGGCTGATCTCCGGCCATTCCGGAGTGTAGAGCATGGAATACTTCTGACTTTGTGAGCGGCTTACCCGTCGTGTTCATCCTGGTAAAGATGTCGAGGAGAGGCTCCTCATCAATTGCGGAGACCACATAGGTTGGAATTTGGTATTCACGGATTGCCTTGGCTGCGTGGTCTGCGAGCGAAATTTGCGACTCTGAGAGCCAATCGGCGTTCGCTCGCATCCACCCGAGAAGAGTCCTCGTGTCCAAGAGAATATTTACGGGAATCCACGACGGTGGAGGTTCCTGGCGTAGACCGCTCGTATGGAATTCGCCACTGTCTAGATCAAGGTGGACGCGAAACCGGCTGTCGGTGGCCGAGCCCCCGGCCACAAGCGCTCCGACGAGGCTCGTGATCCGCTGCTGGCCGTCAACGACCCAGAGTGCAGCCTCAGCGTCGGGTGCGTCGATCTCTAGAGGGCCGACTCGCAGTCGTTGTGCACGCGCTGGCCGTGTCCAAAGGAGGAGGTTTCCTATCGGGAAGCCGCGGAGAAGGCTGTCGAATAGCTTGACAATGTCTCCTGCCTCCCATTTGAAGCCGCGCTGAAACGGAGGGATGCGGATCTGTCCGCTGACAACCTCTCTGACGAGGTCCTCCGGCGTTCGGTACTCGACGCGCGGCCGCGCAAGGCTTGGCATGTCCCCTCCTCTGGGCAGAGACACCTTGAGGGTAGCCGGCAAGCGGGCAAGCGGAAGGCAGCACACCGGCGAGTGGCTCGACCCTGGGGCGTCCAACGGGCACGATGACGGTCATGACGTTCACCCTGCCCATCGACCCTGAGGCCAACGAGCTGCTGTACCGCAGCCCGCTGGCGCTACTCGTTGCGATGCTGCTGGACCAGCAGATCCCGCTGGAGCGCGCCTTCTCCGCCCCGTACGACCTCAAGCAGCGGCTCGGCCACGACCTGGACGCCCGCGACCTGGCCGGCTACGACCTCGAAGCGCTGACCGCCATCTTCGCCCAGCGCCCGGCCCTGCACCGGTTCCCGAAGGCGATGGCCGCCCGGGTACAGGAGCTGTGCCGGCTCATCGTCGAGCGCTACGACGGGGATCCCACCCGGATCTGGACCGAGGCGAAGACCGGCGCGGAGCTTGTCAAGCGGGTCGGTGAGCTGCCGGGGTTCGGCAAGCAGAAGGCGCAGATCTTCGTGGCGTTGCTGGCCAAGCAGTTCGGCGTACGCCCGCGCGGCTGGCGGGAGGCGAGCGGCATCTTCGGCGAGGAGGGCAGCTTCCGATCCGTCGCCGACATCACCGACGCGGATTCGCTGGCCAAGGTACGAAACTACAAGCAGCAGATGAAGGCCGCCGTCAAAGCAGGCGGCTGAGCTACAGCGCCAGGTGGGTCCGCAGCGCATCATCCAGCCGGCCGAGGCTGGCCGGTGGTATCGTGCCGAGCTTGCGGCGTAGCCGACCGTAGTCGACAGACCGTACCTGCTCGGCCCGGACCTTGGAATCGACGGTCAGGCCGCCTTCACCCGACCTGAGGAGCACCTGGAACGGATATACGCGGTCGGTGTTCGACGTGACCGGTACGACTGTGACGACGCCGCGACTGTTGCGTTCCGCGGTCCGGTTGGCCGCGTTGTTGCTGACGATTACGGCTGGCCGGATCTTGTTCGACTCCGAACCCTGGGTCGGGTCCAGATCAACCAGGTAGATGTCACCGCGCTGCATTCGCGATCCCGTCGCCAGTGGTCGCGTCCCATTCGCCGGCCTGGCCGCTGTGGTCCCACTCGTCCCAGGCGCCCGCGTAGGCATCCTCCAATTCGGCCATACGCAGCAGTTCAATGGCATGGTGTACCACGGCAGAGCGGGACGATGAGCCCCGCCTACGGACGTACTCGTCCACGAAGGCCACATCATCCTCGGGAAGGCTTACGCTCAGCTTCATACCCGCCATGCTACCGCCGGGGCAGTTTGTTTGCTACCTATGGTACTACCAGCATGGTTCGCAACCTACCTTCGTCTGCCTGTTACGACCAGCAGATCCCGCTGGAGCGCGCCTTCTCCGCCCCGTACGACCTCAAGCAGCGGCTCGGCCACGACCTGGACGCCCGCGAGCTGGCCGGCTACGACCTCGAAGCGCTGACCGCCATCTTCGCCCAGCGCCCTGCCCTGTAGTCATCATCCGACCCAGCGTCCCGGTCGCTCGTGGGCCGGCCGCCATAGGATGGATGTGACCCCTGCGGAAGGTACCGGGCGTGAAGCGCGATCGCCGGCCCATCCTGATCACCGATGCGCGACGCAGTCCTCAAGCGGAGCTGCGCTACCGGGAGATCCGTTACGTCCTGATGATGTCCATCCGTGCGGTGTGCCTGGTCATCGCGGCGGTACTGGTCAGTGCCCGCGCCCCGCTGCTCTGGCTCTGGTTGCCGCTGTGCTTCTTCGGCATGCTCGTGGTGCCCTGGCTCGCGGTGATCTGGGCCAACGACCGGCTGCCGAAAGAGCGGTTCCGGATCGGTGGTCGGCTGCGCCACCGCGCGCCGGCGGACGAGCCGGCAGCGCTGTCATCCGCCGAGCCGCCCCGCGTGATCGACGCCGACGAGTGACGCTCCGGCCGGTACCGGTCGGGCGCCAGCGCTGGCCACTGCCCGGGCGCCCAAACGGGTACCGCCACGCAGCGCATCCTCGGGCGAGGCACCCGCGCACCACGCCGCCAGGAATCCGGCGGCGAATGCGTCGCCGGCCCCGGTGACGTCGACGACCTCGGCCGGCTCGGCAGGTACCTCGAGGTGCGGATCCGCCCACACGGCTCCGTCGGCGCCCCGCTTGATCACGGTGTACCGGACGTTTCCGGCCAGCGCGATCGGCAGCGCCGCCGCCTCGTCGGCGTTGGCGAAGAGCACGTCCACCCCCCGTACCCAGGCGAGAAAGACGTCCCCACCCATCCGCCGCAGCGGCCCGACCGAGGCCGCGTCGACGCTGGTCGTCAGCCCGCGCTCCCGCGCGGCACGCAACGCGTACCGCCCGGCGGCTCGGGACGCCTCGTCCAGCAGCACGTACCCGGACAGGTGGAGGTGCACGGCCTCGGGCGCCCCGCCCAGCGCCGCATCGACGTCGGCGGAGGACAGCAGCCGGTTGGCCCCGCGGTCGCTGAGCATGCTGCGTTCGCCCGCCCGGGACAGCACCATGACCGTGCCGGTGGCGGCGTCCGGCGCGCGGCGGATCGCGCAGTCCACCCCGCCGAGCGCCAGCTCCTCGATCCGGCCGGCGCCGGGCCCGTCCCCGCCGACCACCGCGACCAGCGTCACCGGTACGCCGATGGACGCCAGCCAGGCCGCGGTGTTGGCGGCCGAGCCGCCGCCGGTGACCTCGATCCGCGCCCCGGTGTCGGTACCCACGGCGAGCGGGTCGGCGTAGATGGCCAGGACGTCGGTCACCACATCGCCCACCACGATGATCCGGCCGGTCATGAGAGAGCCACCGCCAGCGCAGCGGCCAGCGCCGCGTTGCGCAGGATGATCCGCACGTTGACCTCCAGACTGCGGCCCTCGGTGGCCGCGTGGAAGTGGGCCAGCAGGGCGGGTGTGACCGCCTTGCCGCTGACGCCGGCCCGGTGCAGCGCCGCGAGGCCCTCGGCCAGGACCCGGTCGTGCAGCGCCGGGTCGAGCTGCTCGTCCGGCGGCAGGGGGTTCGCCACCACCAGCGCACCCGGGTGTACCCCTTGCGCCCGCTGTGCCGCCAACACCCCGGCCAGCTCCGCGGGGGAGTCCACCGACCAGTCCAGCGGGAAGCCGCTGTCGCTGACGAAGAAGCCGGGGAAGCGCCGGGTACGGTACCCGACGACGGCGACCCCGAGCGTTTCCAGGCGCTCCAGCGTGGCGCCGACGTCGAGGATGGACTTGACCCCGGCGCAGACCACCGCGATCGGGGTACGGGCGAGGGTCACCAGGTCGGCCGACTCGTCGTAGGGCGCATCCCGGTGCACCCCGCCGAGCCCGCCGGTCGCGAAGACCCGGATGCCCACCGCGTGGGCCACCGCAGCGGTACCGGCGACCGTGGTCGCCCCGTCCGCTCCGGCGGCCGCCGCGACCGCCAGGTCCCGGGCGGACAGCTTGGCGACCTTGTCCGACGTGGCCAGCCGGGTCAGCTGGTCGTCGTCGACGCCGACCACGAGCCGCCCGTCGACCATGCCGATCGTCGCCGGTACCGCGCCGTGCCGCCGGACCGTCGCCTCGATCTCGCGGGCGACCCGCAGGTTGTCCGGCCGGGGCAGTCCGTGCGACACGATCGTGGTCTCCAGCGCCACGACCGGGGTACCGCCAGCGCGCGCGGCAGCCACCTCCGCGCCGAGGACGATGCTCACCCGATCACCGTACCCACGATGGCTGGGCTGGACGGGTTCCTACTGGCAGACTGGAGTGTCATGAGCACTCAGACGGTTGAAAGCCCGAGCGTCCGGGAGAAGGAAGCCGACACCGGGCCGGAGCTGTTCCACTATGTCGACAAGGACAAGATGGTGGAAAGCGCCGTCCTGGGTACCTTCGTCGAGGCCCTGTGCGGGGAGAAGTTCCCGGTGACGAGGGTGCCGAAGCCCGGCTCGCCGGTCTGCCCGGCGTGCAAGGAGATCTACGAATCGTTTGGTGATTAGGAGTTGGTGCCCCGCCCCGAGGCGGGCGGCGTCTGGACCGACGAGCGGAGCGAGCGCCAGAGTCACAGGTTAAGCTGAGGACCGCCTTCGAGCCTGCCTGGCCCGGGGGCGTTTCCGCGTTCCGGGAGGGGAGGACCGATGGCGCCGCCGCGGCCGGTTCTGGACGGGTTCCCGCCGCTGCGGGCCTGGCAGCGCCGGGCTCTGGTGGAGTACCTGCGCCGCCGCGACGAGGACTTCCTTGCGGTCGCCACGCCCGGGGCCGGGAAGACCACCTTCGCCCTGCGGATCGCGGCGGAGCTGCTCGCCGACGGTACCGTCGAGGCGCTCGCCGTGGTGACCCCGACCGAGCACTTGAAGAACCAGTGGGCGGCGGCCGCGGGCGCGGTCGGCATCCAGCTCGACGCGGCGTTCCGCAACGCCGACGTGCACTCCGCGGCCGACTTCCACGGCGCGGTACTCACCTACGCCCAGGTCGGCATGGCTCCGCAGGTACACCGCCGCCGTACCCTCACGCGGCGCACCCTGGTCATCCTCGACGAGATCCACCACGCGGGGGACTCCCGGTCCTGGGGCGACGGAGTGAAGGTCGCGTTCGAGCCGGCGGTACGGCGGCTGATGCTCACCGGTACGCCGTTCCGGTCGGATGAGAACCCGATCCCGTTCGTCCGCTACGAGCGGGGCCTGGACGGGCTGCAGCGCTCGCGGGCGGACTCCACCTACCGGTACGGCGATGCGCTGCGCGACGGAGTCGTCCGGCCGGTGATCTTCCTGGCATACTCCGGCGAGACCCGGTGGCGGACCAGCGCCGGCGACGAGCTGGCCGCCCGGCTCGGCGAGCCGATGACCCAGGACCTCATCGCCCAGGCCTGGCGGGCCGCGCTGGATCCGACCGGCGACTGGATGCCGCAGGTACTGCGGGCGGCCGACGCCCGGCTGACCGTGCTGCGCGAGCACGGCATGGCCGACGCCGGCGGGCTGGTCATCGCCACCGACCAGCCGTCGGCGCGCGCCTATGCGAAGCTGATCGGCCAGCTCACCGGGGAGAAGCCGGTCGTCGTGCTCTCCGACGACGCGGGCGCCTCCGGTCGCATCGCCGCGTTCGCCGGGTCGCAGCAGCGGTGGCTCGTCGCGGTACGGATGGTGTCCGAGGGCGTGGACATCCCGCGCCTCGCGGTCGGCGTGTACGCCACCAGCGCCTCGACGCCGCTGTTCTTCGCGCAGGCGATCGGCCGGTTCGTGCGGGTACGGCGCCCGGGCGAGACGGCCAGCGTGTTCGTACCCAGCGTCGCGCACCTGCTGGCGCTGGCCAGCGACATGGAGGTCGAGCGCGACCACGTGCTGGGCGTCAAGGGCCAGGGCGACGGGCTCGACGACGAGCTGCTGGACCGGGCGCAGCGGACCGAACAGGCATCCGACGAGCTGGACAAGCGCGTCGAGCTGCTCTCCGCCACCGCCGAGCTCGATCAGGTGATCTTCGACGGCGCCTCGTTCGGCACCCCGGTCGGCGCGGGTACCCCCGAGGAAGAGGAGTACCTGGGCCTGCCCGGGCTGCTCACCGCGGACCAGGTGGCCACGCTGCTGGCCAAGCGCCAGGCGGACCAGCGGGCGTCGACCAAGCCGTCCGGCCGGACGACAGCGCCTGAGCAGCGGCCCGCCCCGCGTACCGCCGGAGAGCGCCGGATCCTGCTGCGCCGGCAGCTCAATGCGCTCGTCGCCGCACACCACCACCGCACCGCCCTGCCGCACGGGAAGATCCATGCGGAGCTGCGCCGGCTGTGCGGCGGCCCGCCGAGCGCCCAGGCAACGATCGAGCAACTCGAAGAGCGCATCGCGACGATCCAGACGCTCTGACAAACCAGACGCTCTGACAAACCAGACGCTCCGACAAACCAGACGCTCTGACAAACGAGAACGGGCGCCCGAAGGCGCCCGCTCTCGTCGGCTATCGGCTAACTGGCCATCAACTCGGTGCCGCGCCAGTCGAACTCCGGCGACACCGCGACCTGTACCGCGATCTTGACGAGCTTCTCGGCGTACTTGTTGGCGTGATGCCCGCAGAACACGAGCTCACCCCCGCCGGCGATCATCACGCGCAGCTTAGCCGCCGCGCTGCACCGGTCGCAGCGCTCATCGGCGCCCGGAAAAGCCACCGTCTCCGGCGGCGTGAGGGTTGGGGTCATCGCCTCCTCCTCCTGATGGTCACCGATGAAACGCTTACCCAATCTCTCTACCACGTTGAGTCCAACACGGACGGGTGAGACATCGTTCCCGGGGGGTCCAGGGGACCTGTATCACACTGGTACCGACAGTCTGCCTGGTACCCATCCTGTCGCGTCAACGACCATGGGGGGACCAAGATTTCTGACGGCAACCCGACGCTAGTGTGGCGGGGATCCCGGTCCGCCACACAAGCCGTCCGTCAAAGCCCGGCTCAGTCCAGATAGTCCCGCAGGACCTGCGAGCGCGACGGGTGCCGCAGCTTGGACATGGTCTTCGACTCGATCTGCCGGATCCGTTCCCGGGTCACCCCGTACACCTGGCCGATCTCGTCGAGCGTGCGCGGCTGGCCGTCGGTCAGCCCGAAGCGCAGCCGGACCACTCCCGCCTCGCGCTCGGACAGCGTCTGGAGTACCTGCTGGAGCTGGTCCTGCAGGAGCGAGAAGGACACCGCGTCGACGGCGACGACAGCCTCGGAGTCCTCGATGAAGTCGCCGAGCTGGCTGTCCCCCTCGTCGCCGATGGTCTGGTCGAGCGAGATCGGCTCCCGGGCGTACTGCTGGATCTCCAGTACCTTCTCCGGGGTGATGTCCATCTCCTTGGCCAGCTCTTCGGGCGTGGGTTCGCGGCCCAGGTCCTGCAGCAGCTCCCGCTGGATCCGGCCGAGTTTGTTGATCACCTCGACCATGTGTACCGGGATGCGGATGGTGCGGGCCTGGTCGGCCATGGCGCGGGTGATGGCCTGGCGGATCCACCAGGTGGCGTAGGTGGAGAACTTGTAGCCCTTGGTGTAGTCGAACTTCTCCACGGCGCGGATG
>WNGL01007719.1_pt1 | contig 25687 bp, 23 predicted proteins | sample 5400591 | NCBI WGS metagenome assembly WNGL01 (sample SAMN13153377, study PRJNA577476) | soil metagenome | isolation source: 80 cm soil or saprolite under Garry oak tree replicate 1 | place: USA:California | collected 2016-06-15 | reverse complement strand
TGGCGTCTCCGGGTAGACGGCAAGCGCCGCGGCGGCAAGGGCGATGCCATAGGGCACGCCGGCGTCCTTGCCGTGCAGCCGCTGCGCCCATTCGTGCCGCGCCAGCCAAGCCGGCAGCGGCGCCATGCGGAACCAGACCAGCGCCACGCTCAACACTCCGCCGAGCAACGATGCATAGATGAGATAGGGCAAAAGGTGGTCGAAGCCGAGCCACAGGGCCGAGGCCGCCGCGAGCTTGGCATCGCCGCCGCCGATCACGCCGCGGGCGAACAAGCCGAACGCCGCAACCAGCACGACGCAACCGGCGGCCAGATGCGCAAGCACATCCGCCGCGCTCACGCCGCCGATCGCCGCCAGCGCCGCGAAGCCGCCGACGAGGATCAGCGACACCCGGTTGGAGATGGTCATGGTCAGGAGATCGCTCGAGGCGGCGAACGCCATCATCGCGGGAAACAGCGCCAGTCTGAGAGCATCGGCGACCATGATCATGTGGTCGCGAGCGCTTACTTGAACGCGTCCTGGACGAAGGTCGAACTGAGCTTCGAGCCCAGCCCCTGCACGACGGCGATGATTGCGACCGAGATGCCAGCGGCGACGAGGCCATACTCGACGGCGGTCGCACCCGACTCGTCCTGCACGAAGCGCTTCAAGAGATTGATCATTTTTTTGCCTCCACGGTTTACCACTGACGCTCTGGGCTCCGGCGGCCGTTATTGCCCGGCCGATCCAAAACCGGGACGAACGCTAGCCGGACCCACCTTGCAGCGAGGTTAATATCCGTGGCCGAAATCACAGTTATTGGGCCGAAATACAGTGTCGTTAACGATACATTTTTCCAGTTATTCGTTGGTTAACAATGGATTTTTCTCTTATTTCGACTTGTATATCTGTATTGTTAATCGATTAAAGCATGGACGCGTGAAATTTAGTCATAAGATATTCTTTCCAACTCTGGAATAATGCTCTATCCGCCTCCAACAATAAAGGCAGCGCGTTGAAACGCGCCGGCATTTCCGGCCATTTTCGGGTTGGCCCTTTCGCCGTCACATTGCGACAAGCGGCGCGGTCCACGCGTTCGCGCGGAGCGATTGCCGTGGTGCCCTCACGGAATCGGCAGCGCCGTTGTCGCCTTGATCTTCTCCATGGCGAAGCGCGAGGTGACGTTCTTGAGCGGCACCGCCGCGATCAGCCGCTTGTAGAACGAATCGTAGCCCGCGATGTCGGGCACGACCACGCGCAGCATGTAATCGACATCGCCGGCCATGCGGTAAAACTCCATCACCTCGGGCATGGCTCCGACCTCGGCGGCGAATCGGTCGAGCCATTGCTGCGAGTGGTCGCCGGTCTCGATCGAGACGAAGACGGTGACACCGAGCCCGATCTTGTCCTGATCGACCAGTGCGACCCGCCGCTGAATCACCCGATCGGCTTCCAGCCGTTGGATACGCTTCCAACATGGCGTCGAGGACAAGCCCACCAAGCTGCCGATCTCGGCCACCGAATGGGAGGCATCTTGCTGCAGAAGAGCCAGAATCTTGCGGTCGATGGCGTCCATCAGGGCAGACCCTGCAAGGGAAATAAATGTACTCTCGACGAGCGCGGTAGAATGATCTGTTCGCTTCCCGGCGTTTTTGAGGTGTATCTAGAAGACTATTCTCCCGCAACTGAAATTCGTCGACAGCGCGCTGCCCTGCCAGCTTGCGGGGCGCGCCGCCCTTTAGCTTCTCGTCAGCAAGGCGTCGACCTCGGCGCGGCGCGGGGCTGCCATGCTGCCGCCCAGACGCGTGCATTTGAGCCCGGCCGCGGCCGCGGCGAACCGCAGCGCCGCGACCACGTCGCGGCCTTCCGCGAGCGCGAGCGTGAACGCGCCGTGGAACACGTCGCCGGCGCCCAGCGTGTCGATCGCCTCAACCGCAAAGACCGGGCTCCGGCGCAACGTGGCGCCCTCGCGCCAGAGCACGTCCCGCGGGCCCTGGGTGACGGCGAGAAAAGACGATGTCGTGCCGGCAATCCCGGCGAGCGCGGCGCCGAGGTCGTCGAGACCGGTGGTGGCGCGCAGGCACTCGGCGGAAAACACCACATGGGTGGCAATCCGGAACAGCTCGTCGGACGTCTGCGTCGGCCGGTCGGCGTCGAGCACCACGGTGAGGCCGCGTGCGCGCGCCGCCACGCAGATCGGCCGCACGAATTCGGAAAAGCGGTTATCGGCGACGACCGCGTCGGCGCCTGCCACCAGGTCCGCCGCGTCGGCGGGCGTTGCGGCGGCGAGCCGATCATCGCAGTAGGTCACGATCATGCGATCGCCGCGCGCGTCGATGAAGATTGCGGAGAGCGCCGTGGGCACGCCGGCAAGGCGCTGGCAGCCGGTGCAGTCGATCTCCTCGCGCGCGAGCGCGGCCAGCACCCGGTCGCCGTTCGAATCCTCGCCGAGCGGCCCGGCCAGCGCCGCCCGTCCGCCGAGCCGCGCGATCGCGACCGCGGCGTTGGCGGCGCAGCCGCCATTGACGATGAAAAAGCTCTGCGCCTGAGTTTTTGCGTCGGGCTGCGGAAAGCGATCGACCCGGAACACCTCGTCGAGCACGATGATCCCGGCGCACAAGATTGAGCGCGCGGCGCCACCGGCGCTAGCGGAACTCAACCTCTTCCTCCACCCAGGCGCGGATGATGTGATAGGCGATGGCCATCGTCGGCGGCGTGGTCAAGCCGTCGGGATGACACCGCGACACCATGCTCGCAACTTCCTCGCGGTCGAACCAGCGGGCATCGTCGAGCTCCGCGCGATCGATGACGATCTCGCGCGAGAGCGCCTCGGCGTGACAGCCGATCATCAGCGAGGTGGGAAAGGGCCAGGGCTGGGAAGCGAAATAACTCACGCGTCCGCACACGATGCCGGCCTCTTCGCGCGTTTCCCGCCGCACGGCATCTTCGATCGCCTCCCCGGGCTCGACGAACCCGGCGAGGCACGACCACATGCCGGGCTGAAAACGATGCGAGCGGCCGAGCACGCAGCGCTCGCCCGCGACCGCAAGCATGATCACCACCGGATCCGTGCGGGGGAAATGCTGGGCGCGGCAGGACGGGCAGTCGCGCCGCCAACCGGCTTCCACCAGATTGGTCGCGGCCCCGCAATTCGGACAAAAGCGATGGCGCGCATGCCAGTTGAGGAGCGCTTTGCCTTCGGCGAGCGGCGGCAGATGGTCGGCCTCGACCAAGCCGCGTACCGCGATCGAGCGGAGATCGGTCACGACGAACTCGTCGCGTGTCTTGAGCATCTCCGCGGCCGCCCCCTCGAGTGCGACCGCGAATCTCGGCGCGTCCTGGCAGAGGCCGAGAAAAATGAGCTCCGCCGTGCGGCCAAGTGCGCGCGCTTCTGCCAATGTGAACAGCGGATCGGCAAGAGCGGTGGCCTTTTTGAGGACCACCAATTCGCCAGCAACCACATAGGTACGCGCGCGCGGATCGTTCTCCAGCGCCGCGAGCGCGGCCGCATCCGCGCGCCGCTCGGCCGCGCGCTCGATCGAGCTTGCGGCATAGCCGAGACGCGGCTTGGGGCCGAGATCGGGGCGGGGCGACATGGCACGGCTCCGGCGGGCCATCGACGCTGGCCCGTCGGTGCTGTGCCATGTGGAAGGTTCACAAAGCAAGCGCATCCGCAACGCTCAAAACATTGCGCTGCGCTCGACCGCGCGAGGTGGCATATAACGGCGTGGTGCCGCGCGAGGCCCGGAGGCGGACAAGCCCCAGGAGACCGCTCATGCACGCGAGTGTGGACAATGCATCGCAAAATCCGACGCCGTTCGTCGACCAGCGTCCGGATGGCCCAGGCGTTTCCAAGATCGATCCGTCCGATCCCGCCGCGCCCATGTACCGGCTCCTGGCCAAGATGCGCTCACCGGTGACCTTGCGCGACCTGATGATTCATCCGGTCCGCACCGGTTATATCGGCCAGGAGCAGCCAATCGCAGCGACGGAACTGCCGAAGAGCGCCGCCGAGCTCTACCCCGATATCAGCGTGTGCGAGGTCGCCGTTCCTTCGCCGGCTGGCCGCATCCGCTGCCAGGTCTTCAGTCCACCGGCGTCGAGCAAGGGGGGCGGCGCGCGCCCGATGATGCTCTACCTTCATGGCGGCGGTTTCACCCTCGGCCAATCGGAGGACACCGCCTACATCACGAGCCGGATCGCGGCGGAAAACGCGATGGTAGTCGTGAGCACCAATTACCGTCTCGCGCCGGAGTGGCCGTTTCCGGCGTGCCTCGATGATTGCCTCGCGGTATTGCAGTGGATGCAGAAAAACGGCGCCACGCTCGGCGGGGACGGGACGCGAATTGCTGTGGGAGGCGATTCCGCGGGCGGTAATCTCGCCGCTGCGCTCGTGATCAAGGTGCGCGATGAAGGCGTCTCGCCGCCGCAAGCCGCGGTGCTGCTCGCCCCGATCACGGATTTCTTCTTCGAACAGCACGACTCGTTCGAGCGCCTCGCGCCGCTCGGCATCGTCTATGATACCGCCTTCATCGGGTTCATCCGCGGCGCTTATCTCGTCCATGGTAAGAACTGGGCGCACCCGCACGCCAGCCCGGCGCGGACCGACCTGCGCAACTATCCTCCTACGTTCATTGCCACTGGCACGGCCGACCCGCTTGTCGATGACAACCGCGCCTTCGCGCAGAAACTGCGCGCGGCAGGGGGCGGAAAGGTCGAGCACTTCATTCGCGAAGGCATGCCGCACGGCTTCTATTTCTTTCCCGGGATATTCGAGCAAGGCGACGAGGCCTTCGCGGCCATCGCGATGTTCCTCAAGCGGGCAGGCGCAGCTTGACGGTGCCCGAGGCAGAACCGGCGGTGGACCGCGGTTGGCGGCCGCTTGCATTCTCGTTGCGTTCCGCCGATATAGAGGCGGGAGGTTGGCGGTGGACGAGCCACTCGCCAACCGGGTCAGGTCCGGAAGGAAGCAGCCCTAACGAGCGCGGTTCGGGTCGCTCGTCAGCCTCCCACCCTTCCCTCATGCGAAGCGCGAAGACCCGTGTTGCGGCGGCGGACCGGATGGCATTATGAGCGACGCCACGCATCAGTCCGAGCCGACTCTCGTCCTCGGCGATCAGTCGTCGAGCGATTCGTCCTACCGCGTGCTCGCACGCAAGTATCGCCCCGCGACCTTCGACGATCTGATCGGCCAAGATGCGATGGTGCGCACCGTCTCGAATGCATTCGAGACTGCTCGCATTCCGCAAGCCTGGATCTTGACCGGCGTGCGCGGCGTCGGCAAGACCACAACGGCACGCATTCTCGCCCGCGCGCTCAACTACGAACTGCCCGACGGCTCCATCGCCGCGCCGTCCATCAAAATGCCGGTGATCGGCGTGCATTGCAAAGCGATCATGGAGAGCAGGCACATCGACGTCATCGAGATGGATGCCGCCTCTCACAACAGCGTCGACGACGTGCGCCAGATCAACGACGCCATTCGCTATGCCCCGGTCAGCGCGCGCTACAAGGTCTATATTCTCGACGAAGTTCACATGCTCTCCACGCAGGCCTTCAACGCCCTGCTCAAGACGCTGGAAGAGCCGCCGCCGCACGCCAAGTTCATCTTCGCTACGACGGAAATTCGCAAAGTCCCGATCACCATTCTCTCGCGCTGCCAGCGCTTCGATCTGCGTCGCGTCGACGCCGGTCTGCTGGTGAAGCATCTTGAAGCGATCGCGAGCCGGGAGGCCATCGCGGTCGAGCCCGAGGCGTTTGCGCTGATCGCGCGCGCAGCCGAGGGCTCGGTGCGCGACGCGCTGTCGCTCTTGGATCAAGCCATCGCACACGCGGCCGGACCTGTGCGCGCCGAGGACGTGCGGCAGATGCTGGGGCTTGCCGACCGCGCGCGGGTGATCGACCTGTTCGAGGCGCTGATGCGCGGCGATGTCGCTTCGGCGCTCACCGAGTTGCGCGCGCAATACGACACCGGTGCCGACCCTGCGGTAGTGCTGACCGATCTCGCCGAGTTCACCCATTTCGTCACCCGCGTGAAGGTCGTGCCCGCGGTTGCAGATGATCCGGCGCTGATCGAGGTCGAGCGCGCGCGCGGACGCGCCTTTGCCGAAAAGCTCTCCATGCGCGTGCTCTCGCGCACCTGGCAGATGTTGCTCAAAGGCATTGCCGAGGTTGCCGCGGCGGGGCGCCCACTCGCGGCGGCGGAAATGGTGCTGGTGCGCATCGCCTATGCCGCCGATCTACCGACGCCCGACGAAGTGATCCGCTTGCTCGACGAGAACGGGACCGCTCCCCGCGCGCGCCCCCCGACGCCCTCGCATGCGACGGTCGCCTCCGCGCCGCGCTTCGAGGCGCCGCGGGTGGAGACCTCGCGCGGCGCGCCACGCGCAGCCCTTGCGCCGTCGAACGAACCGATCGCGCGTCTACCCGAGGCGCAGCCGAGCGCGCCGCCACTCGTCGTCGCGCGGTTCGAGGATTTGATCGTCCTTGCCGCGCAGAAGCGCGACCTCGGCGTCAAGCTTGCGCTCGAGCGCGACGTGCGGCTGGTACGCTGCGAGGACGGTCGTCTCGAGATCGGACTGGAGCGAAGCGCCGCGAAGACGCTGGTCAACGATCTCGCGCGCAAATTCTCGCAGTGGACCAATCGGCGCTGGATGGTGGTGGTATCGGCCGAAGAGGGTCAGCCGACGGTCAGAGCGCAGAACGACGCGCGGCAGGCCGAGCTCAAGACCGGCCTGCGCGCGGACCCGCTGGTCCAGGCCGTGCTGTCGCGCTTTCCCGGTGCCGAGATCGTGGACGTGCGAAAAGGCGCCGCGGTCTTGCCCCAGGGGCTGCCGCCGGGCGGTTCCGAGGATGCGGCGCCGGAGCTTTCACCCGATGACGACGGCTCGGCGTTCGGCGCGCAATTTCCGAATAGCGAGCGGTCGGACGAGGTGGACGACGATCTGTGAGCGACAACTTACGCCGCCCGCGCGGCGCAGGAGACATGGGCGATGGCGGATTTCCTGGGACTGATGAAGCAGGCCGCTGAACTCAAATCCAAGATGGAGGCGATGCAGGCCGAGCTCGACCAGATCGAGGTCGAGGGCACGTCGGGCGGAGGCCTCGTCACCGTCAAACTCTCCGGCAAGGGCGAGATGAAAGGCGTCAAGATCGACGACACGCTCATGCAGCCGTCGGAGAAGGAGATCCTCGAGGATCTCATCGTCGCCGCCCATGCCGACGCGCGGCGCAAGGCCGAGACGCTGTTGCAGGAAAAGATGCAAAACGTCGCTGGCGGCCTGCCGCTGCCGCCCGGGATGAAATTGTTTTGAGTACGTCTGACCGCTGGCAGATCCGGCGGAACAGCGTCGGATGGAGGCCAGCCGTGGAAAAAGACGTCGATGTGCAAGCTTTGTCGGCCGCGATCGCGGGATTTTTGGCGTGTCACGTCCTGACCTGCCGTTTCCTGGTGCAGGAAGGAGTGGTCGAGAAAGATCGCTTCACGGCCTATCTCGAGACCGCGATGGCGGAAATGGCTCCCGGCATCGAAGACAAGCGCACCTTGTTCAGCTTGCGTCAGTTGATTACGGCGCTGCGCGCGCCGCCGGCGTCGACCGCCGTGCAGTAGCCCGTCGCAGCCGCCGTCGCTCATGCCCACTGCCGCCGCCGGCCCCGAGATCGAGCGTCTGATCGCCCTGCTCGCCCGCCTGCCGGGTCTCGGCCCCCGCTCGGCGCGGCGCGCGGCGCTGTTTCTCATCAAGAAGCGCGAGCAAATCATGGCGCCGCTCGCCGCGGCGATGCAAACCGCGCTCGAAAAAATCGAGGTCTGCCGGGTCTGCGGCAATATCGACACCCAGAATCCCTGCACGGTGTGCACCGATACGCGGCGCGATCCCGCCATCATCGTCGCGGTCGCCGACGTCGCCGACCTCTGGGCGCTCGAACGCGCGCACGCGGTCAATGCCCGCTATCACGTGCTGGGCGGTACGCTCTCGCCCCTCGACGGCATCGGCCCGCAGGATCTTTCGATCGATGCGCTCGTGTCGCGCGCCCACGATCCGGCGGTGACCGAGGTGATCCTTGCGCTCAACGCCACGGTCGACGGCCAGACCACGGCGCACTACATCACCGACCTGCTACACGACGCCAATGTGAAGGTGACACGGCTTGCCCACGGCGTGCCGGTCGGCGGCGAGCTCGATTATCTCGACGAGGGCACGCTCGCGGCGGCGATCCGGCAACGCACGACGTTCTAATCGTCCATCACGATGCGCGTTGGCTTGGCAAGGCCGGTGAAATGCCCGCGCCGCTGGAGCCAAACGAGCAGCAACAGGCTCGGCAGGGCGGTCAGCGCGCTGATGATGAAGAACAGCGGCCAGCCCGTGTGCTCGGCGATGAAACCTGCGCCGGCCGACAGATAGGTGCGCCCGACAGCGGCGAGCGCGGTGAGCAAGGCGTATTGCGTCGCCGTGTGCAGCGGATTGTTGCACAGCGCCGAAAGGTAAGCGACGAAGATCACGGTCCCGATCGCGCCGGTAAAGTTCTCCACGATGATCGTCAGCGTCAATGCCCACAGGTTGACGCCGACGAAGGCCTGCCAGGTGAAGATCAAGTTCGAAGCCATCTGCAGAAACGCGCCGATCCAGAGGCTCGTAACCAGCGGATAGGCGCGCGCGAGCGCTCCACCGGCAAACCCGCCGATCAGGGTCGCCGCGAGCCCGACGCCCTTGACGATGGCGGCATAGTCATTGCGCGAGAAACCGAGATCGATCACGAACGGCGCGGTCATTGCGCCGGCGAATGCATCGCAAAGCTTGTAGAGCACGACGAAGACGAGCACGACGATCGCCATGTCGCGGGTGAGGAAGTCGGCAAAGCTCGCATACGCCGCCTTGGCCACGCGCACGAGCGGATTCTCCCGCGCATGCTCGGCGTGCTCGGTCGTGGCGACGACCGATTTCTCGGGCTCGCGGGCGATGAACGAAGTGGCGATGCCGATGACGACCAGCGCCGCCATCACCAGGTAGCCTGCGGTCCAGGCCGCGTCTTTGGCGAAACCAAGGCCGTCTTCAAATCCGCTCACCAAAAACAGCGTGCCCGCGGTGGAGGCCAGCATGCCGATCCGGTAGGCCGCGACATACGCTGCCATGCCGGCGGCCTGCTGGCTTTCGGGGAGGCTTTCGATCCGGAAGGCGTCGATGACGATATCCTGCGTGGCGGAGGCGGTGGCGACGAAGAGTGCGGCCCCAAACACCACGTACCATGGCGCCTGCGCGGGATCGGAGAAGGCGAGCAGCACGATCGAAACGATCAGCAGAAGCTGCGAGAACAAGAGCCAACCGCGCCGTCGTCCAAACAGCGCCGAAAGCACCGGCGCGTCGAGCGTGTCGACGACCGGCGCCCACAGAAACTTGATGGTGTAGGGCGTGCCGACCAGCGCGAACAAGCCGATGACGCCGAGATCGACGCCCACTTCCCGCATCCACACCAGGAGCGTGGAACTCGACAGCGCCAGCGGCAGCCCGGCGGAGAAGCCGAGGAAGAGCACGATCAGCACGCGCGGCTTGAGATAGACCGCGAGGGTGTCGGCGAAGCTCGGGCGAGCGGTCGCGGTATCGGGCGTGACGGTCATGGGGGCCGCTATCTTCGAATTGGCGTGCAGACACAAGCCTTGCCGCGCGATTGCGGCAAAAGTGATGGCAAGCAGCCTGCTGATTATTCGCCGGCCTGCAGCCGGCGCGGCAGCGGGGCGGGGATGACGACCGGATCGGCAGCGGGGCCGTCCTCGCCATCGAACTCGACCTCCTGGATGCGCGCTCCCCGCTTTTCGATCTTTTCCGCCGAAATGAGAATTTGCCGCACGTCTTCGTTGGCTTGGCCGAAATGCTGCTGCAGCTTCAGCACCCGCTCGTGCAGGCGTTTGAGGTCGTCCATGAGATGGCCGACCTCGGCATGAATTTGGTCGGCGGCCTCGCGCATGCGCGCATCTTTTTGAATCTGCTGAATGACCTGGATGGCGAGCATCAGCAGCGATGGTGAGACGATGACGACCTTGGAGCGGAACGCCTTTTGCACGATGTCGTCGAAGCCGTCATGCAATTCGGCGAAGATGGATTCGGAGGGCACGAACATCAGCGCCAGGTCCTGCGTCTCGCCCGGAATTAGATATTTGTCCGCAATGTCGCCGACGTGCCTTGCAAGATCTTGGCGCAGCCGCGCAGCAGCCTGCTTGCGCTCGTCCTCGCTCTTGGCTTCGCGCAAGGCGGTGACGGCCTCGAGCGGGAACTTGGCGTCGATCGTCAGCGGGCGCCGGTCGGGCAGGAAGACCGCGCAATCGGGCCGGCATTTGTTCGAGAGCGTGAACTGGAATTCGTAGCAGTCCTTCGGCAGCCCATCCTGCACGATGAGCTCCATGCGCCCCTGGCCGAAGGCGCCGCGCTGCTGTTTGTTGGCGAGCACGCTTTGCAGCGAGGTTACCTGCGAGGCCAAGTCGGTGATGTTTCTCTGCGCGTTGTCGATGACGGCGAGCCGCTCGTTGAGTCTTTGCAGGCTTTCGACCGTATGCTGGCGCGTCGTGGTCATGGACTGGTTGAGATGATGCGTCACCGAATCGAGCCGCTCATTGACGGCGCGGTGAAGCTCGGCCTGGCGGCCGGCGAGCATGTCGCGCATCGCCTCGACGCGCACGGCAGTCTCGGCCTGCAGCCGCGCGAGCTCGCGCAATTGCTTGTCGGCGTCCTGCGCATCGCGCCGGCGCAACGCCCGCAGCGCGATCACGACGAGCACGGCCAGGGTCGCAAGCCCCGCAAGGACGATCGCGCCGACGAGAGGGAGGAGATTATCGGCCATCCGGTCCACCCTACATCGATTCGGCGCATAAGAACAAAATGTGAACAATAAATCAATGCCGATGGCAAACCGGGCCGCAGCAGGCGACGCCTCGTGCGGGGGCTCGCGCCGCCGACACGCCGCTTGTGCGCATTGACCGAGTTTCAGCGACCGCTTACATCGCGACCATGGCGTTGCGCGACATTCTCATCCTGCCGGACAAGCGGTTGCGGCAGGTGTCCGACCCGGTGAAGAAGATCGACGCCGGCATCCGCAAGCTCATCGAGGATATGTTCGAGACCATGTACGACGCGCCCGGGATCGGGCTCGCCGCCATCCAGGTCGGGACGCCCAAGCGGATCATCACGATGGATCTCGCAAAAAAGGAGGAGCCGAAGAACCCGCAGGTCTTCATCAATCCGGAAATTCTTTGGACCTCGGAGGAAAAGGCGACTTACGAGGAAGGGTGCCTGTCGATCCCGGAATATTATAGCGACGTCGAACGTCCGGCGCAGGTGAGGGTGAAATATCTCGATCGCGAGGGAGAGCCGCGCGAGATCGAGGCCAACGGGCTTTTCGCTACCTGCCTGCAGCACGAAATCGATCACTTGAACGGCATTTTGTTCATCGATCACCTGTCCAAGCTCAAGCGCGACCGCGTGCTCAAGAAATTCACCAAGGCGGCAAGGCGGGCAGCCGAGTAGTTCGCAGCTGCCGACTTTCGTCATGGCTGTGCTTGGTACCGCAAGTCGCGGTTTACCCGACTTGCGGCGCTTCAAGATGCTAGTCGCGGTTTACCCGACTTGCGGCGCTTCAAGATGTGGGACTCGGGGCAAGCCCGAGTTCCAATTCGCGACGGGTTTGTGAAATGTCGCTGCGCATTGTGTTCATGGGCACGCCGGACTTCGCCGTCCCGACGCTGGTCGAGATCGTCGGCCGCGGTCACGAGGTCGTCGCCGTCTACACGCGTGCGCCCAAGCCGGGCGGCCGGCGCGGCCTCGATCTCACGCCGAGCCCGATCGAACGCGAGGCGCGCCGTTTCGCCCTGCCGGTGTTCACACCCGGGACGCTGCGCACGACGGACGCGGTCGGCAGCGCGCGTGCCCGCGGCGCGGATGTGGCGGTCGTCGTTGCCTATGGGCTAATACTGCCCAAGCCGATCCTCGAAGCCTGTCCGTTGGGCGCGTTCAATCTGCATGCCTCGCTTCTGCCGCGCTGGCGCGGCGCCGCGCCGATCCATCGCGCGATCATGACGGGGGATGCGGAAACCGGCGTGATGGTGATGAAAATGGAGGAGGGGCTGGACGCCGGCCCGATTGCGATGGCGGAGCGCGTGCCGATCACCTTCGACGCCACTGCCGGCGATTTGCACGATCGGCTCGCCCGCCTCGGCGCCGACCTCATGGTGCGCGCCCTGGGCGCACTCGAGCGCGGCACGCTCACGCTCACGCCGCAGCCGCAGTCCGGCGTCACCTACGCGCACAAAATCGCAAAAGACGAAACTCGAATCGCCTGGGAACGGCCGTGGCAAGAGGTGCATAACCACATCCGCGGCTTGTCGCCGGTTCCAGGCGCCTGGTTCGAGATCGCGGGTGAAGGCGTGCGCATCAAGGCGCTGCGCACGACCAAGGGCGAAGGCGCCGGCGCGCCCGGCACCGTGCTCGACGACGAGCTCACGGTGGCTTGCGGGGAGGGCGCGGTGCGCATCCTCGAATTGCAGCGCGCGGGCCGCCAGGCAATGAAGGCGCACGAATTCCTGCGCGGCACGACCGTTGCCGCCAGGCCGTTCGTGGGCTGGCAGATCCAGGACAACGGTCCCTCGGTGCAAGGCGTGCTGGCGGCTGCGGTCGAGGCATTCTGCGGAGAGCGGGTGAGCGTGCAAGGGGCGGGGCGCACCGACGCCGGCGTGCACGCGCTCGGGCAGGTCGGCCATCTGGATTTCACCAAGGAGTGGGATGAAGACACGGTGCGCGACGCCTTGAACGCGCATTTGCGCCCGCATCCTGTTGCCGTGATCGCAGCCGAGCGGGTGGACGATTCGTTCGATGCCCGCTTCTCCGCCATCCGGCGCCATTATCTCTATCGCATCATCAACCGCCGCGCCGATCTCACCTTCGAACGCGGCCTTGCCTGGCGCATCGCCAAGCGGCTCGATATCTCGGCCATGCAGGCGGCGGCGCAACGTCTCGTCGGCCGGCATGATTTCACCACCTTCCGCAATGTCGAATGTCAGGCGAAATCGCCGGTGAAGACGCTCGATCAGCTCGACGTGCATCGGCGCGCGGACGACGTTCAAGTCATGGCTTCGGCGCGCTCGTTCTTGCACTCGCAGGTGCGCTCGATGGTTGGCGCGCTCGCGCTCGTAGGCGAGGGCAAGTGGACGGCCGATGATGTTTCGGTTGCGCTCGCGAAGCGTGACCGCGCCGCCTGCGCTCCGGTTGCGCCGCCCGACGGGCTCTATCTGATCAAGGTCGACTATGCGTGAGCGCCGTGCTCGCCGAGATCGCGCGTCACGCCGTTGAGCAGAGGCGGCCGCTGCCCGCGCACGCGTCGGCGCCGGCGGCGTCTCACGCGAAATAGCGGTCGAGAACCTTGCGATAGACCGCCGTCAGCGTCGCGAGATCGGCGACCGCGGTGCGCTCGTCAACCTGATGCATGGTCTGCCCGACCAGGCCGAATTCGAGCACCGGGCAATAGTCCTTGATGAAGCGCGCGTCCGACGTCCCGCCAGTGGTCGAGAGCTTCGGCTCCTTCGCGGTCACGTCCTTGATCGCCGCGGACACGAGATCGACGAACGGACCCGGGTTGGTCACGAACGAGTCGGCATTCGACGGCTCCCACTCGATGTGCCAGCGGATGCGGCCGGCCGCCGCATCGGCGGCGCGTTTCTCGATCAACATCTTGAGCGACGTCTGGCTGTGGCAATCATTGAAGCGGATGTTGAAGCGTGCGCGCGCCTCGCCCGGGATGAGATTGACGACGGCGTTGCCGATATCGATCGAGGTGAATTCTAGGTTCGAAGCGTCGAACTGCGCGCTGCCATGGTCGAGCGGCGCCGCCATTAGCGCGCTCATCAGGGTGACCAGCCCGCGCACGGGATTGTCGGCGCGTTCGGGATAGGCGACGTGGCCCTGCTTGCCGGTGACGACGAGGGTGCCGTTGAGCGAGCCGCGCCGGCCGATCTTGATGGTGTCGCCGATCATCGCCGCATTGCTCGGTTCGCCGAGGATGCAATGGTCGAAGGTCTCGCCGCGTTCGGCCGCCCACTTGATGAGCTTCACCGTGCCGTTCACCGCGATGCCTTCCTCGTCTCCGGTGATCAGGAACGAGATCGACCCGTTCGGCCTGCCCCCGCGCGCGGCGAGATGATCGAGCGTGGCGGCGAGCGCGCAGGCGATCGCCCCCTTCATGTCGACCGCGCCGCGGCCGTAGAGCGTGCCGTCGGCGATCTCGCCGGCGAACGGCGGATGGGTCCATTTCGCCTGCTCGCCCGGCGGCACCACGTCGGTGTGACCTGCGAACGCGAGGTGCGGGCTTGCCTTCCCAATGCGGGCATAAAGGTTTTCCACCGGCGCCGTGCCGGGCTCGGCGAAGGTGACGCGATGGACCTCGAAGCCTGCCGCTTTCAGCACGCCTTCGATCAGGCCGAGCGCGCCGCCTTCCGCTGGCGTCACCGACGGGCAGCGTACGAGATCGCGGGCGAGCGCGGTGGGATCGGCGATCGGCGGGCTCATCGTCGCGGCTACGCGCCGAGCTGCGCAGCGAGGAGATTGTTTTGGTTTCTCACCCAGCCTGGAATCAGGAATGCGTCGACGAGAACCCAAACGACCGTGATCAACATCCCAATTATAGTGAGCGTCAGAATGAGTTGAGCCACCGCGACGCCTGTGCGTTTTAGATAGAAATTGTGGCCCCCTAACAGCCCTAAGAAAAACCAAAGTATGTAGGCGACCAACGCGGTCTTCTTGTTGGCTTCGAACAGCATCATCGCGCGTATGTCGCTCGACAGGCCGCCCTGCTGCTGAATTGTCTGCCTGGTGCCTGGGGGAAGTTCGGCTTGCATGATCCTCTCCTGGAAGCGACCAATTGGGATTATGTGATGGGGCGGCGGTCGGCTCAATCCCGCAACAATTCGTTGATCGACGTTTTCGCGCGCGTCGTCTCGTCGACGCGTTTGACGATGACCGCGCAATAGAGGTTTGGGCCGGGTTCACCTTTTTTTGTCGCCTTGCCCGGCAACGAGCCCGGAACGACGACCGAATAGGCCGGTACCTCGCCGCGGAATATTTCCCCGGTCTCGCGATCGACGATCCGGGTCGAGGCGCCGATGAAAACCCCCATGGAAAGAACCGAGCCCTCGCGAACGATCACGCCTTCGGCAACCTCCGAGCGCGCGCCGACGAAGCAATTGTCTTCCAGGATGACCGGTCCCGCCTGCAGCGGCTCGAGCACACCGCCGATGCCGGCGCCGCCGGAGATATGACAGTTCTTACCGATTTGCGCGCAAGAGCCGACCGTGGCCCAGGTGTCGACCATGGTGCCGGAATCCACATAGGCGCCGAGATTGACGAAGCTCGGCATCAGCACCACACCGGGAGCGATATAGGCCGAGCGTCGCACCACGCAGTTCGGCACCGCCCGCAAGCCCGCTTCTCGGAAGCGTGCGTCGTCCCAGCCGTCGAATTTCGACGCAACTTTGTCCCACCACACCGCTTTGCCGGGCCCGCCGGAAATCACGCTCATGTCGTTGAGGCGGAACGACAGCAGCACCGCCTTTTTGAGCCACTGGTTGACCCGCCAATCGCCGTTGGTGCCTCGCTCGGCGACGCGCGCAACGCCGCGGTCGAGCAGATCGAGCGCGGCCTCGACGGCCTCGCGCACCGCGCCCTTGCTCGAGGGCCCGATGCGGTCGCGCCGCTCGAAGGCGTCGTCGATGGTCTTGGCAAGCTCGGCATGCGACATGTGGCTAAAACCTTGGCGAAATGCTCAAACCGCGTGCTGCGTTGTCGAGAATAGGGCAGGGGGAGTCAAGCACGTCGCGCCCCGTCATACCGGTGCCAGTTTCGCCGCGTGGGCGGCTCGCGGCGACCGATGAGTTCCTCTTCAACGGCTGCGGCCGACCTGTTCTAGAAATCCGACGAGATCGTCGGTCACGTGATCGACGTGCGGCGCGTCGCGCCCTTCGAGTTCCCAGTCTTCGCGAAACACCTCGCGGGTATGTTCGGGCACCACCAGCACGGTGGTCATGCCAAGGGCATGCGGCACCGCGAGGTTGCGCGCCAGGTCCTCGAACATCGCGGCCTTTTCGGCGTCGATATCGTGGAGCTTGAGAAAGCGGTCATAGGTTTGGGGCGCAGGCTTGGGCTCAAGCTCGGCGGCGACGATGTCGAACACGTCATCGAAGTGGCGGTCGAGCTTTAGCCGCGCCAGCACCGCATCGGCGTGTCGGCGCGTGCCGTTGGTCAAGATCAGCTTACGCCCCGGCAGACGCTCGATCGCCGCTCCCAGCGCTGCGTTCGGCGTGAGCGGCGAATGGTCGATCTGATGCACGAAGTCGAGGAAGTCGTCGGGCTTCATGCCGTGCACGGTCATCAGGCCGCGCATCGAGGTGCCGTAGCGCTTGTAGTAATCCTTCTGCAGACGGAACGCCTCCTCCTGCGTGATCTTGAGGTAGCCTGCAATGTAGTGGCGAATGCGCTCGTCCACCTGCTGCCAGAGGTTGACGTGATGTGGATAGAGCGTGTTGTCGAGGTCGAACACCCAGGTTTCCACGTGACCGAAGGCGCGCGGCGTGGGACGGGCTGAGGAATTCATGACGCGGCGGCTTGGTCGCTGATCACGTTCCTGAGTGGCCGGTCGAACGCCAGGATGACGGCGCTGGCAATCAGGGCGATGCCGGCGATCATCAGGAAGAACGTCGTCTTGTCCATGCTGCTCCAGAAGCTGCCGAGCCAGCCGGCGATAAGATTGCCGGTGAAACTCGTCGCCAGCCATAGTCCCATCAGCATCGAGACCATGCGCGCCGGTGCGACCTTCGACACCAGCGAGAGTCCGATCGGCGACAGGTAGAGCTCGCCGAGGGTGATGACGACGAAATATGCAAGCAGCCACAGCCAGCTCGCTTCGTCGCCTGCCGCCTGCCAGGCGGCGGCGACCATGATCAGGTTGGCCAGCGTCACGCCGAAGCAGCCGATCGACATCTTGGTGACGGTCGAGGGCTCCCTGCCGCGCCTGGCCTGCCACGCCCATAGCGCAATGATGAAGGGCGTGAAGACGAAGATCAGGAACGGGTTGAAGGCCTGGAACCAGGTGATCGGGATTTCGCCGTGCCAGAGGATGAGATTGATCGTGCGGTCGGTATAATCGTCGGCCCACAGCACAATGGTGTTGCCTTGCTGCTCGTAGGTTGCCCAGAACAAGGTCGTCGGCACGAACAGCGCGATCAGCGCCAGGATGCCGCGCCGTTCGTTGCGATCGAGCGGCTTGTGCTCGATCCCTGCAGCCATGGCCTTGTGCAATTCGTCCGGCGGCAGGGTGGGCATGGCATAGAGATAGATTGCGAGCGCGATCGTCATCCCGACGCCGGCGGCGGTGAAGCCGTAATGCCAGCCCAGTTCTTCGCCGAGCGTCCCGCAAACGAGGGGCGCGAGAAACGCGCCGAGATTGATGCCGACATAGAAGATCGAATAGGCGCGATCGCGGCGCGGGTCGCCGGGCGCATAGAGTCCGCCCACCTGCGCCGACATATTCGGCTTGAACGCTCCATTGCCCAGAATGACCATGGTCAAGGCGATGAGGAACAGCGGCTCGAAAGCCATCATGAAATGGCCGATCGCCATCATCGCCGCGCCGAGGAGGATCGTGCGATGCTGGCCGAGCACGCGGTCGGCGAGCATGCCGCCGAACACCGGCGTGAGGTAGACGAGCCCGGTATAGAGCCCATAGACGTGCGAAGAGAAGGGCTGCACGCCGAGCGGCCCCGACATCGATTCGAACAGGTATCTGAGCGCGCCGAGCCCGATCACGTTGTCGGCATGCCCGGGCAGCAACAGCAGCTTCACCATGTAGAGGACGAGCAGGGCGCGCATTCCGTAATAGGAGAAGCGCTCCCACATCTCGGTCGCGAACAGGAAGGTCAGTCCGCGCGGGTGGCCGAAGAGGTCGTTCGCGGCTTCGGTCGTGTGACGACGTTGCTCGGCAGTTGAAAAGGCCATGATGCGACGCTGCTGCCGTTCCTGAGCCATTGCCGGCTTGACGCGGCCAGTCAAAGCTTCTCCGCCGGCGGGCTTGCTACCGCGGCGGAAGCGCGCGACCCTAGAACGCGTCTCGCGTCGGCGTCAAACCGCGCAGTCGGGGAGCAGCCGGCGACCGCGGTCGTGGTCGCGGGCGCAGGGCGGCGTTTCGTACACTTGACGCTGCCCGCGATCTGCGAAAAACGCTGGGGGCGAGAAATAACAGCGGAGGAATGCCCATGACCGGGTTCAAGCGCGCCGTGCTGGGGGTCGGATTAGCGGCGTTGGTTGTGATCGCCGCGCAGTCGGCAAGAGCACAAGGCGATGCCGCGGCGAACTTTCCCAACAGACCAATCCGCTTGATCGTCGGTTTCGCGGCCGGCGGCGGCAACGATCTTTTCGCGCGCCTCGTCGGGCAGAAGCTGTCGGACAACATCGGACAACCCGTGATTATCGAGAACAAGCCTGGTGCCGGCGGCCGAATCGCGGTCGAGTACGTCAAGAACCAGCCCGCGGATGGATACACGATCATGGTGGCCGCGAGCGGCCAGATGGCAATCGCGGCGGCGATCTATCCCAAATTGTCCTATCATCCGACCCGCGACTTCCTGCCGCTGACCATGATCGCGTCGTTTCCGCTGATCCTCGCCGGCCCGGCCAACGACACGATCAAGTCGGTCAAAGACCTCGTCGCCTACGGCAAGGCCAATCCCGACAAGTCCAATTACGCCACCTCCTCGCCGGCCTTCACCATCACCACCGAGCTGTTCAAGCTGAAGACCGGAATGCCGGGCGTGGCGGTGCCCTACAAGAGCAGCAACGAAATGATGCTCAGCGTCGCCGGTGGGAACACGCTGTTCTCCATCGCCGACGGCCCGCCCACGATGCCGCTGGTGCAGGGCGGCAAGATCCGCGCCCTCGCAGTGACGGGATCGGAGCGCTCCTCGGAACTCCCGGACGTGCCGAGCATGGCGGAGGCAGGCTATCCGGAGGTGAATATCGGCCTCTGGAGCGGCGTATTCGTCTCGGCCAGCACGCCGCCTGCGATCGCGCACAAGCTCGATACGGAGTTGCGGCGCGCGCTGGCCGATGGCGGGGTGCGCGAGAAGCTCAAGGCGATGGCGGTCAACCCCGGCGGCGGTCCCGGCGAGGAGTTCCGCAAGAAAATCGATGGCGACATCAAGGTCTTTGCCGACGTCGTCAAGGCCGCCAATCTGAAATTCGAGGAGTAGGATTCGCTCCCTCGCGGCCGCAGCGAACGCACGCCATGCGACGGAAGTCGAAGATCGATGCTGCGAAAAAAGGCTTTCGTCGGCGGCAGCCTGTGCTAGGACGGGCGCAGGGGCGATGCCTGTCCTGGAGAGGGCATCGTGCAGCTCATCTTCTACTACGTCGGCTTCATGGCGCTCGGCGATGTCGCCGACTATCTCATCGGGCTCCTGGTCGAGCGCGTTTGGCCGCAGGCGAGCCTGCTGATCTTTTTGGCGCTCTACTTTGTCTTCCTGTGGATCGCTTGGCTGCTGGCGGTGAAGATGACCGAGCCAAAAGCCAGCAAACAAGGCGCAAGCTGATATTCGCTATCTTCCTTGCCGAAAAACGCGTGCCGCTTTGCTGCGGTGCACCCCAAGCGCATTCCACGGCTTTCGCCGCTGAATTCGATCGCCGATGGTGCAAGCGTGCGCGCGCCCGCACCTGTGCAAAGCGGGGATGAATATCTTGCCGCGGTGGAACGGTCTCCAGACTTGCGTTAAGTTTTGGACTGCTCGGGTGACCACGCGGGCGAAGAGTAGAGCACGGAGTGCAAGCTCTGCCGCGCCGCCCCACGATGCGCCTCCGACATGTGGCGCCCGAGCGCCAAATCTTTGTCGACAAAGTCGCACGCGGCGCCGGTTTAAAAACTGGCGCGGCGTGCGCTCGCGCTACACGTCGAGCATCTCCTCGTCCGCGAACTCCGCCCGCTCCTGGATGAACTCGAAGCGCGCTTCCGGCTTGTTGCCCATCAGGCGCTCGACCGAGCTGTCGGTTTTCTTGCGTTCGTCATCGACCACCACGACGCGCAACAACGTGCGCTTCTTCGGGTCCATGGTGGTCTCCTTGAGCTGATTAGCCATCATCTCGCCGAGCCCCTTGAAGCGGCCGATCTCGACCTTGGCGTTGGCGTGGAATTCCTTTTTCAGCAGCTCATCCTTGTGCTTGTCGTCGCGTGCGTAAAAATTCTTGCCCCCATGGCTCAAGCGGTAGAGCGGTGGCACCGCGAGATAGAGGTGGCCGTTATCGATCAGCTTCGGCGTCTGCCGGTAAAAGAAGGTGATCAACAGCGAGGCGATATGGGCGCCGTCGACGTCGGCGTCCGTCATCACGATCACCTTCTCGTAGCGTAGATCCTCGTCGCGATAGTGCGCGCCGGTCCCGCAGCCGAGCGCTTGCATCAGGTCGGCGAGTTGCTGGTTCTGGGCAAGCTTGTCCTTGCCGGCGGATGCGACGTTGAGGATCTTGCCGCGCAACGGCAGCACCGCCTGCGAGGCGCGATCCCGCGCTTGTTTCGCCGAGCCGCCGGCCGAATCGCCCTCGACGATGAATATCTCGGCGCCCTGGGCGGCGGTATTGGTGCAGTCGGCGAGCTTGCCGGGAAGGCGCAGCTTGCGCACCGCGGTCTTGCGCGCGTTCTCCTTCTCTTGGCGGCGGCGGATGCGCTCCTCCGCGCGTTCGATCACGAAGTCGAGGAGCTTGTTGGCCTGCGTGGGATTGGCGGCGAGCCAGTGGTCGAATGGGTCCCTGATGGCGTTCTCGACGATGCGCGTCGCTTCGCCGGTTGCGAGCCGATCTTTGGTCTGGCCCTGAAATTCGGGCTCGCGGATGAACACCGAGACCATGCAGGCGGCGCCGTTCATCACGTCGTCGCCAGTCACCGCTCCCGCGCGCTTGCCTTGGCCCACGCGCTCGGCATGGTCCTTGATGCCCTTCAAGAGCGCGCCACGCAGACCCGATTCGTGCGTGCCGCCGTCTGGCGTCGGGATCGTGTTGCAATAGGAGGAGAGGAATCCGTCGCTGTCGGCGGTCCATGCGACCGCCCATTGCGCCGCGCCGTGGACGCCGATCTTGCCCGCGCTGCCGGTGAAGATGTCCGGGTGGACCAGGGCGGCGCCGTTGATGGCCGCGGACAAATACTCCTTGAGCCCGTCGGCGAAATGGAAGGTGGCTTCCTCCGGCACATCCTCCACCCCACGCAGGAGCTCCTTGGCGCAGGACCAGCGGATCTCCACGCCGCCGAACAAATAGGCCTTGGAGCGCGCCATCTTGAAGACGCGTTCCGGCTTGAAATGCGCCTTCGCGCCGAAGATGTCGGGATCAGGCCGGAAGCGTACCTTGGTTCCGCGCCGGTTGGGGACGCGGCCGAGCTTTGCCAGCTTGCCTTTCGGCTTGCCGCGCTCGAACACCATGCGGTGTAGCGTCTGCTCGCGCGCGACCTCGACCTCCATGCGCTCGGACAGCGCGTTGGCGACGGAGACGCCGACGCCATGCAGGCCGCCCGACGTCCCATACACCTTCGAGTCGAACTTTCCCCCCGCGTGCAACGTGCACATGATCACTTCGAGCGCGGATTTGTTCTTGAACTTCGGGTGCGGATCGACGGGAATGCCGCGCCCGTTGTCGGTCACGCTGACGAAGCCGTCGGCCTCCATCTCGACCTCGATGAAGCTCGCGTGCCCGGCGAGCGCCTCGTCCATGGAATTGTCGATCACCTCCGCGAAAAGGTGGTGCAGCGCCTTTTCGTCGGTGCCGCCGATATACATGCCCGGACGCCGTCGCACCGGCTCGAGGCCTTCGAGCACCTCGATGTCGCGGGCGGTGTAGCGGGTCTCGGCTGCGCTCGTGGGCCTGCCAGCGCGCGCTGCCTTGCTGGAGACGCGGCGCGGAGCGGCCTCGGGCAAATCCGAGAACAGGTCCTTGCCCGAATTTTGGGCGGGAGTGTTGGCTGCTGCTTTAGCCATTTTGGCCATGCGTCTCATGACTGGCGAGGGGCAAACGAATCAACTGTGACTATGCCACGGCCGTGGCCGCAGCGTGACACCGGCATTCAGCCCCAGCGCGACCGCGCAGCTTCATATGGTCGAACCTTACCATCAATTCAACTTGATGCCGTCGGATGGCCGTTGACTCGCCAGATATTCGCCCGATCCTCTTGCCAAAACTTTACCGAAGCCGAGAGGAGGTCGCCATGTTCTATTTCAACCGCCTGCTGAACGCGCTGTCATCCCGCGCCGGCAGCACCGCCCAATTCCAGCGGATGCTCGAGTGGAAGCTGTTGCGCGGCAGTCACGAATTTCCAGGACCGGACGGCGGGACCTGCGTCAACGAGGCGGCGATCGTCGCCGCCGGCTATCCTTATCGCGCGATCTACCGCGCCAAGGATTTGCCGGCCTCCTTCTCGCGTCCGATCGCGCTGTTTGCGCTGTGCCTCAACGACACTCTCGACGACGAATTGCGCCAAGAGCTGCTGATGCCGTTCGTCACGCGTCTTGCCGGGTCCGCAGATACGCCCAAGATCGAGATGATGCGGGCGGAGCTCATGTTCAAGCGGACCGCGGCCGAAGTTCTGGCGCCAGCGCTCGCGCGGTCAGGTTACCCCGAAATCGCGGAACGATGTCGGTCGCTTCGCACGCCCACCGAGCTAGTGGCAATCGCGCGATGCCTGCGCAGCTGCGATACTTCCGCGCTCCACCGGCCGCTCGCCTCCGCTCTCGAACACGCGGCCGATGCCGGCCGACACTGGCTGTCGGGTTTGCCGAGCGAGGTTGTGTTCTGCACATTCTCCGCGATACGGGAAATCGCCTCGCTCGAAGGCGATCGTGCCGTCGAAACGGTCTATCGACGAGCAGCCGCGATCCTCGACGCGGCAATCGACGTCGGAAAGCAGGCGGACGCCACCGGCAGGGATGTGGTCGCGAAACGGATGGCTGCAGCCAAGCGGACATCGTCCACGGCGGCGCATCGGGGAGAGGCACTCGCAGCCTGAACATGAGGATAGCGCCGCAGGCGGTCTGGTCTTGTCGAGCAAGCCGCGCTAGACCCGGGCTGGTAACCGGGCCGCCTCCCACATGTTCGAGAGCCTCGAAGCTCACGCCCAACAAGTGGTGGAGTTTGTGCGTGTCCACGAGGCGTGGGCGGCGCCCGTTGTTTTTGCGCTCGCCTTCGGCGAATCGCTTGCATTCATTTCCTTGCTCGTCCCGGCCTGGGCGGCGCTGGTTGGGATCGGCGTTCTGATCAGCTCCGGCAATCTCAATTTCTGGCCGGTTTGGGTTGCGGGTTCGATCGGAGCCGCGCTCGGTGACTGGCTCTCCTACTGGATCGGCGTAAAGCTTGGACCACCAGTCGCGCACATGTGGCCGCTGTCGCGCCATCCCGAACTGCTGCCGAAAGGCGAAGCGTTCGTGAAGCGCTGGGGCGTGCTTGCGATCTTCGTCGGCCGTTTCTTCGGACCATTGCGCGCCTCGGTCCCGCTGGTCGCCGGCATTTTCCGGATGCCCTCGTGGCAATTCCAGACCGCGAACTTCAGCTCGGCGTTCGTTTGGGCTGCGGTGCTGCTCACCTTGGGCGACGTGGTGAGCAAGGTTCTCAGGTGGGTCTGGAGGTAGTCGAACGATCAGGCCTCAGGCATCAGGGGTCACACAGGGTTGCGCTGCTCCCGACCCCTGCCCCTGATCACGGACCCCGTCATTCGTTGAGCTTACGAAGCACCGCGCCGACGATGTTGCAATAATCGTCGGTCCACACCCATTGGCTTGGATCAGGCGCCTTGAGCGCCCAATCCCGCGCCTGCGCGAGGGCGCCGAAGTCCTCCTCGCTGCGCGCAACCGCCACCACCGTGGCGACGAATTTGTACGGATTGGCCGCCTCGTCGAGGTCGGAACTGTCGCTGACGCGCGCGATCAGGCCATTCGCCGCGGCGATGCCGGCGACCACCGAGGCGAGCTCGAGGTGCCGGTTCGACACGTGCATGACCACCATGCCGTGAGTGCTGAGCTTCTTGAGGTAGATCGCCATGGCTTTCGCGTCGGAGGAGAAGGCGTCGACGATGATGAGGTCGTAGGCGCCGTCGGGCGCTTCGGCGAGCGTCAGCCGCGCATCGCCGAGGATGATCGGCACGTCCGGCCGACACACCCACAGAAAGCTGAACAGATATGGGTCGCGAGCAATGCGGATAACGGCGGGGTCGATCTCGTAATAGTGCACGGTATCGTCCGGCGCGGCGCGGCAGGCCAGCGAGCCTGCGCCGAGCCCTATCACCGCAAAGCGGATCGGCGGGTCGACGCGCGCCCGCACCGCCGCGAAAGTCTCCGAGATGGCGGAACCGTCCCAGTAATAAAGCAGCAGCTCTGGCGGATCGATCGCGGCCAGTCGACCATCGGCTTCGCGGATGCGCTGGCCGCCGTGCAGCGTGGTCCCGTGCTGGAGGAGACGGAAATGGCCGTCCGCGGTCTCCGTGATCTTGGCGACGCCGAAGAAACTGCGCACGGACACCGCACCGGCTTGCTCGACGATGCTGTGGTTCACCAGAAGGATGAAGGCGATGACCGCGGCGAACGGCAATGGCGCACGCCAGAACAGCACGCTCGCGGCCAAGAACGCGCCCACGGTCCAGTTGAAGGCGGTCTCGCCGAGCACGATCGGGTATAGCGCGCAGACGATGAGGACGAGCACCGCGGCCGCAAGGCCGCCGAAGAGGAGGTAGCGCCGACGGCGGTCGTCCGGCAAGGCGAGGCCCGGCCGGCACAGCACCGCTAGCGCAATCAGGATCGGGTATTCCGCCACCCAGTCGAACACATGGGGCGCGATCAATCCGGCCGCGATGCCGCCGATCACGCCGCCCGTCGATATCCAGAGATAGAAGGCAGTGAGGTATCTGGGCGCTGGCCGCGTGCGCGCCAGCTCGCCATGGCACATCAACGCGTTGACGAAGAAAACCGAGAGGTGCACGGCAAGCAGCCCGACGATGGTCTTGACCGGATCGAAGATGATCACGGCAACGAGCGCAATGATGAACGCCGGTTGCACGGCAACCGCGAGCCAGTGCGGGACGATCGGCCGGCGCGCAAACACGATGACGAAGGTCAAGAGATAGAGCGCAAGCGGAAGGACCCAAAGGAGCGGCACCGCCGCCACATCGGTCGAAATGTGCGCCGTCACCGCGACGAGGAGGCCGGCGGGCACCGCCGCGAGCGCGACCCAGAAGCCGGCATCCTTCCAGGTCGGAGGCGTATCCGCGGCGCCGCCGGCACGCGCATCTTCGTCCGGCGCGCGCCATCGCAGCGCCCCGCAGGCGGCGAGCAGCGCAATGAGGAAGCAAAAGCCGATCGACCACGACCATGCTTGATCGCCCAATCGCACGAAGGGCTCGATCACGATCGGATAGGACACGAGCGCGAGGAAGCTTCCAACATTGCTGGCGGCATAGAGGAAGTACGGGTCTTTGGCGGCAGGGTGATCTGTGCGCGCGAACCAGGCCTGCAACAACGGACTGTTGGCGGCGAGCGCAAAAAACGGCAGGCCGATCGAGGCCGTGAACAATCCGATCAGCCAGAGCGCGTGCGCGGCCGCTGGCGGGCGGTCCCAGCCGGCGGCGATCGACAGCGGCAGCGCGAACGCAGCGGCGATCATCACCGCCA
>WNGL01005348.1_pt1 | contig 25701 bp, 8 predicted proteins | sample 5400591 | NCBI WGS metagenome assembly WNGL01 (sample SAMN13153377, study PRJNA577476) | soil metagenome | isolation source: 80 cm soil or saprolite under Garry oak tree replicate 1 | place: USA:California | collected 2016-06-15 | reverse complement strand
GAACATGGTTTCCTCGTCTTGCGCACACGTAACCCTGTTGCGCTCATCCGTCGCTTGCCACAACAAGAACTCAGTGCATTCCCCATGCCCTTTCAGCCTCCGCTTCGCATCCTGCTCGTCACTGCCCGACCTGAAAATGCAGGCTTCGTGGATCCACGAAGTATTGCCCGCGAGCTGCTTGATGCAGTACAGGGACAGCTGGATGCAGAAACTATCGCAGTGGAGTTTCTGCGCCCCTCAACTCTCCGTGCGCTTCGTGAACGCCTCAGTGACACGAAGCGTCCTCCCATCCATATCTTGCATTTTGATGGACATGGAGCGTTCGGCGTGGAGAGCGATGGAGAAGAGCAACAATATCCCAGTAACAGAAAACAGGGTATGCTCGCCTTTGAGGATGAGGATGGCAAACTTGATCTCGTAGCGGCCAAGCGTGTCGCCCAGGTATTGCAAGACAGTGGAGTGAAGCTGGCCGTGCTGACAGCCTGCCAGAGTGCAAAAAGTAATGAGGAGGATGCCTTTAGCAGCGTGGCAGCACAGTTGATCCGCAGTGGCATCGATGCCGTAACGGCTATGAGCACAAGCATGCTTACTGCGACTGCAACGCGTTATGTTGAATCCTATTACCGTTCCCTGGCAAGTAACATCCCAGTGCCATTAGCGCAAGAGCGAGCACGGCAGGCACTTCATGACGATCCCCGCCGAGATGTACATTATCGCCACAAGGACGATGAGGGGACACTGGTGATGTTGCAGGATTGGTGGGTGCCTCACTACTACCAACAACGTCCTGTCGTGTTGCAGAAACAGTCTACGCGAAAACGCAAAAAAACACCAGTGCGTTCAACTTCGCAACGACTCGGCCCGGGGATGCCTCCTCAACCCCGCCATGGCTTTAGCGGACGAGCGCACGAGTTGTTACAAATCGAGCGCCATCTCTTACAAGGAAAAATTGTGGTGATTCATGGCTTTGGAGGCGTTGGCAAAACAGCACTTGCTCGTGAGGCAGCCGATTGGCTGACACGCACAAATATGTATGAGGACGCATGCTTTGTCTCCTTCGAGCACGGTGGCGACGCAGCAATGCTGCTGAGTGTGCTCGGTACCTTCCTGGACGTCTACGATGGGCACTACGATCCCACTGACACGAAGGCCGCATTAGCAAAGTTGATACCTGCCCTCAAAGAGAAACGTGTGCTGGTGATTTCTGACAATATGGAAAGCATCCTCCCTGCGGGAGTGGCTCCCCTAGAGGCGGGCATACGCAGTGAGTTATGGAATGTCTTGCTCGCGCTTGCAAACGCTGGCGCAGGCATGCTCCTGACCAGCCGTGATGCCACTTTTGGTGATGCGCAACTGGCACCAGGAATTCGTGTAGCGTATCTTGCCCTCCGTGGTCTGCACCCTGAAGATGCCTATGCTCTCGCCAGCCGTCTCCTGGCTGACCTAGGAATTAATCGCGTTCACATCCCTTATGAGGAGCTACGTATTCTGCTCGAACAACTTGATCATCACCCTCTAGCAATTCAACTGGTACTACCTACCTTGCGCGAATTATCGATCAGGACAATTATGACAAACTTCGCCACACTGTTATCTAAATTTGTGGACGACACCGAGACAGGACACAATCGTTCGCTATTAGCCTCCCTAGAATACTCGTTACAACGGCTGAGCAAGGAGCAGAAAGAACTGCTACCCCGTCTGTCTCCTTTCGAAGGTGGAGCATACGAAGAAGTCCTGCTGAACGTCTTGGGAATTCCAGAAGCCGATTGGGTGCAACTGTGCGTAGCTCTTGAGCAAGCGGCACTTTTGACAGTAGAGCGAGTTCATGAGTTTGTCGAAGCACCATTCCTCCACTTCCATCCTGTCCTGATCCCTTTCTTGCGCAGTCAACCAAATGCGGACAACAAGGAGTTGCGGGCGTTTTATGCGCAATGCTACCTTGTACTGGTCGGCACACTACGCGGTCAAGACCAGCAATACCCGCAGCCTGTGCGGGCACTCGTACAACGAGAATTGCCCAATCTTCAGCGAGCATTGGAAGTGCTGTTGGAAGAGGGCGATGAAGAAGCTACTCTTATGGCTAGTGGTATCGCTCACTTTCTAAACAGGTTTGGATTAACGCATGAACGCAATACCCTGTGGAAGCGCGTAGTTCAGATGAGCACGACTAGGAGTACTCGAGTAGGTGAGGGATTGGCGCTAACAGAGTATCTACGTGAAAGCGATTTGGGTGAGGAGGAATTTCGAAAAGGCAACTTACGCGCAGCCTTTTCTCGTTTCATGTCCTTGCTAGAACGCATCGAGGCATTACCAGTAGGAACGTCATTTGGTCGTGGATCCTCTGAACATGCTATGACACTCGTTAGTTTGGCTCGCTGCCATAGAGAGCAGGGGGAGCTCACTGCTGCTGAAGACAGACTTCGTGAGGCATTGATTATCCACGAGGCACTCTTCAAGCAGAAATCTCGTAGTGAAGGTGATGTTCATGCCTACGCTGTGCTCCTGACTGATCTTGGCGCAGTACAGCTTTTTCAGGGTCGGTACTTGCAGGCCCAAGGAATGTACGAGAAGGCCTTACAAATGACACAACACTCTGCCGATCTTCAGCACCAAGCTGTTGTCTTCGAGCAACTGGGCACGCTCGCCTTCATGCAACAAGACTATGCTAGAGCACGATCATACACTACTAAGGCTCGTACTATCTTCCATACACTCAATGAGCCAGCACCGGAAGCAGACGCCTGGCACCAACTAGGTTTAATTGCGCAGAAACAGAAAGAATGGGCAGAGGCCGAGCGATGCTACCGGGAGTGTCTGATCATCAGAGAACGATTGGGCCATGTAGAACGTGCAGCAATGACATGCGGGCAACTTGGGGTCCTTGCCGAGGAGAATGAACGTCCTGCAGAAGCTGAAGGTTGGTTTAGGCGAGCATTGGAGTTAGAGAAGCAAGTGTACCCTCGCAAAACTACTTATGCTCTCTATCTCTATAATCTGGCCTCGCTTCTTGTACGGGAAGTTCAGATAGGTCGCACTTCTATGAACCGCCTCATCGAGGCACGGGGTTACGCAGAGCAGGCACAGGCAATCCAAGAAACACAAGCTGTGTCAGCAAATACCTGGAAAACTTTCAGTATCCTCGTTGATATTGCCGAAAAGGAGGGAAGGACGGAGGCAGCGCGGGACTATCGCCGTCGTGAGCGGGAAACCTACATCGCCTTTGAGGGCAACCATCACTCCATTGATCATCAGTTCGGAGAATTTATTGCTATCATCGCTTCTGCTGCCCGGGGTAACAAGCAGGCACGAGAAGCGAGCGAGAGATTTCTGCAACAAATTGAGGCAGAGTTGAAGACCCAGCCTATGATAGGGGCAATACGGCGCCTCTTGAAAGGTGAGCGCGATAAGCATTCCCTAACTGAGAACTTAGGAGGCCGAGACGCATTGTTGCTTCTGCGCATGTTGGAGGAACTGCAAAATCAATAGAAGCAGGAGGAAAAGGCCAAATGAACCAGCCACTTGATCTGTCCATCATGCTGATGCAACCACCACCAGGCTCGCCCACTGACGTCATCGCTGGCATTACCTTACGTTGCGATGGGTTAGGACTCAGTCACTTTGGTGATCTACTACGTGATCCATTAACGCAACAAGAACGCGACGATCTGCGCTGGTATCTCGAGGAGTACTGGAAATGGCCCTACGAGGGGTTCGCCCTGCGAGGCAAGCAGGTCGAGGACTTGTTGGTCGAGGTGGGTAAGCGGCTATATGAGGTAGTCTTTCGCAGTAATAGTGCTAATGGTATCGTGCAAGCGTGGCAACAGCAGCCAGATGGACAACGGCAGATCAGCATTACCAGCGATATTCCAGGTGTGCTCAGCCTTCCCTGGGAACTGCTGCACGATGCAGACGGCTTCCTGGCACTGCGCAAACCCGTTCCCGTCTCAATTGTACGCCGCCTACCACAGAGTGGACCCCCTGCAGAAGTTGCTGCATTTGAACTGCCCCTGCGGATACTGCTCGTCACTGCCAGACCTGAAGATGTCGGATTTGTTGACCCACGTAGCATAGCTCATGGGTTGCTGGACGCACTGGAGGAGCATATCGCAGCTGGCATGATCGAGCTAGAGTTTCTTCGCCCAGCTACCATGTCAGCTTTGAAGGAACGTCTTAAAAAGACTGCCCGGCCTATTCACATATTGCATTTCGATGGGCACGGGCATTTCGATGAGCGAGAGAAGCAGGGAATGCTCGCCTTCGAGGATGAGGACGGGCTGCTCGATAGGGTGAAGGCACAGGACCTGGCGCAAGTTTTGCAGGAAAGGGGCATCCAGGTTGTGATCCTCAACGCTTGTCAAAGCGCTCAAGGGGCTGAGGATGACGCATTCAGTAGTGTCGCGGCACGGCTACTTCGTAGCCGCATCGATGCTGTCGTCGCAATGAGTGCTAGCATACTCGTAACAAGCGCCACACGTTATGTTGAAGCCTTCTATCGGGCATTGGTCGCCACTTTTTCTGTACCAATGGCTCAACAGCGAGCCCGACAAGCCTTATATGATGACCCGTATCGTGAGCCGAGGCACCGATACAGGGATGAGGAAGGAATATCAGTCAATCTATATGACTGGTGGCTTCCTCACTTCTACCAACGGCGCCCTCTTGTACTGCAGTCCCTGAAGCCAACAGGCGAACGCAAGGAACCCGAGCAGAAGCTCCTCGCTCCCCGTTTCAGCGAGCAAATGCCTCCCAAACCACGCTATGGTTTCAGTGGCCGTGCCCGTGAATTGCATCGGATTGCACGCTCACTCCTACGAGGAAAGTTGGTGATCATTTCTGGCTTTGGAGGTATCGGCAAGACGGCTTTGGCCCGCGAGGCAGCCGACTGGCTGACGCGCACCAAGATGTACGATGGGGCATGTTTTATCTCTTTTAGCCACGGTGGCGATGTAGCTATGCTTTTAAGCGCCATCGGCACATATTTAGGTGTCTACGACAGTCATTATCACCCGAACGACACGAAGGCAGTTCTTAAACGGCTCGATCCTACATTGAAGGAACGACGAGTGCTTATAATAGTAGACAATCTAGAGAGCATCTTAGCCGCGGAAGATGCCCCTTTGGGAGAAGCAGAACGTCCCATAATATGGGACGTTCTGCTAGAACTGGCCCAAATGGGTGCAGGAGTGCTGCTCACGAGTCGTGATAGTGCCTTTGGTGATGAGCGATTAGCACCAGGGCATCAGACTATGCATTTGCTATTGAAAGGTTTATATCCCGACGATGCCTATGCTCTTGCTACCTGCCTGCTGACTGATCTAGGAATTGATCGTGCCCGCGTCCGCTATCGACAGGTACGCGACTTGCTGACCAAGTTGGATCACCATCCACTCGCAATCCAGCTTGTGTTACCAGTGCTGCGTGAACAGCCACTGGCACTCATCCAGGCTGGATTTGAGAAGCTGCTTCATACATTCGTTGATGATACAGAAACGGGTCGTAATCGTTCACTGCTTGCCTCCCTGGAATACTCCTTGCAACGATTGAGCAAAGAGCAACAAGCAGTGCTGCGCCGTCTTGCCCTCTTTGAAGGTGGAGCTATGGAAAGCATGATACAAGAGATCACCGAGATTCCTAATTCCATGTGGGTCAAGTTGCGTCCAACACTGGAGCAAGTCGCTCTCATGACTGTCGAGAAGATACACCACGAGGGCAATCCTGTCCGATTCCTTCGCTTCCACCCGGTACTCATCCCTTACCTACGCAGCCAACCAGGAGCTGAGGACGAATTGCTCCGCATACGTTACATTCAGCAGTACCATCAACTATCAAGCTACTTGGAACACATTGATAGCCGTTACCCACAGCAGACACGGGCGATAGTACGCCGGGAGTTACCCAATCTACGGCGAGCGCTAGAACTGCTACTACAAGAGGGCAAGCTGGACGCGGCTTCGGATATGGTTCACAGCATCGGTATGTTTCTGACCCTCTTTGGGCTGACGAGGGAGCGCGATGCATTGCGGCAGCGGGTGACAGAGGTGACTACGAGTATATCAAAAGATGATGTGCTGACGCACGCGGAGTGGCGGCGTGAGCTGGATTTAAGTGAGGATGAGTTGAGCAGGGGGAACCTGCAAGCTGCCTTCGCCAGACTGGAATCACTACTTTCTCGCATCGAAATGCAAACGGAGGGGGAGGCTTTGGGTCGCGGTTCACTGGAACACTGCTTGACGCTCTATATATTAGCCCGCTGTCTTGAAGCAGATGGGCGGTCAGAGGCTGCAGAGACGAAGCTCCGCGAGGCATTATCGATCATTAATGCCTTCATCAAACAGCACCCTGAGAATCAAAGTGCCAATAACATCCGTGGAGGGGTGCTGGGAGACCTAGCCGATGTCCTGGTTGCTCAAGGTCAGTACGTATTGGCACAACAGAAGTATGAGCAGGCTCTCGCAGTCTCCAATCAAATTGGAGACTTGCGATCTCAAGGTGTCGTACTAGAACGACTCGGCAACCTTGCGTTGGAGCAGCACCTCTACACCGAGGCGAAATTACGTTATGTGGAGAGTCTTGATCGTTGGAGAAGACTAGAAGAGCCTCCAGGGATAGCGGCTGTGTTATACCAACTGAGTATGCTCTCATTGAAACAGGCGAAATGCGCCGAAGCTGAGCAGTATTCTCGTGAGAGTCTAGCCATCAGTGAACGCTTTGGCCATACAGCAGAAGCCGCCCGAACCTGCAGCCAACTCGCAAATATCTCACAACGCGCCAATCGCCTTGACGAAGCAGTAGGCTGGTCCCAGGCGGCTTTGGAACGAATTGAACAGGTCGATGCTGGGGGATCGACACATGCTCTCTATTTGGATAATCTTGCTACTCTGCTAGTGGGTAAAGCCCGAACAACCTGTATACCCGATCCCTTTTTGGCAGAGGCCCGGCGCTATGCAAAGCAAGCGCTAGCCATCAAGGAGAGACTCGATCCCTCAGATGGAGTTTGGAACTCGCTGAACATACTTGCTTCAATTGCTGATTTGGAAGGTATGTCAGAAGCGGCACGAGTCTATCGTCGTCGCGAACGCGAGACGTATGCCGCCTTTGATGGTAACCGCTACGAGACTGACCATCAGTACGGGTCGGTCATCTCTGCCATCGTTAAAGCAGCGAAAGGTGACGCACAGCAGAGGGTAGCAGTAGAGGGGGCGCTGCCTCGTATAGAAAAGCAGGGCTGGCACATTGCCGAAGCGGTGCATCGTATCTGGGCAGGCGAACGGGACTGGCACTCGCTGGTCGAAGATTTGGATCGTTATGATGCCTTGTTTTTACTACGTGTACTGGAAACGCTGGCCGAACCCACTGAAGCACAACAGAAGTATATCATACAAGAAGGTAGTTCACTGGCCGAGGGCCTTTTGAAAGCAGAAGAAAATCCAGGAGTTTACATAGTTCATTTCCCATCCTCTTCAACAGATCAGGAGGAGGAGAAAGGAAAGGACAGAGATGAATGGTTGGGCATCATAGATTTTATGGTCAACCAAGCTCTGCCACAGATGGAAGATGATCGGGCCACCACGCCCGAGAGCCTCGATAGCATGGCCTATCGCCACTATAGTCAGGGCAGATACGAGCAGGCGGCGGGACTCTTGGAACGCGCTTTGGCGATCCGCGAGCAAGAGCTGGGCGCAGATCACCTCGACACGGCTCGGTGCCTCAATAACCTGGCAGAAGTCTACCGCGAACAGAAAAAGTACGAGCAGGCTCAGCCCTTCTACGAGCGGGCCCTGGCGATTTATGAGCAGAAGCAGGGCCTGAATCACCCTGATACGGCTCGATGTTTCAATTACCTGGGGTTGCTCTATTGCGATCAGAAAAAGTATGAACAAGCCTTGGGGTTTTTAGAGCGTGCTCTGGCAATCAGTCAACAGGTGCTTGGACCAAATCACCCCGAAACAGCTCAGAGTCTCAACAATTTGGCGCTATTCTACCACGAGCAGAGCAAATACGAGCAAGCTGAGCCACTCTACGAACGTGCCCTGATGATTTATGAGCAAGAACTAGGCTTACAACATCCCGAAACGGCTCAATGTCTCTATAACCTATCATGGGTTTATGAGAACCAGAGTAAGTATGAGCAGGCTGAACATCTACTCAAGCGCGCCTTATTGTTCATGGAACAGACCTTAGGCTCTCAGCATCCCAATACTGAAAGAGCCTTGAATCGCTATACTGAACTCTTACGAAAGATAAATACTGCTAGGATGGAACAAGCTGACTCATAATACGAAATAGAATAGAGTATGTGATCCGGCATATATAACACAGCCAGCCCATTAGGCTACTGGGTGGTTATCAGATTCCTTGAATACTTGGGACTTGGTCATAAATAGGGAGTCAAGCTGGGAACCTGTCCCAGTGGAGCTAGCTCCGATTTATAAAGTGGGAAAAATTGGATGGCTCAAATGCTCTGCTGGCGCTGAGTGTGCTAGAAACACAGCTAGCGCAAGAAGAGAGAGGAGGCCAGGCAGGGGTCTTGCTTAACACTGTACTGTTGTGCCTTGACGTTCAAGCACAAGTACGATAGATTTCAAGCAGAACGTGTATCCTAACCCCTCTCGACACGGAGATAGTTCCTCTTCAAGGGGACATGACTAGGTAGGGATCAAGAGGATGTGCATATCTTGTAGCGTAGGGAATATAGGCCTATCAGATTGCTGCTATGTAGGAGGAGAGCCAGTATGTCACAACCACTTGATCTGACTATCACACTCACATTACCTCCACAAGGCTCGCCACCAGAGATTACTGCCAGTATCACTTTACATTGTGATGCGCTAGGATTTGTCCATATTGGCGATCTGTTGCACGATCCGCTGACACAACAAGATCGCGACGACCTACACTGGTATCTTGAAGAATACTGGAAGTGGCCCTACCTGGAGTTTGCCACGCGAGGCAAGCAAGTCGAAGCGTTGGCAACATCAAATCAGCATTGTGAGCGAACTACCGCACATCCTCAGCTTGCCCTGGGAGCTGCTCCATGATGAGCACGGTTTCCTGGTGTTGCATCCCAGTCACCCCGTGTCGGTCGTGCGTCGCTTGTGGAGCTCTGAGCAAGCACCCCACGCTACTCCCTTTGAAGCACCATTGAGAATACTGTTAGTTACCGCACGTCCGGAGGGAGCAGGATTTATCGACCCCCATAGTATTGCCCGCGAACTGGTGGACGAGGTGCGAAAGCACATGGAAGCAGGCACCATTGAACTAGAATTTCTTCGCCCTCCTACGTGGTCAGCATTCTGCGCTCGCCTGAGAAAGGCTGAATGTCCCATTCATATACTGCATTTCGATGGACACGGAGTATTTGATCAAGAGATCTCTAAGCAGGGGATTCTAGCCTTTGAAACCAAAGCGTGCAAACTCGCCCCTGTCAAGGCGAGTGATTTTGCAAAAGTGTTAAAGGATAGCGGGGTGCGACTCGTGGTACTCAATGCCTGCAAGAGCGCCATGACTGCTACGGATGATGCCTTCAGCAGCGTAGCTGCGCAATTGATCCGAAATGGCATCGATGCTGTGGTTGCGATGAGTGCCAGCTTTCTTGTTACAAGTGCAGCCCGGTACGTTCAAGCATTTTACCATGCACTGGCAACAGGAAACACAATACCGATGGCCCAAGAACGAGCGCGGCAGGCCTTACATGACGACCCATACCGTCATCTCTTTCAGCGTAGTCAAGATGAGGAAGGGCATCCTATCGAGTTGCGTGATTGGTGGCTACCCCACACCTACCAGCAGCGCCCGATAATTTTGCAACCGACGAAGATAGAACGTACGACCACGGAGGCGCAACAGACATCTCTCCCAAAACGCCTAGGCGGGGAGATGCCGCCAGAGCCTCGTTATGGCTTCACTGGGCGTGCCCGCGAACTGCTGCGAATTGAACGTGCACTGATACGAGGTAAACCCGTTGTGATTCATGGCTTTGGAGGCATTGGCAAAACGGCTCTCGCCCGGGAGGCTGCAAACTGGTTGACGCAAACCGGTCTGTACGAAGGCGCATGCTTCGTCTCCTTTGAGCATGGCGGGGACGCAACCATGCTCCTGGGCATGCTTGGCAACTTCCTGAATGTCTATGATGGTCAGTATAGTCCAGGTGATAAGACTGCGTCATTAGCACGACTGAAGTCGGCCTTGAAGAGGCGGCGCATACTAATGATCATCGATAACCTGGAGAGTATCTTACCTAGGGGACAGGCATTGTTGGATGAAGGAGAACGTATCCACTTATGGGATGTGTTGCTCGAACTTACAGCAATAGGTATAGGCGTATTGATCACCAGCCGCGACCCAATCTTTGATGATGGCCAATTGTTACTCGGGAAGCGGGTCACGCAGCTAGCACTGGCAGGCCTACATCCCGAAGATGCTTACACGCTCGCCATTCGCTTGCTCTATGAACTCGGGATTGCTCGTGCCAGCGTTCCTTACTCTGAGTTGCGCGCCCTGCTCCGGCAGCTAGGCTATCACCCGCTGGCAATACAGCTAGTACTCCCCGTGCTGCGTGAGCTGCCCCTTTCGAAGATTCGAGCCGATTTCGCAGCACTATTACCAAAGTTCGCCGACGACACGACGACTGGGCGCAACAAGTCGCTGTTGGCCTCACTAGACTTTTCATTACAGCGGCTGAGCAAAGAGCAGCAGGCGTTACTGTTTCTCCTGGCACCTTTCGAAGGGGGAGCAAGCGAAGTCGACTTACAGGTAATCACAGAAATTCCCCAAATGGAATGGGCAATGTTACGTTCCGCACTTGGGCAAGCGGGGTTAGTACAGGTGGAACATCTACCAGAAGCAACCTTCGCTACATTTCTGCGATTTCATCCTGTACTGCTGCCATTCATCCGCAATCAACTCCAGGCCAGAGATGCAGCATTGTATGATCGCTATAAGCAGCACTACCATGGGCTCGCAACCTATCTTTACTATGAAGATGTAAGCACTCCATTGCGAGTCCGGCCATCGGTTCGAAGGGAACTGCCAAATTTGCGGCGAGCATTAGAACTCTTGTTAGGGTCGGATGATTTGGAGAATGCTCTAGAGATGACAGAGTATATTGTCCATTTCCTCACTGTCCTCGGCCTATGGAAGGAGCGAGATGATATACGGCGAATCGTAGCTGAGGCCGCAGCTGTTACAGGCGTAAAGAAAGACGGGACGATGAACCGTTCATCTTGGTTTCGCGAAACGGGTATAGGGGAGGACGAATGGAGAAAAGGGAATTACCGAGCGGCCTATGAGCGCTTCACAACACTACTGGCCCGCATTGAAGCTCAACCAAGCGGGACGCCGGTCGGCTGTGAATCTATGGAGCACTGCGTGACGTTAGGATGGATAGCCATCTGCCTCAGAGATAGCGGGCAACTCGATACTGCAAAGGAATGGTTGCGTGAAGCGCTGGTAATCATTGACCTATTGCTGAAGCAGCAACCTAATAATTATTACTTCAAACTGCAGCTCGCCGCCCTATTATCCAATCTAGGTACCCTACTAGGCGATGAAGGCAAGTATGGGCAGGCGAGAGAAGTATGCGAAGCGGCCATGGAGTTGTTCAAACAACTAGGTAACCTACGGAATCAAGCCGCACAGTTGGCAGAAATTGGTGAACTGGCTTTCAAGCAGCGAAATTACATAGAAGCACAGTTTCACCTTGATCGGGCCCTCGATCTCTTCCGCACTTTGAATGAGCCTACAGAGGTGGCTAAAATATGGCATCGACTCGGCATGATCGCTTACGAGCGGGAAGAATGGGCAGAAGCGGAGAGATGCTATCGTGAGGGCTTGGCGATTAAAGAGCTGCTGGGCGATGAGGATAGCTCAGCAGATACATACCATCAGCTTGCCCTACTTTCGAAGGCAACAGGCCGCTTTGTTGAGGCCGAAGGTTGGTATAAACTGGCCCTTGCGCTTGATGAGAGGATACATCCCAATAGCTTGAAGCATGCGTACACTCTCAACAATCTCGCTGCGCTGCTGGTCAGTGAAATTCGTAATGGCACCACCACTACTCCTGCCGCACGCCTACCAGAAACCCGGGTCTATGCCGAACGAGCCCTGCATATTTTGGAAACGCTCGGCGGTTCATCAGAAACCTGGAAGCCTCTGCATATTCTGGCTGAAATTGCTGATCTGGAAGGACGGATAGAGGTAGCGAGAGAATACCGCCGTAAAGAGCGGGAAGCCTATGCTGCCTTTGCTGGTAACCGCTACAACATTGACCGGGAGTTTGACTCGCTCCTCCCAGTTATTGCGTCGGTAGCAAAGGGCTTTTCACACATGCGTGCGGAGGTCGAAGCCCTCTTCCCGCAGCTGGAGGCAAATAACTGGAAGGTGAGTTCGGCCATACGGCGCATATGGGCGGGCGAGCGGGATTGGCATACGCTGACTGGGGGACTCGATTTAAACAGTGCATTGCTGGTGCTACGAGTGCTGGAGGTACTCGCTCAGCCTATTATTGTGCCTCCGAAGAGAGCCTGGAACAGAAACTTTAGGGTTCACGCTCTCTACTTGCCGCCTGCTCTGCGCGACGCATTGGAACGAGCCGATGAAGCCGCGTTTGAGCGAGCATTCAACGACCTCTCCCCTGAAGAGCAGCGAGCAATAGAATCAACCATCGATCTTCTGCAAGCTCAGCAGAGCGAAAGTCAGGAGGAGGTGTCCGAGGCCTTTGATACAACTGGCATGCTACAGCAATTTGAGCCGTTGTTACAACGGATTGCAGTAGCCGTCAGAGATACTTCCTGGCGCAGCGAAACCGAGAAGTGGCTGATCGACCTGGAGATGAAAGGCTGGGATCTCAAGGATGCCGTACTGCGCCTCTGGGAAGGAGAGCGTGATGCGACTGTCCTGGCAGCAGGATTGGACGAGCAGGATGCGGCACTGATGCAGCGAGTATTAGGGATCATGGCAGGAACTTAGCAGTTCTTAAATAAGGAGTCAACATGAATCAGCCACTTGATCTGACTATCATGCTCACACCGCCTCCACAAGGCTCGCCGCCAGAGATTATTGCCAGTATCACTTTACGTTGTGATGCGCTAGGGTCTGACCATAGTGGCGACCTGTTGCGTGATCCGTTGACACAACGAGATCGCACCGACTTACACTGGTATCTGGAAGAGTACTGGAAATGGCCCTACCTGGAGTTTGCCGCACGTGGCAAGGAGGTGGAAGCATTACTAATAGATGTGGGCAAACGCCTCTATCGCACGATCTTTAGCGATGATGAGACCCAGGTTCTCCTGCAGCAATGGCAAGAACAAACAAATTACCACCACCAGATTAGCATCGTGAGTACCCTTCCGAGGGTGTTGAGCCTACCATGGGAATTGTTGCATGATGAGCAGGGCTTCCTGGCTTTGCGCTCTGACCACCCGATCTCCATCGTGCGCCGTTTACCACATACTGGGCAGTCCACCCTTACAACTTCCTTCAAGCTTCCGCTACGAATCCTGCTCATCACCGCGCGACCTGACGGAGCTGGTTTTGTCGATCCGCGGAGCATCTCTCGCGAACTCTTAGATGAAGTGCAGGAACATATCGATATAGGTATAATTGAAATGGAATTTCTTCGTCCCGCCACCCTCGCAGCACTTCGCGCACGTCTAGAGGATACCCAAAGGCCGGTCCACATCGTGCACTTCGACGGCCATGGTACCTTCGACGAGCAAAAAGGCAAGGGGCTTCTGGCGTTTGAGAATGCAAACGGCCGGCTCGCGCCCGTCAATGGGGCGGAGCTGGCTCGCATCTTGGGCAACAGAGGAATACGGCTGGCAGTCCTCACCGCTTGTCAAACTGCTAAGAGTTCTGCCCAAGATGCCTTTAGCAGTGTGGCCACGCAGCTACTTCAAGGTGGGATAGATGCCGTCGTGGCCATGAGTGCTGGATTCCTTGTTACCAGCGCTGTTCATTTTGTTGAGGCTTTTTACCACACAGTAGCCAGCAGTTCCACTATTTCAATGGCTCAGGAACAGGCACGATCTATGCTCTACAATAAACCTCAGCGCCACCTCTCCCATCGATATCTGGACGAGGAAGGAGTGCCTGTAAAACTACACGATTGGTGGGTTCCACACCTCTACCAACAGCGACCGGTGCTTGCGCTGGTAGCACAAGGCAGACATGTTACTAAGCAGCAAATGTCAGAATCTCCTGACCCACGTTTGAGTGAGGAGATGCCAGTTCAGCCACGCTATGGCTTCAGCGGCAGAGCACGTGAATTGCTGAGGATCGAGCGTGCACTGCTGCATGGGAAGTTGGTGCTTATTTCCGGCTTTGGTGGGATTGGCAAAACTGCTCTTGCCCGTGAGGCTGCAGAATGGCTGATACGTACAAAGATGTATGATGCCGCTCACTTCGTCTCGTTTGAACATGGCGGGGATGCAACATGGCTCCTGAGTAACCTCTGCACCCATCTAAACATCTATGATGAGCAATACAATCTTAATGATCCAGAGGCCACTTTAGCGCGACTGGCACCAATTTTGAAGGGCCAGCGCAAAATGATACTTGTTGATAACCTGGAGAGTATTTTGCCCGAAGGTGATGCCCCGTTAGAAACGGTAGCACTTTCCCAGCTATGGGATGTACTCCTTCAGCTCTCCAAACTGGGTGCAGGGATTCTACTAACTAGCCGTAACCAGGCTTTAGGTGATAAACGGATGAAGTTGAAAAGCGTCACAGCGCATCTGGAACTGAAAGGTCTAAATCCTGAAGACGCTTATCGACTCACGAGTCGCCTTTTGGATGACCTGGGCGTCGATCGAAGCTCTATACCCTATCCTGGATTGCGCGATTTGCTGGTACAGCTGGATCATCACCCGCTGTCAATTCAACTTGTCCTCTCTAGGCTGCAAAATGTGGCTTTCCCAAGGATTATGAACGATATTGCAGAATTGCTGCCCATGTTCGTAGATGAAACAGAGGCCGGACATAATCGCTCACTCTTGGCATCGCTAGACTACTCGCTACAACGACTCACAGGGAACCAGCGAGCGCTCCTACCCAGGCTAGCCCCTTTCGAGGGAGGGGCAAATAAAAATACTTTGCTCAGAATTACCGAGATCGCCGAAGATGATTGGACTGAGCTGCACCTGGCATTGGAACGAGCAGGACTCATGAGAGCGGAGCGCATTCATGAGGACCTCACCGTTCCATTTCTGCACTTCCATCCTACACTGGGGCCATATCTCCGCAGCCAACAAAGTACACGCGATCCTATACTTTACGAGCGCTATGCGAGTTCTTACCATGCGTTGGCAAATTACCTCCACAGTGAGGACATGCGCAATGCGCAGGCAGTAAGGCGGCTGTTCCTACGAGAACTTCCCAACCTCCAAAAGGCACTTGCGTTGCTGCTAGAAGCTGGAGTCTCGAGTAGAGCATCCGAAATGGCTCATCACTTAATCAGGTTTCTCACCTTCTTGGGCCTATGGAAAGAACGCGACAAACTGCGGCAGAAGATTAGAGAGGCGATTGCTACAAATGAATTTCGCACTGGCGGTGAGTTGACGCAAGCACAGTGGGCACATGAGCTTGGTTTAGGGGATGATGAGAGTAGAAAAGGAAACCTCGGAGCCGCACTTGCTCGCTTCGCCGTTTTGTTGCAACGCATCGAGGCTCTACCCGAAGGCGCACCAGTGGGTCGAGGGTCGTTCGCACACGGCCAGACCCTCCTTAGTATCGGCGCCTGTCTTGCCGCCGATGGAAATCCAACAGCTGCAGAAGAGCAGTTGCTAAATGCATTGGCTGTTAGCGATGAGCTTCTAAGACAGCATCCTGACGATCGTGATTTCCTCCACATGCGTGCAGGTGTGCTATCCGAATTGGGAACTGCACTACATAATCAAGGCAAATACCCGCAAGCACAGGCAGCGTTTGGAGAAGCGCTGGAAATTGATACCCTTCTAGGTGATCAGCGTTCCCAAGCAGTAGAGCTGGGAAAACTAGGCCGTTTGTCACGAGCACAAGGAGAGTACACAAAAGCAGAGTTCTACTATACATTAGCATTAGAAATGCATCGCAAGCAGAACTATCTTCCTGGACAGGCAGAAGCTTTGCACCAATTGGGGATCATCGCGGAGGAACAGGGGCAGTCGGCGCAGGCTGAACAATATTACCGGGGTAGTCTGGCACTCGAAGTACAACAAGATAATGCCGCTGGAGCCGCTGTGACGTGTTCTCAGCTTGGAAACCTTGCACAGTTCACCGGTCGCTTTGATGAGACTGAGAATTGGTACAAGCAAGCGCTAGAGTTCGAAGAACGCGTGCAGAAGGGTAGTTCGGCACAGGCTAGATATCTCAACAATCTTGCTACCGTATTAGTAAACCGGGTGCTGCTGGAAGATAGCCACAAGGGCCGCTTACTCGAGGCCCAGAATCATGCTAAACAAGCACTATCGATCATGGAAAAACTTGATGCGTCATCAGGCATTTGGTCGCCATTGAGTATCCTCGCCCACATTGCTGATATGGAGGGGCGAGCGGAGGAGGCACGGCAGTATCGTCGTCGCGAGCGCGAGAGCTTTGCTGCTTTTGCAGGTAACCGCTATGATATCGACCAACGAGGTGAAGCACTGATTATCGCTATTGCAAATGCTGCAAAGGGTGATATACAAGCAAGGGCCAAGGTCCTGGCATACCTGCCGCAGCTTGAGGAAGATGGCTGGCCTGTTGCTTCTGCTATCGCGCGCATTTGGGCCGGCGAGCGAGATTGGCATTCCTTATCAGACGGCATAGATCGAAATAGCGCCTTGCTTGTACTACGTGTACTAGAAACTCTGGCCCAGTAAGTGGAGAGAGCAGAGATCGAGCAGGTTATGGCGATGTTCTTTCACGAAGCGTGGGAAGAAGCACCCAGGCGGTGCATTAATCTATGTTCGTCCTTTAGTGCCACCCAGGAGGAGGGGGAAAAGGTCGATAAAGATTACATCCTTTGCTTAATGCCGAAAATAGAAGCAGGTAGGTGACCGCATTGCAGGAGAAGAGGCAGCATGTCGCAACCCCTTGATCTATCCATCGTGTTTACTCAACCACCGCAAGATTGCCCAGCCGAGGTTATCGCCAGCGTCACCTTCCAGTGCGATGCCCTAGGCCTGAGCCATTCGGGATATCTCTTGACCAACCCGCTGTCACAGCCGGAACGCGACGATCTGCTTTGGTACCTCGAAGAGTACTGGAAGTGGCCCTATCTAGAGTTTGCAGCGCGGGGCGGGCAGGTTGAGGAGTTGCTGCATGAACTAGGCAAGCGGTTGTATCAGGGGGTCTTTGGGGGCGTTGAGGCGAAGGAAATCATTGAGCACTGGCGGAAGCAGCCGCTGGTTCAGCATCAAATAAGCATCGTGAGCGAGCTGCCCCAGGTACTCAGCCTGCCATGGGAATTACTTCATGACACTCACGGCTTCCTGGCGCTGCGACCGGCTCGTCCGATTTCGATCGTACGGCGTTTACCACAGCCCGAACAACCCGCTGTACTGGCTTCCTTCGAACCACCATTACGCGTGCTCGTAGTCACCGCGCGGCCCAAGGGCGCGGGCTTTATCGATCCCCGCGGCATTGCCCGTGAGCTTGTGGATGAAGTGCAGGCTCAGGTAGAGGCGGGGACCATCGAACTGGAATTTCTGCGCTCCCCCACACTCTCCGCTCTCCGGGCTCGCCTGCGCGATGGGGGACACCCCCCAATCCATCTACTCCATTTCGATGGACATGGCATGTTTAACAACGAGGAGGCCGATGCGCAGGGTGTCCTCGCTTTTGAAACGGCAGCCGGGAGACTCAGCCTCGTTAAGGCGAAGGACCTCGCGGGGGTATTGCGCGATAGCGGCGTACAACTCGTAGTATTGACAGCCTGTCAAAGCGCCATGAGCGCCCCCGATGATCCCTTAAGCAGCGTAGCAGCGCAGTTGATCTATAGCGGCATGGGTGCGGTCGTGGCGATGAGCTCGAGCTTTCTCGTTGCCAGCGCTACCCGCTACGTCGAAGCCTTCTACCATGCATTGAGTACAGGCACCCCGATACTGACGGCCCAGGAACGAGCGCGGCAAGCCCTATACAGCGATCCGCGTCGACACATCTCACGTCGCCGCGGGGACGAAGAAGGGAAGCCCATCATGATGCGTGACTGGTGGCTGCCTCACTTTTATCAACAGGGATCCCTCGTCTTGCAGCCACTGCTGGGGAAGAAGGCACAGGCACGTAAGCAGCCACAGCGGCTTTCGCCTTTACACCGTCTCAATGAGGGCATGCCGGCTGAGCCGCGCTACAGCTTCAGTGGCCGCGCCCGTGAACTGCTGCAACTGGAGCGCTTGCTGCTGAGCGGGAAGCTCGTGGTGATTTTCGGTTTTGGCGGCGTTGGCAAGACGGCCCTCACTCGTGAAGCTGCTGACTGGCTCACGCGGACAAAAATGTATGACGAAGCTTGCTTTGTCTCCTTCGAGCAGGGAGGTGATGCTGCTATGCTTCTGAGTGTACTCGGCACCTATCAGGGAATCTACGACGGGCACTATTCCCCCAATGATCCCAGGAAGGCCTTAGAAAAACTGAAACCAATCTTGAAGGAGCGGCGCATATTGCTGATCGCCGATAACCTGGAGAGCATCTTGCCGAAGGGAGAAGCAGCGTTGGATGAGGCGGCACGTATACAGCTGTGGGACGTGCTGCTCGAACTCTCAGCAATGGGCGCGGGAGTGCTGCTGACAAGCCGCGATAGAGCTTTTGGAGATGAGAGATTGACGCAGAGGGCCAGGGTAACTCACTTAGAACTGAAGGGTTTGCGTCCTCAAGATGCCTATTTGCTCGCCAGCCATCTCCTGGATGACCTGGACATTGACCGCGCCCGCGCCCCCTATATAGAGATGTATGAGACGCTAGCCCAGCTCGATCATCATCCATTAGCAATCCAACTGGTACTGCCCGCACTGCGTGAATTGCCTCTCTCGCAAATTAAAAGCGACTTTGCAGCACTGTTGCCGACGTTTACTGACGACAGGGCATCTGGACGCAATCGCTCGCTCCTGGCCTCACTGGAGTACTCCCTGCGAAGTCTGAGTGAGGAACAGAGGTCACTGGTTTCTCGTCTGGCTCCATTCGAGGGCGGGGCGAGTGAAGCGAGATTACTCGCCATCACGCAGATCGCAGAAGCCGAATGGGCAAAGCTGCGCCCGGCATTAGAGCAGGCAGCGCTGCTCCGGGCAGAGCAGGTCCATGAGGACATCATTGTCCCATTCCTGCACTTCCATCCGGTACTAACACCGTATCTACGTAACCGATTCCAAGCAGATGACGAAGCACTGCGTGAACGTTACATCCAGTATTACTACGAACTGGCAAACTACCTGTTCTTTGAAGATGAACACAACCCGGAGCCAGTGCGAGCGCTGGTGCGCCGCGAGTTGCCCAACTTACGGCGTGCGCTGGAATTGCTATTAAAGACAGGTGAGCTAGAGGATGCCGCCCGAATTGCCGATTACATCGCTCGATTCCTGTATCTCTTCGGGCTGGAGCGGGAACACCATAGGCTGAGGCAGCAGGTAGCGGAAGCTGTGGTCGCGGCAAGTGGCAACGAAGGCCAGGTGCTGACGTTTGCAGAGTGGATGCGTGAAAGTGGTCTGGGTGAAGATGAGTTGAACAAGGGGGACGTTCGTGCAGCCTACGCTCGCTTCACAACTCTGCTGGCTCGACTCGATGCACAGCCAGCAGATGCGGCACAGGGGCGAGGATCGTATGAATACTGCGTGACGCTTGCTCACCTGGCTCGCTGCCTGAGGCCGGCCGGACAGCCTGTCGTCGCTGAGAGTCGGCTGCGTGAAGCACTGGCGATCGTCGACGAACTGATTCACCAACAGCCTGAGAATCAAGTGTTCATGCGCCACCGGGGCTCACTACTAGTCGACTTAGGCGATGTACTACGCGATCAGGGTTATTACGCACGGGCTCAGAACTTGTATGAGGAAGCGCATACGCTTTTCATCAACCTTGAGGATCTACGGTCTCAAGCCGCCGTCCTGGTACAGCTCGGGATACTCGCGTTGTTGCAACAGGACTATAGCGAAGCGCGCTCACACCATAGAGCGGCACTTACCCTCTTTCGCACTCTGAGAGAACCAGCGATGGAAGCAACCGCCTGGCATCAATTGGGCAGAATTGCTGAAGAGGAGGAGGCCTGGGCCGAAGCTGAGCAATGCTACCGCGAGAGCCTGGCTATCAAGGAGCAGCTAGGGAATGAGATAGGCGCTTCTATTACCTGCGCCCAGCTTGGGATGGTTGCGAGGGGTGCAGGCCGCTTCAGCGAAGCCGAAGGCTGGTTCAAGCGAGCACTAGAGATTGCAGAACGAGTGCATCGGAACGGTCCAGAGCACGCAGGTCACCTCAACAATCTCGCAGCGCTGCTGGTGGATGAGGTGCGAGAGGTCCACGAGCAGTTATCACGCCTGGGTGAGGCGCGAAGCTACGCTGAGGGCGCGCTGGCAATACAGGAGACTCTCCAAGAGTCAGCGGAGATCTGGACAACCCTTGGCAACCTCGCAAACATTGCTTCCCTGGAAGGTCAGCCACAAGTAGCACAATCATACCGCTGTCGTGCGCATCAGACCTATGCCGCCTTCCCAGGCAACCGCCAGCAGATCGATGACGCGTTTGGTGAGTTCATCAGCGCTGTAGCTTCTGCCGCAAAAGGTGATATGCAGGCCAGGGCTGTTGTGGAAGCGTCGTTACCGCCGCTAGAGGAAGCTGGCTGGCATATCACGACTGCTTTGCAGCGAGTCTTGGCGGGTGAGCGAGATTTGTTTATTCTGACGGATGAGTTAGATAACCAGGAGGCGCTATTAGTGCTACGAGTCCTAGAAATACTAGAGTAGTCCTTAAGCACACAGCCTCTATTTGTTGGAGAACCCTGTGGTAGCTACATGGGATATCCGCCGAAAGGTCTGTACTTGTACTTGCGGTTATAATATTCGTGCTTGGGTTGTTGGGCATCGAGGTAAAATTCAGCTTGGGTCTATTAGGTGGATTAAACGTATCGCTCCTGGCGCTTGCCCTGTCCGGAGTGGTTACCAACCTCCTGCTCATAGGATTACTCAGTACACTTCTGGATGCGATTAGCCCGCATATCCACCCGGTAGAGTATGTCAGCTGGTCATGGAAAGCTCTTTCTCAGAATGTGAGACAGTCGCTCCTTACCGGCTGCTGTTTTGGTGTTCTCATCGTATTCGATATCGGCGCAACACTTCTCCCAGGGCATGGATTTGACGTGGCACTTGCTACGGCCACTGGTGGGGGATTGGTCATAGTTTATATCGGTGGATTAATCGTGACGATCATCAGCGGGCTGGCAGGCGGCCTACCAAGTGGAAAGCTGGACGAACGAGCGTTTGTGATACCGAATCAAGGGATACGACGCTCTGCAAGGAATAGTGTGATCGTTGGATTGCTCAGTGGGCTGTGTATTGGCCTTGTGAGCGAACTCATCATTGCTCTTAATTTATGGCCCTCTTTTGGATGGTGACAGGGACTACGCTCTGCCGCTATTTACGCCACCCTGATTGGGTTGCTTGGCGGAGTTGCTATCGGGCTTGTAAGAGGGGGAATTGCCTGTATTCAGCACTTTGCACTGCGTGGGCTCTTACGAGTCGAGAACTATGCGCCTTTCAACTATCCTCGCTTTCTTCATTATGCGGCTGGATTTGTGCTCTCGCAGGATCGCGCGTGCCTGGTCACCTCGACTTCGAACAAGCCATGGATCAACGGTGTGCGCTGGACTGAACGCAGCATGACAGCTTCCAGGCACCTGAGCTTCGGATACAGGGCCAACTGGTAATCAAGGTGCTTCTGTTTCACAATCTCTCCCTCTCCTTACGATAGGACAAGAGGTTTCGTACGTGCTCGATAATGAACTTTAACAAATTAGTTGGAGGAAAGACCGACATAATGCAAGAGCTCCTGTGAACTGGTGGCAAAGGCATCCAGAAAGGTGCGAATGTGGCTGCGGAGCCGGTCCAGATCCTGGGCGCAGCGATGCAAGTGGATGAGATCTTGCTTGAGCCAGCGCCACAGCTTCTCGATCGGATAACACCAGGAAGCGTAGGTGGGCAACTGCACGAGCTGGATCGGCAAGGGCTGCTGCGGCTTACAGCGACGCTGCACGGACGGGCTGGGCTGTTGCTTCTTGCACCAGGAGGGAGAGAAGGCCACGGGATAAAGGCACTCCTGTGGCTCTAAAGCGCACAGCACATCCGGATGCAGGTGCACCGGCCAGTTGTCTTGCACGATCCAGAGGCGTTTGGCCTGCGGATAGGCAGCACACACCTTGCGGTAGAAGCGCACCAGCGCACTGGTGGTGACTTTGCCGATCAGGGTGTAGACGGCCCCACCTGTCAACGCATCCAAGGTGGCCATGATGCGGGTGAGCGTATCATAGCACGGCTGCCACTGGGCATGCGGGGCCTCACTGCCGGCCGCTTCAGAGTTGTAACCGACGCTGGGTTGGCGCCGGATGCCACATTCGTCCAGGAAGAGCAGCACCTCTTCGGAGTAGGCCAAGAGCACCTGTGCCTGGATCTGGGCTTGTCTGGCCCGCTTTGCTTCATAAAGCGGATCAGGACTATGGATGTAGCTGCGTCCGCGTTTGTAGTGGATCCCCAGGCGATCAAGAACCTGATGCATGCCAGCATCGGTGGTCACCTTCCACTCAGGCAATTGCTCGCGGATGTACTGCAAGGTCCAGCGACTGCGCTCCAGATCAAACTGATGGGGATCACGTCGCACCACATGCAGCAGTGCGGCTCGTGCGGCCTCCTCATCAAGCTGCGCAGGGGGAAAAAGCCGGCTTGCGCCCTCGCCCTGGGCGAATACGCAGACCAGCGAAGCCATGGCGTCGATAGCGCCAGTACCAACTGCGCACCGTCTCCTCGTTGCGTGGCTGCAAGAGACGGTGCTGAGCCACTCCTTGCGCCAGCAGTAAGATGGCCGCACTGCGTTCGCGTAGGTAGGGTTTGCGGTCGTGTTGGGGATGCCAGAGCAATTCTGCTCGTTGCTGTTCTGTCAGGTCAAAACGCAAGCGTTTGGGCATGTTCGTTTCTCCTTTCTTCTTTCGGAGATACGTTGCTCCCTCCGCTTTCGTTTCCTCCAATTTAATTGTTAAAGTTCATCATCGGCACTCTACAGTATTTCACTTCGTTGTGCCCATCATCCTCCGTGACAGACCCTTCCAGCATACAGTCTACGGCATGGACATAACGAGGACAGCATAAACGTGGAACTCATACTCACAGAAGCATCGCAGGTCAGCGAGGCGGGTCCAGGGGAGGGTGGGCAACAGAGCCTTGTACACCTGCGCAAGCCGCGTCCAGGCCAGATCTGCTTCGATCCCTCTTGTGTGCTGATCGCGGGTTCGCAGGTTTCCGCAAAGCGGGAAAGTCGCAAACAGACGTACCTCAGGTCTTGATCAGGTCTGTTTCGCATAAATCGTAGTTCAACCTCATCTAACTTTTATCGGACTCTCGAATCATGGATGAAGAGGCCGGAGACCGATGTCACTCACTCGCGTCCCGCCGTCGACGCTCTGCCTGAACCGAACGCCAGCGGATCCAACCCCACAGTGCGGCCTGGGAGGTCACATTACCGGTGCGGATGGTCTCAGCGAGACCGCCGGCCAAAGCCCCGGGATTCGTCCCGCTGACCTCTGCACCAACCTCTGCAGCAAGCGCTGTGAGGGCTTCATGGACCTCTCCTGATGGCAGGGTCCCGATCAACGCGTGGGCGGTCGGCACCCAGGTCTCCGCCTGGGTTCGCCGTTCCTCAGCCCGTCGTTGGTTCCTGACCATGGGAATCGCTGCCAAGAGTGCGGAAATCTCCAGCAGTGCTCCGAGTGCCCTATCGACCGTGTCGATGGTACCCCCTTCGAGGACAGGTCGTCCCAACTCATCGGCGATTCCTCGTGCACCGTAATCCCAGTCCCCACCGCCATCCATGCTCACGAGGATCACCCAGCGGTCGCTCATCAGGTTTCGTTTGTCGTCGGCCCTCGGAGAGACGCGGAGGACTTCGCTGGGGCCAGGAGCGAGAGCGGCTATCTGGTCAACAGCGCGCCGCTCATCGTCGACGACTGCATCTCGAACCTCTGCTGTGATCCGCTGTGCGACTGCCACCCAGGTCTCGCCCGCTTGCTGTCGTGCGTCTCGCAAGAGCGTCGTGCGCAGTGACAGTGCGTAGAGCAAGTCTGCCGCTTCATCCAGCAACGTCAGCAGACTCGCTGGCACGGACTCGCCAATTCCAGACAGGGAAGGAGCTCCCTCTTCCACCGCAGCCGCCCAGGAACGTGCCGCTTCGCGCAGTTGCGCAGCAGCGCCAATGGTATTGGTTGACCTTTGGTCCATCACGTCGCTCACCTGACCAAGCGCCATGCTGGCGGTGCGGAGAGCCTGAAAGGCGTGATCCGCCTTCTCGGGTCCGGCACCGGCTTCCGTCGTGCCTTGATCAGTTCTCACGGACGGAAGCTGCGCGACGTCGTTGGTGAACGCCTGGACGGCGGCTTTCCAGTCTCGCTCACGTCCAGTGTTCCAGTGGGGATTGAGCAACAACGCAGGCATGTCCGTCAACAAGCGGGTCAATTCGCTTGCCAGTCGAGCCTGCAGGCGCAGTCGCTCAGTCCAGAAGTTCTGGGCGCGGAGGCGTTGAGCCGCCTGGACAAGCAGCGGGACCGGCGAGACTGCCGTATGTCGGGTGCGGGTGATGTTTGCACGCGCCATGGAGATCCGGCCAATCGGCATGCCCATGGCAATCAGCTCACCACCGTCCAGGCCGACAGTCGTCACATCGATGGCTTCTGCTTCGGGGAACAGGTCCCGTAGTGTGCTCGCCATGGAGACCGCCCGTTCATGGTCCGTGGTCGGGTCCGTGCTCTGGAGGCGGACACCCACCTTGAGCGTATGCCCATCTCCGACCCACTCGATAGTCCAGTCCAACAGTGACGAGTTCGACTCGGACAACTGGTGCAGTCGCTCCTCGGGTAGTCCGAGCCACTCCTGGAGGAACCGACCGGCGGACGGGCTGAGTCGCCGGAGCGTCTCCGCCAATCGTGGCCGCTCCGGACCGAAGCCCTGATGTGCCACGAGGACCTGCTGCACCACCTGCAGGGGCAGTTCCACCGCACCTTCGAGTGCCTCGAGGAGTCCCACGGCCGCCTCTGGGCTCGCCTCCGCCACAAGCTCGCCGAACCGTTGCGGGCCAACGGATGCAGCGACGAGGGCACGCAGGGACGTCGGGGCGTCCGGCAGGTCCCTGACAAGCTGCTGGAACGCCTCGGGAAGGATAGACATTTCCACGCCCCCGAACCGTGCGGCGAACGTGAGCAGAGAGAGCTGGATTGAACTAATCCCCGGCGGGCGTGCTCGGTCAATGACGTCGAGGCAGAGACGGGCGTGCCGGGCTGCATCAGCGCGGGCGAGCGCCACCATCATCTCCTCCACAGCGGTGGCCGTCGCTTCTCGCTGTCGGACGAACGAGGCCACCGTGGCAACCAGCGCATCACCGTGGATCGCAGCGGTCGATGCCGCGATCTCGAGGGTCCGCGCCCGCTCGTCGGCGGGGAGCAGCTCAAGCACCGTGGCATAGGTCTTCTCCAAGGTCGGCGGAGGCAGCGCGTGCAGCCGATCGATG
>WNGL01004914.1_pt1 | contig 25720 bp, 26 predicted proteins | sample 5400591 | NCBI WGS metagenome assembly WNGL01 (sample SAMN13153377, study PRJNA577476) | soil metagenome | isolation source: 80 cm soil or saprolite under Garry oak tree replicate 1 | place: USA:California | collected 2016-06-15 | reverse complement strand
TCGCCGAGTCGGTCAAGCGCGGGGTCTGGCAGGCGGGCGGGTTCCCGCTGGAGTTCCCGGCCATGGCGCTCGGCGAGACGCTGCTGCGGCCCACCGCCATGCTCTACCGGAACCTGCTGGCCATGGAGGCCGAGGAGCTAATGCGGGCCAACCCGCTGGACGGGGTGGTGCTGCTGTCCGGATGCGACAAGACCACGCCGGGGCTGCTGATGGCCGCGGCCAGCGTGGACCTGCCCGCGGTGATGGTCACCGGCGGGCCCATGCTCAACGGCAAGTACCAGGGCACCGACGTGGGCTCGGGCACGGCCGTGTGGCGGTTCGAGGAAGACCTGGTGGCCGGGCGGATGACCCAGGAGGAATGCGCCTTCGCCGAGGGCTGCATGGCCCGCTCCAACGGGCACTGCATGACGATGGGCACCGCCTCCACCATGGCGTCGATGGCCGAGGCGCTCGGCATGCAGCTGCCGTACTCGGCGACCTGGCCCGCGGTGGACGCCCGCCGGTACGAGACCGCGCAGCGGGCCGGCCAGGTGGCCGTCGGCCTGGTCCGGCAGGACCTGCGGCCCTCCGCCATCATGACCAGGGCGGCGTTCGAGAACGCGATCCGGGTGAACGCGGCGATCGGCGGGTCGACCAACGCGGTGATCCACCTGCTGGCCATCGCCGGGCGCCTGGGCGTGCCGCTGTCGCTCGACGACTTCGACGTGCTGGCCAGGGACGTGCCGACGCTGCTGAACCTGCAGCCGAGCGGCGAGTACCTGATGGAGGACTTCTGTTACGCCGGCGGCCTGCCCGCGGTGATGCGCGAACTGGCCGGGCACGGCCTGCTGAACGGCGACGCGATCACGGTGACCGGGTCCGGGGTCGGCGCGAACGTGGCCGAAGCGCCCTGCTGGAACCGCGAGGTCATCAAGACCGCCGCCGAGCCGTTCCAGCCCGCCGGGACGGGCACCGCGGTGCTGCGCGGCAACCTGGCACCGGGCGGGGCGGTGATCAAGCAGTCGGCCTCGTCGCCGCATCTGCTCAAGCACCGGGGCCGGGCCCTTGTCTTCGACTCCCCGGCGGACTACTACGCCGTGTCGAATGATCCCGGCCTCGACGTCGACGAGGACACCGTGCTGGTCGTGCGGTACTGCGGCCCGCGCGGATATCCGGGCATGCCGGAGGTGTCCAACGTGGCGCTGCCGAGGAAACTGCTGCTGCGCGGCGTCCGTGACATGGTGCGGATCTGCGACGGCCGCATGTCCGGCACTGCCTACGGCACGGTCGTCCTGCACGTCGCCCCGGAAGCCGCGGCCGGCGGCCCGCTGGCCCTGGTGCGGACCGGCGACTGGATCACCCTGGACGTGCCGGCCAGGACGCTGACGCTGGAGGTGGGCGACGAGGAACTGGCCGCCCGTCGTGCACAGTGGCAACCGCCCGCGCCGCACGCCAGCCGGGGCTGGACCCGCCTGTACACCGAGCATGTGCTGCAGGCCGACGAGGGTGCCGACCTAGACTTCCTCGTCGGCGCCAGCGGGCACGAGGTGCCGCGCGAATCGCATTAGGTTCGAGCTGGCACGAGCGGACCTGGCGAACGGTAATGTTCACCTCTGCCCCGATTCGCGACTACCCCTCTGGCGGGAACAGGTGGAAAGCGTCGTCCTCCTGGATGAAGCAGGCTATGCCAGCGGCACGGCCGACAAGATGGCCGTGCATCACGCCGAGACGCCGCTGCACCTGGCGTTTTCCTGCTACCTGTTCAACGACTCTGGCCAGTTCCTGCTGACCAGGCGGGCCGAGTCGAAGCGGACCTTCCCCGGCGTGTGGACCAATACCTGCTGCGGCCACCCGCGGCCCGGCGAGCCCCTGTCCGGCAGCGTGCTCCGGCGGCTGCGGGACGAACTGGGGATCGGCTCCGCCGCGCTCACGCTCGTCCTGCCCGGGTTCCGTTACCGGGCGCGGATGGCCAACGGGGTGACGGAAAACGAGATATGCCCGGTCTACGCGGCGGTCACGGATGTGGCGCCCGATCCGGACCCGGCGGAGGTCGCGGAGACCAGGTGGGTCGACTGGGCGGAGTTCTGCCAGGCGGTGGGCGCCGGCCAGCAGCCCATCTCGCCGTGGTGCGCGATGCAGCTAGCCGAGCTTGCCGACCTCGGCTCGCGGCCGCTGGACTGGATCCCGGCCGATCCGGCCGGCCTGCCGCCCGCCGCGCTGAGCTGAGCTCTTTCCCCACCCACGCACAGCACCGTCAACACGCCTTCCACAGGGTTGTCCACACCGGTGGGTTTAGCTGGGATCGCGCGGGGCGAGCCCCCGGGCCAGAAGCTCGAGCACGTCGTCGAGCACGTCGTCGGGCACCCGGCCGCCGGCCGTCCAGTCGGCCCAGCGCATGCCGACGAAGTTGCCGATGCCGGTGTAGGCGAACGCGATGACCTCGGGATCGTAGTGCGCGTCCACCTCGTGGTTCATCTGGGCGGTGCGCACGCCGCGCGCGTAACCCCGGGTCAGGTGCTCGTAGTACTCGCGGAACAGGGCCGGGTCGATGAACTCGGACTCGCGGACGATGCGGTCGATCCACGGCCGCTGGGACAGCACGTCGAAGTACGCCCGGAAGGACGCGCGTTCACTGGCCCGCTGGCCGCCGTCGGTATGCTCCAGGGCCACCCTCATGGCCCGCCTCAGGTCGGTGTTGATCGCCCGCATCACCGCGGCGAAGATCTCCGCCTTGGAGCCGAAATACGAGTAGAAGCTGCCGGTGGCCATCCCGGCTCTGGCGCAGATGTCCGCGACCGTGGTCCGGTGGTAGCTGCGCTCGCCGAACAACTCCTCGGCTGCGGTCAGCAGTGCCTGCCCGGGGGGGCGACCGCCTGGAACCCCCCGAGTACGGGGGGGCTGCGCGCCCCCCCGTACTCCCCGCGGGCTCGTTTCCGCTGTCATATCGGCTGATCCCTGCTCCGCTCAGTGCGGGACGGCCGATGCCGCGTCAGTGCGAGGCTGAAGGAATACCACTCGCTGGCGCCTGCTGCTCGGTTCCCGAATACGTCGTGATAGCACCTGACGCGGAAGTATCCGTAACCAGGACCGATCCTTTCTGCACGACCACGCCATTGGCGATAACGCCCATGTATGCGCCGGTAATGCCCGCGTGGTCGCTTGATGAGTAGGAATACGGCGCGATGGCCGGCCCCTGCGGCAGCCCGGCCTGGACGGCCGAAACCAGATCGGCCCGGGTCGGGTTCCGGCCCGCGTTGAACATGGCCTGTACGAACGTGTACGCGACGGCCATGCCGTAGAAGAAGTTGCCGTCGAGCGGCGCCTTGGGCTCGTACTGGTCGTGAACCTTCTTGAACAGCACGTACCAGCTGTCGCTTGTGCTGAGGGCCGGCAGGTCTGCATCAGTGATGATCCCGTTGATGAGCTGGTTGCCATTGACGGTCGAGCCTCCTTGCTTGGCGAACGCCGTGACCAGCCCGCCCAGCGTGATCGGGTCGGAGCCGACGTAGCTGACCACCAGCGCGGGGTTGAACCCGACCTTGAGGGAGTCCAGCTTGAGCAGCGCGGTAAACGCGGGGATGGAGAACGCCACGACCACCTGGGCACCGGAGGCGCGCATCGCGGCGACCTGCGGCGTGATGTTGACGTTGGTGGGCACGTAGCTCTGCCTGCTGACCACCATGGAGGACGGGAGCTCGTAATCGAGGCCCTTGACCCCGTCCAGGCCAAACTCGTCGTTCTGGTAGAAGTAGGCGACCTTCTTCCCGGCGAAGTGCTGCTTCACGTACTGTCCGAGGATCTTCCCCTCCCGGACGTAGTCGAGCTGCCAGCCGAACGTGCCCGGGTACTTCGCCGTGTCGTTCCAGCACTCGCACCCGGACGCGACGAACACGTCGGGCACCTTCTGCGCGGTGAGGAAGCTCACCGCGGCCAGGTGAGTGGGCGTGCCGAGGCCGTTGAACAGGGCGTACACGTTGTCCTGCAGCACCAGTTCGTGGACGACCGACGCCGTCTTGGTCGGGTCGTAGCCGTCGTCGAGGTACTTGTAGACGATCTTGCGTCCGTACACCCCGCCGTTCGCGTTGACGTAGCTGAAGTAGGCGTTCGCCGCGGGGGCGATCTCGGAGTAGCCGGGCGCGGCAGGCCCGGTGAGCGGCTGGTGGCTGCCGATCGTGATCTGGGTGGCGGTGATGCCGGGCGCGGACGCGGTCAGGGCCGCGCTCGAGCTGCCCGAGCTGCTCGAACCGGTCCCAGGGCTCGAGCTCGAGTTCGACGAGCAGGCGGCGACGGTAAGCGCGGCGACGGTCATGATGGCCGCGGCCTGCCAGCGAAGCCGATGAGTTCGTTTCATGGAGTTCCTTCCTTCTCATGTTGGCTGGCCGGCGCTTCGTCGGCCGGCGGCGTGACGTGGGAGGCGGAGGCGTCGCGAGAGAGGCGAGCCTTCGGTTCGGGGCCGGTGAACAGGCGGAGGAGCCGTACCAGTCCGCCCTGGATCCCCTGCGGGAAGACGAGCATGACGAAGATGAGGACCGCGCCGTAGGCGGCGATCGGGATGTTGGAGCCCACGGTGCTGGACAGGCCGTGGCTGGTGGCCACGTCGGTGGCGTAGGTGGGGACCAGGACGATCAGCAGGCTTCCCCACACCGCGCCCGGCAGGCTGCCCAGGCCGCCGATCACGGCCGCGGTGAGCAGCGCGATGGACAGCGTGATGGTGAAGGCACCCGGCGCGACCAGGCTGGTCACGATGGCCAGCAGCGAGCCGGCCAGCCCGGCGCAGACGGCGCTCACCACGAAGGCCAGGATGCGCGTCACGGCGACGTTCACCCCGCTGAGCGCGGCGGCCACCTCGTCGTCGCGTACCGCGCGCCAGTTGCGGCCGATCCGGCTGTAGCACAGGTTCGCCAGCAGGACCAGGGTGACCAGCGCCACCACGGTGCTGACCCAGGCTTGCCACCTGGTCAGCGGGAAGTTCGCGCCGAGGAAGGCGGGCGAGGTGAACACGACGTTCAGGCCCTGGTCCGCGCCGAAGATTCCCTGATAGGCGAAGGCGAGGGAGGGGAGCGCGACGCCGAGCATGAGGGTGGCGCCGGCCAGGTACGGGCCGCGCAGCCGGGCGGCGGCCACGCCGACGATGCCGCCGGCCACCGCCGTGACCGCGGCGGCCGCCACCAGCGCGGCGATGAAGGGCCAGTTGAGGTGCAGCAGCAGCAGCGCGGTCGTATAGGCGCCGATGGCCATGAACGCCCCGTTACCCAGCGAGATCTGGCCGCTGAGCCCGGTCAGCACGGTGAGCCCGGCCACCGCCGTGACATAGACCCCGACCTCGGCGATCTGGTAGTCGCGGAACGTGTCCAGCTTGACGGAGAGAAACCAGACGATCACCGCCGTCAGGACGGCGACCCCAAGCCTGCGTGGCAGCGTCTGCATGGTCATACCTGCCGCACCTTGGTCGCGGAGAACAGCCCGTCGGGCCGGACCATCAGCACCACGACGAGAATGACGAGGGCCACCAGCGGGACCAGGTTGGCGCCGGAGTGCACGTAGCCGCCCGCATAGCTGAGCGCGAGCCCGAGCAGCAGCCCGCCGGTCACCGCGCCGCCCGGGCTGTCCAGCCCGCCGATCACGGCCGCGGTGAAGCCGTACACGAAGATCGTGTCCATGCTGTTCGGGTACAGGAACGTCGACGGTGAGACGAGCAGGCCAGCCAGCGCGCCGAGCAGGCCCGCCAGCGCCCATCCGACGGTCAGCACCCGGGCCACCCGGATGCCCGACAGCCGGGCGATCGTGGCGTTGAACGCCGCCGCGCGCATGCGCAGCCCGGCCGAGGTGTACCTGAAGGCCAGGCCCAGCGCCAGCGTGGTGACCAGCACCGCCGCCGCGACGAACACGTCGAAGCGCGACACCCCGAGCGGCGTCCCGCTAATTCTCAGCCCCGCCTGGGAGAACGCCGTCGGGAACGACCGGAACTGGCCGCCGAAGAAGATGCCGGCCAGCCCTTCGAGGAAGATGAGCAGTCCGATGGTCACGATCACGGCGTTGAGCGGCGGCTTGTTCATGGTCGGCCGGATGATGGTCAGCTGGCATATCGCGCCGAGCACGACGCCGGCCGCGAGCGCGACCACGAACCCTTCCCAGTAGGAGCCGGTACGGTAGATGACCTCGATCGCCACGTAGGTGGTGAACATGGCCATCCCGCCCTGGCCGTAGTTCAGCAGCCTGGTCCCCCGCCAGATCAGCACGAGGGACAGCGCCACCGCGGCGTAGATCATCCCGAAGACGATCCCGCTGAGGGTGAACTGGAGGAACTCGACCACTGACATGCTCCTAGGCGGCTAGAACCCGAGGTAGTGGTGACGGAGGGCGACGTCGGCGGCGAGCGTTGCGGCGTCCGCGGCGGCGACGACCCGGCCCAGGTTGAGCACCACCCCGTGGTCCGCGATCGCGAGCGCGCCGCGCGCGTTCTGCTCGACCAGGATGATGGTGATGCCGTGCTCCCGGCTGAGCCGGACCACCAGGTCCATGACCTGCGCCATGATCTTGGGCGCGAGGCCGAGCGAAGGCTCGTCGAGCAGCAGCACCCGCGGCCGCGCCAGCAGCGCCCGCGCGATGACCAGCATCTGCCTTTCGCCGCCGGACAGCGTGGCGGCCAGCTTGCGCCGCCGCTCGGCCAGCGGCCGGAAGCGCTCGTAGGCTTCGTCGAGCGCGGCGGCCCGTTCGGCCCGCGGACTGCGGGGCGGCCAGGCCATCATCCCGACCCGCAGGTTCTCCTCGACGGTGAGCTCGGGGATGACCCCCTGCCCCTCGGGCACGTGGGCGACCCCGGCCCTGACCATCTGCTCGGGGCTGCGGCCGGTCTGGTCGGCGCCGTCCAGCAGGACGCGGCCGCGGCGAGGCTTGATCATGCCGCTGATCGCGCGCAGCAGGGTCGTCTTGCCCGCGCCGTTCGCGCCGAGCACCGCCGTGATGGCGGCCGTCCCGGCCGAGATGCTGACCCCATCCAGCGCGATAACCCCGCCGTACCCCGCGACGAGGTCGTCGACGGCCAGCGCCGGAGCGTCGGCGCGGGCCGCGGCCGCGCTACTCACCGGCGGCCTCGGGGAGCGCAGGATCGCCCGCCGTGCCGAGGTAGGCGGCGGTCACGGCGGGATTGTCCTGAACCTGCCGCGGTGTGCCCGTCGCGATCACCTTCCCGAAGTCGAGGACCACGATCGAGTCGCAGACGGACATCATCAGGTCCATGTGATGCTCGACCACGACCAGCGAGGCCTCGGCGGCCAGGTCGCGGATGAGGCCGCCGAGCTCGGCCATCTCGGCCTCGTCCAGGCCGCTGGCGGGTTCGTCGAGCAGGATCAGCCCGGGCTTGGCCACCAGCGCCCGGGCCAGCGCGATCCTCTTCCGCATGCCGTAGGACAGCTCACCGGGCCTGGCCTGTGCCACCTGTGTGGCACCGACCCGGTCCAGGGCCTGCAGCGCCAGGTCGCGCAGCGTGCGCTCGTCGCGGCCGGCCCGCGGCAGCGAAAGCAGCGCGGACCAGAATCCGGCCGAGGCACGGCAGCTCGCGCCGACCATGACGTTCTCCAGCGCGGTCAGCCCGGCGTACAGGCCGACTCCCTGCAGGGTCCTGGCGACGCCGAGGCCGGCGAGCTGATGCGGCCTGGCGTGGTGCACGTGGTCGCCGAACAGCACCTCACCCGCGTCGGGCCGGATGAAGCCGCACAGCACGTTCAGCAGCGTGGTCTTGCCCGCGCCGTTCGGGCCGATGACGCCGAGGACCTGCCTGGGCGGGACGGCGAGCGAGACGGCATGGAGCGCGGTCAGCCCGCCGAAGCGGACGGTGACATCTCGGACCTCAAGTACTGAACCTGGATTCATCGCCCTTTTTCTTCGCCGTGATCAGCAGGAAATTCCGGCATGAATCCTCATTCAAAGCTGGTCCCGGGTGCCGGGCAAGAGCCCTACAGAGTTGGTGCCAATTCGTGGCTGAACCGAAACACGGGCCGGAGCAGGCTGGTTACCGCGGTGCCGCCCCAGGCCCCTGATCCGAGATCAGCTGAGCAGCGCTGGTCACAGGCTGGCGGGCAGGCCGAACGCGGCGAACATCGATGGCTGCTCGAAGGCGGCGATGTCGGTCAGGCGGCCGTGCTCGAGGCGCAGTACGGCGAGCACGAACGGAGAGAACGCGGTCTCGCCGGGACGGCGGAGGTACCCGGCCGCGCCCGGCTGCCGGTTGGCCATGATCGGCAGCGCCCGCCACTGGCCGAGCGAGTTCATGCCGTCCCGGAGCGCGTCGCCCACCTCCTGCCGGCCGGTCCACTCGCCGACCTGCGGGGAGATGGCCAGTCGCACGTCGTGGCGCAGTAGGGCGATCAGCGCTTCGGGGTCGGCTTGCTCGTGCGCGGCGATGTAGCGCTGGAGCAGGCGGCGCTGCCCGGCATCGGGTTCGGCGGCCGGTGCCCAGTCCAGCCGCCCGTCCGGCCACTGGTCGCGCAGCGTGGTGCGGGCCCGCTGCAGCGCGCTGTTGACCGCCGGGACGCTCATGTCGAGCAGTTCGGCGACCTCGGCGGCGGGCCAGCTGACCAGGTCGCGCAGGATCAGCACGGCCCGCTGGCGCGGTGGCAGCAGCTGAATCGCCGCCAGGAAGGCGAGCGAGATCGTCTCCCGGCTCACCGTCACCGCCTCCGGGCCCGGCTGGTCGGCGGCCAGTTCGTCGAGCAGCGAGTCCGGGTACGGCTGTACCCACGGCATCACGGCGATCGATGGCCCGGCGCCGGCCGGTGCGCTGCTAGCCGATGCGCTGGACGGCGCGGGCACGGCCCGGCGGGCGTCACGGCGCAGCGTGTCCAGGCAGGCGTTGGTGGCGACCCGGTACAGCCAGGTACGCGGGCTCGACCGGCCCTGGAAGTCTTCCCGGGAGCGCCAGGCCCGCAGGAGAACCTCCTGCACGTGATCTTCGGCCTCGTCGAAGGACCCGAGCATCCGGTAGCAGTACACGTGCAACTCGCGCCGGTACCGGCGGACCAGGTCCTCGAAGTCCCCCATCGCGACGCCCACCCAAGCACCCTTCTGTCCGCTCTGACGGTAGATCACAGTACCCGCGATGAGTTTTCCGGCCCGGCGCGTCTGCATAGGACGACAACCCGACGATCGCACGGAACGGAGCACACCGATGGGCAGGCTCGTGCTGTACATGTCCATGTCCCTGGACGGCTTCATCGCCGGCCCCGGGGATACGAACGACAACCCGTTTGGTACCGACGGGCAGCGGCTGCACGAGTGGCTGGGCGACGGCGGAGAAGACGTCAGCGGCTACCGGCCGGGCGATGAAGCAGGTCAGACACTGTTCGACGAGCTGATGTCGACCGGTGCCGTGATCACAGGCAGGCGCACAGGAGACTACGTCGGCTACTGGGGCGGCGACCATCACGACGGCGTGCCGATCTTCGTCCCGACGCACCAGGCCCCCGCGGGCACGCCCCCCGGCGGCGTCAACTTCGTGACCGGCGGCATCGAATCGTGCGTCGAACAGGCGAAAGCGGCCGCCGGGGACCGCGACGTCATGCTGCACGGCGCCTACACGGCCCGGGAATGCCTGCGGGCACGCGTGCTGGACGTGCTGGAGATCCAGCTGGTCCCGGTCCTGTTCGGCCAGGGACGTCGGCTCTTCGACGATCTGGGGCCCGGCCACGTCGAGCTCGACCTGGTCCGGACGCTGGAGTCGCCCGGCGCTCTGTTTCTTCGCTACGAGGTGCAGTACGCATGAACCCGCCCATCCGTCTGTACATGACGATGTCCCGCCGGGCAGCGCGCGGTTCGTCACCGACGTCGAAGACGGCGCCAGGCAGGCCCGGGCCGCGGCGGGCGAACGTGCCGTGATGGTGCACGGTGCCGGCGCGGCGCAGGCGCTGCTGCGGGCCGGGCTACTCGATGAGATGGAGATCCATCTCGTGCCGGTCCTGCTCGGCGGAGGGCGACGCCTGTTCGACTCGCTCGGCCCGGACCACATCGAACTCGAACTGGCCCGGCGGCTGGCGGCGCGGGACGTCACGCATCTGCGATACCGGGTGCGTCACCATGAGCGCTGACGACCCCGCCGCGCAGATCGTGCGAGACATCATCGAGGCCAGCCGCTACCTCGTCCTGGCCACCGCCGACGCGGCGGGTCGGCCGTGGAGCTCGCCCGTGTACTTCGCGCACGTCGGCCACGCCGAGTTCTTCTGGGTTTCCTCGCCCGACGTCACGCATTCGGTCAACATCGCGGTGCGGCCCGAGGTGGGCATCGTGGTCTTCGACACCCACGCGCCGATAGGCGCCGGGCAGGGTGTGTACCTTTCTGCCGTCGCGGAGCTGCTCCAGGACGGTGAGACCGACCGCGGGATCGAGGCATTCTCCCGCCGGTCGGTAGCCCACGGCGGCCGGGAATGGACGAGCCAGGACGTCCGGCCCGGCGCCGGCCTGCGGCTCTACCGCGCCATCGCCGAATCGCACTGGATCCTCGCCAAGGACGGCCGGCCCGACCACCGCATTCCCGTGCCGCTCACCTGACATCGCGCCGAAGCGCAGGCAGCTACGTCAGCCCGAGCAGGCGGGCCGCGTTGTGCTTGAGGATCTTGGGGCGGACCTCCGGCTTGACCTCGAGCAGCTCGAAGTCCCGCAGCCAGCGCTCCGGGGTCAGCAGCGGGTAGTCGGTGCCGAATAGCACCTTGTCCTGCAGCAGCGAGCTGGCCGCGCGGACCAGCTGCGGCGGGAAGTACTTCGGCGACCAGCCGGACAGGTCGATGTACACGTTGGCCTTGTGGGTCGCGATGGAAATCGCCTCGTCCTGCCAGGGCACCGACGGGTGCGCCAGGATGACCGGCATGCCGGGGAAGTCGGCGGCCACGTCGTCGAGCAGCATCGGATTGGACAGCCGCAGCTTGATCCCGCGCCCGCCGGGCAGGCCGGCTCCGATGCCGGTCTGGCCGGTGTGGAAGACGGCAGGCAGACCGGCGTCCTCGATGACCTGGTACAGCGGGTAATAGCGCGTGTCGTCCGGCGAGAAGCCTTGCATGCTGGGGTGGAACTTGAACCCGCGCACCCCGTGGTCGCTGATCAGCCGCCGGGCCCGGCGGACCGCCTGCTCGCCGGCCAGCGGGTCCACCGAGCCGAACGGGATCAGCACGTCGGCGTGGGCGGCGGCCCGGTCGGCCATCTCCTCACTGGACAGCCCCGGATGGCCGGTCGCGGTGCTGGCGTCCACGGTGAACACCACCGCGGCCAGCTGCCGGGGCCGGTAGTATCCCGCGATCTGCTCGACGGTCGGCGCCCGCTCGTTGTTGGCCTTGAAGTACTTCGCCGACGCGGCCAGCAGCTCCTCGTCCAGGGACAGCTGTCCGTGCCCGTCGGACTCGACGTGCACGTGCACGTCGAGTCCCTGCAGGGCGGAAAGGTCGAGGCCAGGCATTGATGACACCCTATACGCCCGGTCGGCGGCCCGCCCGGCCCGCGTGGCCGGCCAGCATTTCGCCGGCGCGCGTTTGTGCGGTGACCACATTGCCGGGACGCCCCGGCTTGTGGCACCGTCGGCGATGTGGAGCCGCAACGCCAGGTGCGCGAGGGCGACCTGCTGTGGACACCGGGGCCTGATCGCGCCGGCCGGGCCAACATCACCGCGTTCACCCGGTGGCTCGCCCGTGAGCGCGGGCGCGACTTCGGCGACTATCAGGCGCTGTGGCACTGGTCGGTGACCGACCTCGACGGCTTCTGGCAGGCGGTCTGGGACTACTGCGGCGTCGAGGCCTCGGCCCGCCCGGCGGCGGTCCTCGGCGCCAGGACCATGCCGGGCGCCGACTGGTTCCCCGGGGCCAGGCTCAACTACGCCCAGCACGTGCTGCGCCGCGAGCGGCCGGGCGAGGACGCCCTGCATCACCAGTCGGAAACCACCCCGCTGGCGGGCCTGCCCTGGCCGGACCTCGCGAACGGCGTCCGGGTGCTCGCCACCCGGCTGCGCGCGATGGGCGTCCGGCCCGGCGACCGGGTCGCCTCGTGCATGCCGAACATCCCGCAGACCGTGATCGCCATGCTGGCCACCACCAGCATCGGCGCGGTGTGGACAAGCTGCTCCCCCGACTTCGGCGGGCGCGGGATCATCGACAGGTTCGGCCAGCTGTCACCGAAGGTGCTGTTCTGCGTGGACAGTTACCGCTACGGCGGCCGGGACCACGACCGGAGCGCCGAGATGGCGCAGATCATCGCGCGGCTGCCCGGCCTGGAGCAGGTGATCCACGTGCCGGGACCCGCCGGGCTGGCGATCCCCGCGGCCCAGCCCTGGGATGAGGTCATGGACCACCCGCCGGTGCCGGCCGCGGAGTTCGCGTTCGAGCAGGTGCCGTTCGGCCATCCGCTGTGGATCCTGTTCTCCTCCGGCACCACCGGGCTGCCCAAGGCGATCACGCACAGCCACGGCGGCATCCTCATCGAGCAGCTGAAGCTGCAGACGCTCCACATGGACCTGCGCCCGGGCGACTGCCTGTTCTTCTACACCACCACCGGCTGGATGATGTGGAATTTCCTGGTCAGCTCGCTGCTGCTGGGCGTGCGGCCGCTGCTCTACGACGGGAACCCGGGGTACCCTGACCCGGGCGTGCTCTGGGAGATGGCGCAGAACGCCCGGGTGACCATGTTCGGCGCCAGCCCCGCCTACGTCGACGTGCTGTCCAGGGCGGGGGTGGTGCCCGGCGCCGCGTACGACCTGTCCGCGCTGGACGCCGTCATGCTGGCCGGCTCGCCGGTGTCGGCGGAATGTGGCGCCTGGTTCTACCGCCACGTCAAGCAGGACCTCTGGCTGCACGTGGGCAGCGGCGGCACCGACGTGTGCAGCGGCTTCACCGGGGGCGCGCCCACGCTGCCGGTGTACGCGGGCGAGCATCAGGCGCGCAACCTCGGCGTGGCCGCGTACGCGTTCAGCGACCGGGGCGAGCCGGTCACCGGCGAGGTCGGCGAGATGGTGATCACCCAGCCGATGCCGTCGATGCCGGTCCGGCTGTGGAACGACGACGACGGCGACCTCTACCGGCGGACGTACTTCGCCGACTTCCCCGGGGTGTGGCGGCAGGGAGACTTCTTCAAGGTCAACGAGCGCGGCGGCTGCTTCGTGCTCGGCCGCAGCGACGCCACCCTGAACCGGTACGGCGTCCGCATCGGCACCGCGGAGATCTACGCCGCGCTGGAGTCGGTCGAGGAGATCGCGGGCGCCCTCATCGTCAACCTCGACCTGCCCGGCGGCGGTTTCTTCATGCCCCTGTTCGTCACGCTGGCCGACGGAGCGGTCCTCGACGGCGCCCTGCGCGCCAAGATCACCGGTCGGCTCCGCGCCGAGTACACCGCCCGGCACGTCCCCGACAAGATCATCGAGGTGCCGGCCATCCCGGCCACCCTGACCGGCAAGAAGATGGAGGTGCCGGTCCGCAGGATCCTGCTGGGGACCAGGCCGGACGACGCCGCCAACCGCAACGCGATGGCGAACCCGCAGGCGCTTGACGCGTTCGCCGAGTACGCGAGCACCCAGCAGGACTACCGCCTCGGCTGAGGCGGGCCTCAGTCCCTGGCGCCCGGCTTGACGTAGCCGAAGAACCCGCGGCGCTTGATCAGCTCGGCGACCTGCTCCGGGACCATGCCCTCCCAGGAGTCGTCGCGGGCGGCGATCCGCCGCAGCACGTCACGGCTGAAGATCGGCAGGTACTCGGGCCTGTAGTTGTCGAGGTTGACGAAGCTGCCCCGGCCGACGAGATAGTCGTACAGCGGCTGGAGTTCGGGCTGGACCTTGATGTCGTCGACGGTCTTGAGCTCCTCGTCCCTGGTGGGCTGCACCGGGTATACGTAGAGCTTCAGCCCGTTCTTGAACAGCCGCCCGAAGCTCTCCAGGATCCCGCCCGGCAGCTGCACGTGATTGCGCTCGTCGAACAGGTCGATGAGGCTCGGCACGCCCATCACGATGCCGATCCGCTCGGTGGTCCGCTCGGCGATGTAGGCGGACAGCCGGTAGTAGTCGAAGTAGTCGGTGATCAGCACGGTCTCGCCGCAGGCGGCCAGCAGCTCGGCGCGGGCCAGGAAGTCCCGCCGGTCGACCTCGGTCCTTTCCGCCAGCAGGTTCCGCATGGTGATCTCGGTGAGCTGCAGGATCGGCTTGTCGCCCACGGCGGGGTCCTGGGCGAACTTCTCCTTCGCCGTGGCCAGCATGTCCAGGTTCACGTGCGTCGGCGGCCGGAAGCTGCCCCGCTCGACCAGGATCGCCTTCTTGCGCAGCACCTCGCTCGGCTGCAGCACCTCACGCTCCGGACCGAACATGGCCACGCCGCTCAGGCCCAGCTGGACGAGCTTGAGCGCCATCAGCCGGTTGTCCACGCCGCGGAACTCGATGCCGCGGAACTCGATCATGTCGATCTCGATGCGGCCGACGGTCAGCTCGTCCAGCAGGCTCTCGATCAGCTTTTCCGGCTCGTGGTGATGGAAGAACGCTCCGTACAGCAAGTTCACCCCGACGATGCCGAGCGCCTCCTGCTGCAGCCAGGCCTCGACGTCCAGCATCCGCACGTGCATCGTGATCTGGCTGGGCTCGTCGTGCGCCTGGGACTGGAACTTCACGCCCATCCAGCCGTGGCACTCGTTGCCGCCCCGGAAGCTGCGCGCGACCACGGTGTCGGCGAACGCGAAGAAACAGTTCGAGTCGCCGCGCTCTTCGTCCAGCCGCTCGACGTTGAGCTGGAATTCCTTGTCCAGCATGCCCTGCAGCCGGCCGACGGATACGTACCGCTCCGCCTTGCCGTAGACCGCGTCGCTGACCGCCATGTCGTAGGCCGAGATGGACTTGGCCACGGTGCCCGCGGCGCCGCCGACCCGGAAGAACCAGCGGACCACCTCCTGGCCGGCCCCGATCTCCGCGATCGTCCCGTACCAGCGCGGATCGAGGTTGATGCGCAGCGCCTTCTGGTGCGTGTCTGACTGGTGTGTGCCGATGAGCTCGGTCATGGCGTCTCCCTGCCTGCTCACCCTGCTCCGCTGCGGCCGTCTGCAACGCTGGGATTGTACCGATTTCCCGGCGCCCACCGCCAGGTACGCCAGGTGAACGGTAACGTTCCCGGAACGGTCGGCGCGTAGGTTCGGTCCGTGGGCGTGGATAGGTTGGGGTCGCCGCGGGTCTGGGCGCGCGTGCTCGCCGTCGCGGCGGTGCTGTCCTTCGCGGCCGCGATCCCGCTGCCAGCCGAGCGGGTTGCCCCGCTGGCGCCGGATAACCAGCACTCCTACCGCCGCGCTCGGAACGCCGATCACCGCCGCTATCACCCCGTTGGCCACCTGGTGTGACAGCACGCACATGGTTTCGTCGTCCGCCAGGCGCTGAGCTGGCGGCGCGCCACCGGGGAGCGGCGCCAGCAGCTGAAATGGCTGGCCAGTGGCGCTGCCGTCAGCATCGCCTGCCTGTTCCTGGCGGCAAGCGCCAGTTCGTCGGGCAACGGCCCCGCGGGCCCCACGCTCTGGGGCGTAATTACCGGCCTGGCGTGGATGGGCGTTGCCGCGCTGCCCGCGTCCATCGGCGTGGCCATCCTGAAGTACCGGCTGTACGAGATCGACCGGATCATCTCCCGGACGCTGGCCTACGCGATCGTCACCGGCCTGCTGGTCGGCGTGTACGCGGGCCTGGTGCTGCTAGCCACCGAGGGTCTCGGGTTCCGCGGCTCCGCGGCGGTCGCCGCTTCCACGCTGGTCGCGGCGGCGCTGTTCAGCCCGCTGCGGCGGCGGGTGCAGCACGCGGTGGACCGGCGGTTCAACCGGTCCAGGTACAACGCCGAGCACACGGTGACCGAGTTCGCGGCCCGGCTCAAGGAGTCGGTGGACCCCGATGTGGTCCGCGCCGACCTGGCCGACGTGGTTCGGGCCGCGCTCGAGCCGATCCATGTCTCGGTGTGGCTCAACCGATGACAGCATTGGATCGTGAGCAACACCGATCCGGGGGCCGTCCCCGCGGCTGAGGTTATCGAGGCGCGCAAGACCGCCATCGGCGATGGCACCGAGGTCCGCAGGCTGCTGCCGCAGGAGTCGGCCGCGGGCCGGCCCCCCCGTGCTGCACGGCCTGCACCTATGGATCGCCCTGCCCGAGGCGCAGCGGCACGCCGAACCGCGCTTCGCCCACCATGCCGACCTGCCGGTGGTGCGCGACGGCGGCGCCAGCGTGACCGTCGCCATCGGCGAGTACCGGGGCGAGCGGTCTGCGGCCGAGGTGTTCAGCCCGCTGGCCGCATTCGAAGTCGCGGTGCCCGGCGTCCCGCTCAAAGCCCGTTGACGGGGCACGCGCCCCAGCCCGTTCGGCATCATGAAGATCCTCACTGGCGCCGGACCGGATCGTTGGCCGCCGGGACCAGCGGGGCGGGATTGGCGGACACCTCCCGTTGCGCCGCGAGCAGCCCGGCCTCGGCGGCGGCCAGGGTGAGGGCTTCCGGCGAGCGCGGGTAACCGGCGGGCGGGCCGGAGAACCGCAGCGCGGTGGTGAAGTCGCCGCAGGTGCGGCGGCGGAAGGCGCTGATGTTCGGCTCGCGGACGCCGAACCTCCTCTCGAGGACGCGGATCAGCGAGGTGTGGTCGAGCACGTCGGAGCAGACCCGGCCGCCCGCCGACCACGGCGACACGACGATGGCCGGTACCCGGAAACCGAGCCCGATCGGCTCGCCGCCGACGTACTCGTCCGGCGTCCCGCGCGGCGCCACCGGCGGGGGCACGTGGTCGAACAGGCCGTCGTTCTCGTCGTAGGTCACGATGAACAGCGTCTTGTGCCACAGGTCCTCGCTGGCCGCGATCGCGTCCAGCTTGGCGGCGATGTACTCCGCGCCCGCGGCCGGGAAGTAGGCCGGGTGCTCCGACTGCGCGGTGGGCGCTACCAGCCAGGACACCTGGGGCAGCCGGCCCGCCCTGGCGTCGGCCTCGAACCAGCCGGCCGGGCGCTTGCGCATCCCCCGCTGCCACAGCGGCGCCGAGCCCGGCGCGCCGGCGAACTGCCTGAACCAGGCCAGCGCGTTGTCGTCGTAGTTGTCCTCCTCCTGGTACACCTGCCAGCTGACGCCGGCCCGCTGCAGCCGCTCCGGGTAGGTGGTCCAGGACAGGGTGACGTTGTTGTAGGCGGGGCTGTCGTCGGTGACCGGGCCGCCGCCGGTGCCCATCGGGTCGATCATCCCGGTCCACATGTACAGCCGGTTCGGGCTGGTCGGGCCGAACACCGAGCAGTGGTAGCTGTCGCAGACCGTGAACGCCTGCGCCAGCGCCCAGTGGAACGGGATGTCGGCCTGGGTGAAGTACCCCATCGTGAACGGCCCCTTGGCGGGCACCCACCGGTCCATCGCGCCCTTGTTCCAGGCCTGATGCTGGGTCGGCCAGGAGTGGTCGGTGCCCGGCGTGGCCTGCGCGCTGGTGGTCGCGGTGTCGAGGCGGAACGGGGCCAGGTAGCCCTGGGCGTGACCCGGATCCGGCTGGCGGAACACCGGGCCGCCGCCCGGCAGCCTGATCGCGGCCGGGTCGGCGAAGCCGCGCACTCCGGGCATCGTGCCGAAGTAATGGTCGAAGCTGCGGTTCTCCTGCATCAGGATCACGATGTGCTCGATGTCGCGGAGCGAGCCGCGGGGCGGCTCCCTGATCGTGGCGGCGAGCGCCTTGCGCAGGCTGGCCGGCAGCGCCGCCGCGCCCCCCACCCCAGACAGCACCGCCACCCCGGACAGCGCGGTCGCGTCGGCGAGCAGGCGGCGGCGGGTGAGCCCGGGCAGGGCCGAGGCCGGCGCCGGGCGGGGAGCGTCGGCCGGGCGGGGAGCGTCGGCCGGGCCGTCCGGGCTGGGCTGCCTGCGGCGGGCCAGGTACCAGCCGAGGCCGACGATGACCAGGGCCAGCAGGATCTGGCCGATGACCAGCGGCCGCGACGGGCCGCCCGGTGCGGCGGGCGCGCCCGTGACGGGGACGCCGGGCATCCGGCCGAACTCGACGAGCCGGTCGTGGCCGCTGTCGGTCACCCAGACCAGCCCGGCCGCGGTAATCGCCACGTCCCGCGGGAACTCCAGGTCCTCGCCCGCCTGCCCGGTGCCCGGCTGCAGGCCGAACTCGGTGTAGAAGCCCCCGTCCTGGCTGAACACCGACACAAGCCCGTAGTCCGGCTGCGCGACGTAGATCCGCCCGCCCGGGCCGACCGCGAGGCCGGCCGGGTTGCTCAGGTCGCCGTAGCCCGCCTGGGTGGTGCCGAACGACCGCAGCTCTTGCCCGGACGGGGAGTATTCCCTGACCGAGTTGGCCGGGTAGCCGGGGCTGGACACCCAGACGTCGCCGCGGGTGTCCAGATCCACGCCAGCCGGCGTCGGCACCGCGAACGAGAGCCGGTAGCGGCCGGCGGCGGAGAACTCCTCCACCCGGCCGTTGCCCTGGTCGGCGACCCAGACGTCACCGAACGGGGTGACGGCCAGCGCGACCGGCTGGTCCAGTTGCCCGCGGCCCCGGCCGGGCGAGCCGAAGCTGGCCAGCACGCGGCCGGCCGAGGAGAACTCGACCACCCGGTTGTGGCCGGTGTCCGCGACCCAGACGTGCCCGGCCGCGTCGGTGGCGATCCCGGCGGGCTGGTCCAGGTTCTGGCCGAAGGCGGCGGCCAGCCGTCCGGACGGGGTGAACTCGACCACCCGGTTGTGGCCGGTGTCGGCGGCCCAGATGCCCCCGGCCGGGTCGGCGGCGACGCCGCCGGGGCTGGCCAGTTCCTGCTGTCCGAGCGCCCGGCGGAAGGGCGGCGCGTGCGACAGCGGGTTCGGGCCGGCCCGCGCGGCCGGTCCTGGAGTAAGCAAGGCGGCGGCGAGCACGCCGCAGCACGCGAGGGCGATTACCCGCGGCCGCAGGCCGCGCCGCCGAGACTTCGGGCCCATCTACCAGCAACGTAACCCATACCGGTCGATCCCCGCAAAACGCTCAGGCCGGCTGGGCCACCGCCTCATCGGCGGCGATGACGCTACGCTCGGGTTTCATGGCAGCAGATCAGGAGGTGCCCAGGTCCCCGTCGCTGTACCGCAAGGTCGCCGAGGACCTCAAGGCGGCCATCGCGGCGGGCGGCTACGCGGCGGGCACCCGGCTGCCGTCCGAGCACGAACTGGCCGAACGCTACTCGGTGTCACGCGGCACCGTCCGGCAGGCGTTCGCCGCGCTGCGCGCCGACGGGGTCATCGCCTCGCGGCGCGGCGCGCGCCGGGTAGTCAGCCCGGCCGTGCTCCGGGGGCCGCGGATGCAGAGCTTCGGCGAACTGCTGTCCTTCTCCCGCTGGGCGCGGGCCATGGGCGAGGTTCCCGGCGGCCTGGTCGTCTCGATGCAGCGCCGCCCGGCCAAGCCGGCCGAGGCCGAGCGTCTCGCCCTCCCGGCGGGTGCACAGGTCTACCACCTGACCCGGGTACGGCTGCTGTCCGGGCACCCGGTGATGATCGAGCGCGGCGCCTATCCGGACCGGGTCGGCGTGCTGGTGGCGGGCCTGGACCTGGAGAAGGACTCGATCACCGAGCGGCTGGAGGAACTGGGCATCGTCTTCACCGACGCGGAGCACGTGATCGACGCGGTGGCCGCCACCGCCGAGGACGCCAGGCTGCTCGGCGTCAGGCCGCGGGCGCCGATGCTGCGCGAGCGGCGCCTCACCACCGACCTGGCCGGGGTGCCCGTCGAGTGGTCCGACGACCGTTACCTGGGCAGCGCGGTCGCGTTCAGCGTGCGCAACTCGGTGGCGGTCAACGCGCTGTCCCGCACGCCCAGGGCCTGATCAGGCCGTCCAGCAGCGGCTCGAAGTGCTCGAAGGCCGGCGGCGCGACCGCCGGGTCCTTGGCCTCGTCGTCCCAGCGGCGTACCGCCACCGCGTCCCGCGCGCACGGAAGCGCCTCGAACGCCTCCGCCTGCGCGGCCGTCATCGGGCCGCGTGCAGCACCCGCGTGTTGTCCAAGACGAGGCAGTCCCCCGGCGCCAGCCGCAGGTTCAGCCGCCGTCCTGGCTGCGCCAGCAGCCCGGCCCACCGCCGGCAGGCGGCGTAGAACGCGGCGACCTCCGCGAACGGCAGCCGCAGCGGCCGCGCCGACCGGTGGTTGAACCCGATCCCCCGGACCCGGCCGCGCGGGCTGAGCTGGATGAGCGGCAGGCTGGCCCGCAGCTCGGTCTCTTTGTCGATATATCCGAACGGAATGGGTGTTCGCGTCAGTATGCCGAACGATTGGGCATCGCTGGCGCGAAGTTCCGCGGCCGCCGCGAAGCCGTCCACCGTCGGCGCCCCGCCCGAACCCGTCACGCCCGCCTCCCGCGCGTAAACTTGGCTATACAAGTTCGAAGATGACTATACTAGGAGCCGTGGCGGCGGCAAGGACACGGGTGGTCATCGCCGGCGGCGGCGTGCTCGGCACCATGCACGCGGTGGCGGCCAGGCGGCGCGGCTTCGAGGTCGTCCAGTTGGAACGGGAGGCCGAGGCCCGCGGGGCGAGCGTGCGCAACTTCGGCCTGGTCTGGGTGAGCGGCCGCAAGCCCGGCCCAGAGCTCGCCCTGGCGCTGCGCGCGCGTGAGCTGTGGGCCGAACTCGGCGCCCGGGTGCCCGGGCTCGGGTTCCGGGCCGCGGGCTCGCTCACGCTGGCCGCCGGAGACGCGGAACTGGCCCTGCTCAAGGAGGCGGCCGCGCTCTCCGACGCCGAACAACGCGGGTTCGAGCTGCTCGACCCGCCGGGCGTCCGCGTGGTCAACCCGGCGCTGCGCGGCGAATTCGCGGGCGGCCTCTACTGCCGGCTCGACGGCATCGTCGAGCCACGCCAGGTGCTTCCCGCGCTGCGCGGCCACCTGGCGGGCGACGGCTACACCTGGCTCCCCGGACGCGAGGTCACCGAGGTGACGCCGAATGCGGTCCGCGATCACACCGGCGCCTGGCACCATTGCGACCTGGTGGTCCTGTGCCCCGGCGCGGCGCACACCGGCGTGGCCGGCCGCTACCTCGCTCGTGGCACGCGGGGGGGCCAGGGGGGTCGTCCCCCCGTGGCCAGCCCTGTCCGGCGGGTCAGGGTGCAGATGATGCAGACCGAGCCGTTCGCCGAGCCGGTCACCACAGCGCTGGCCGACGGCGACTCGCTGCGCTACTACCCCGCCTACGACCTGCCCGGCCGGGCCCAGCTCCCGCCGCAGTCCGGTGCCGCCGCGCGGGCCCGCGCCCAGCTGCTGCTGGTCCAGCGGGCCGACGGCGGGCTCACCATCGGGGACACGCACGAGTACGCCGAGCCGTTCGGGTTCGACCTGGACGAGGACGCCTACGACCACCTGCGCGCCCGGGCCGAGGCGCTGCTCGGCGCGCCCGTCCCGCGGGTGCGGCGGCGCTGGGCCGGCGTCTACAGCGAGGTCGACCCGGCGGCGGCCGCTCATTCGCTGTACCACAGATCCGAGGTCGAGCCCGGCGTCGTCCTGGTCACCGGGCCCGGCGGGCGTGGCATGACCTGTTCCCCGGCAATCGCGGAGGAGACGTTCGTATGAGCCGAATCACGGTGGCCTGCGTGGACATGGCGGGTACCACGGTGGCGGACGACGGCACCGTGCTCGAGGCCTTCGCCGCGGCGGTTTCCGGCCTGCCGGCGGCCGAGTTCGAGCAGGCCATGACCGCGGTCCGGTCCAGCATGGGCCATTCCAAGATCGAGGTGTTCCGGCGGATCCTGGGCGACGAGGCGATGGCACGCAAGGCCAACGAGGCGTTCGAGGACCACTACGCCGCGGCCGTGCGCGGCGGGGCCATCTCGGCCGTGCCCGGAGCCGAGGACACGATCATGCGGCTGCGCGACGCCGGCGTCCGGGTCTGCCTGGCCACCGGCTTTTCCGCTGTGACCAGGGACGCCATCATCGACGAGCTCGCCTGGGGCGGGCTGATCGACCTGGCCCTGTCCCCCGCCGACGCCGGGTTCTGGGGTCGCGGCAGGCCCTGGCCCGACCTGCCGCTGACCGCGCTGCTGCGGCTGCGCGGCGGTGCCGTCAGCGAACTGGCCGTGGTCGGCGACACCGCCAGCGACATCGAATCGGGACAACGGGCCGGGGCCGCGATCGTGGCCGGCGTCCTGACCGGCGCCAGCACACGCGCCGACCTGGAGCAGGCGGGCGCTCCGCTGATCCTCGACACGATCGCGGACATCCTCCCGCATATCGATTCCGTCACTGCCTGATCACCCGTTACCGCCCAGCCGGTACCCTCGGCTGCATGACCATGGCATCCGCGTTCCGCGCTCTGCTGGCCGTCGGCGTCCTCTTAGGGCTGGTGGTTTCGGGCTTGGCGGTGATTTAGGGGGGTCTATCGTGCACCGGAACAACCGCCAAGCCCGGATCCTCCAAGATCTCACTTTAGCCGTGAGGGCGCACCATGGCTCGCTTGCGTACCATGACTCGCACGCGTTGCGTTACGGCGCCTGCGGGGGGCGACGAGGACGGGCTGCGCGGGCAGTGACACCGAGACCGACGCCCCGGGCGACAGCGCCGCGGCCTCGGAACTCGGCTTGTCGACCTGGACGGCGACGTCGCCGGACAGCTGGATGCCGACCCGGGTGACCGAGCCGAGGAAGGTCCTGGTCGTCACGATCCCGTTGCCGTTCTCCACGACCTCCATCGTCAGGCCTTCCGGCCGCACCAGGACGTCCACCGCGGTCTCCTCCGGGCTCTGACCCCGGACCGGCACGGTGCTGCCCAGCGCGGTGACCCGACCGCCAGCCTGCAGTTCGCCGGGTATCCGGTTCATGACGCCGACGAACTCGGCCACGAACGCGGTGGCCGGGGCGGTGTACAGCTCGTCCGGCGCGGCGATCTGCTCGAGCTTGCCCTGCCGCATGACGCCGACCCGGTCGGCCATGGACAGCGCTTCTTCCTGGTCGTGGGTGACGAACAAGGTGGTGGTGCCCAGGCGCTGCTGCAGCGTGCGGATCTGCTCGCGCAGCTGGAGCCGTACCTTGGCGTCCAGCGCGGACAGCGGCTCGTCGAGCAGCAGCACCCGGGGCTCGATGGCGAGCGCCCGGGCCAGCGCGACACGCTGCTGCTGGCCACCGGACAGCTGGTGAGGGTACTGCCTGGCCTGGGGGGCCAGGCCGACCATGTCCAGCAGGTCGCCGGCGCGCTTGCGCCGCTCGCCCGCGCCGATCTTGCGCATCCGGAGCCCGAAGGCCACGTTGTCGAGCGCGGACATGTTCGGGAACAGGCTGTAGCTCTGGAACACCATGCCCATGTCCCGCTTGGCGGCCGGCACCGACGAGATGTCCTTGCCGTCCACGAGGACCGACCCGGTGTCGGCCATCTCGAACCCGGCCACGATGCGCAGGGCGGTCGTCTTGCCGCAGCCCGACGGGCCCAGCAGCGCGACGAGCTCTCCGGGCGCCATCTCGATGGACAGCCCGTCCAGCGCCCGGGTCGCCCCGAACGCCCGGGTCAGGTCCCGGAGCAGCACGCTTGTCCCGCCGTCGCGCGCGGGCTGCCCGATGGCATCCACCGTGGCGGCGTTCCTGGCGGTATTGGTGGTCATCAGTCTCCCCGCGTTTCCTGACGTGCGACGGTGAACAACGTGACCTCGCCGCCACCGGTCTTGCGCGACTGACGGGTCCCCAGGACCGTGATGGCCAGCAAGAAGATCCAGGTGACGAACAGCGCGAGCAGCGAGGCCGCGACCGAGACCTGGCCGCTGGTCTGGCTGTTGACGTAGATCCACACCGGGAAGGTCTGGTACAGGTCCAGGCTGGCCATCGTGAACTCGCCGAGGACCATCGCCAAGGTGAGCACCACGGCCGACAGCAGCGCGGTTCTCAGGTTGGGCAGGATCACCCGCCACAGCGTGCTGAGCCAGCCCGCGCCCAGCGAGCTGGACGCCTCGACGACCGTCTTCAGGTCAAGCGCGCGCAGCCCGGCGTCGATCGCGCGGTAGGCGAACGGCATGGCCAGGACCACGTATTCGAGCGCGAGCAGCAACGACGTGCTCTTGATGAAGCCGGGCGCGATGGCGAGCACGCCCACGATCAGCACCACCGGCGGGATGACGATCGGCAAGATGGTGATCCCCTCGAGCAGCCGCCGGAGCTTCGGCAGCCGAAGGTGCACGTAGACCGCCGTGGGCAGCATGAGCACGATCGTGACCAGCGTGGTGATGACGGCGAGCCGGACCGACAGGGCCAGCGACGAGCTGAAGCCCGACTCGCCGACCACGGAGCCGAAGGCGCTGATCCCGGCGAATCGCAGTGCTGCCCACAGCGGGATCAGGAAGTACGCCATCGTGACCAGCAGGACCACCCAGCGCCAGACGGTGCCGCCCTGGACGGTGACCCTCCGCCGCCCGGGGGGCGCGATTCGCTCAGCTGCCCGTTGGGCTACCGTAGCCATTTCGCGGCCCTCCGCTGCAGCGCGACGTAGATCAGCATCGCGATCGCGATGATGACGACCATGCCCAGGCCGAGCGCCTTGCCGATGTTCTCCTGGCCGGCGATGACGTTCCCGTTCAGGAACGACCCGATCTGGATCGCGGTCAGGGGGATGGTCCCGTTGGTCAGGGCTTCGGTGGTGGCGTAGGCGGACAGGGCACTGCCGAACAGCAGCAGCACGCACCCGAGGAACGAGGGCAGCAGCACCGGGCCGCCCACATGACGCCAGTAGTCCCAGGTCCGCGCGCCCAGGTTCTCGGCGGCTTCCCGCCACGCCGGGCGCAGCCCCTCGAGGGCGGGCAGGATGACCAGCACCATCAGCGGGATCTGGAAGTACAGGTACACGACGACCACGCCGGTCAGCGAGTACAGGGTGAAGCCGTGAGAATACGGGTCGAAGCCGAGGCTGGTCAGCCACTGGCTGACCAGCCCGCTTGAGCCGATGGTCGCGATGAACAGGAAGGCCAGCGGCACGCCGCCGAAGTTGGCGAACACGCCGGCGGCCGTGATCGCCACCTGCCGCAGCACCTTGCCGCGCTTGGCCGTGAAGATCGCGTACGCGATCAGCAGGCCCAGAATCCCCGGGATGATCGAGGTGAGCAGGGACAAGACGATGCTCTGCCAGAAGCCGTGCAGGTAGATGCCGTGGGTGGCGGCGCGGACGTTGCTGAACGTGAAGCCGCCGTTGTTGTCCTGGAAGGCGCCGACGCCGACCGCGATCATCGGCAGCAGGAGGCCGAGCGTCACGTACACGCCGAACGGCACTATCCCGGCCACCCGGCGCAGCCAGCGCAGGGCCAGCTTTGCTGGCGATGCGGGCAGGGCGGCGGGGCCGGACCCGAGGACCCCGGGACCCGCCCGGGATCCCGGGGCTCTGCTGTCTCCGGGGGGGACAACCCCCCCGGGGGGGCAGACCAAGTACGGCGGAAAGCGGCAGTGAGACCGCCTCGGCTTTCTGCCGGGCTGGCTTCACTGCCGGATGCCTGCGGGTTGCAGTTCGGTGAATTTCGGCGTGAGGGATGATCGCTCACCGTTACGGTGCTTGCATCCTGGTCCGGCGTGATCGGAGGGGACCGGCGGGTGACGTCGATCGAGCGCACTGCCTATCCGCAGTTCCGGCGGCTGACCTCAGCGCGGGTGCTGCACGTGTTCTTCACGCCGTCGGAGGATGAGGCCGCGTGGGCGCGGGAGCGGACCGAGACGCCGGAGTCGCTGCTGGCGCTGCTGGTTGACCTGAAGTGCTTCCAGCGGATGGCGCGGTTCTGCTCGCGCGAGGAGATCCCCCATGCCGTCACCGACCACGTGCGGCACTGCCTCGG
>WNGL01003900.1_pt1 | contig 25724 bp, 24 predicted proteins | sample 5400591 | NCBI WGS metagenome assembly WNGL01 (sample SAMN13153377, study PRJNA577476) | soil metagenome | isolation source: 80 cm soil or saprolite under Garry oak tree replicate 1 | place: USA:California | collected 2016-06-15 | reverse complement strand
TTGCTGCGTTCGGCGGTGGCCACCGCGCGGGTTCTTTCCCAGGTCAAAACCAATGCCCCGAACTTCGACGAGGCCCTTCGGCGAATTGGCGGCAACGAGGGTCACCCGGCAGACTTGCGCCTCGAAGCCTTGGCCGCTTTGCCCAATGGGCTGCTCTCAGTCGAACCTGAGTTGCTGAGGTTCCTTTGCGCCAACCTCGATTCCACCAGGCCAGTGAGCACGCGGGGCGCCGCGGCCATTGTGCTGGCAAAAGCGAAGTTAACAGACCAGCAATTGCTGGCGCTCGCCGATACGCTCAAGACTGTCAGCCCACTGGACACGAGCAAACTGCTTGGCGCTTTCGAGCATTCCACCAACGAAGCGGTCGGCCTGAAACTGATGGGGGCACTCAAGGAATCCAAAGGCCTGGCCAGCCTCCATCCAGACCTGCTTAGGGCTTTGATGGTGAAATATCCCCTTACGGTTCAACTGAAAGGCGGCGAATTGCTCTCCTTGCTCAAGGTTGATACCGCCAAGCAGGCTGCGCACATTGATGAGTTATTGGGTGCCCTGAAGAACGGGGACGTACGCCGAGGACAAGCGCTGTTCAACAATCCAAAAGCCGCCTGCGCCTCTTGCCACGCCATCGGTTACCTGGGTGGGCAAGTCGGGCCGGACCTGACGAGCATCGGCCAGGTCCGCACCGAGCGAGACTTGCTGGAAGCCATTGTGTATCCGAGCGCAAGTTTGGTTCGCAGCTACGAATCCATCATCGTGCGCACCAAAGCCGACGAGGAATACAGCGGGGTGTTGACCAGGGACGCACCAGAGGAGGTGGTGCTGGCGACTGGTCCGGGCGCACCAGTGCGCATCGCGCGGGCGGACATTGCCGAGATGCGGCCCGGTACCGTGTCCATCATGCCGGCGGGTTTGGACGAACAATTAACCCGGCAGGAACTGGCCGATTTACTGGCGTTTTTGAAGGCAACCAAGTGGGGCCCAAGATAAGCGCGGAGCAAAGAGAACTCAAAAAAAAGCTGCCCCGCCCCTCCGTAGGAGAGGCGGGGCAGCGTTTTTCTTAATTAACGCCCAACGATTTGCGAGCGTAGGCAGGCTCGAGCTCAAGGTCATCCAGGACCGGCACTGGCTGAGGCACAACCGCAGGTTTGGCCACACCGCCGTTGAGGCTGATGCTCAATCCGACCAAGCCGGTAAAACAAGCCAGTTCGGAATAAAGCGAGCCAAACACCGCGATAAACGCAATAGTCCTGGCCACAAAATACGCCAGCAGGAAGGTATTAAAGTGGCGGTGCGCAGGGTCGCCAAACTGATAATTCCGGTGCAGCACGCGCAAAGCTGCCACCATAAACCACACGAAGCCGATTACCCCAAAAATCCCGAACGACACAATAACCGACAACGGGCCATTATGATAATCGCCGGCCAACTCGGCGCCTTCGCCAGCACTCTCGCTGGTTCTTGCCATCACCTGGAGCAGGGGGACGTCGTTGGCGTCGTAGGAATAGCCTTTGCCCATGAGGAGGTAATGCGGTACCTGCGGCCACACATGCTTCCATATATTGAGCCGCCATTCGGTGGAGCCTTGGGCGTCGAGCCTGGCGATGGGGTCAATGGGCAGAGGCAGAAAGCTCAGGCTTCGCTGGATGTTGAGCGGCAACCGATCGGTGAAGGGGGCCAGCACCGCGCAGCCTAAGACGGCCAGCAATATCAACGCCGGCAACAGACGGCTGCGCATCAATCCTTCAAAATAAAAAAGCGCTGCGAAAGTGAGGATGAGCTGAATCGCTATCGATCTATAGCCGCCCATCATCCCCACCACCGCAAAAGCCAGCAGTATCAGCAGCCGTCCAGCTCGCCGCCAACTAAACAGTTCCCCAATGCCGTAGCGAGACAACATGGCGCAAAAAACCGCCGAACCGACCATCGCCAAGCCGCCAGGCCGCGCGATCATGATGGTCCGGGTGACCGTCTCGTTGGGGAAACCTGCCCAATTGCTCACCGGGAAGATCAGGAAGATGAAATAAAAAAATGGGTTTACCAACGAGACGAAATCGCCGACGCCCTGAGTTGCGAAGCCCAGGAAAAACAGCGTTACATAGAAACCAGCGCGCTGAGGGGGCATCCGCTGGGCAGTCAGGGCGAAATAGCCGACGATAGCGGTGATCAGCATAAGGTATTTCTTGCCGCCGACGATCTGACTGCCGAAAACCCTCAGGCCGATGCCGCCGGTGCAGGCAGCGGTAATGAGGATGACCACAGCCAAAAAAATCAAAGGCCGCACCACCGTTGGCACATGCAGGAACCGCAGCTTCCGATTCAAAATGTATTGCACGATCGAAATCATCAAGCTCAACCAGGCCAGGACCATCCCGACTTGAGGCTGGCCCGGCAGGAAAAACAGCACGACGCACATGTTCCAGGAGGCGATCAGCCAAACAAAGTGCCAGCGCAGCAACAGGGGAATCATCAGCAGGAACAAAACCAACCCTACCACGATAAAGGTGGTAAAATCCAATGGGCTGGCCATCCGATAACCTAAAAGCACCGCCAGCGGCACGCAGAGGCCGTAAATCAAGAGGGAGCGGTACAATGAGGACGCGCTAGTCATGCTCGATTAAGACAAGTAATGATCAAATGAGGCCCAGGTATCTTAATGGCATTGGCCATGTCGCAGCCTGATTAGAATAACCAAGCACCTGTTTGGCAATCCCCTTTTTCTTTTCGGTGGGGAAAGGGGCGCATCTGCTGGCCTGCCTATTCTGGCTCTGGTCTTGGGGGCGTTGCTTTATGAGCAGAATTATCACACGTTGGTTCAGCACACTACCACCAGGGCGGGAGGTTGAGGCGGGAACCGATAATTTCTTGATCGACCACGCCATATCGACCACGATTGACCGGCATGCTTGAGAATGTTGCGGCCGCGGCGGCACCTCGCCTTCCGGCTCGCTCGCATTTGGCCTGGCTCTGCCCCGCCCGCCGGTCGCCGCTGCGTTATGGCATTTAATTCCTCCAAAGCGCCCCGGACCTTGGTATTGTGGATTCTCTTTTGCGCGTTCGCCAATTGCGCTGGCTGGGGCTTGTCCGCGATTCATCTCCTGAATGCAGCAGGCTACTGCGTGGCCTTGCTTGTTGGAGTCGCGCTTATCTTTGCCTTCCGTCCGCGGCTTTTTGCGGCGCCTGATCCGGCGCGCATCTGGCACAAGGCCCGCAGGCGCTTCCGCCGGCCTGTCCCTCTTGCCTTCCTCGTGCTGGTCATGCTGGGTTTGGCCGGCGGCATGTCGTACGCGCCCAACAATTACGATGCGCTCGCCTATCGCGTTCCCCGCGTGCTGAATTGGCTGGCCGAGGGTCGCTGGCACTGGATACATACCGAATTCCAGCGCCTGAACGCCCGCGGTTGCGGCTTCGAGTGGGTGGCGGCACCGCTGATTGCCTTGGCCAGGACCGACCGCTTCCTGTTCCTGCTCAACTTCGCCTCCATCTGTTTCCTGCCCGGCTTGCTCTTCAGCACCTTGCGCCGGCTCGGCGTTGCGGCGCGCACCGCCTGGGCCTGGATGTGGATACTGCCTACCGGTTACTGTTTCCTCCTCCAAGCCGGCAGCTTAGGCAACGACTTATTCGGCGCCCTTTTCGTCCTGGCCGCGGTCAACTTCGCTTTGCGCGCGCGCCAAGCAGGGAGCATCGACGACCTCTGGTTGTCGCTCCTGGCGGCGGGCCTATCCTCCGCCGTCAAAGCCAACAACCTGCCACTGCTGCTGGTCTGGGCCGTTGTGGTTGCCCCGTGCTGGAAACTCCCCCAGGGCAACGCTGTCGCCACGGTCGCCGTCGGCGCGATGGCCCTGGGCGCCTCATTCCTACCAACGGCTCTCATAAACGTGAAGTATTCTGGGGATTGGACTGGCGCGAGGGCGGAGCAATTACCACTCGGCCCGCCAAATCTCTGGGCTCGACCCCTCGGCAACCTTGGCAGGCTCGCCATCGACAGTTTTCTTCCGCCTATTAACCCGTTCAACAAACTCTGGAACGAACATGTCGCCGGCAAATTGGTTCCGCGCCCCTTCGAACGCGGCTTCGCCGAGGCCTTCCATCCCGATGGCCCGCTCCTGGCCGCCCAGGAATTGGAGACCGAGGAGGGCGCCGGCCTGGGGTTGGGCGTTTGCGTCCTGTTGGTTTTGTCTCTCGTCGCAGCATTGCGCGCGGCGCGGAAGGACCACAATAAAAAGCTCAACCGCGTTGCGCCGCCAACCGCCGTGGTCGTGGGCGCAAGTTTCATTGCCTTTGCCGCTTTCCTCCAGGCATCGTTTGTCCGCAGCACACCGCGCCTGGCGATGGCCTATTATCCCTTCCTGACCCTGCCATTGCTCCTCCACCCCGGCCAGGCTGACGCAGTCCGCAAGCTCTGGTGGTCTGCCTCGGCCCTCGCAGTTTGCGGCTTGGCGGCGTTGGTAATGATCCTCAGCCCGGCGCGCCCGTTGTTCCCTGCAAAACCAATCCTCGCCGCCTTTCGCCGGCTCGGCTGCTCGGACGCCTTGCTGGCGCGGGCCGAGAAGGTCTATACCGTGTACAGCCAGCGAGCAGACGCCTTCGCCCCGGCCATCCGCTTTCTGCCGGCTGGAGCCAATGTCATCGGCTTGATTACGTTCGACGACCCAGAAGCATCCCTCTGGCGGCCATTCGGCTCACGGCGCGTCGTTCACGTCTGTCCCGGCGACACCTCGGAGCGGCTGCTCGCTCAGGGCCTGCGCCTCATCTGGGTCAACCCGGAACGCTACGCGAGGTTCTTTCAAATGCCCTTCGACGAGTGGTTGCGCCAGATGAACGCTGAAGTAGTCCAGACGCTCCCGCTCACCTTGCGCGCCGGTGACAAAACCGTTTCCTGGCAATTGGTCCGTTTGCAGTAACTTCACCGAATGAACAGCGCCCCACATCTCAACGAAGCGAAGTCCAACACCGACATCCCTCCCTGCCTCTCGGTCGTCATGCCCGTCTATAACGAGGAAGCCACCGTTGCGGAAGTCCTCCTGGCCGTCCTGCAGCAACGCCCGGTGCTTGAGATTATTGTCGTGGACGACGCCTCCCGCGACCAGACATGGGACCGGTTGCAGCAACTCGCCAAGGACCATCCCCGGCTCAAGCTTTTCCGCCATGAGCAAAACCGGGGCAAAGGCGCCGCCCTCCGCACCGGCTTTCGACACATCACCGCTCCCATCGTCATCGTCCAGGACGCCGACCTGGAATACGATCCCAGCGAATATTACCTTGTCCTTAACCCCATCCTCAGCGCCAAGGCCGACGTCGTCTTCGGTTCGCGCTTCGGCGGCAGCACCGCCCACCGCGTCCTCTACTTCTGGCATTCAGTCGGAAACAAAATCCTTACGAGCCTTTCGAACATGGCCACCAACCTGAATCTCACCGATATGGAGACCTGTTACAAGACCTTCCGGCGCGAGGTCATCCAGCAAATCACCATCGAAGAGAGCCGCTTCGGCTTCGAACCCGAGATCACTGCCAAAATCTCCAAACTCAAGCTCCGCATCTACGAAGTCTCCATCTCTTATTATGGCCGCACGTATCAGGAGGGCAAAAAGGCAAATTGGAAAGACGGCTTCAGCGCCCTCCGCTGCGTCATCAAGTACAACTTCTTCCGCAGATGAACGATCAGCCCAACCTCATGGCGGATACCAACGACTTCGAGTTCGAAGCGTTGAAAGAGGCCAAAAACTACCGAACCGCGCTGGTTCGCGAGTTCAGCCCTTTCCTGAAGGGTGACGTCGCTGAGATCGGCGCCGGAGTCGGCCAGATGACCGAGCTCCTCGCGCGCCTTCCCGCCGTTCGCCGCGCCGTCGCGGTCGAACCGGACGCCGCCTATTGCGCCCGCCACCGCGCAGCCTTTCCGAAACACGAAGTCCTTCAAGGCACCGTCTCGAACCTCTCGCCCAGCGCCTCGTGGGATGCCGTCCTGAGCATCAATGTGCTCGAACATATCCGGGATGACCAAAGCGAATTGAAGCGGTACGCCGACTTGCTTCGTGAGCGGCGGGGCGCTCTCTGCCTCTTCGTCCCTGCGGGGCCGGCGATCTACGCGCCCATCGACAAGGACTTCGGTCACTTTCGCCGTTACACTCGGCCCGAGCTCCGCCGCATACTCTTGCAAGCCGGCTTCGACATCGTTCGGCTCAACTACTTCAACGCCTTGGGCTTCTTGGTCTGGTGGCTCAACTTCCGCATCCTCAAAAAGCGCTGTTTCGAGCGCGCCACCGTGCGCTTGTTCGACCGCGCCATCTTTCCCATCGTTTACGCTTTGGAATCAAAAATCATCGCCCCGCCCTTCGGTCAAAGCCTCATCGTCGTCGCGCGATGTGGTAAGTCCACCTAAGACCAAAGTGCGCGGATCCTGGCTTTTCGTTCAAATCATTTCATCCGTGGTTGAAATGATTTGCTTTTGAACCAAGGCGGGAGCCATGTCCTGGCCGAACGCATCAAGAAGAGGTTTCCGCTGTTTATGGAAGAGCCCGGGGCGAGTATTTGGTTGCGCCGGATTTGAACCAGCGCTCAGCGAGCGCCGCCCGGCAGGCGCTCCAAAAACCCTTCGCCATCGGTGTTAGTGCCAATCCTGGAAAAGAATCGTGTTGGCCAACAACCAATCCTTCTTGACCTGCGAAGACCCAACATGCAACATTCTTCCGCTCGAATATGCTAGAAGAATCCGCGACGTTTAAGAGCGAGGTAAAGGCTTTCTGGAATCGATTAAGAGCGAGGTAAAGGCTTTCTGGAATCGAAAGAGTTGTGATACCCAGCACGCGCATTCCGAGAAGTTCAGCCGCGAGTATTTCGAACAAATCGAGCAGTGGCGTTACCGGGACCAGCCTTTCATTCATTCGTTTGCCCAATTCACACGCTATCGTGGAAAGCGTGTTCTGGAAGTCGGTTTCGGCGCTGGGACCGACTTCATTCAATGGTTGCGTGCCGGCGCCAAGGCTTCGGGCATAGACCTCACCGAAGAGGCATTGGCGAACCTCTCTCGCCGCATTCGGGTTTACGATTTGCCCGAGCCGGAAGCACTTGAAGTGGCCGACGCGGAAAATCTTCCGTTTCCCTCGGAAACCTTCGATCTGGGCTATTCGTGGGGTGTAATGCATCACACCCCGAATACCGAAAAAGCGATTGCTGAGTTGGTTCGCGTGATCAGGCCCGGCGGTGAGATCAAGCTCATGCTGTACAATCGGCACTCTCTCGTGACGTATAAGTGCTGGGTCAAGCAAGCGCTGCTCAAAGGGCGCCCGTGGAAAAGTTTGCGCTGGGTCTTGTGGAACCATATCGAAAGCATCGGGACCAAGGCCTACACCAGGACTGAGATTAGCCAAATGTTGAAGCCATTTGGCCTCACCGATATTCGCTTAGAAACGTTCCTGACTTCCGCCGACCGGATAGCGGGCAAGTCACTGCCACTGCGGGCTTGCGATGCGCTTTTAGGCTTGGCGGTGAGGTTGGCCGGAAACAAGCTCGGTTGGTTTATTTGTGTATCGGCCCGCAAACGTTAGGCTTCGCCCCAGCTTTCTGTTGAGCGGGGAACCGATAATTTCTTGATCGCCCCCGCCAAATCGACCACGATTGACTGGCAGGCTTGAGCAGGTTGGCGCCGCTGATTGCGTTGGCCAGGACCGACCGCTTCCTCTTCCTACTCAACTTCGCCTCCTTCTGCTTGCTGCCCGGCGTTGCGGCAAGCACGGCCTGGATGTGGATACTGCCTACTGGTTACGGTTTCCTCCTCCAAGCCGGCAGCATAGGCAAGGACTTATTGGGCGCCATTTTCGACTTGGCCTATGGAAGAGCCTGGCGCCAGTATTTGGTTGCGGCGGGTTTGAATCACCGCTTCGCCAGCGCCGCCCCCCTAGGCGTTCCAAAAATTCTTTGCCGTCGGCGCAGGGTGTAAGTGTCAGTCCGGGTGCCATTAGAAATGTCGGTCGCATGGGCCGCTGCCGGGCCAAGACCGGCTTCGGCCCGGTTCAACGTTCAAAGCGGAAATGATTTATGACAATCAGTCTAGGGCGCGGGAATTTCCTTGATCAGCAAATCCTCCGTCTGCAGCAGGATCGGCCATGGCGAGACCAGGCGTGTCAGGGAGTTGTGATAAGTTTCGCGCCGCTGGGACGCCTGCCCCGGGTTGGTCTGCTGGACGGCCGTAAGCAAGGGAGATTCGCTCACCGCCACCAGCTTTGTAAAGCCAAGCTGTCGGATGCGAGCCAGGTTTTCCGGCTTTTCAAGAAACTCCGTGCTCCAGATGGACAAGCCTTCGCGCTCGCTCAGAAACAGCAGGTGCCCGCCCCATCCGCCTCCGCGGATCAGCAGCTTGTCCGCAGGTGAGGTGTGCTGCCGAATCAGCGCCGCGATGCGTCCCGGATACGGGTCCAAGTCCAACGCGACTTTCATGGCGATCAAACCTTGGATCGTCGCCAGCAGTAATAGCCCGGCGGCGGCGGGGACCGCCACTCGCTGCGCCCACGGGCCGGTGATTGCCAATGTGCATTCCAACTTCTCGACGGCCACGCCGCAAAGCATGGCGACCGCCGGACTGACCATCAGGTAGTATTGGCTGTGATGCAGTACAAGATGCGTAAAGACGAGCGTTGTCATCGCTCCCGCGAGCATCCACAATTGGCCGAGCCGCTGGCGTAACCCCAGCAGCCCCCACAACAGGAGTCCGCTCAGAACGAAACTTCCGAATTCGCCGGCGAGGAATCGCCAGCCACCCTTCAGCCAATTGGCCGCGTTCAGCCTGTAAGCCAGGTCGCCGAAATACCAGTAGCGCATGAACTTTCCGCCGTCCTCCCCGGCGTTGATCCGCAGGTCAACAAACGGGAATTCCGCGCGCGCGATGATGGTATTGCAGTGCCGCGTCCAAGCCCAAAAAGCCGCACCGGCGAAAAGCCCCGCCCCCGCAAGCAGCAACCAGCGCCGAACCGACTTCCCGTCGTGCAGGGGCAGGCGGAACAAACAAAGCAGCCCGGCGCAAAAGAAGAAGGGCATTTTCGTCGTGGCCGACAGTGCGCCGAAAAACGCCGCCGGCAACCACCAGCGCGCCTGTCCGGTTCGCACCAGCAAGTCGGCGAAATAGACGAACCAAAGCGTAAGTGTGAGACAACTTCCGTCGGTGCCGCCGCGGCCCGCATAGTAAAAAACCAGCGGCTGCGTCACAAAAAAGATCAACGTCCACCACGCGGCGCGCTCGCCGGCGCTGGCCTTGGCCATTTGGAACAACGGCCACAGCCCCGCCCCCGCAAACAGCAGGGAGGCCACGTTCGCCCAGCCGAACCAGTGTCCGAAGACTTTGAACAGCACCGCCGCCGTCGCTTGCCAGAGGGGAACCTCCTGCGGCGTCGGCGCCTGGTTGGCGTTGAAGCCCACGACCCGAGGATTGAGCAGATCAATTCGTCCCTTCGCGTATTCCAACGCCGTGCCCAAATGCTGGTCGCGATAAATGCGCCAGCCCATTTTCGCGGCCACCAGATGGAAGGAGATCGTAACCAGAAAGAGGAAACCCACCGTCAGTTGGAAGAGTCTCCTCGGCAATGGGGGAAATGTGGGACAGGTTGCCATGGCAGCGGGAGGATCTGCGACGGTCTTCATTCCAGGTGCGCAGCGGACAATCCCAAAACAAATTGCAATCGTCAAGCCACCTTCTGGAACGCACGATTGTGTCCGACCTGCAAGATCTCCCGAAAATCTTTGGAATTAATCTCGTCCGCAACGCGGGATGGGCCTGGATGGCCACGCGATCCTGCAAAACTCGGAGGCCGAAACGAGGTCTTCAGCGCCGCGTCATCAAGCACGATGACGCCGCCCGGTTTGATGCAGTGCGCGCAAGCCTCCCAATCCTGCCGCGCCACCTCATAGTCGTGGTTCCCGTCAATGTAAATCATATCCCAAGCAGTTAAGCCAATTAAGTCCAGCGCCTCACGGTCAGTTGAGAAAGCGCGGAGCAGCCTGGGAGGCGGCAGGCTGAAGTGGTCGAAATTCGAAAGAGTATCCTGGTAATAATCAATGTTTGCGGGGTACCGAGACACCGAATCCCCAGAGGAGGAAAAAGGCGAGATGCCATACACCTGGCAGTGGACGCAGCGGAGCTTGGCCCAAAGAGCGGCCAGGCTGATGATCTGACCGCGGAACACTCCGATCTCGAGGAAGTTGGCAGGCTTGAATTCCTCAAGCAGCAGATACCACATCGTGTGGAAAGCATTTTCACCGAAACTGCGCCTGTTCCCTGACACGTTATGAAAATACACCCGATGCGCCCTTAATCCCGAAGGAAGTTGCTTGTGAAAGAAGCGAACGCACTCAAAATAGAACGCTGTCGGCTCCTGCAGGCTACGCCCCCAATTGGAACGATCCAAGCTGATTGAGGGGGCCTGGCGGGACAAGCGCCGCTCCAGCCAAGAGCGGGCCGCGCGATAATAGAGGCTCTTGATGAACCCAACCAGCGACACGAAATCACCTTAGCAGGAATGCATCAAGCGCACATCCAAAAAGCGTCGCGCCGTGGCACAGCAATTTGACCTGAAACGGATTGTTCAGCCATCGGCTTCCGATTAAGGATGTCACGTGCGCCATAGGCAACCACTGACTCGGTCGCCTGCGGGCTTTGCCTAGGAGTAACTCATTGACCAGGTCAACTCATTTAAGCCCTGGTTGCGGCTCGCCACGCCAGGCAAGTCGCGGTTATCATCCGCTGCAACGTGTCATCGGCTATAGAAATTTCGGTCGTCACGCCCAGCTTCAACAGCATTCACACGATTGCTGCTACGCTCGAGAGTGTCGCCAGCCAAGATTATCCGCTCGTCGAACACATCGTCGTGGACGGCGGCTCGACCGATGGCACGGTGGAGATCCTGAAGCGCTGCCCGCGATTGAAATGGATTTCGGAAAAGGACCAGGGCCATTACCACGCCATGGACAAAGGCACGCTGATGGCATCCGGCCAGGTCGTCGCCATCCTCAACGCGGATGATTGCTACCGGCCCGGAGTGCTAAGCCAGGTGGCGCGCGCATTCGAGAAGCGTCCCGACTGGGACGGCCTCTTTGGCGACATTGTCTATGTGGATGGGGAGGGGCGCGAAATTTTTCGCCGCGAGGAAGCCATGTTCGACCGCCAGATCATCCGCTACGGCCACAACGTGGTGAACCATCAAACCTTGTTCCTGAAGAAGGAAATTTATCTTCGCCTGGGTGGTTACCGATACAAGGAATTCAAGAATTGCTGCGACTACGAATATGTGATGCGGCTCATCCGGGGCCGCTGCCGCGTCGGCCATATCCCAGTCTATATTGTCAATTATCGCTACCACGAGCACGGACAATCGGCTGACCTGCGCGTACGCGCCAACATGGCGCGCGAATCCGCCCTGATTCGCCAAGAATACAATGTGCCCGGGGGTTGGATCGGCAAAGTCCTGGGTTTATACGCTCGCATCAAGCGTCAGGCCGAAAAACTGGTACTCAGGGGCAAATGCGATCTGATGCCCGGTAACTTGCTGCTCAAAAAGCATCTGCGCGACAAGACCACCTTCTCCTCCAACATTGGCGTGGATAAGCTCTGAACAGGTGGTTACAAAACTTTGACGTACGTGCATCAAAGTCTTGTCAGCTTCTCACCGAGCCCATTCTTCTCGGCCATCCCCCTACAATTTCCACGGCGACAACACCTTTGTTTTCGGCGAAAACTTGACCGTGCGATACTGCGGGCACGGACAGCAAATGACGGCCAGCGATATGTCCTCTCGCTGCTGGAGTGAAGCCGCATCCGCCAGGAGCTCGAACTCGTGCAGGCTGGGCGCATTGGAAGGCTTGGCCCAATAGTCATGCACCAACACCCGATAACCGTGGCGCTTGAGTTGTTGGGCCAGGTACAGGCCCGCTGACTCTTCGGTGATGTAGGTGTCAGGTTTATAGGAGAGACCCAGGACCGCGATGAGGTCATTCTTCGGGGCCAGTCTCTGCACTGTTTCGAACAGGTTCAGATTGGTTTGCTGGTTGACGCGATCGGAAGCCTCGGCCAGGGGTGCTTCCAGCCCAGCCTGCCGCGCGGTGTATGTCAGCAGCCGATTATCACGAGGAAAACAGGGGCCGCCGTAGCTCAAACCGGCGCGAAGATATTTCTGCCCGATGCGGCTATCGCTGCCAATCGCTTCAAGAATGGAGTGAATGTCAGCCTTCCGGAACTGCTCGGCAATCATGCGCAACTGATTGGTGAAACTAATCTTCAGGGTGATGTAGCTATTGACGGAAATTTTCGTGAGCTCGGCGCTGATAATGCTCATTCGCGCGATGCGGGGCGAGTTGCGGCTGTGTTTTTTGTAGAGCTGCTCCATAGCCGCGCCGCTCTGCGGGTCCGATTCTCCGATCAAAACCATGTCCGGTTCGAGCAAGCCATTAATGACATTGCCCAGGGCGATGAACGCAGGGTTGTAGCACACGCCGAAATCCCGTCCGCAAAGGCCATCGAGTTCCCGCTCCAGCATCGGGATCAGGACCTGGTCCATCGCGCCTGGAGTGGTCGTCGAGTTGCAAACGAACAAATGGCCTTTTTTGCCCTGGCTGTGCGCGGCGGCCGCAATGGGTTGCATTGCGCGCAATAGAAATTCAGTGGAGAAGCTCCCGTCGGGCAAACTTGGCGAAGGTGGAATAAAAAAGGAGGCATCGGTGGCCACGGCCTCGCGATGATCCAGCGTAGCCCGCAGGCGCCTCCGGCCAGCGGTAATGGTTTCGGCCAGCAGCGGTTCTTCGACCGGCGGCAGCCCCTGGTTTATTTTTTGCACCTTCTGCGGGTCAATATCGACGCCCACCACCTCAAAACCGCGCGCAGCCAATGTGGCGGCAATGCAGGCGCCCAGCTTGCCGAGGCCGCAGACTGAAATTCGTTCAATCGATTTCATCGAGACATCCGGGGAAGGTAATGAGGGACTTCGGCACGTCAAGACGAGCGTAGGCGCCGTTAGGCGTTGGCCAAGGGAATTTGCAAAAGAACCCACACCCTCTGACTCGATTACTTAATCATTCCCTCGCTGCACCGGTTGCACCAGTCCTTTCTTGTAATCCTTCAGTGACGGCGGATTTCGACTAGAACTCAAGATGAGTCGAACAGTAGCTTGTATGGATCCCGCGTTTCGTCCTCTGCTAGCGCGTCCAGAGCACGCTTGAAGCCACCGAAGACGTCGTTAGTTGGTTTGCGGAACGGGTGCACGACGCTCATGAGGGCTTCACGGGTCTGAGCACCTCGCTCGGACTGAGAACCAAAGCTGATCTCACGGGCGATGACCAGGGGGCGCAGCTCGCGTTCGGCGCGGTTGTTGTCAGCGGGAATGGCTGAGCTCAGCACGACGTACTGCCGCGTTGCATGGCCACGCTCGACTGCCGCGGTTTTGAAGCGGCTCTATGGGGTGATACCGGGAAGCGATTGGCCGGCTGGTGTCGCGCGCGTTTTGACCTATCAAGTTCTCAGAGCACCCGAGCCGGCATGCGCCCACAATCTTGAAGCCGCGCGCACACACGCGGGTCCAAAAATCCGCGTAAGAATCTTGAGCACGAAGTGAAAAACATGGGGGGAGGGAGACCTAAGCAAAAGCCCGCAGTTATAAGCCAAAATGCGAGGGGAAAGACCCGCTGCATTCTCCAGCAGGTATCGCATCGGCATGGGAGACAGAGAAGCTGCCCTATCACGATCAAAGTTCGCACGTATGCCACGCCGGCGCAGAAGAGCCAGGTTTTTTTTGGATTGCATATTCATCAGACCAAGTCGTTTCCCGCTGCGTTCCACGCGTGTGGTTCCCCGGCCGGGGCCGGCGTGGGTTCGCGAGTTGCCGACGACGCCTGTTGTTCCTGCGGCACCGTAAACCGCGGCCAACTGCATCCACATGTCCCAATCCCCTGCAAATAATGAGTTGGGGCAAAACCCGCCCAGGGCCCTGGCGTAATCAGCTCGAAATAATTCCCCCGGAAACGCGATCGGATTTTTGAGAGCAGCTCGGATCAGGTCCATGTCCCAATACTGCGCAGTTTTCTGCCGATGTGTGGCTTTCAGCACCTCTCCATTGGCACCAACTAAATTGCACGCTCCGTAGTAAAGCCCTCGCCCAGGGATCTTCTCTGACAACTCCACCATCGCCTCCACAAAAGTGGGCTCGAGAAAGTCATCATCATGACAGATGCATAACCACGGGGTTCCGCAAAGTTCGAGGCACGCGTTCCAATTCCCAAACAAACCACGTCGGCGAGCGTTTCGATAATAGACGATTCGCTCTCCGAAGCAGGAACTCAGAAAAGATTGCATTGCAGGGTCGGGACCACAGTCCTCGACCACCATTACCCGCACCGGCATCGTCTGTTCCAACGCGTGAGCAGTCGCTTCTCTGATGTAATCCCGGCGATCGAATACGGTGATGGCGATGCTGATCTCGCCGGAGGTCATACTTCGTTCTGAATCTCACTCGAAACCGGGGGCAAAGAGGTCGTTGGGGGTTCGGGGGCCACCCTGCGTGGCAGCACCGCCGACCACAGTTGTCGCCAGCCCAGGGGTTGGCTGGCGAATCCCCGCCAAATAGTGTACCAGGCACTGCAACAGCTCTCCGCCAGGATGGGCGCGAGAATCAATCCCCAAAGGCCCCAAAACCGTGTGAGGAATACGCTGAGAGCCAACATCGCCAGCCCGGTGAAAAGTCCGACTTTAAAGAACGGCACCGTATTGTCCGTCATCGCCAGCATTCCCCACTGGACATAGAACGTGTTGGCGATCAGGTAGCCGAAGAAGACAGAACTGTAAGCAAACGGAAGCAAACGTGTGCTGGTGCCTTTTAATTGCAGGAGTCGGTTCCCAAAAATGATGAATACGAAAGCCAGCACTGCGCAAGTGAGGATTACTAAACAAAGCCGCCGAGCGAAAAGCACGCTCATTTCGGCAAGACGACCTTGCGTCCGCAGTATGGTTAACTGAGGCCACTTGACCCCCAGCCAAAGCACTCCGAGACTGACTATGAAATTTCCGATTTGATTGGTGAGCCCGAACGAGGCGGTGACGGCTGGACCCAGCAGATGGCTGCTCACCAGCACGCTGCCATTGGTCAGAAAGTAGCCTCCGATGGCCAGAATACCAAATTTTCGGGCGTTTGGCCACAATCGTTTGAGGACTTCTCGATCCGGTTGCTCTGGCCAGCCCTCGATTTCGGGGACCACCTCATGATAGGCGGCGCGGGCGAGCTGTCGCAGAACAAGCCCGCGCACGGCGCCGGCGACGATCAGGGACTCAACGCCCAGTCTTGCCCACAACATCACGCAGACTACGACGAAATAGGCGATGCTACTCCATAGCTGAGCCACCTGCATCTGGCGCACACGGTCCACGCCCTGGCTGGCTAGCAGCCAATGAGAGGTGGCAAGGTTGTAGCCGATGGTTACCAGGAATACTGCCCAACAAGTCCAGGCATGCAACGTGTCGGGCAGAGCATGAATTGGCGTAATCAAGAAAATGGTGCCCGCAAATCCCAGAATGATGCATGCGACTATCGCGAGGCGCACGTACAAGAACCTGACGGACGCATTCAATTGTCGCAAACGCTGAAGATTCGGCGTCCGCTGCTGGGATTTGCATAGGCCCTCGGTAAGAAAGTCCTCAGCGCCCGCCCAGAGAAAGGAATAAACTCTGGAGATCACCTGTCCAAATCCGAAGTCCGCCAGATTGGCGAAGCTGCCGAGCGCAAGGAAAACCCACCAGAGCGCCTGCTCCGCTGGCGTCAGACAGATTAGCACGAGGGGAACGACTATCAGGTTTGAGCCTATCCGAACAAAGGTGGCCAGTACGGCCATGGAAAGAGCGGAGCCACGGCCACGACGCCAGAGAGCGGATACTGAGGAGGTTTTCGACACAGTATAAAAATCGAGCTTTAGAAAGTTTAGCTCAAATGCAACCCTCCGGTTTTGGCTGCGCCGCTGAAACCAACCCAGGTGAACCAGCTATTTGAGGCCGCCACAGGCCAGCGCGAAACAGGACAGCCCGCAGAAGTCTTGCGCAGGGGTGAAAATAGAAGCGGCGATAATCGTCACTTGCGGCGAGGCTCCAGAGGTACCCTTTGTAGTTCTCGTTTAAGAGAGCTTTTAGGTAAGGCCGCTCGCTCACGCGCAACTCGTCGAACTCGAGGAAGAAAATTGAATCCGAGAGATGGAATGCACGGAATTTTCGATGGCCGGAAGATAGTTCCTCGAGGAACATATTGAGTCCGCGGTAAACGAGGTTCGCATCATGGTAAACGATGCATCCGTTTTCTGCGAGGACGTCAAGGCAGAAGCGGGAATCGCCCAGGACGGCTTCGTCTGTATGTTCGCCGTCAACAAAACATAAATTTGGCTTAGGCGATACCGTTGCGATCGGAATATCCCCAGTCGCAGCCTCGTAGGTTTTGACTTTGTGTAATTGCGCCCCTGGAATTGAGGCTAAGAGGCGAAGCATGCATGCCGTGGTATTCTCGCTGTAGTTTTGTCCACCGCGAACATCACGAGCCTCACGAGGGCGCAGGTCAATGGAATGAATTTGAGCGCACCTGGGATCGAGGAGAAAAGGCTGGAGCGAGCCGCCCTTATAGGATCCAATTTCCAAATAGGCATAGGAAGGCAGGCGCTCGCGAAGGGCCAACTGTATCGCCAGCAAAGCTCGCCTGTCATTCTCCGTGGATTGGCTCAGAATCCAGTGGAAGAGGCCGACGTCCAATCTCCCAATTTGTGAGTCAAAGCTTTCCATTTATTAACATCAAACATCCAGTCGCAAGCGTGTGAGTATAAAGCCTTTCAGGGAAATTGCCAGCCAGAACAGCGCCGAAAATTTGGTCAACCACTGGCGGGCATGCTTTTTTGCTGGCTGAGGTCCAATTCATCCTTTATCCTGATCGCTTGAGTGAGAGTCGCTGTTCTGACGACTGACAACCGCGAGCATTACAAGGATTACAGCAATCCCATGCCATATTTTGGTACAGCCCCAGAGGCGCTGCTGCAAGGCTTTGCACAAATCCCAGACTTGGAGGTGCATGTCCTTTCTTGCGCGCAGAAACCGATGCGCTCGGCGGAAAAGCTTGCTGATAACATTTGGTTTCATGGACTTCGCGTTCCGCGCATAGGGTGGATGAGAACTCTGTACGCAGGCTGTTCGCGCGCCTTCCGCAAAGAATTGGCAAAGATTAAGCCCGACATAGTTCATGGCCAGGGCACGGAACGCGATTGTGCGATTGGCGCCGTGCGCTCGGGTTACACCAATGTGCTGACTATTCACGGCAATATGGGCCTTATTGCAAGGGTGACCAGGGCGCGGCCGCTTTCGTTTCCCTGGCTGGCAGCCCAACTCGAACGGCTGACCATTGCGCGCGCAAATGGCATCGTTTGCATAACCCACTACACGCAACAGGTTGTTTCAAAGTCCGCCCGGCGCACGTGGGTAGTGCCTAATGCCGTGGATAGCCGCTTTTTTGACATCCAACGCGACGACATCCGTGGTGCAGTACCGGAAATCTTGTGCGTGGGCCTCATCTGCCCGCTTAAAAACCAGAACAATTTTATTCGCGCTCTCGACCCTCTGGCGGCACAGCACAAATTTCGGGTGGTGTTTCTGGGGCACACATTGCGTGGGAGGGCCTACGATAACGAGTTTCTTTCACTAGTGCGGGAGCGCCCCTGGTGTTCGTACGGTGGCTTCGCCGATCGCGAGACGCTTAGGGACCACATGAAAAAGGCGGCGCTTCTGACGTTGCCTTCGTTGGAAGATAATTGCCCGATGGTGGTACTCGAAGCGATGGCTTCCGGCGTGCCAGTAGCGGTCGCCAAAGTCGGGGGCCTGCCGGATCTGGTCGAGCACGGCGTGACGGGTTACTTTTGCGACCCCCAGGATGCCGCAAGCATGCGCAACGCGATCGAAGAGGCGCTGCGCGACCCACGGGCGACGGGTGAGAATGCGGCACGGGCAAGGCGCCGCTCGCGCGAGCGATTCCATCCGCATGTGGTCGCGCAACAGCATCTGCGCATCTACCGGGAGGTAGTTCAGGAGCGGGGTTCCTGACCCTCTCGGCGCATCGGATAAGGAGATCCGGATTGACGCAACCGTGGTTGGAGGCGCAACCTCAGGAGCTGCCGGCGAAGTACACGAACTGGGGGCGAAAAGCGCCATTTGTCGGGAGAAGCCAGGATGGGTTTGAACGTCCAGCGGTCCGGCCAGCGGATGTCCAGTTGGGCTGGTCGTTGGAGCACGCTGAGCCAGCGCTCGGTCATGGCGGCAACTGAGAATTCGGAGCGCACCTTTTCCCGGGCGGCTTGCGAGAGGCAGCGCATTTCATCGCGATGATGGTGCAGCCAGACGATGGCCCCGGCGTAACCTGCAATGTTGTCCGGGGCGATTCGCCTGCCGGTGCCCTCATGCACCAACTCGCGGATGCCGCTGGGCAAATCACTCACCACCGGCACCAGCCCGTGGCCCATGGCTTCCAGAAGGCTCAGTGGCAGGCCCTCGTAATCGGAGGCCAGGAGAAAAACGTCGTGGTCCGCCAAAAGTTGGGGCACGTCGCCGTACAAAATCCTGCCTGGGAACGAAATGGTTTGGCGGGGCCCGGGACTTTTCATAACGGATTGCAGGAAGGGTCCGTCCGGGCCATCACCCGCGATGGTCCAATGAAACGGGACGCCGGAGGCCTGGAGCTGCCGGAGGATCTCCGGAAAAAGCCGCACCCGCTTTTGCTCTTGGTCCAGGCGGCCGAGGTAAACAATCCGCAATGGGAGCCGTCCATCAGGCTTGGGGTTGTCAGGCGGCTCTGGCACCGGCACGCCATAGGGCAGATAGCCAATTGGCACGCGCGCAAACTCCGGCATGGCGGCCAGCGTCTGTTCAATGGTTCTGGAAACTGCCGCCATCAGGCCGACTTGCTCTGCGTAAAAGCGGACCGTGTTGTAAGCACCGGGGTCGTGAGACTGGACTGCGCCGACCCGCAGCACGCCGGCAGGCAGGTAACGAAGAACTTCAAAGGAACTGGCCGCCAAGCTGGCCACCACGACCGTCGGCTTGAACCGCCTCAACTCCAGCAAAACGGCCCGGAGCCTATCCTCGAAAATGGCCCGCCGGTCGTCCTGGCACAGGACCGGTATGTTCAGCCGCTTGAAATCGGCCGTCAGCGGATTGTGCAACTCGAAACTGAGGACTTCGACGGGGATTCTGCGGCGGACAAGCTCCCCCGCCAGGTTACAGAGGAAAGTCGTCGAGCCGCCCAGTTTGAGACCGCCGCTGATCAGCGCCAGACGCAGCGGACAAGGAGGCGAAACTTCTTGAGCCACTTTGGGCGTCTATCACAAGCTGGTTTTGAGTGCAAATTCTTCTAGCGACCTGCTGTGCGTGGCATTTGCCAAATTCGGGCGAGGCCCCACCAGGGCGACAAGATTTGGCTGGCGGCTGGCGACCGATTGGCCCATCCTTCTCGAACAGACCGACGCGCATTGCGGAGCAGACCCGCATTGACTGGACTCAACTGCAACCCGAGGCTGCCCCAGATGGCGAACAACGCGGAAGACTTGAAACTACTTTCTGTCGTGATTCCAGCGCGCGACGAGGAGGGTTGCATCGTCTCCACTGTCCGGCACCTGCACCTGGAATTAGAGCTGCACAAGGTCCCGCACGAGATCGTGGTGGTGGACGACGGCAGTTGCGACCGCACCTGGGAGTTGCTGACGGATTTGAAGAAAGATTTGCCTGAACTGAGCCCAATGCGGAACGACGGGTCCAACGGCTTTGGCCGGGCCGTGGTTTGCGGGCTGGAACGGATGCGTGGTGATGCCGTAGTGATCATGATGGCGGACGAATCGGATGATTGCCGGGATGTAGTGCGATACTGGCAGCATTTGCGGGATGGCAACGATTGCGTATTCGGCAGCCGCTTTGTAAAAGGCGGCGGGGTGATAGATTATCCCCGCCTGAAGCTGGCGATAAACCGGCTGGCCAATGCCTTTGTGAAAGTATTGTTCGGCATCAAACTCAACGATACCACTAATGCTTTCAAAGCCTACCGCCGCACGGTGATTGAAGGGTGCCGTCCTTTGATCTCGCCGCACTTCAATCTCACGGTTGAGTTGCCGCTCAAAGCCATCGTGCGAGGCTACAGTTGGACGGTCATTCCCGTCACCTGGCGGAACCGGCGCACCGGCCAACCCAAGCTCAAGCTTAAGGAGATGGGCAGCCGCTACCTGTTTATCTGCCTTTATGTGTGGCTGGAGAAATATTTCAGCCGCGGCGACTACCGAAAACACCCATGAGCGCCGAGCCCGCAGAGTTGGCGCAGATCTATGATCGCCGTTTCCAGGGTCGCCTGGAGTACCGCAATAGGGTTTGGCGCGTCTTGGTCCGCGATTTTTTCCAGCAATTCATTCCAGCGCAGGCTACCGTGCTCGACCTGGGCTGCGGCTATGGCGAGTTCATAAACAATATCAACTGCGCCAACAAGCTGGCGATGGACCTGAATCCAGTCGCCGCTGGCCGGCTGTCGCCGGAGGTCAAATTTCTTCGGCAAGACTGCGCGGCGCGGTGGCCTTTGCAGGATAGTTCGCTGGACGTGATATTCACCAGCAATTTCTTCGAGCATCTGCCCGATAAGCCGGCGTTGGGGCTGACCTTGGATGAGTGCCGCCGATGCTTGAAAGGCGGAGGCCGGCTGATTGCTCTTGGTCCTAACATCAAATATCTGCCCGGCCAATATTGGGATTTTTGGGATCACCACCTGCCGCTGACCGAGACAGCTTTGAAAGAGGCTTTGGAAACCCGCAGCTATTATGTGGAGCGGTGCGTGGGGAAGTTTTTGCCATATACCATGGCGCATGGCCGGCAATATCCGTTAATTTACGTGCGGCTCTATCTGCTCTGCAAGCCAGCCTGGCGCGTTTTTGGAAGGCAGTTTTTGCTCATTGCGAGGAAGTGAATTACTAGGTAGAAAAAAGTTTGTCCGTATTCGCAATGATTTTCTCCTAAATTCGGCGCAGCTCCTGGCCACTGGGTCAAAAGGCCGTTGCGCGCGCACAACCGCAAAGGTATTCTGGGGGCTATGAACCGGCGCGATGCCCGAATAGCCTCAGTCTCAAGCCAGGTCCGCTGTGCTCGTCGAGCCGTTTGGAGCGGCCGGCGGGCGGGCTGGTTGGCTTCGATTCCGTGAGTCATGTCTCGTTTCCGGCGTGCCATTCATGGTGTTGCGGCAGGGTACGTAAGTCTGATAGGAGCCGCCTTTTACTCCTTCGCCTCGGTCCCGCTCGCGCTGCACTATTTGTCCAAGGAGCGGTTTGCGCTCTGGGCCTTGATGGTTTCCATCGGCGGTTATTTAAGTTTGATCGACCTGGGAATGTCCGGTTCGCTGGCGCGGCTGTTGATCGATCACAAGGACGATCGGGAAGGCGGCACCTATGGCAGCCTGATCCAGACCGGATGGGGGGTGCTTCTGGTCCAAGGGGCGATGATTTGGCTGGTCGGCTTTGTGCTGGCGTCGCCACTCTGCGATCTGGTGCACATCCAGGCCGATCTGAAAACCGAGTTCATTGGGCTGATGCGGTGGCAAAGCGCGACTCTGGCTCTGGGATTTGCCATGCGGATCTTCAGTCATTTACTGCAGGCGCACCAGCGGGTTGACGTGGTCAATTACTGCCAGGTGGCCATGCTGGGTTTCAATTTCATTTTGCTCTGGTTTTTCTTCCATCGAGGCCAAGGGGTTTTCAGTCTGGTTTGGGCCAGCCTGCTCAGCGCGTTCGGAAACGCAGCCGTGTTGTCCAGCGGCTGCTGGCGGCTGGGGCTTTTTCCCAGGGCCGGCGGTTGGGGCCGCGCCTCCTGGGGCTACTTTAGAGAGATCTTCAATTTCGGCAAGGACCTGTTCCTAGTCGCGGTCGGGGCGCAACTGGTGATGGCCAGCCAAACGATCATTATCGCCCGCACGTTGGGGCTGCAAACGGCGGCGGCATGGTCGATCGGCACCCGCATGTTCAATCTGGTGTGTCAAGTGATCTGGCGCATCTCGGATGTCTCCTCCCTGGCGTTCGCCGAAATGATCGTGCGCGGTGAGAAGCCGCTGGTGCAGGAACGTTACAAGTCCATGGTCATTCTAACCGCCTCCTTGAGCGGGTTGGCCGCCATCGCTTGTGCGTTGTGCAACAGTCCGTTTGTTGCGGTTTGGACCAATCAACGGATCTATTGGCCGCCATTGAACGACATCCTTTTGGGTGCCTGGATGATCGTGCTGGCCTTGGTTCACGCGCATAATGGTTTCGTGCTGACGACCAAGAAAGTCGGCTTCATGCGCTACGTTTATTTTGTTGAAGGAACGGTATTCGTAATCGGCGCTTTGGGCGCAAGCAAGTGGGGAGGCATGCCAGCCGTGATCCTCTGGTCGGTGGTCTGCAGCACGGCATTCAGCGGCGCTTACGGAGTGTGGCGAATCAGCCAATACTTCAACCTCTCGATTCTGGAGGTCGGCGGCCGCTGGCTGGTCCCGATGGGCAAGGCAATCGTGTTCTTCGCGCCTTTGGCGCTGATAGTCTGGCTACTCTCCAAGCCCGTCAACGATTTCTCGGTGCGCTTGGGCGTCAATGTGGCGTTCTGTGGCTTGTTCGGAACATATTTTTTTCTGCGCTACGGCATATCGAACACATTCCAGCTTGAACTGATCCAACGCGCGCCAAAACGCATAAACCCCATTCTCCGGCGTGTCTTCGCCGGTGCCTCACACTGATTGCGCCGGACCGGGTCTCCGGGTTTGTCGTGTGAAAATACTCTTTAACCACCATCTTCCGTTCAGTCTGACGCGAGGGGGCACGCAACGGCAAATTGAGCAAACCCGGGCTGCGCTGGAAGAAATTGGCGTGGCAGTCGAACCGCTACGGTGGTGGGACGAGAGGCAAACCGGCGAGGTGCTGCAACATTTCGGCAGGATTCCAGCCCATATACTGCGCGGCGCCCAACGGAAGGGGATGAAAGTCGTAATGTTGGATCTGTTGACCGAGGCCGGCTCGCGTTCCGGCGCGCGTCTCAAAGTCGAAAGAATAGTCCGGCGCGCGATGCGGCGCTTGCTACCGCGGAGCATGCTCGTCGCCTACCATTGGGATTCCTACCGCCTGGCGGACGCATGTCTGGTGGGGACGACTTGGGAGGCGCATTTGATAGCCGAATTGTTTGGCGCGCCGGCCAACCGGATCCACGTCGTACCCAACGGCGTGGAGGGCACCTTCTGGAACAGCCAACCGGCCAAGCGCGGCCCCTGGCTGGTTTGCACCGCGACGATCACGCAACGCAAGCGCGTGCTGGAACTGGCTCAGGCTGCGGTTCTGGGACAAGCCCCGCTCTGGGTAATCGGCGAGCCCTACTCGGACTCAGAGCCTTACGCGAAGAGATTTCTAGAACTGGCCCAGCAAAACCCCAGGTTTCTCCGGTACGAGGGAAGGATTGTTGACCGGGCGAGGTTAGCGCAAGCCTATCGTGAGGCGCGCGGCTTTGTCCTGCTGAGCGCCATGGAGAGCCTGAGCCTTTCGGCATCGGAGGCAGCCGCTTGCCAATGCCCGCTGCTCCTGAGCGACTTGCCCTGGGCGCGAGCGGCGTTCGGGCAGAACGTCACCTACTGCCCGATTACCTCCCCTCGGAAGACCGCACAGTTGCTGCGGAGGTTTTACGACCTGGCGCCGGGTTTGAAGCCGCCGCCCAAGCCGCCGACGTGGCAGGAAGTGGCCAGGCAACTCAAGAGCATTTACGCGTCGTTGCTCGATAGCGCGCGCCAGGGAAATGACACGATACAGTGACCTCAGACTTGCCATGCGAAGTATTGTTTGACTCGAGGGAAATGCCTGAGAGCAAAACCGCAAAACGGAATATTGGAGTGACCAGCACGCGAACCTCCAGCACCGTCCCTCAACGACGCTGGCTCTAGAAGTCTTTCAAAGGCCTATTTTGCTCAGTTCAGTTTCCAAGAGCATCTGAAACTCTTGCAGGTCCTCCGCCGGCGGACGATAACCGGCCTGCTGCGGGATGAGGCCGAGTCGGCCAGCCTGGTCGAAATACCAATCGGCTTTGTTGCCGTCACTGAAAGTGACTTTGCCGCTCACCACTGCTCCTGGCCGCGCAAGTTGGTCAACGGAGATCGAGACTGCTTCGCTCGCGAGTCCTGGCGCAGCCGTTTTGCCTGCCGCAGTGGCGCCTTGGGGCGCCGCAGGCTGTGCCCCGGCTGGAGACGGAGTTGGGCCTGATAGGACGCCCTGCGCCGGCTTGGGCCGCTCGATGTCCTTCGGCGTCAGCTTCAAATCATCCACCAAGAGCCGGACATCCATGTAGGTCATCTGAACGCCGAGTTCGGAAGCCAGATGATTTTGAATATCGGAGAGCTTCAGTCCCTGCGCAATCCACTCGGCGACTTTTTTCCTTTGTGCCTCATCCAGGTCCATAAACTTGCAATCAGCCGGGCGACAATACCAGCCAGCAACACGCCTACCCCAAAACGAGTGCCGCGAGCCGGAATTGAAACCGCCAGGAACGCCGGCCAACTGCCGCGTCGTGCTCCCCATTCCTCGGCAAAAATCTTGTATGGGATGCCGCGCAACGGACCGAGCAACACCGCCGCAAGACCGCGTTCGGTCAGGTCCGCTTCAACCTTCTGAATAAGACGCAGTTGAATGCCGGGCACCCGCTCCACGAAAGCGCGCGCGGTTTCCGGCGCAGTTCGCCCTGCGGCATACATGATTAGCCCGCCGGCCAGCGCTCCGAGCAGAGCGGCCAGTGCTGCTTTCAGGCCTGCGCGGATGGAACGACACCCCAGCACGGTAAGCCAAACATCGGGCACAATGAAAAAGACAGTCGCCTCCGCCAGGCCCCAACTGAAGGCAACGGCCTGCGCGCCGGCCCCGTGCGGGAAGCGGTCAAAGCAGTGCGGCAGGGAGATCACACCGGCTCCTGCAACTGGCGCACGGCGGTTTCGAGCGCCTCGGTGATTGCGCGACAGTTGCCTCGAACAGTCCGAGGCGGCCCAAGCCTGACTTCACAGAAGAACGGCACGGGAATCCATTCGCCTTTGGGCAGACTCCGCCCCATGTTGACGAGGCAGACTGGAACCACGGGCAGATCAGGCACCCTCTCGATCAGATGCGCCGCACCCGAGTGGAAATGCCCCAGCCCCTCGCCGGAACCGCGTGTGCCCTCCGGAAAGAGGATCAGGGAGTGTCCCGCTCGCACCGCAGTTTCCATGCGCGGCAACGGGTTGGTCTCAGGTGTGATGCCCTTGCGCGTAATCGGTAAGATGTTGAACAACGCCTTGCTCAGCGTCGCGACGAACCAGTTTCGCTCGAAATAGTCCGCTGCGGCCACGGGCCGGATGCGCGGCAATCTGCCCAGGGGAAAGAGGCTCAGCAGCGAGATCGTGTCAAGATGGCTGGAATGGTTGGCCACAAGGATGAACGGATCGGACCTCGGCAGGTGCTGGCGGCCGCGTACCCGCAGCCCGATGAACAACACCATGAATGGCCGGACCACCAAAGCAAAGAATGTCCATTGCACCAAATCGCGCGCCGTCATGTCAGTAATAGAAATACCGAACGCAGTGGAAGAATACCGGCGCCGCATAACAGAGCGAGTCCACTCGGTCAAGCATCCCACCGTGGCCGGGAATGAGTTCGCCAAAATCTTTCACGCCGAAATCCCGCTTAAC
>WNGL01001867.1_pt1 | contig 25725 bp, 25 predicted proteins | sample 5400591 | NCBI WGS metagenome assembly WNGL01 (sample SAMN13153377, study PRJNA577476) | soil metagenome | isolation source: 80 cm soil or saprolite under Garry oak tree replicate 1 | place: USA:California | collected 2016-06-15 | reverse complement strand
ATGGCATAGAGGGTCTCGAGTTGTTGAGCTATATCAAGGATCGCTTTAACTCCAAGGTAATCATCATGACCGGCTATGGTAACGATGACATCAAAAATGAGGCTTATCGGCGCGGTGCCTTTCACTATTTCCAGAAACCAGTTGCCATTTCCGAACTATTGCAACAGGTGCTTTCAGCCGGCATACCGGTGAAGAATTGCTGATGGCGCCATTCTCATGCTACGGCTTTGCAAGCAGCAACTGTCAGGCCCTATTATTAAGCCACGACTCAGACAGAAGAAAGGAGGGAGCATATGTTCAAGAAAATTCTGGTGATAGATGATTCGGCGCTTATCCATCAGATGTATCGACTGGTTATGTCGCGATACAAGTGTGAAATAGTTGATGCCATGAACGGCCAGGAAGCCCTCGACATATTGGCGGGTCAAGATGATGTCCAACTTATTCTCCTCGACATCAACATGCCGGTCATGAATGGCCTTCAGTTTCTGGAAAAATCCGCGCCCCTGGGCATTCCCAAGAAAATCCCGATCATCATCATAAGCACCGAAGGGAAGGAAGAGGACACGATCCGTGGCCTGAGACTGGGAGCCAGCGGGTACTTGAAAAAGCCGTTCAACCCCCCTGAACTTCACGGCCTGATTGACAAGATATTCACGGGTGTCAACAGCGTTCCGCAAAGACATGCGAATGCATTTTGAGGAGAGGAGCGCATAAATAAAAGTTGCATGGGTGAGGTGGATGTTTGTGTTGGACTTGAATTCAGCTTATGTCTGCATGGCCTTTGAATTTGATTTGCATCACCAGGGAGACACGGCATGCATAAGGATATAAGGTTGCATGGAAAGATGGGCGACCAGGTCGAATATTTTGCCATGGTGGTAGGCACCGAGGACTACCAACGGTTTTTTTTCAATATCGTACAGGACGATGATAATCTTCGCATTTTCTCGGCCGGCAACGAATTCGTACTTTCCCCCGAGGGGGTCAGACACCAGGGGAATGGTGGCTATTTCTGCGAATACATGTTCGGAATGGATCAACCCTCGTCCGACCTCTTCAAGCCGGAGATCATCAACCGCCTGGTCATGTATGGGGCTCGCTCCGACAACAAAACCGGCAGCGTCTGTTTCAGTGACCTTACCAGCGGGCACGCAACGTATGACAACATCTTTTTAGATGGCAATGCTGTCTGCAACTATTTCTTCTTTGTCCACTCCAACAAGATGCTTTCCCGCAAGCTAAAGAGCCAACAGGAAGATCTGGTTAAACGCATTGGCAAGTTGCTCAAAAGGTCCGAGTCTATCGGCAAGGGATGGGATGACGCCATCATCCCTGAAGTATTCCCCCTACTCAAGGACGCGAAATCCCAGCTATTCATCATCAAGCTGGTCAACCACAAGCATCGCGAGTACCGCGATATGTTCCGACAGCTCTATTACAGCAACAAAAGCATCGCCGATGACGATTTCGAGCGTTTGGTCCAGCTTGCGGCAACGAACAAGATCGATAGCTATCAGCAAGAACGCATGCGCATCGACGTCATGTACCGTCTCCCTTCAAACAAACGCATTGTTGACGAATATCGCAACATCCTCTTGGCCTGCAACAAGAAGGGGGAGATAAGCGCCCTGCACAATGCCCGGCTGACCCGTCTCAAGACGCTTTCAGTTCGTAACAAGATTCACAGTGCGCTTTTACAGACTCTGGACGAGATGCTCAATAAGGGTCGCAACCTGGTCAGCAATGCCGAGCAGGATTACCTGGCTTTCACCCGCGAGGTGTTAGAGGGAATTTTCCTGCGTGAAAAGGATATCGAGAGCCACATCAACCATGAGGACATGCTCAAACTGATCAGGGCTAAAAAGAGTGCCATGGAGAACAGCGATAATTCTTTCGACCGGCTTATGATCGATGCCAGCAAGGAATGTGACGAAAAGATCCGAGACGGCGCCGATCCGTCGCTGCTGGACGATCTTTCCTATGCGGTCGACTATCTGGATCGCTTTAATGATGTCGCCAACCTCGTCAGCCAGCTTGCCTTCATGCAAAACGTGCGGGTCACAGTGGAGATACTGCAGGAAGTTATGGAGCACAAGGCAGCCTTCGATAAACTCAAGAAGGGTTGCTTTAGTGAGCTGTTCATTCACGAACTGTTCGAGAATGTCTATCTGGGGCGTTTCGGGCGGCGCAAGGTCGTGGCACTTATGGATGGTCTGGCCAAGATCGAAGCGGGCACGTCATCCATAGTGGATCTCCATGCGATGCTGAACCAGATCGATCAAGAGGAGTACATTTCAATTGTCCTACTGGAGCATATCCCGGACCGGATCCGCAGTTTCTACGCAAAATTCGACATAAAGGCGACCCAGGAGGCGCTGTGCCGGGAGTTCACCGAGGAAGTGAAAGCCAAAAAGCGGATCCGGACGGATATTCCCGACTATCTCTTCACCGAAACCATTCTGACCCTCAAAAAGGAGGCCTTGTATCTCCATACCCTGCTTCCTACCATTGTCTCGGAGTGTAATCTGATGCTACGTGAGGATTTTCTTAAAAACTCCGGGCTTGATCGCTTTTATGTGGAGGAGTTGGAACGGGACTATTTTGAAAAAAACGGCTTGGACCTCGAAGACCTGTATCAGATACGGAAGGGATTGAACTAAACGAAATACCATCATTCAGTGCCAGCCAATCTGATGATGAAGAAACTGGGGATTGACTCCAGCGACCCATACTGCACCATGAAAGGATAATTAGTAATGTCATTCACCGGAGACCTGGCAGAACTGCCTATCGTCGATGTTATCCAGCTGATACATTCAACCAGAAAATCCGGCACTCTCACGATCCAAAGCCAGAAGGGCGAAAGCCATCTGGGCTTCAACGACGGCTACTTTGTCAGCGCCAATAATCTGAACAACAGCGTCCGAATCGGCCAAATCCTGGTCGAAAACAAATTTATTACACCTGAAGCCCTCGACAAGTCACTCCTTGAGCAAAAAACAACAGGCGGTGTCCACAAACCGCTGATTAGAATCCTGATCGAACAGGAGCATATCAAACGCGACGATGCTTACAAAGGGTTGGAAGCCCTGATAGAGATGACCATAGTCGAGGCACTTACCTGGACCAGCGGCACCTTCTCAATGGATTTGGAAAATATAGATATAAGTGATGATTACCGCTATTTTCCGGAGACACTCAAACAGGAAATGCTGCTGAATTCGCAGCAGATTCTGATGGATGCCCTGCGGATTTATGACGAAAAAATGCGCGATGGTACACTGGAGAATATCTTTTTTTCAGAGGGTACCGTCGAGGAGCAAGGTGTTTCCTTCCCGGAAGACGAAAATCAGACCGTCACTGCCGACATGCTCGGCCTTGATGCCCTGGATACACTCTCCCAAAAAATTACCGATAGATTTTTCAGGCTTGAGGACAATGATTATTCCGAGGAGCATCGGAAGATGATAGTCGAAGAACTGTTCACCCTTCCCCGAAGCAGGCAGGATGAGCTGTGTTCTTTCCTGACGCAGATTTCCCGGCAACCAGCGCCCGAAAAGCAGGACACGCTTTCCGGAGCACTTTCGCTTGCAGTCATCATGTTCAGCCATGATACTTTTATGAAGTACGCTCTCTCTACGATCTGTAAAAACAGAAACCATGTCGTATTTACAACGGACGACGACGTCAGCCTTGACCTGTTCATCGATCAGTCGTTTTCACGCGGTCACCTGCCAATCCTGGTTGTAGACGATCCTGTTTACATTGGCGAAGGGTATGAGGAAAGAACAGCGTCCATGTTACAGGAGAAGCGTGAAAAATATCCGCGAATCTCCATTTTGCAGCTGAGCAGTTCTCCGGAGAACCAGGCCCTGCAGCCGTACGCACTGGAAGAAGGTGCAGAAGCGATTTTGCCGCGTCCGGTTTTGGGAGATCTTTCGGATAGTTTTGTGGCAAAAATGACCAACTTGCTGCTGGCCTTCCGTTCAGTGCTGGAAAAATCATTCGCTCAGCCGGAACGGTTGGCAGCACGAAAACTCAACGAAAGCATTGCAAACCTGACCACACTTTCAGAACCGCCGGAAGTATCCAGGGAACTTCTGAATTTCATTTCCGGCCTTTTCGAACGGGCCGTGACACTTGTAGCCGGGGCGGTGGAGATGACGGCTGAAAAGGGGATCGGCGTTACCGTCAATAAGAGTTCAGGACCGACAGGACCCCTGATGTTCAAAATCCCTCTTGGCCAACAGTCCGTACTCGATGACATTATTGAAAAGCGAAGTTTGTTTTATGGACTCTGTTCCGATCCGGTACTGGAAAACCACCTCTATGCCGTCATTTCGGCGCCGCGCAGCCACAAGATAATGATGCTGCCGCTCATGATGTCAGGAAGGGTCATCGCCCTGATCTACGCCGATTTCGGACAACAGACGCCGACACCGGTACTGATAGAGCATCTGGAGATTCTGACCCGTGTCGCCGGTCTGGTGTTGGACAACTCGTACAACAAGAAAAGATTTGAACGGATGATGCTACCTCGCCAGGCTTAGTCTCTTGGCGGTCGTTCGGTTTAGACACCACCTAACAAAACAGGATCATGCAACCGGCATGGTCCTGTTTTACATGAAAAGAGCCTGCACATCCGGAAGATGAGCAGGCTCTCCTGTTTTCAGCCGAGGCGATCAGGATGTTTACTTCCCTTTGATCATCTCGATTTCCAGGGTGATAGTGATCTCATCGCCGACGGCAACGCCGCCGGTTTCAAGAGCCTTGTTCCATACCAGTCCGAAATCCTTGCGGTTGATCTTCGTGCCGGCAACAGCCCCTCTCCTGATGACCCCCCATGGGTCCTTGCTTTCCCCGGTGGGACCTTCCACGTCCAGCACTACTTCCCTGGTAATTCCGTGCAGCGTCAGGTCTCCGGTGACATTAAGCTTGTCGTTGCCGGCTTTGGCAACCTTTTTGGATATGAAGGTCATGGTTGGATACTTGGCGACATCGAAAAATTCGGCGCTGCGCAGATGATCATCACGTTTCTGGACATTGGTATTGATTGAAGCGGTATCGATGGAGACTTCCACCCTTGATTTGGTGATGTCCTGGTCGTTGATTTCAACAACACCTTTGTGCTTTTCAAAGTTACCCTTGACATTGGATATCATCAGGTGTCGAACCTTGAAGCCGATATTTGAGTGTTCCGGATCGATATTCCAGATCGTGGCCGACGCCAGTGCCGGAAGAGACAGGGCGATGATGGTGCTGACAGTTGTGAGTAAACGTGTCATGATTATTCTCCTTGGTTGTCCCGTGACTTTCTGAATGTTTCGGTCAATATTAACGCAATAAAGTATCTAGTCAACCGATGTAACAAGTATTTGCTGCCTGGCACTTTTGCGCGACTCGTTGACAGACTGGGCGCTGCCGGAGTAAAGTGAAGCACATTCAGGCTTTAGATAAAGGAGCGCTCCATGCATCTGATTAAACTGATACCGCTGCTGGCCGGATTGCTTCTGGCAGTCCATTTGCCCCCCGCAGCTCTGGCAGCAGAACCTTTAAAACCGGTACCTGTCTCTGTTACCGTCGCATTCCCCCTGGGGACTGCAACTCCTTCCGAGGTGTGCGGAGAGTGCCACAAAGCGGTCTATCGTGAATATGCTTTCGGCTTCGGCGGCGACAGCCACGCCCGGGAGGATGCCTCCCCTTCGGGCAAGCGGGATATCAACCACCCCTCAAACGTGTCGTCCTTGGCAACCGCCCATGCGCTGGCCGGCGCCGACGAGTTTCCCCGGCACGCCCGCGAGGCCGAGGCCGACGGAAAGTCGTGCAATGTCTGCCACTTTCCGGAAGCCTTTACCCTGCCGGATTTGAATGTGTCCGAAATCTACAAACCGAAACCGCGCCCGAAAGGTGCCGAAACCGGCGGCTTGACCTGCGCCAGTTGCCACCTGACCCCTGACGGCAGGGTCCGCGGGCCGTATAACCTGCGGGCGCCCCATGAAAACAGCCCTGATGTCAGTATGAAGACCTCGGTCATGTGCGCCTACTGCCACAGTCTGGGGAAGCGGGTAGCGGGGAAGCAGACCCAGACTTTCCTGGAATGGCGTGACGATTTCTGGAAACAGGGGCTCGGCTGTCAAAACTGTCAGGATTGCCACATGCCGCGCACCAATCGCAAGCTGGCCGAGGAGTACAACGTTCCCGACCGGGTAGCGGCGCGGCATCTCTGGACCGGGGGGCGTTCATTACAGCGTCTACAGAACGCCCTGAGTCTGGTGGTCATTCAACCGGACAAGGGGGCACCGGCTTTCGAATTCCATGTGATCAACATCGGTGCGGGACATTCCGTTCCAACCGGATCCAACCGTCGTGCGGTGTATCTTCAGGTTGAAGCGCTTGACGCAAAGGGGAAGGTCGTTGCCGGCAACTCATGGATGTTCGCTCCCTGGTACGGTTCCCGGCCCGATGACAAGTCTTTTATCGAAGAGGACAAGAGACTGCCTGATGCCAAGGCCGCCATGCAGGCCGATGCCCAGGGACCGCACGAAAACATTATCCGTGCCGGAGAAGAGCGGATTCTGGCCTGGTCTCCCCCCCTGAAGCCGGGGAGCTATACGGTCAAGGCCAGTCTTGTGTACGACCTGAACCGCTATAACGATCGGGCTGCCACAGAGGATCAGACACTGTTCAAGACAACGTCCCTGGCCATATCTGTGGTGAAATAGATCCCCGGAGGAAGTCCGGGGAGTAATGTCTCTCTATTTCAAAGGCCCGGTGCATCAGCATCGGGCCTTTGACCTTGATTCATGCTATATATGTCCCGGCGGCGGTACGGCAAATGACGAAAAGACGTGGAGAAAGATGATGAGCGAAGAGCCTTTTGAAATCCCGCTGGAACGGGTTAACCCGGATACCTTGCGGAAGATGGCTGAAGAGTTCGTTACCCGTGAATGGAGTGAGCTGTCCGATTCCGGCCATACCCTGGATGAGAAGGTTGACCAGGTACTTCAACAGCTGCATGACAAACGGGCCAGGATCGTTTACGATAGCACGGCCGAATCGTGGAACATCATTCCCTGCCGCTAACAAAACAGGAGGTTCGTTGTGAAAATAGGTGGAGCCGCATGAAAAAATCAGTCGGAGCAAAGACGTTGCTCTTCCCGACCCCGGTCCTGATGGTCGGGACCTACGACCAGGCGGGCAAGCCCAACCTGATGAACGCCGCCTGGGGCGGCATCTGCTGTTCCCAGCCCCCCTGTATTGCGGTGTCGCTGCGCAAGGCGACCTATTCGCACGGCTGCATCGTGGAGCGCAAGGCCTTCACCGTCGGCATAGCCTGCGAGGGGAAGATGGCGGAGGCCGATTACGTCGGGATAGTTTCCGGGCGCGACGTTGACAAGTTTGCCGTCGCCGGACTGACACCTGTCAGAAGCGACCTGGTGGATGCCCCCTACGCCGCGGAGTTCCCGGTAGTCCTGGAGTGCCGCCTGCTCCACATCATTGAAATCGGTCTGCACACCCAGTTCATCGGCGAGATTATCGATGTTAAGGGTGACGCGGAGGTGTTCGATGATGATGGTTCCCTCGACATCATGAAAATCAAGCCGCTCATCTTTGACACCTCTCAGCGGGGATACCACGGTGTCGGACCGCTCCTGGGGAAAGCATTCAGTGTCGGAAAGACGAAAGGATAGATATGTCTCGATTAACCGTGGTAGCAAAAGTTGTCGCGAAAAAGGAATCCGTGGAGAGCGTCAAGAGCGAACTGCTGAAGCTGGTCGCCCCGACCAGGGAAGAGGAGGGCTGCATCGAGTACAACCTGCACCAGGACAATGACGATCCAGCCCTGTTCATCTTCTACGAAAACTGGGAGAGCGCCGCCTGCCTGGAAAAGCATATAACCAGCGATCATTTCAAGGCCTACGCCGGAGCGGTTGACGGCCTGATCGAAGAAAAAACCGTGCACAAAATGACCCGGATCGAATCAAAAAAACAAGGAGCACCATCATGAATGAATTGAATACCAGTTACGCCCGCAGCGCAGACCAGACAATAGTGAAACAGAATACCCTCATCCGGCAGGTATACGCCTGGATGGGAGTCGGACTGACCGTCACCGCCATCATGGCGCTGTTCACGCTCTCCTCGCCGGCGATTCTCAATGCAATCGTTGGGAACAGGCTGTTGTTTTTCGGGCTGATGATCGGAGAGCTGGCCCTGGTCTTTACCCTGTCCGGCGCGATCAACAGGCTGAGCGCCGCCACGGCAACGCTTATTTTTATTGCATACTCGGCGCTCAACGGGGTCACCCTTTCCGTCGTGGCCCTGGCCTATACAGCCAACTCGATTACTTCCACTTTCGTCGTCACGGCCGGCATGTTCGGCGCCATGAGTATCTACGGCTCCGTGACCAGACGCGACTTGAGCTCATGGGGAAGTTTCCTGTTCATGGGGCTGATCGGCGTGGTGATCGCCTCGGTCGTCAATATCTTCATGGGGAGCAGCGCCGTATCATGGGTCATATCCGGTGCCGGAGTGATCGTATTCACCGGTCTGACCGCATACGATACCTGGAAGATCAAGGAAATGGCGGCCAGGGGAACAGAGGGGAGAAAGCCGGCGATCCTCGGCGCATTGACGCTCTATCTCGACTTCATCAACCTCTTCCTCATGCTGCTAAGGTTCACCGGCAATCGGCGCTGATATGCGCATATCCGGGCACTGGCGAATGCAATCGGGTATTGACGGTCTATGAACGCGGTAAAGACATGCATCTGCACCGTGCTGTTTCTTGCTGCCGCCCTGCTGCCCGCGGCGTGCAGCAGGGCGCCGCAGCTGCCGTTGCTGCCTGCCGATGCAGTGATCCTGGCCTTTGGCGACAGCCTCACCGCTGGTACCGGGGTCGGAGAGACGGAGAGTTATCCGGCTGTGCTGTCGAGCCTGACCGGCCGTAAAATCGTCAACGCCGGGGTGCCGGGCGAGGTCTCGGCAGACGGTGTGAAGCGGCTGCCGGAACTGCTGGAGCGGGAACATCCCGCGCTGCTGATTCTCTGCCACGGCGGCAATGATCTGCTTGCTCACCTGGACCGCCAGCTGCTTGCCGACAATCTGCGCGCCATGCTGCGCATCGCCGGTGAGCGCGGCATACCGGTGCTGCTGGTGGCGGTTCCGTCGCCGGACCTGATGCTCAAGCCGCCCCCCCTGTACGAAGAGCTGGCCGGGGAGTTTCATGCTCCGGTAGAGAAGAAGGCTTTGTCGCATATTCTGGGGAAGGGTAATCTCAAGTCTGACTACATTCACCCCAATGCGGCCGGGTACCGCCAGTTGGCTGAAGCGTTGGCCAAGCTGCTGAAAAAAAGCGGGGCGTTGCCGTAAATCACCGTCACTCAGCAGGCAAGAGTAAGTACGCCCGGAGAAACAATGAAGAGACCGTTTTTTACATGGGAAGGCGATACCCTGGTGCTCAATATTCTCGGCACACCCAATGCCAAACGGGACGCCATCGGCAAGGTGAAAGGTCACCAGCTCTGTGTCAGTGTGACGGCGGTGCCGCGCGCCGGGAGGGCGACCGACCATATGGTCCGTTTTCTGGCTGAAGAGTTTGACGTAGCGGCAAGTGATATTCAGGTCGTGTTCGGGCGCATGAACGTCAACAAACAGCTGCGGATCAAGGCGCCGAAACGATTGCCGTCGGTCATCGCCCAGCTGGAGTTATGCTGATCCGCTTCCTGATGCGGTCAAAGCGGATCTGTTATAAGTAAATAGTGGAATAAAGGAGGCGGCGGATGAAGATATGTTTCGTTGGGCTGGGGATTATGGGGAGCGCGATGGCGGCAAACCTGATCAGGGCCGGTTTCGATGTAACGGTATGGAACCGTTCGGCAGAGAGGTGCGCGGCGTTCGCAGAGATGGGGGCCGAAATCGCCGCTTCACCCCGGATGGCTGCAGAGTGTTCCGATGTCGTGATAGCGATGCTGGCAGATCCCCGTGCCGTCCTGTCGGTCCGGGACGGAGCGGACGGAATACTTGCCGGCCTGAAACCGGGCTCCGGGTATCTGGACATGTCCACCGTGGATGCCGAAACCTCGATCGAATCCGCCCGGATGGCACATGAAAAGGGGGCGCTGTTTCTGGAAGCGCCGGTCGCCGGGAGCAGGAAACCGGCCGAGGACGCCACTCTTACGATCATTGCCGCGGGAGACCGGCCCCTGTACGACGCGGCACTTCCCGCGCTGGAAGCGATGGGGAAGAAGATCCTCTTTCTTGGCGCCGTCGGGAACGCGGCCCGCATGAAGCTGGCCAACAACCTCGTGATGTCCGGCATGCTGACCGCGCTCTGCGAAGGGATGGCATTGGCGTCGGGGAGCGGCCTTGATACGGCCCAATTTTTGGAGGTTCTTGACTCCGGCGCGGTTTCGAACCCGATGTTTCGCTTGAAAGGGCCACAGATCGCCGCCAACAGGGAATTTCCGACCTCCTTTCCGCTCAAGCATATGCAGAAAGACCTGCGCCTTGCACTCCGGTTGGCGGAAGAGATCGGCCAGCCGCTCTTTGCGACGGCAACGGTGAATGAGCTCTACAAAAAAGCCCTCGCGGAAGGGCACGGAGAATCCGATTTTGCCGCTGTCAGCCGTATTATTAAAAAGTAGGGCGGCTGAACTGCTATAGTGAGAACGAGGCTGTTGCCACCGCATGCAGAGTATAACTGTCTGCTCCCGGCAGAGACCGAATCGCACCTCTGCCGCTCCATGCCGCCTTGATAATTGCCCTGATTCGGGTACAATCGCATGACCGGAAAAACTACCGAGGTGATCTTATGACTGAAGCGCCGCCAGCAGGCCCGGACAATCTCCGTATCAGGGAGATGTCAATCGACGATTTTCCCGCGGTTTTTCATATCGGCGAGCAGGTATTTACCGCCGAATCCTTTCAGAATCTGTATCGTACCTGGGACGAATACGAGGTCACCACCTTCTTCAATTCCGACAACGAACTCTGTCTGGTTGCGGAAGCTGGTGGGGTGGTCCTCGGATTTGCTCTGGGGACAACGGTCACAAAACACAACTCCCCCTGGAAGTACGGTTACCTTGTCTGGCTGGGGGTTCGGACGGATATTCAGCAGGGCGGCGTGGGAAGCGGGCTATTCAAGGAGATTAAGCACCGCATGAAAGAGCAGGGGGTGCGGATGATGCTCATCGACACATCCGCCGACAACCATCCGGCGGTCCGTTTCTTTAAAAAACAGGGGTTCGGTGATATCCGTGAACACGTCTATATGTCTCTCAACCTGTCGCGCAAGAGCAGAAAAAAACCGGTGAAAAAACCATGAGCGCCCGCATCGATAAGGTCTGGCAGGCCATTAAGCCGGACCGGCTGCGAAAAACGTTCCTCGAAATGCTCGATATTTATTCTCCCTCCGGCAAGGAAGAAGACATCCAGCTTTATCTGGAAGAGCTTCTCACCCGGGCAGGTTTTAGCGTGGAACGGCAGGAAGTGGATGTGGATCGCTATAACCTGCGTGTTACCATGGGACCCGCCGAACCGCGACTCTACCTTGTGGGACATGTTGATACCGTTCCGGCCTGGGATCTGGATGAATTCGGGCCGGAACAGGATGACGGAATCATCCGTGGGCTGGGTAGTGCCGATATGAAGGGCGGCTGCGCCGCAATGGTCGAGACCTGGCTGGCGCTGGCCGAGGCGCTGGAGCCTGCGGAACGGCCATCAGTGGGGCTTTTGCTGGTAGTGGGAGAGGAAGAAAACGGTGACGGCAGCGCTACCTTCCTCCAAACCTGCACACCTCCATGGGTGGTCATAGGCGAGCCGACCAGCCTGGCGGCCAAATTCTCCCATTACGGCTACCTGGAGGCCGGTTTTGTCACGCGCGGGCTTCGCAGCCATTCCTCGCTCCCCGAACTGGGGCATAATGCCGTTGAATCGATGCTGCGCGTGCTGTTGCTGCTGGGAAATGACCCGTTGTTCGACCGGGCGAAATCGGAGATCGTCTATTCAATCAGGGAGATGAAATCTTCGCAGGCAGGTTTTGTCGTTCCGGATCGTTGCGAAACCTGGATTGATCTGCATCTGCCGCCCGAACATGACCCGGTCGCCCTCCAGTATGCGATCCGCCGGACTGTCGCCAACCTCGACCGGATCATCCCCGGGCTGGATCTGGACGTCACCTTTGATTTTGCCTCCACCGGCTACAATCTCGGCACCGACAACCGTCCGGCGCAGATTCTACAGGAGTTCTATCCACGGCTTGGCCTGACGTTGGAGATGGATGCCTTCCGCTCGCATTCCGACGGCAATCTTTTTTTTGCAGCAGGTGTAAAACCGCTTATTCTCGGCCCCGGTTCTCTGGAAACGGCTCATACGCCCGATGAACGGGTGGTTTTTGAGGAAGTGTCGTGCGCAGCCCGCATCTATGCGGCGCTCTGTCTCGGTATGACATAAGAGGAGGCTAGGAAGCACATTAGTTATCATAACCCGCCATATCTGCCTGTGCAGGTATGGCGGGTTTATAATTGGTGTAAAATCGGCCGGTACTTGCGTGGATTAATCTGAAAAAGACTCCCTTCCGGGCTGGGCTTGGCTCCCCGGCGCCCCTTTTCCCCTTTACTTTCCAGCCATCTTTATTTATTCTTCACAGTCCTAATTTTTAGAGTACGAAGGAATTCATGGAAATCAGCAGAATCCGCAACTTCTCCATCATTGCTCACATCGACCACGGCAAATCGACCCTGGCAGACCGCCTTCTAGAGTATACCGGTACGGTTTCCGATCGCGACAAGCAGAACCAGTTCCTTGATAAAATGGATCTGGAGCGGGAGCGGGGCATTACCATCAAGGCCCAGACGGTACGGCTTAATTACCGCTCGGACGCCGGCATCTATTATGTTCTCAACCTGATTGACACTCCCGGTCATGTTGACTTTACTTACGAGGTGTCACGCTCTCTGGCTGCCTGTGAAGGCGGCCTCCTGGTGGTTGACGCCTCCCAGGGAGTCGAGGCCCAGACCCTGGCGAACGTCTATCTTGCACTGGATATAAATCTTGAAGTCTTTCCGGTACTGAACAAGATCGATCTGCCGGCTGCCGACCCGGAACGGGTCAAGCAGGAGATCGAGGACATCATCGGCATAGATGCTCATGATGCCGTTCTGGCCAGCGCCAAGGAAGGGATCGGCACACACGAGATCCTTGAGGAGATCGTCAAGAAGATCCCGTCACCGGTCGGGGACCCCGATGCTCCGCTCAAGGCGCTGCTGTTTGACTCCTGGTATGATCAGTACCAGGGAGTCATCATCCTGGTGCGCATCTTTGACGGCACGCTCAAGAAGGGTGACAAGATTCAGCTGATGGCGACCAACAGCTCGTTTGAAGCGCTCAAGGTCGGAGTCTTCGCGCCGACGATGAGCGAGGTGCCGGAGCTGGCGGCGGGGGAGGTCGGTTTCATTATCGCCGGCATCAAGGACGTTGCCGACGCCAAGGTCGGTGATACGGTAACCCTGCTGCATCGCCAGTGCGAGAAGGCGCTGGATGGTTTCAAGGAGGTCAAGCCGATGGTTTTCTCCGGCCTGTACCCGATCGATACCGTTCAGTATGAGCAGTTGCGCGACGCCCTTGCCAAGCTGAAACTGAACGATTCATCGTTCTCGTTCGAGCCGGAAACTTCACTGGCACTCGGCTTCGGGTTCCGTTGCGGCTTCCTCGGCCTGTTGCATATGGAAATCATTCAGGAACGGCTGGAACGGGAATTTTCGCTGGATCTGATTACTACCGCTCCGACCGTCGTCTACCGTGTCCACAAAATGAACGGCGAAGTTTATTCCATTCAGAGCGCCAATCAGATGCCGGAACTGCAGAGCACCGAATTCCTGGAAGAGCCGTTCATACTGGCCCACATTCATGTTCCGAACGAATTTGTCGGCGGGGTCCTGGCGCTCTGTGAGGACAAGCGCGGCGTGCAGCGCGAGATCAAATATCTGACTCCGACGCGCGTCATGATCATCTACGAACTGCCGCTGAACGAGATCGTTCTGGATTTCTATGATCGCCTGAAATCTATCACCAAGGGGTATGCCTCCCTCGATTATGAACATCTGGAATACCGGCAAAGTGATCTGGTGCGGATGAATGTCATGATCAATGGGGAAGTCGTTGACGCACTCTCCCTGATTCTGCACCGCGACAAGGCTTATTTCCGCGGCCGTGATCTGGTCGCCAAGATGAAGGAACTGATTTCACGGCAGATGTTCGAGGTGGCCATTCAGGCAGCCATCGGCAACAGGATTATTGCCCGTGAAACGGTCAAGGCGATGCGCAAGGATGTTCTGGCGAAATGTTACGGCGGGGATATTACCCGTAAACGGAAGTTGCTGGAGAAACAGAAAGAGGGCAAAAAACGGATGAAGAATGTAGGTAACATCGAATTGCCGCAGGAAGCATTTCTGGCAATTTTGAAGGTTGACTGACAGACCAAATTTACAAAGGAATCCGCATGAATAATCAGGAATCAACACAGACAGAATCTTCTTCAATTCACCCTGGACCGGTCAAGAGAAAAGGCCTGATCCGCGAATATGCCGAGTCGATACTGATTGCGGTACTGCTGGCTCTGGTGATCCGCACTTACCTGGTCCAGGCATTCAAGATTCCGTCCGGGTCAATGGAGGATACTCTGGCGATCGGTGATCACCTGCTGGTCAACAAGTTTATGTACGGCACCAAGATACCTTTTGTCGACAAGCGGGTCCTGACGATCCGCGACCCGCGTCAGGGTGATGTGATCGTGTTCGAGTATCCGGAAGACCCGAGCAAGGATTTTATCAAGCGCGTGGTCGGCGTCCCCGGTGATGTGGTAGAGGGGAAGGAGAAGAAGGTCTATGTTAACGGCAAGCTGTATGCGAACCCGCATGAAGTGCACAAGGAGAAGGATCTGATCCCGAAAGAGGTGAATCCGCGCGACACGTTCGGCCCGATTACCGTGCCGGCAGATTCGTACTTCGTGATGGGGGACAACCGCGACCGCTCTTACGACAGCAGGTTCTGGAAGTTTGTCCCGCGCCATTCGATCAAGGGGCTGGCATTTATCAAGTACTGGTCATGGGATCGTGACAAGTTCAGGCCGCGCCTCGGGAACATCGGACGACTGATTAATTAATATAAATAACGAAACTGGAGGATACTATGGATTTTCTCGGGAACTGGAAACGGACTCATTACTGCGGTGATCTGAAGAGCGCCGACATCGGCAGCGAAGTGATCCTGATGGGGTGGGCGCTGCGCCGCCGCGATCATGGCGGACTCATCTTTATCGACTTGCGCGACCGCGAGGGGATTGCCCAGATCGTGTTCGATCCGGAGGTTAACCCGGCCGGACATGCCGTGGCCGAATCGGTGCGCAGCGAATTTGTGCTGGCGGTCAGAGGCACGGTTATCCCGCGCCCGGAAGGCACGGTCAACCCGAACATGAAGACCGGTGAGGTTGAAATACAGGTGCTGGAGTGCAAGCTTCTCAACCGCTCCAAGCCGCTGCCGTTCATGCTTGACGAACATAGCGACATCAATGAGAACATCCGTCTGAAGTACCGCTATCTTGATCTGCGTCGTCCCCAGCTGCAGTATAACCTGATCCTGCGTTCGAAGGTCTCCCAGTTGACCCGCTCTTACCTGACCGATAACGGTTTTATCGAGCTTGAAACCCCGTTCCTGACCAAATCGACCCCTGAGGGAGCGCGTGACTTTCTGGTGCCGTCCCGCATCAATCAAGGGCAGTTTTACGCCCTGCCGCAATCGCCCCAGATCTTTAAACAGATCCTGATGATTTCCGGTTTTGACAAATATTTCCAGGTTGTCCGCTGCTTCCGTGATGAAGATCTGCGTGCCGACCGCCAGCCGGAGTTCACCCAGATCGATTGCGAAATGTCCTTCATCGACCAGGAGGATATCATCACGGTCATGGAGGGGCTGATAGCTCGTATCTTCACCGAAGCCAAGGGAGTGACGGTGCAGCTGCCGGTGGAGCGTCTTACCTATGCCGAGGCGATCCGTCGTTTCGGTCTCGATAATCCCGACCTCCGTTTCGGCATGGAGCTCTGTGATCTGACCGACATCGTCAAGGCTTCCGGCTTCAAGGTCTTTGCCGATGTCGCCTCCAAGGGGGGGATCATCAAAGGCATCAACGCCAAGGGGTGCGCCAGGTTCTCCCGCAAGGAGATCGATGATCTGACCGAATTCGTCAAGATCTACGGCGCCAAGGGGCTTGCCTATGTCAAGATCGAGAATGGCGAATGGCATTCTCCGATTGCCAAGTTTTTTACGCCGGAAGAGATTGCCGTTATGAACAGCTCTTTTGCCGCCGAAGAAGGTGACCTGCTCTTCTTCGTGGCCGATAAGGCCAAAGTTGTCAATGATTCGCTTGGCAAGCTGCGTAATCACCTGGCGAACCTTCTGAAACTGACCAGCAAGGATGACTACCGCTTTGTCTGGATTACCGAATTTCCGCTGCTGGAGTGGGATGAGGATGAAAAACGGTGGTCTGCGGTTCATCACCCCTTCACCGCCCCGATGGACGAGGACCTGGACTTTGTTGAATCCGATCCGGGGCGCTGCCGCGCCAAGGCGTACGATCTGGTGTTGAACGGCAACGAGATCGGCGGCGGTTCGATCAGGATTCATCAGGAGCATGTTCAGTCTTTGATGTTCAAACTGCTCGGAATGAGTGTCGAGGATGCCCGCAGCAAGTTCGGTTTCCTGCTGGATGCTCTCGAGTTCGGCACACCGCCGCATGGCGGGATCGCTTTTGGTATGGACCGATTGATAATGCTGCTGACCGGCAGCGACTCGATCCGCGATGTTATTGCTTTCCCCAAAACCCAGAAGGGTACCTGCATGATGTCGGAGGCTCCCTCACTGGTTGATTCCAAACAACTCCGTGAACTTGGTATCCGTCTGGCCGAAAAACAGGCTTGATTGTGCTTATAACGTGCCGCCAGGCTGTTTGCATACTGATGTTGGGTGCACTCTTGGCGGCCTGTTCGGCACCGATTCCTTCCTGGCGCAGCAAAACAGCCCCGCTGGTTGAAGAACTCGGCCGCCGGGAAGCCCCTTCGATGTTCCCCCAGGAGTACCGCAGTCTGCTGGAAACATTTGAGCACGGTGAAGCGCTCTATCATGTTCGTGAAGATGACAAGGGCGCAGACCAGTATTATCAACTGGCATTTGAGAAAGCTGAGCTGCTGCGGATTGAAGTTGAACGGGCTAAGAAAAGACTTGCTGCCGAGAAACAGCAGCGAGTTGCAGAGCTCGCCGCGAAAGCCCAGGAAGAGCAGCTGATGCGTGCCGCCGCTGAAGCCGAAATACGACTGCGAGCCCAGCAGCTGGCAAGAGCAGCTGAAATTGATGTGGCACCGCAAAAAAAACCCAAAGAATCCCTACCACCACTGCCGACCTCATACACCGTCCGGCATGGCGAAACGCTGCCGCAGATTTCCGCACGAACAGAAATTTATAACGATTCGACACTCTGGCCGCTTATATATCGCGCCAACCGTGACCAGATTCGCGACCCCAAACGGCTCTGGCCCGGCCAGGTATTCGTCATACCGCGCAATTTCAGCCGCGCCGAAGCGTTCGAGGCGCGCCGATTTTCAAACAAAAATATCCATTAAGCGGGCCTGTTGGCATTAGCCGCAACCCTTTGACTCGAGCCGATTTTCCCTTGACAGCCAATTTTGTTTTGTATACTGTATACAGGATTTTTACCATGACTGTAACATATCGTTATAACTTATAGTTTTATCAAAATAACGGGTTGCCATTCGGCCTCAAAACATCCGCCTCGGATGCTCATGTAACAGATCCAAGCATCGCTTTCATAGAGCCTTCGGTTCCTATGTATAAAAACTAAGGAGATAATATGACAACGCAAAAAATTATTTGGTCGAAAATTGATGAAGCGCCCGCACTGGCAACGTATTCATTACTTCCTATCGTTAATGCCTTCACAAAAGCAGCCGGCGTTGTTGTCGAAACAAGGGATATCTCTGTTGCAGGAAGAATCATCGCCAATTTCCCCGACTATCTGACCGAGAGTCAGAGGATGCCCGATTATCTGGCCGAACTGGGTGAGCTTACCCAGAAGCCGGAGGCCAACATCATCAAACTGCCTAATGTCAGCGCTTCGATCCCGCAGTTGAAAGCCGCCATCAAGGAGTTGCAGGAAAAGGGCTACAAACTTCCGGACTATCCGGAGGAGCCGAAAACCGATGCTGAAAAAGCGCTTCATGCACAGTATGCCAAGTGCCTGGGAAGTGCCGTAAACCCTGTACTGAGGGAAGGTAACTCCGACAGGCGCGTGGCGAAAGCGGTAAAAGAATACGCTAAAAAGCACCCTGTCAAACTGGGTGCCTGGAGCCCGGAATCGAAGACCCACGTATCACATATGACTTCCGGAGATTTTTACCATAGTGAAAAATCCACTACGATGAAACAAGCCGGCACTGTAAAAATAGAGTTTGTTGATCAGGCCGGAAAAGTCACTGTTCTTAAAGAAAAACTGCCTCTTCTGGCAGGTGAAGTCCTCGACGGGGCCTTCATGAATGTTCGTGCCCTGCGCAAGTTCATTGCCGAGCAGATCAATGACGCAAAAGCAAAAGGGGTGCTGTTCTCGGTGCACCTCAAAGCTACCATGATGAAAATCTCCGATCCGATCATGTTCGGCCATTTCGTCTCCGTCTTCTACCAGGATGTTTTTGAAAAGCACGCTGCTACTTTCAAAGAGCTGGGCATCAATCCGGATCTTGGTATGGGCGACCTCTACCTGAAAATCAAGAAACTGCCGGCAGACAAACAGGCAGAGATAGAAGCGGATATCCAGGCTGTTTACAAGAAAAGACCCGAGCTGGCGATGGTTGACTCCGCCAAGGGAATCACCAATCTTCATGCAAGCAACGATATCATCATCGACGCATCCATGCCCGTAGTAGTCCGTGACTCGGGGATGATGTGGGGCCCGGACGGAAAACTGCACGATACCAAGTGCGTCATTCCAGATACCTCATACTCCGAGTGGTATCAGGAGTGCATCGCTTTCTGCCAGAAAAACGGCGCCTTCGATCCCTCGACCATGGGCTGCACCTCCAACGTTGGTCTCATGGCACAAAAGGCAGAGGAGTACGGTTCCCACGACAAGACCTTCAAGGTTCCCGGGAATGGCACGGTACGTGTCGTTAATGCTGCGGGAGAGGTGCTGTTCCAGCACACCGTCGAAGAAGGCGATATCTGGCGTGGATGCCAGGCAAAAGATCTGCCGATTCAGGACTGGGTCAAGCTCGCGGTAAACAGGGCACGTGCAACCGGAGCACCGGCTGTGTTCTGGCTGGATAAAAACAGGGCCCACGATGCCCAGATGATTCTGAAAGTGAATCAGTACCTGCAAGATCACGACACGAAAGGTCTGGAAATTCATATCATGTCCCCCGTGGAAGCGATGCGCTTCACCCTGCCTAGGGCGAAAGCCGGCCAGGATACGATTTCCGTAACCGGAAATGCCTTGCGTGATTATATCACCGACCTGTTCCCGATCTTAGAGCTGGGTACCAGTTCAAAGATGCTGTCGATCGTGCCGCTTCTGGCCGGCGGCGGACTGTTCGAGACAGGCGCGGGCGGCTCGGCTCCCAAGCATGTTCAGCAGTTTGTCCAGGAAGGTTATCTGCGTTGGGATTCACTCGGCGAATTTCTGGCGCTGGCAGTATCTCTGGAGCATTTGGCCGCTACCTTTAAAAATGAAAAAGCTCAGCTCCTGGCTGATACGCTTGATCAGGCCAATACCAAGTTCCTCGATAACAACAAGAACCCGGCCCGTAAGGTCGGTCAGATAGACAATAGAGGCAGCCACTTCTACCTCGCAATGTACTGGGCCGAGGCTTTGGCGGAACAGACCAGGGACAAGGACCTGCAGGCACGTTTTGCCAAGGTTGCCAAGCAGCTTCAGGAAAATGAGACAAAGATCAATGAAGAGTTGATCGGAGCCCAGGGCAAACCTGTAGATATGGGTGGCTATTATCTTCCTGATCCGGTAAAAACGGAAAAAGCCATGCGCCCGAGTGCGACATTGAATGCTATTATCGACGCTATCGCTTAACCGGTTAGTGGCCTTAAGCTCTTTTATAATTTTATGTAATATTGAAGTGACCTAGATGGAATATACCTACGTTACAGTCCCTTCCGGGGAAAAGATCACCATGGGAAGTGACGGCATGCTTAAAGTGCCGGACAACCCGATCATTCCCTTTATCGAAGGTGACGGTACCGGTATTGATATCTGGAAAGCTTCGGTACGCGTTTTCGATGCCGCCGTGGGAAAAGCCTACGGCGGCTCGAAGAAAATCAGCTGGATGGAAGTTTATGCCGGCGAAAAACCCTTTAACCGTTTCCGCAATGAGATGGGTGACAAAGCCTGGCTCCCTGATGAAACTGTTCAGGCATTCAGGGAATTTATGGTCGGAATCAAGGGGCCGCTTACCACTCCGATTGGGGGCGGCATTCGTTCGCTGAATGTTGCTCTCAGACAGATTCTCGATCTTTACACCTGTCTTCGTCCGATCCGTTATTTTCAGGGTGTTCCCACTCCTGTTAAAAAACCTGAAGATGTCGACATGGTGATCTTTCGCGAAAACTGTGAAGATATTTATGCCGGTATCGAATGGATGACCGGCACTCCTGAATGTGAAAAGGTCATAAATTTTCTGATTAATGAAATGGGCGTCAGCAAGATCCGTTTTCCTGAAAGCTCTTCCATCGGCATCAAGCCGATCTCCCGCAGTGGTTCAGAACGTCTGATCCGGGCAGCTATTCAGTATGCATTGAAACATAAACGTAAATCAGTGACTATTGTCCACAAGGGCAATATCATGAAGTTTACCGACGGGGCGTTCAAGGATTGGGGCTATGCTCTTGCAATATCCGAGTTCCGCTCCGGAGTAGTAACTGAACGGGAGTCGTGGATCATTTCCAATCAGGATCGTAATCCGCTGCTTTCTGTTGAAGAAAATGCACGAATGATCGATCCGGGTTATGATATGATGTCGCCCCGGCAGCAGGAAGGGATCCGGTATGAGGTCGAAGCGGCACTTACACTGCTGCCGACTCACGGCAATGGCCAGTTGAAGAAGCTGTTGATGATCAAGGACACTATCGCTGATATAACATTGCAACAGGTACTGACCCGCGCCAAGGAATTCGATGTAGTTGCCACCATGAACCTTGAAGGTGACTTTCTTTCCGATGCCCTGGCTGCCCAGGTTGGCGGCATTGGTATAGCGCCGGGCGCCAATATTAACTATGTCACAGGGCATGCCATATTCGAGGCAACCCACGGCACGGCACCAAAGTACGCTAATCTGGACAAGGTAAATCCCGGTTCTGTTATTCTTTCGGGTGTCATGATGCTTGAGTATATGGGGTGGCAGGAAGCGGCAGACCTGATCGTCAAAACACTCGATCGAACTATCGGCCAGAAACGCGTAACGTATGATTTTGAACGGATGATGCAGGGAGCGACGTTGCTCTCCTGTTCAGGTTTTGCTGATGCACTGATAGAAAATATGTGATACGAAGCTGTTAGCAGGGGCCGGGGATACAACTCCTGCCTTATTTTACAAAAAAAAAGAAGAGGAGGAAACAGTATGGCTCGTAAAAAGATTTCACTTATCGGTGGCGGACAGATCGGCGGCGTTCTCGCTCAGCTTTGTGCATTGCGTGAACTCGGTGATGTTGTTCTTTTTGACATTGTTGAAGGTCTGCCCCAGGGCAAGATGCTTGACATTGCTGAAGTCGGTCCGGTTGATCGCTACGACGTAAACCTGAAAGGCACCAATAGCTACGAAGACATCAAAGGTTCCGATGTTGTCATCGTTACAGCCGGCCTTCCGCGCAAGCCGGGCATGAGCCGTGATGACCTGATCGAAGTCAACTCAAAAATCATGACTTCGGTTGCCGAAGGTATCAAAGCTTACGCTCCCAATTCAATCATCATCGTTATCTCCAATCCGCTTGACGCCATGGTTACCCTCTGCCAGAAAATCACCGGTTTCCCTTACCACCGCGTTATCGGCCAGGCCGGCGTACTCGACTCAGCCCGTTTCGCCAGCTTTATAGCCTGGGAGCTGGGTGTGTCCGTCAAGGACGTAACCGCCATGACTCTGGGCGGCCACGGCGACGATATGGTGCCTCTGGTTCGTTATGCAAGCGTCAACGGTATTCCGGTAACCGAGCTTCTCGAGCAGAAATACGGCGCAGAGAAGGGCAAGGAAGTTATGGAAGCCATGGTTAAGCGTACCCGTGGTGCCGGCGGCGAAGTTGTTGCGCTGCTGAAAACCGGTTCGGCATTTTACTCACCGGCTTCTTCCGCTATTGCGATGGCGGAGTCGATTCTCAAGGACCAGAAACGCGTTCTGCCGACCTGCTGCTTCCTGCAGGGCGAGTTCGGCGTCAACGGATTCTACGTTGGCGTGCCTGCCGTTCTGGGCGAGAAGGGTGTTGAAAGCATCATCCAGTTCAAGCTTGATGCCGCAGAGCAGGCCATGATGGACAAGTCAGTTGCAGCGGTTAAGGAATTGGTCGGCAGTATGAAGTAGTGATTGAATTCCAGGTTTCTGGAAGTCGGCGAAAAGAAGGGTGGTGTTTGCGCCCTTCTTTTGCTACATTTTGGAGCCTGTATTTACCACCTTTTAATACGGAATAAAGGAGTTTTTTAGATGGAAAAAACATTGCCAAAAATCGAGATTATTGAGAAGTACTGCAAGGGTTGTCATATTTGCGTTGAGTTCTGCCCCACCAAAGTTCTTGAAATGAAGGGCTTCTACGCTTCCGTGAAAAACCTCGAAGCATGCATCAAGTGTATGCAGTGCGAATTGCGCTGTCCAGACTTCGCTATCAAAGTCATAACCGAATAAATTTACAGGAGGAAATGAACAGTGTCCAAAAAAGTAGCGTTTCTTCAGGGTAATGAAGCTGCCGCACAAGGTGCATTATACGCCGGATGCGACTTCTTTGCAGGCTACCCGATCACCCCCTCGACTGAGGTTTCCGAAGTGCTGTCAGCCGAATTGCCCAAAACAGGCGGGAAATTCTTGCAGATGGAAGACGAAATTGCCGCCATGGCCGCCATTCTTGGCGCATCGCTCGCCGGCGCAAAAGTACTGACCTCGACTTCAGGTCCCGGTCTTTCCCTGAAGCAGGAACTGATTGGCTACGGCTGCATCGCCGAGATTCCCTGCGTAATTTACAACGTCATGCGTGGCGGTCCTTCAACCGGTATGCCTACCGGCCCATCACAGTCAGACGTTATGTGTGCCAAGTGGGGCACCCACGGTGACCATCCGGCCATCTGTCTTGTTCCCGCTTCCGTACAGGAAACATATGAAGAAGTCATTCGCGCCTTCAACCTGTCCGAAAAATACCGCACCCCGGTAATGGTTATGCCTGACGAGATCGTTGCCCACATGCGTGAGCGTATCGTTTTTCCTGAACCAGGTGAAATTGAAGTTACTCCACGCAAATTACCGACAGTTTCGCCAGCCGAATACAAGCCCTATGACACCAGCTTCGGCGATGTTCCGCCGTTGGCTGCCTTCGGTTCCGGCTACAAGTTCCATGTTACCGGTCTTAACAAAGCTTCAGACGGTTTTCCAACTACCAAAGCCAATCTTGTCCAGGCCGAGGAAGAGCGGCAGGTTCGCAAGGTCGATGCAAACATTGACGATATCGTCACGTTTGAAGAGTACCTGCTGGAAGATGCCGAAGTGGCGGTTGTAGCATACGGTTCAACCTCCCGTTCGGCACGTTATGCGGTCAATGTTGCCCGTGAACAGGGAATCAAAGCCGGCTTGTTCCGCATCAAAACCTTCTGGCCGTTCCCCGACAAGCAGATCAAGGCGTTGGCCGGCAAGGTCAAAGGCATTGTAATACCCGAGATGAATCTGGGGATGTGCTCACTTGAACTTGAGCGTTGCGCACAAGGCAAGACGCCGATACTCGGAATTTTCCGTGTAGATGGTGAGCCGATCAATCCGGACCAGATCCTCGATAAGATCAAGGAGGTTAAATAACCATGGCTTTTGATTATGATAAATATCTTCGTCCCGGCAAACTGCCCCACATCTGGTGTCCAGGCTGCGGCCACGGCATCGTCATGAAGGGGTTGATCCGCGCCATGGACACCCTTAATCTCAAAAAAGAGGAGACCGCCATTGTATCCGGTATCGGCTGCGCTTCGCGTCTTCCCGGCTATATCGACTGCTGCACGCTACATACCGCACATGGCCGCGCCGCTGCCTTTGCTACCGGTGTCAAGATGGCCAGGCCGGAAATGAATGTCATTCTCTGTGGCGGCGACGGCGACGGAACCGCAATCGGCGGCAACCACTTCATTCATGCCTGCAGGCGCAACATCAACATGACCTACATCATCATGAACAACTATATCTATGGCATGACCGGCGGACAGTTCTCCCCTTGTACGCCTACCGGCCACAAGGCATCCACGACTCCTTACGGCAACCCTGATCCCGGTTTTGATATCGCCAAACTGGCAATCGGTGCCGGCGCAACTTTTGTTGCCCGTGGTACCGCATTCCATGCCAACCAAATTGATAAACTGATTGTTGAAGCAATCCAGCACAAGGGCTTCTCGGTTGTCGAAATTCTGGACGATTGCCCGACAACTTACGGCCGCCGTAACAAGTATAAGTCGGTAATCGAGATGATGAACCGTCTTAAAGAGGTCGCCGTACCAGTTAAGGCTGCCGAAAAGATGACCGCCGAGCAACTTCAGGGCAAGATTCTGACCGGTGTTCTTTACAAGGATGAAACCAAGCCTGAGTATACTGCCGAGTACGCCAAAGTTATCGAGCGTGCCAAGGCAGCCAAGTAATAATTACAGGAAAAGGAGCGATATATTCATGTCTAGATATGAACTCAGGTTTTCCGGTGCAGGTGGACAGGGTCTGATCACCGCCGGGATCATCATGGCCAAAGCCGCTTCGATTTACGAAGGTAAGCAGGCCGTTCAATCGCAAAGCTACGGCCCGGAAGCTCGTGGCGGCGCATCAAAATCGGAAGTCATCATTTCGGACGGTCCGATTGACTACCCCAAGGCCACTACGGTAGACGCACTGTTGGCCATGACCCAGGAAGCGTGCGACAAGTATACTCACGACCTGAAAGATGGCGGCATCTTGCTGGTGGATTCCGATCTCGTTACGAAACTTCCGCAAGGGAATTTTAAAGTCATCTCTTTCCCGATTATCAACACCGCCAAAAGCGACGTTGGGCGTGAGATCGTTGCCAACATCGTTGCTCTTGGGGCAATGGTTGCGTTGACCGGTCAGGTAAGTCGTGAAAACGCCGAAAAAGCGGTTCTTTCGAGTGTACCGGAGGCATTTATCGAACTGAACAGGAAGGCGTTCGGTATCGGTTTTGAAAAGGCTCTGGCTGCCAGCGCCTAGGGTAATGATACCCGGTGTGCTGTAATACGAAAGGCCCGATGCGTAGTCATCGGGCCTTTCGTATTTATATATTGGTGTACGCCCGTCATGGGCGTGAACTTATGGGGTGCAAGTCCCCTGTACGAGAATCCAGTCACTGTCGCGATGACAGGGTAAAACAAGTACTAGCCGAAGGCAAGGGCGTCTCCGCGAGGAGGGGTCTGGAGGAAGC